>ERZ1645187.341-NODE-341-length-45534-cov-30.752545_pt1 | contig 45534 bp, 50 predicted proteins | sample MGYA00575352_ERZ1645187 | MGnify/ENA primary metagenome ERZ1645187 (study PRJEB40837, sample SAMN11349314) | freshwater sediment metagenome | isolation source: river sediment | host: Sediment | place: India: Wazaribad , New Delhi | collected 2017-02-21 ... | reverse complement strand
TTCAGGCGGTCCCGGATCGTGTCCTTGCCGCCAAGCCCGCCGCGGTTCTCGAACGCCTCCGCGAACTGGTTGATGGTGTAGAGGCGGCCTGCGAGCGCTTCGTCGAGAAGAATGCCGAGGATGACATCGTGCTTGCGCACGCGCTCGGCATCGAGCCGTTCGCCCAGCGATTTGCGCACCAGCCGCTCGCCCGAACGGTCGACTTCCACCCAGCGTCCGTCGGTCTTGTCGATGATCTTCGGCTCGATGCCCGGGCCGTTGCGCAGCTCGAAATGCAGCATCCGCTCCGGACGTTCTTCGTCCGGCCGGTGCATGATGATGCCGGAGGTATAGAAGCTGCGCAGGCTTCCAGCGCCCGAGAGCGCCATGAACGGATCCTCGGCCAGCTGCTTCTTGGTGATCTTGCGGGTGTGGTGGCAGAGGATCAGCCCGGCGTCCGGCGCCACCGAATCCCTGAACACCTCGACACGTTCCTGCAGGAAGAACAGCATCGCCGTGTTGTCGTTCTCGCCGCCGCCATCCGGGCCACCATCGAAAAGGTTGCGGATTGGATCGATGCAGAGGATGTCGGGCGCGCCATGGCCGTAATGCGCCCGGGCGGCGGCAACGGCGCGCGAAACACCGCCCGCATCGAGCAGCATTCGGACCTTCGGCGTCGCGACCAGATTGTCGCGGGCGGCGGAGAGCAGCGCCGGGTCGAGCCGGATGCCCTGAAGCCGCTCGCGCAGATAGTGGTACTGGATCTCGGCCTGCAGATAGAAGATCCGCAACGGGCGGCACGGCGCGAAGCCGAGGAACGGGATGCCGGCCGCCATGTGCACCAGCAGGCTGATCAGGAAGTCGCTCTTGCCGACCTTGGGCGCGCCGCCAAGGACCAGCATTCCACCTGGCGTCAGCACGCGCGGCCCGATGATGTCGGCCGGCATCGGGCTCCTGTCGTCAAGGAGCTTGCCGAGCGTGAAAGTCGGCAATGGCGACATCGGCGAAACCGCCAACCGCTCCAGCGGCGGCCCATGCCGCTCTTCGTGCAGCCGCCACAGGCGCTGCGCCTCCGATGCCAGCCGCTCCAGCGCCCAGCTCGGGCGCAGCATCGCGGCGTTGTACTGGCAGATCGCCTCCCAGGCCTCGTCGCGGCCCATCCGCCCTTCATGGGCCATGCGGACGTAGTGGCCGATGGCGGCGCTCGCCCCCTGGAAGCGGGTCCAATCGTCTGATCCGCCTTCGCGGACCGGCGTCGTCAGGACATCGGTGATCGACGGTTTGTCCGTAGAGGGGCCTGGCTCGGATCCGACCCCGGCAAGCGGCGGCATGTCGGCGACGAGCTCGGCGAAGTCGCGCAGATGGACCTCGACCCGCGGGCTGTGGCGGCGGATGTTGACCAGGCGCTTGAACCCGCCCTTGTGATAGACCGAACCAGCCAGGCGGATCGGCTGGTGGGCCGATCGGAAATGCGTGTCGCCGCCGACCTTGACCGCAATGTCACCGCGCAGCCGACAGAGAAGCGCGATGTCCTCGCCCTCGGCCGGTTCGCTCAAGCGCCACCAGACATGCAGCTTGTCGAGACCGTCCGGTGTCCGGCCGCCACTTTCGACGAGCAGTGTCGGCTCGCCGAGATGACGAACGAGGTGGTCAAGCTTGGCCGCAATGTCTCCGGCGTCGAGGTCGACCAGGACCGTCTGCATCTGCTGGACATCGGCGGCCTTGGCCTTGCCGGTCTCGGCGACCGTTCCCGGCACCACATAGAAGGCCGCCCCTTCGCGTGCTGCCCAACCGGCGAAGGAAACCGCCTTCTCCAGCAAACTGTCGTCGATCTCGATCCAGGCGTTGTGGGGTCGGCCGTCGATGCCTTGGCCCTTGTCCACGAACCCGCGCAAGGGCACCCAGCCATCGCAGTAACCGAAGACCACATCGAGAAAGACGGCGATCTGCTCGGGATCCGGCTCGATGTCGAACGGATCGGCCTGCGGCGCGGCGTCGTTGAAGTCGCGCCAGGCATCGAGGGAGATGACCTTGTTCCCGCTCATGCCGGCAGCCCCCAGCAGCGTTCTGCCCACGGGCACATCCGGCACTCGTGGAAGTCACGCGTCGTGGCGATGCGCGGCAGCAGATCTCCTGCATCCGTCGCCTGAAGGATCCGCACGGCGCGATCGCTCATGCGTTGGGCGAGCCCCGCGTCGAACGGCACCAGTTCGTGGTGCAGTTCGGCGTTGTCCTTGTTGATGGCGGTGAAGAGCGCGGGATTGTCGGAGATGCCGGGGACTTGCGCCTCCATGTAGGCCTGGTAGAGGGCGATCTGGGACGCGTAGACGGGCTTCGCGACAACCACGCCCTTGGCCACGGTCTCGCGCCAGTTCCTGGCGTTCATCGTCTTGCATTCCCAGAGCGCGGGAACGCCGATGCCCAGCAGCTGGGGTGCGGCGGCGATGATCCCATCGACATGACCGCGGATGCGGCCACCAGCGACCGAGAAACCGAATTGCTCGCCGTCCGGACGGTTGCCCTTGCGGGTATAGAGATCGAACCCGGCACCGCGCAGCCAGCGGATGGCAAGATCTTCGAGCGCGTGTCCGATCTCGAAGATCCGCAGCGTCTGGCCGGAGAACTCCTGGCCCTCATCCTTCGGCGCACCCGCGAACTCGAATTGCAGAGCGCGCTCACAGCCGTGTCCAAGGCGGGAGCCGCCGAGGTAGTCGCGGGCCGCCCGTGTCGCTTGATCGGCAGTGAGTGCCCGATCGACGGTGGCGTTGACCCGGTCGGCAAAGCTGGGACGGCGGTTATAGTCCAGCATGCTGACCTCCCTCGTAGCTGCGGTGGGCGAGCCCGTGGCAGGTCGAGCAGAGCCATTCGACCGCGAGCGGCTCGGAATAGTCGTGATGATGGGCTTCGAGTTCGGTCACGCAGCCGCAGCGCTGACACCAGACCGGCACGATGATCCGGCACGCCTTGACTGCGCTCCTGACGATGCCGTGCGCCTTGTTCTTTTCAGCGTGGCGCAGCCGATACCGGCGCTGCGCCTCCCGATGCCTTTCGGGATCTCGGAAGTTCTGCGCGTAGGTACGCTGATATTCCCGGCGGCAATCCCGGCACCAAGCCTGTAGACCATCGGGGCTCCGGCGCCGCACGCCAAACTCTACCGCCGGCTTCTCTTCACTGCATTTGCTGCACGTTTTCATCAGAACGGCACCTCCGCGTCGGCGTCGGCTGCCATGGCGTGCATGGCGTCCTGGAAGCCGCCGACGGCGACCTCGATGAGCGTGAGCACCTGCGCCTCCGTGAGGTCGGAGAAGCGCGCCTGCCAGCCGATCTCCTCCATGATCTCGGCGACCGGCTTCATGGCAGCGCGGATCGCCGCCTTCTCCTGTTCGGTGAGATCAACCATGGCCCAGCGCTCCCGCGCCAAGCGCGTCCAGAAGCCTTGGCAGGCCATCGAGCAGAACCAGACCGAGGGGCGCGGTTGCTTCGACCGCACCGGGTCGAACCAGCCAAAGCCACGGGTGGGTCGCCGGCAGACAGCACAGAGCGTTCCACGCGGATGCCAGAGCCGCCGCCGGTCCTCGGCCGTGATGGAGATAGGACAGGCCATGGCTCATGCCGCCCTCCCGATGGCTGCTTCGGGCGCGGCATCGGCCGCGCCGAAGACGAGGGAGCGGATAGCGTCGCGGTTGAAGCGAAAGGCCAGCAGCGCTGATGCCTGATAGCGGGTGAGCCCGAAATCCTGCCGGTACTCCGGCGGCAGGAAGGCAAGCTGCCGGTCGGTGGGCGGCTGGTTCAACCAGCGGCGCGACTTGTGGGCGCTCTCGTCGCTCTCATGCTCGTTGAGCCAATCGTCGGCCGCCGCGAGGCAAACGGTGCGCTCGCCCACGGCCAACAGATGAGGGCGCTGCTTCTGGAGGCCTCCGATGCCGTACCACCGGCCGTTCAGGAAGAAGACACCTCCCCAGGCATTGAAGCCGTTGGCGATGAGCGCGGCATCGTCGCCGAAGAGATCGCACCAGCGGAAACTCGACCGCTTCAGGAGGTCGATCTCGGACATCACGAAGTCGCCGAGTGGCGTGGCTCCGCCCGCGTCCTCCCGCTCCCAGACATGACCGCACAGCGGGCATTCGGTGGTGGCGAGCGGCACGATGGCGCCGCAGTCCGGGCAATCCTTGGTCGGCGCTTCGCCGGAGGGCTCGCGACCGTCCAGGTCGACGTCCTGCTCCAGCGAACCGTGCAGCAGGGTCGAAGTGCCGAAATCCAGCACAATGCAGTCGGTCTTGATGACGCCTGGATGCTCCTCGGGCGAGACCGTGCGCAGGCCGCGACCGACCATCTGGATCATGGTCGACTTGTAGGAGCTCGGCCGCAGCAGCACGACGCAGCCCGTCGGCGGATGATCCCAGCCCTCGGTCAGCACCGCGACATTGACGACGACCCGCAGCTCTCCAGCGGCGTAGGCGTCGAGGGTCGTCTTGCGGTCGGTATCGGCCATGTCGCCGTGGATCAGCCCAGCGGCGACACCGGCCGCGTTGAAGGCGGCTGTCACGTTGCGCGCGTGGTCCACGGTCGAGCAGAACACCACCGTCTGGCGCTCGCCTGCCTTTTCCCGCCAGTGGCGGATGACGGCGTCCGTGACCGGCGACCGGTTCATGATCGCGTCGACCTCGGCCATGTCGAAATCGTCGGCCGTGCGGCGCACCTTGGTGAGCTGATCCTGGACGCCGACATCGATCACGAAGGTGCGCGGCGGCACGAGATGACCGGACGCGATGAGCTCCCCGATCCGGATCTGATCGGCGACGTTCGAGAACACCGGGCGCAGACCGCGCTTGTCGCCTCGGTTGGGCGTCGCCGTGACGCCGTAGACCCGGCACTCGGGATTGCGCTGCAGCGCGGCGTCGATGATGCGGCGATAGCTGTCGGCGGCCGCGTGGTGCGCCTCGTCGATCACCAGGAGGTCGAGCGCGGGCAGCTGGTCGAGATTACCGGCGCGCGCCAGCGTCGGCACCATCGCGAAGGTGACCTGTCCAGCCCACGACTTCTCCTTCGCGTCGACGACCGAGGTCGTGATCTTCGGGTTCACCCGGCCGAACTTGCTGCGGTTCTGAGCGGTCAACTCGTCGCGGTGGGCGAGCACGCAGGCCTTGGCGCCCGTGCTCTTCGGGGTTTCGCCGACCATGCGACCGACGACCCCCGAGAGCATGATCGTCTTGCCGGCTCCGGTCGGGGCGACGCCGAGGGTGTTTCCGTGTTCGCCGAGCGCGCGGACGCTGCGCTCGACGAACTGCTTCTGGCGGGGACGCAGCAGCATGGCCGCCTCACTGCGCCCAGGACGGGCGCGTGCCCGGCTGCGGCATGGAGGGCGGGGAAGGCTGAGCCTGCGGCTGCGCTGCCACACCGGGCACGCCGCCCATGAGAGCGGCATAGTCCTTGTGATCCGGCGTCACGGCCGCGCGGATCTCGTTTTTCTCCTCGCCGTTGGTGTCGGTGCCGATGTCGATCCGCGCCACGAACTCGAGCCCGTCGAGATCGGCAAAGCCGCTGATGCGACGCGCGGCCTGGGCCTGAGCGGACGTGTCCTTGTCCGAAATGCCGCGCGCGGAGTTGAGCATGCCGCGGATCAGGCTGCGGCCCATGTTCGCCCAGTCCTGCCCTTTGGGGCTGTAGAGCCCGATCAGGGTGAAGATCTTGCGCCGGGCGTAGGGACCTTCGAGAACCGTGAACTCGCCGGAGAGATAGACCGAGCCGGTGGTCCCCCGCGTGGCGTATCCGCCGGTCCAGCCCTGCGCCGGATCGTCGAATCCGCCCGGACGGATTGTCAGGCGCACCTTGGCCAGCGTGCCCTTGGGGATGATGTTGCTGTTCTGCTTGGCATCGTTGAAATCGTTCCAGGATCCAGTCATGGCTGGGGTCTCCTCGTTCAGGCGTTTTCGGAATGGGTGGGGGCGTCCGAGGTCGGCGCCGTCGCGGCCGGGGGCGGGCTTCGATAGGCCAGCCGCTCGGAGGCGGGCTTCACGGGGCCGCGGATCTTGGCCATCAGGCGGCCGAGATGCGGCTCCTCGATCAGGTCGAGACGGCCGGATCGATCCTTCGCCGGGAAGTTCCAGGGGTTGATCGTCTGGCAGACGAAGGCACGGTACGGCGCGCCGGACTCGTCCTTGATCTCCGCCATCGTCAGGACTTCATCGACGATGCCCGGCAGCTCGAGGCCGGTCTTCGAGCCGTCGATCTGCGGCTGGAAGATGCGCCGATTGAAGTCGTCGAGCTTCTCGTCGAGGATCCCGACGAACCAGACGTTCTTCGCCCGCGTGTGCTGGAGATGCGTGAGCCACGCGATCATCTCGCGGCCGTGCAGGCCGTAGGCGCCGCGGACATCGGGCTTGCCGGTCTTCTCCGAGAACGCATCGGGCTGCCCCTTGCACCATTGGAAGCAGAGCCGCCCGGCGACCGTGATCGAGTCGATGAAGACCGTGTGGTAGCGGTCGAGCGAAGCCGGATCGCCGAAGCGCTCGCACACCGCCGCGAAGTGGGCCTCGCTGTAGACCTGGTCGTCCCGCAGCGCCGGATTGGGGCCGCCGATGAAGACCGCGAAGTCGCGGCACTCGGCCCATGTGCGCGGCCGCACGCTGTCGCCGGACCATCCCTCGATGGCGAGGTCGCCCGCCTCCAGATCGATGAACAGCGTGGTGGCGGAGTCGAGCGTCCAGAGAAGCGAGGTCTTGCCGATCCCGGACTTGCCGAAGATCGTGCCCTTGATGCCGCGCGGCTCGGCGAGCCGCTGATCGGCGGAGATGATCGGGAGGGCCATCACTTGCCTCCCTTCGCCGCGATCAGGGCGTCGATCGCGACGTCCGCTCCCAGCGCGCCGGCCTTGCGGGCTTCGTCGTGGAGCGTGCGCACCGCATCGATCTCGCGGTAGAGCGCCGATGCCTGCTCATTCAGCCCGATGAGGGCGAAGGCCAGGTCGTCGATCGAGGCCGCCCCGACCGGCCTGACGGTCTCGTCGCGACGCTCGCCAAGGGCCGGCACCCGGATGGTCTCGGGCAGCTTGTCCAGCCCGTAATGGTGCTCGCGGAGCACCGCGAGCTTCTTCGTGATGCTCATGTCGTCACCTCGGTGTTCAGGGAAAGACGGAAGCTGGGCTTGCCGGTGCGGACGGTGCGCGCGTCCTCGAAGGCGGAGCGGATGTGGCTCGGCCAGGCCGCGAACTTGCGCTCGGGCACCTTGATCGCGACATCGACGTATTCGGTGGGATCGTCGCCCTCGGCCCGGATGCGTTCGACGAGAGCGGCGAGCTTGTCCTGGTCCCAGTCGACGCGCTTCGGCAGATCGGCGATCACGGTGACCGCGCCATCGTCGAAGCGGATGGTCCCGGTGTCTTTGCCGGCGGCCTGGCGTGCGGCGTGGGCACGATCGCCGTACTTGAGCGCGACGGCCCCATCGAGCCAGTCGCAGACGGTCTTGGCGCGGCGCAGAGCGTCGGCGGCCTCGTCCTGCAGGAGGGCGAGCTGCTCGGCGGGCAGAGCGGCGATGTCGCCGACGGCCATGCGCCGGAGCTCATCGAGGGAGATGCGGTTGGAGATCGTCATCACCACCCCCTCATGCCGCAGGCTTGCTGGGGTGGTCGGCGGTGCTCGCCCGGATCTGCTCGCGCTCGTACTCCTCGACGTCTTCGAGGCGATACACGACGCGACCGCCGAGCTTGACGAAGCGCGGCCCTTCGCCCGTCCAGCGCCAGCGCTCAAGCGTGCGGTGGCTGATGTTCCAGCGCGCAGCCAGGTCGATCTGGTTGAGGTGTTTCGTAGCCATCTGTCTCTCCTTCGGTTTTGGTCGAAAACCTGCGGAGACGATGGCTGGCCGGGAGGGAGAAAACCGACCCGGTCAGAGGGAGAAGAACAGAGAGAATTTCGTCAGAGCGCGAAGCCCCAGAGACCGTTCTCGGACTTCAGATAAGGTTCGAGGTCTGCCCATCGCTGCGCACCAAATGCTTGACGCAGCGTCTTCGCGCTGGAGTGGGCATGATCAAGGAGTTCCCGAGCGCTGAAGCGTCGGCCGTCCTGGTGTCCCTCAACCAGCTTGCGAATGATGGCGATATGGATGTCCGACTTGAGATCGATCGTGACGTTGCCATGGATGGTGAGTCGCTGCCCGCTCGGTGAGAGGGACAGGGGTGTATGAGGGCTGACGGCGGGTGTGCCATCGAGAAGTGCCGATAGGATTTCAGGGCTGACCGCCATTCCGTCATCGAAACCGATGGCATCGCCGATGGACACGACGAGGTGCCCCGGCAGCCCCGGTTCATGGAGCCGACCACTGGGCGTGCTGGTCAAGAGAATGCGGATATGGGGTGTTGGTCGCCTTCGGGCCGCATCAGCCACATCTGCCCAAATCCTCCGGTCCGAAAGGCGGCGCGCGAACCAGATCGGGACCCGCTGCGGGCGACGGCCGATGCGCGCGTCGCCAAGCTCCCACAAAGCTCGTGGAACGAGCGCTCTGGCACCGCCACGGGACGCAATGTCCAGCCCGACCAGCAAGCGGACGAAAAGGACCGGGAAGTCCACTCCGTAGACTCCCATCCGCTCTTTCGAGACATCGACCCAGCCAGCAGACGGGCTGAAGTATCCGTAGCCGTTCCGTTCCGAGGACCAGGACAGGGAAACCGGCTCGTCTTCGAAATCAGCCAGTGAGGCGGCCGCCGCGTTATGGCCATCGGGACGCAGCACATTCGCCGCCAGCAATTTCTCCGCGCTGTTGGCGTGATAGTCGGAGAGCACGGCGCCCGCGACTTTGGCATCCGCGCTCTCCACAATTGAGAGGAGCAGATCAACCGCCCTCCGATCAACCAACGACGACACCGCCGTCTCCGGAAAGGATGCCCCAGCGCCGGAGGTACTTCTCGCCGATCAGCTGCTCCTCTTCTGTCTGGTCCTTGAGATTGCAGCCATGCGGCATCGTGATCGTCAACGGCAGCGTCCGACCGCGCTTGGCATCGCCCTTGGGATGGAACTTGATGGAGAGTTTGGCCTGCGTCGCCACCCAACCGCCGGCCAGCGGATCATTGGCGCCGAACCGTTCCGCCGACATGCTCCAGATGGTGCGGTCGGCCTTCCGGAGACATTCCAGCGTGACGCGCTCGCCGACATTGTCGATGGGCATCAGGCGCAGCTGCTTGACCTCGACGGACTCGATCCCGTCCTCCGGATCGGTCGGAAAGTCGAAAGGATGAACCAGAACCGCGAGGTCGTAGGTGCGGAAGGGCACCTTTTCGCTCTGGAACTCGATCCCCAGCAGGTCGCGCGCCATGAAGCGAACCATCTCCTCGCGGCTCTCGCGGTCGTTGGCGACGACCTCGATGACGCCGGTCGCCGGCTCGTAGGTCATGGCCGCTTCAAACACGGGACGGCGAGCGCGGCGGACGAGCGTCCCCGCGTCATCGAACGCCAGGAAATCGTCGAGAAGGCCTTCGCGGTAGATCGCGATCTGGACAAGCTCGCAATCCTCGCCGTCGAAGGTCGGTCGGTAGCGCCCGAAAATATCGATGTGGATGTTGTTGGAAGCGAACCGTTCGCGCAGCGCCGCCTTGAAGGCATCGATGGATGCCTCGTCCCGCCGCAGATCGAGGTTCGGCTCGCCGATGAACCCGTCCCAGCTCCGACCACGGCGCCGCTCATCGGTGTAACGGACCTCCTCGGCATGGCGGAACCGAACCGGTTCGTTCAGGAACATCCAGAGCGAACGCGCATGGCCATTTGCCAGATCATCGAGCACCGTGCGGTCGTCGATCACGCTGTAGAGTGCGGTCTGCCCCGCATCATCGGCCAGGGCGCTCACCCGCTCGGCGTCATTGACGATGCGGGCGCGGGCTTCGTCGTCCAATTCGTCGACGGCCCGCAAAGTGACGCGGGCGACTTCCGGCTCGGGCGCCTCCCAATCGACCTCGGTCGGAAGCTCGATGCCGGTGTGGTGGAAATAGGCCTGCAGCGACGAGGCAGGCATGTTGCGGATGAAACTCGTCACTGAGGCCATGGCCGATCTCCTTAGCCCTTGATGTTGCGGGGGTCGTTCCCGTGGGAATCGGACTGGCCGATCCGACCACCCTGGTTGTGGATCTTGAACTCCGTCCCAGCGTTGCGGCTGATCTCCCGCCCACGGTCGATCGCCTCCCGCTTCGTGTCGAAGTGCCCGCTGGCGCGCTCGGCGCCGCCGCGGCGGACATCCCATCCGCCATTGGGATTGGGGACCACGTGATGGGTGCCCGAACCGTTACCTGCTTTAGCCATGACGGCCTCCTGTCTCGTGAAAGCGCGAAAATGGGTTCGTTACTACGAACTCGTGCGCAAGATAGGTATTGCAGGTGCAGCGTGTCAAGGACTAGATGTATCGCGATAACGAACCCGACAGACAAACAGGAGAACACCCGGTGCCAACACCCTTGGGAGAGCGCGTTCGCGAGCTCAGACTGAAGCGAGGATTGACCCTGGAGGCGCTGGCCGAAAGGGTCGGATCCAGCAAGAGCTACATGTGGGAGATCGAGAACAAGGACGTCGCGCGCCCTTCGGCTGAGAAGCTTCACCAGATCGCGGCCGCCCTGGAGACGACGACTGACTATCTGATTTCCGCCGACGAAGTCACCGAAGCGGACGCGACAGACACTGCCTTCTTTCGCAAGTATCAGAAGATGAAGCCGAAGAGCAAAGAGAAGCTTCGCGAGATGCTCAAGATCCTGGACGATGAGGATGAATGAGCAATAGCGGCAGAAAATCGCCCAGAAGGGCCGCAAACGATCTGACTGTGCTTCTCCGCACCGTGCTGGGAGAAGACCGGTTCCCCGTGGACGTGGAGGCGCTGGCGCTCGAAGTCTCCCGAAACTACGAGGACCCGATTACGGCAGTGAAGGGCGTCGACATCGACGGCTTCGAGGGCATGCTCCGGGCACGGCGCAAGAAGCCCGGTTGGCAGATCCTCTACAACACTCAGCCCCGCTACCGCGGACGCGAGCGCTTCACGCTCGCTCATGAGTTCGGGCATTACTTGCTGCACCGGCGCCCGCTGACCGCAGCGCACTACTGTAACGGCGAGCTCTCAGACGAATTCGACTTCGAGTGCCTTCCGCTGCAAGCCAACGGCTGGAAGGATGCGGAGAAGCAGCGTGAAGAAGAGGCCGACACCTTCGCCTCCTTCCTGTTGATGCCGATCGACGACTATCGGAACCAGGTCGGCAGTCAGGAGGTAACTCGCGACCTCCTCGGCCATGTGACCAACCGGTACGGAGTTTCGCTTCTTGCGGCCGCGCGCAAGTGGATCGAATTCACCGACACCCGAGCGGCCATGGTGGTTGCGCGAGACGGATTTGCGTTGTGGGGCAGAGCGAGCACGCGCGCCTACAGAAGCGGTGTGTTCATTCAATCGGGCATGCCGATTCCCGACGGCTCCATCATGGCCATGGGGTCGGCGTCGCAGCACACCAGTTCCCAGCGCCCGGTGGCTTTGCCCGCCGGCATCTGGACATTTAGTCGGGGCTCCGAACCCGTCCGAGAACTGACCTTCTTCTCTGACCGCCTCGGCTTGGCCGTGTCGCTCCTGCAGTTCGATCCCGCCGTCGATGGAGCTGAGGTCGAGGACGAAGAACCTTGGGATAGCTACGACCAGTTCACCCGCGATGATTCGAGGTAACGACCCGACAATGCTGCGGGCAGCGCCGCTCCGGGCGACTTGCACAGATGTTCACGCTGGAAAGGCCCGACGAGCGGCTTCGCTCTACTTCTAATGATTCCGCTGTGGCGCGATAACCAATTGATTCTTATTGCGTATCTTCGTTTTGCGACTACCGTTTCGCCAGTCATCTTCTATTGCGAACGGTCTCATGCAAGACGCCCGATCCGGTCCGAACCCTCTGTTGCCCGTCCGTCTGTCGGCGGGCGAACGCCTCGATGAACTCGCGCAGATTCTTGCCGCAGGGCTGAGGCGTATCCTGCCGGAACAGTCCAGTCCTTTATCTGCACCTGGCGAAGACAGTTCATTCGACATTCTCGCCCTCAAACGCCGTGTTGGTCGTCGCAAACCGAGCAACCGAGTTGGAGGGCAATGATGCCAGGAACAAAGAGAAAGACTGACGCTGCGCCATGGCGGGCGGGCGAACGCGACGCGGCGGACGCGAGCGTGGTCACACAGCTTGCAGCGTTGAAGCGAATGACGGTGGTCGAACTGAAGACGAAGTGGGAAAGCCTCTTCGGCACGCCTGCTCCGAACAACAGCCGCAGTTACCTCGAGCTGAGGCTCAGCTACCGGATTCAGGAACTGACCCTCGGCGGCCTGTCCCGCGAGACGCGGCGGACGCTTGACTTGCTGGCCGACGAAATCGAGGGTTGGGCCGGGCGCAAGACGATCATCGCGGATTCCCGCAACCCGGTGGTCGGAACCCGCCTCGTGCGTGAATGGGACGGGGTAGAGCACACCGTCACGGTGATGAAGGACGGCTTCGACTGGCAGGGGCGCAAGTTCAAGTCGCTCTCGGCGGTAGCGCGGGCGATCACCGGCACGCAGTGGAACGGCTACCGCTTCTTCGGCCTCCGCGAGGCGCGGAGGGACGACCGATGAGCCGTCATCAGGAAGCCGTCGCTATCATGCCGCGCCGCCAGCGCTGCGCCATTTATACCCGCAAGTCGAGCGAGGAAGGGCTCGACATGGAGTTCAACAGCCTCGACGCGCAGCGCGAGGCTTGCGAGGCCTTCGTGACGAGCCAGAAGGCGGAAGGCTGGGCCACCATTCGCGAACGCTACGATGACGGCGGCTTCTCCGGTGGCACGCTGGAGCGCCCCGGCCTGAAGCGCCTGATTCAGGACGTCGAGGCCGGTCTGATCGATGTGATCGTGGTCTACAAGATCGACCGGCTGTCGCGCTCGCTGATGGATTTCGCCAAGCTGGTCGAGATCTTCGACCGCAATCAGGTGACCTTCGTTTCGGTCACGCAGTCGTTCAACACCACGACCTCGATGGGCCGCCTGACCCTGAACATCCTTCTCAGCTTCGCACAGTTCGAGCGGGAGGTGATCGGCGAGCGCATCCGGGACAAGGTCGCGGCATCCCGCAAGCGCGGCATGTGGATGGGCGGTCACGTCCCGCTGGGCTACGACGTGCGCGACCGCAAGCTGGTCGTCAACGAAGCGGAAGCCGCGACGGTCCGGATGATCTTCGAGCGCTTCGTCGCCATCGGCTCCGCCACGACGCTGGCGAAAGCGCTCGCGGCCGAAGGCGTGCTGAACAAGCGCGGCAAGCCGATCGACAAGGGCTTCCTCTACAAACTGATCAACAACCGGGTCTACCTCGGGGAGGCCGTGCACAAGGGCACGGCCTATCCCGGCGAGCACGAGGCCATCATCGATCAGGCCCTCTGGGACAAGGTTCACAGCATCCTGCAGGAGAGCCCGCGCCTGCGGGCGAAGAACACCCGCCGCCAGACGCCGGCCCTGCTGAAAGGGATCATCTTCACCGAGACGGGCACAGCGATGACGCCGACGGCGACGAAGAAGGGCACGCGCCTCTACCGCTACTACGCGTCGATGGACCTGATCCGAAACCGCCCGACCGGCGACGCCTCGGGTCCGCTGCGCTTGCCCGCCGGCATGGTCGAGGATGCCGTCGTCGGCGAAATCCGCCGCATGATCCGCGCACCCGAAGTCGCGGCGCGGACCATAAAGGCTCTTCGCGACGAGAACTCGACCGTCGATGAGAAGGCGGTCGTCCAGGCGCTCGGCGAGTTCGACCAGCTCTGGGCGGCGCTCTACCCGGCGGAGCAGACCCGCATCGTCCAGCTTCTGGTCGAACGGGTGACCGTCGGCGAAGACGGCATCGCCGTCGATTTGCGCCATGAGGGGCTGGGCTCGGTCCTGCGGGACATGATGGCCACCCGCCAGACGGAGGCCCACGCATGACCGACTCGACGAACACCATCCGCGTCGTCATCCCCCTGACGATCCGCAAACGCAATGGGCGGCCGAAGATCTTGCCGCCCGACGAGGTAACCTTACGGGATGGGCGGGCGCAGGATCCGCATGTGCTGCGCGCCATCGCCCGCGCTTGGAACTGGCGGCGGCAGCTGGAATCCGGTGCCGCTTCCACCATTCAGGATATCGCCGCGGCCGAAAAGGTCTCCGACCGGTTCGTGAGCCGCATGATGCGGCTCGCCTATCTGTCGCCGGAGGTGCTCGAACACCTCGTCATCAGGCGCGTACCGCCGGCGCTTTCGCTGAACGACCTTGTCGCTGTCGCCGACCGACCATGGGCGGAGCAGATGGGGCCCGTGTTCGCTATTTCACGACCGATAGCCCTGAGGGATTGACCACGTCCCCGCCAGCCTTCACTGAAACAGAATGATTGGCTGCGGTGCGTTGGCGCGGATGCCAGAGTATTGGTGAGGTCATGGATGACACAAAAGCCGAAACCGCCAGCAGCGGACGAAAAGCATATCCGACGGCTGCTCGAGAAGTACTCCTGCCCGGTGCCCTATCATGAGGTTCGCACCCGGTTTCTTGGCAGCATCGCGACGCCCGTGCCTGTACAGCCATTGCAGATCGTCAAGGATCTCTGGGGCGGCGAGTTGCCAGAGTTCGAGAGCATGGATGCCGTCAACGAGCTGATCGGTGCCCTGATCAACGGTCTGTGGAATTCCCTGACCCGCCATCAGAAGCGCGCCGACCCGTTCCGTCTGACGCGGACCATAACTGGTTCGACCCGCCAGGAGCTTGGTGACCTCGCCCTGCTTCGCCGGCAGGAACTGGATGGCTTCGTCGAAGGGCTGTTCAATGGCCAGGACAGGATCGACCTTCCGGGGAAAGCCAGTTCTGCGCTCGATACCCTCGGCGAAATCCGCGCGATGATGGCCGGCATCAGTGAACTGGCCAAGGACGACGGCAAATCAGCTAAGGCCGACGATCTTGATCAAACGTTCAATCATGTTCGTGAGCTGACGTTGATCATTGAAAAGGAGATCAACATCGTCGTGCTTGATTGCACCCGTGCACGTCGGCAGATGATGAAAAGTGGCATCGGTTTCCCGCCGCCGACCCTGCATTGACGTCGGGTTGGTCGCCAATCAGTTCCTCGCCCGGCGCCACCCAGCCGCCTGCGCCTCGTCCTCGGTGCAGAACCAGCGCTCCCCCTTGCTCTCCGATATCCTGGTCTTGTCGTAGTCCTGCTGGCCAGGCACATGATAGATTCGGTTGCCGTTGCGGCTGATGTTGCCCTTGATCTGACAGCCGGTGGTCGGACTCGTAGACGCCACCGGTTGCGGCAGGAGGTGCTGCTGCGCATTAATCGGCACCGACACAGAACCGAGGATCTCGGTCTGCGGGCCGCGATGACGCCAGTCCCACGGCGCAATGAACGCTCCCGACCACAAGCCCGCCTGACGGGCTCGCGCAGCCTGTTCCTCTCCAACATAGATATCAGCATAGCGCCGGAAAGCGAGCGCCCAGCCGCCGGCCACCATCGCTGCGTTGATGTCCGTCTCGTCGACAAAGCAGGTCATGATGCGCCGGTCATAGCGGTCGATCTCATTACCCGTGCAGGTAACCGTGCGGTCATGAACCAGCCGGGCCAACTCGTCACGTGCGGCGATCCCGCATGGGTAGGTGTTCTCAGCCTCATCGAGGCAGACCTGGTCAGTCTCCGGCGCATCAATGCCGTTCAACCGGATCCTCGTCTCCTCTATTGAAATGGTATCCCCGTCGGAAATTCTCGCGACACCTGTTATTGTCGTGGCCGCGGCAGCAATAGTCGGACCTGCAAGCAGTAAAATGGAAAGTAGGGGAATCAGGGCGGGGCGAATAACCATGGGGGCATTTTCAGCCATCACGGCGTGGATTGAAAGGCGGCGGCAGCTCCGGCGCCTTTTCCAGGATGGCGCCCGCGAGTTGATCGAGCGAAATCCCGCCACAGCCTATTACGATGCGCAACGGGCTGCAGCACGTGCCCGCTTTGCGGGTGATGGCCAGGCTTTCCTTCATTGGGCGAAAGTGGCGGCAGAAGTGGCGCGGGTCAGCACCGCACCGATGGATTACGAAGTCGTCAAAAGCATCGTCGAGGAAGAGGAACGCCGGGCGAAGCTATCGCTGTAGCTGAAAGTTCAGCAGCTATTCTGTCGGCCCACATTCTCTACGTTGGCGCTGCCGATAGCATGGGCGGAGTATTACTCAGAAATGGCAGTTGTTAAGCGGTCTTTCTCGACGGCTTCGATCGGAAAGTGAAATAGAAGCTCTCGTCGATCTCAACAGTCATGAAGTCGCGCTCTTTCGGCTGCCGATTGCTCGTGGCGGTAACCTTCTCAACACCCTTGCATCGCCCCGGAAGGGAGGAGCGCTTCACGTATAAATCGGGGCGATTCTTTACCTTCATAGTTAATACTCCGAGAAGAGCTTCCTGAGGTCCCTGTCCTTGATCTTGGCCTTGCAGGCGTCGCCTATACGACGCTTGGCGGCACCGTTAACGCTCTTGTAGCCGACGGAACTGCCATCGTCGTTAACGACTATCTCGAATTCCGCTCCTTCCCTTCTTTTCGTCCAGATCATCTTTTCGGCTTGTGGCTGGAACTGCCAGTCTAGGCATTCTCCGTCGATGCCAGCCATCGCGTTCACGACGTCAATGGCAGACTGGTAGCGATTGGCCGGATCTATCTCCAGACACCGCTTTATGACATTTCGCAGCGTAGACGGAATATGTGGCAAGAATGACGATCTGTCCGGAAATTTGCCGTTGCGGACATCGAACCGGAAAGCGGCACGATCAAAGTTTTCCGGGGGGCCGTAGGCTTCGAACTGCGCGTTGAAATGGTCGTTGCCGTTGGCCATCCGGTAGAGCGTTAGGCCGACCTGGTAAATATCGAATCTCCGGTCGAAGTGATCCGTGACCGTCGCTTCTGGGGGAATCATTTTGCCGTAGAGCCGATCCTGCGCGGCCACCCCTGAGAAATTCATCTGCTTTGCTTGACCGAAATCCGAAACGAGTGCCTCCCCGCGCGGAGAGAGCAGGATGTTATCCGGCTTGACGTCGAAATGGATCAGGTTCTTTGAGTGTATGTTGTGAAGCCCAGCGAGAGTCTGAGCTCCCAGGGTGATTATCTCACGGACTGTAAGATGCCTTGCAGCCATCAGGTTCTTCACCGAACCCTCGCGGTAGTAAGGCATGGCTACATAGACATGGTCGTTGTCGAAACACGCGTAAAGGACTTGGACGACGTTCGGGTGAGCGCTAGCGTATAGCGCCTGTGATTCCGCGAAGAATTCCGTGGGCGAGTTCAGCTTGGCCTTCAGAATCTGTTTGGTGACGATTTCCGCATCCAGCTGATGGTCGCGCGTCACGAAGGTGCGGGAGTTCTGACCGTCCTGTCCGATCTCATTGATGATATCGAATGTGAGTTCGGCCTTGTGATAGGGCTTAAGCATTCTCGGCCCCCATCGCGCAGAGGATCGCCTCTCTTTCGACCTTGGCCATGTCGTTCCAGTTCTCGACGCCCGGATTTTCGTCTCCCGCCACCAGTGGCTTGAACTGCGCCCGATCGATGCCGAGGCGGCGCGAGATCGATGAAATCTGACCCACGTAGTAAGATAGTAAGCTGGAACTGGCGAACGCCTCCTGGATGACCCCTTCGATCTGGATGCGTTCGATGCTTGCCGTCTGTGCGAGGGACTCCGTCACGCGTACTCCGGCACGTTCGATCCCGTACTCCCGGAGGACATCAAGAAGATTCGAGCGTATGTACTTCAGTGCATCCGGCATCGCAAAGGCAGCCGGAACCTGCAATTCCTCGACATTAAGAATTTCTCGTGTCTCTGTATCGAAGACAGCAAAGGTTACTGCTCTCGGAGCAGCGCGAATGCCGATAGTCTTCATGATCTCCCCCCGCTTTGCACTGATACCAGATTCTAGCACTCTCCGTCACCATTGCAGCCCAAGTTTCTTGATGATCGGTTATAGGCCTGATTGACCCCAGTCGCGTCGTTGACCTCCTCACGCTCTATGCGCGCCCGGCAGGATTCAGATCAACCACGGGAATGACGCTGCTCCTCTCAATCCGACAGAGGGCTGCAACGAAAGTGTGCGGCGCACTGCGCTGATTTCCGCCCAGCAACGTCCACCGCGGGTGTCTCAGTTCAGGGTGGATGGTGGTGGCATCCGTTACAACTCGGGCGAGGTTTAAAATGCCAACGCATTGAAATTACCGATATTTTTCGACAGAACCAAATCGAGCGAGGTTCGCATGGTTTGAGACAAAAGCCGTTCAGAGACTGAAATCCAGCCCTTCGGCAGTCTCGGAGGTTCGGTCGCCTCGGCTAAGACTCTTTGAAATAAAAAAGAATTTCGGCGCTGAAATCGGGCTGTTGGGAGTTTGCAATTTGATAGTGGCGGAGAGGGAGGGATTCGAACCCCCGGTACGGTCACCCGTACTCCGCATTTCGAGTGCGGCGCGATCGACCACTCTGCCACCTCTCCGCAACAGTAGGGACATGCCCGGAAAGGCACCCCGTGGTCCGGCCCCGCTCTTAGCGAAGCCTGAAGCACCTGCCAAGCCCCCGTGTGACCTGCTGGCAAATTGGCAGCAGGGCCCGCCCAAGGGCCGCATTGACAGCCTGCCCTCACCTGCTAGAAAGCCCGCCGTTCAACCGCCTTTTCGCGTGAAACCCCGGATTGCCCATGCGCCCTGCGCCGAAAGCCAAATCCCTGCCCCGGCCGGCCGCCACAACCGGCTGCGGTGGCCGTTTCGCGTCCACTCTGAAGACTACCAAAAAGCGTTGAGCCTCGTCCCCCGGCCATCACCCCGCGGGGGATGATGGCCTGACGAATGATGCCCGAAGGGCGGGACCGCAGGGTCCACGGGGGGCGGGAACAACGGAAGGAGACCGTTATGGGTTACAAGGTTGCAGTTGTCGGCGCCACGGGCAATGTGGGCCGCGAAATGCTCAACATTCTCGAAGAGCGTGAATTCCCGGTGGACGAGGTTCACGCCATTGCCTCGCGCCGGTCGCTGGGGGTGGAGGTGTCCTTTGGCGACAAGACCCTGAAGTGCAAGGATATTGAGCAGTTTGACTTTTCCACCGTGGACTTCGTGCTCATGTCGGCGGGCTCGGAAGTGTCCAAGGCCTGGTCGCCCAGGATCGGCGCGGCGGGCGCCATCGTCATCGATAATTCCTCGTGCTGGCGCTACGACCCGGAAGTGCCGCTCATTGTGCCGGAGGTGAACGCCCCCGCCCTTGAGGCCTACATGAAGCAGAACAAGCGCCGCAACATCATCGCCAATCCCAACTGCTCCACCGCCCAGCTGGTGGTGGCGCTGAAGCCCCTGCATGATGCCGCCCGCATCAAGCGCGTGGTGGTGGCCACCTATCAGTCCGTCTCGGGCGCCGGCAAGGAAGCCATGGACGAGCTGTGGGACCAGACCAAGGGCATTTTCGTCACCGATCCGCCGACGCCGAAGAAGTTCACCAAGCAGATCGCCTTCAACGTCATTCCCCACATCGACGTGTTCATGGACTCGGGCGATACCAAGGAAGAATGGAAGATGGTGGCCGAGACCAAGAAGATTCTCGACCCCAAGATCAGGCTCACCGCCACCTGCGTGCGCGTGCCGGTGTTCGTCGGCCATTCCGAGGCGGTGAACATCGAGTTTGAAAAGCCGCTGTCAGCCGAAGAGGCGCGTGAAATCCTGCGCGAGGCGCCGGGCTGCATGGTGGTGGACAAGCGTGAACCCGGCGGTTACGTGACCCCGGTCGAAGCCGCTGGCGAATATGCCACCTATATCAGCCGCATCCGCGAGGACGCCACCATCGACAACGGGCTGAACCTGTGGGTGGTGTCGGACAATCTGAGGAAGGGTGCCGCCCTCAACACGGTGCAGATTGCCGAGGCCATCGTCAACCGCGGCCTGCTCACCCGGGCAGCCTGAGCATCACCTGAACCACTGTGCCGAATGCGCGGGCGTGCTCACCAGCGCGCCTGCGCCTTTGCGGCACCCGCCTTGCCTCAAAGCGCGGCGTTAAGGCGCGCCGCCCCCAGAATGGCCCCGCCGGTTTCAGCCTGCAACAGGGCCACGCAGTCACAGGGTTTTTCGCCCATCACGTCACCGGCGGGCAGCGCCAGCCGCACCGGCTTTCCCTGCCACAGCCCGGCCGGAATGAGCCGCTTGGCCACATGATGATAGGTAATGGCCTGACCGTTGTTTTCGCCACGGCTGATGGTGACTGACACCTCCTCCGCAAACGGCACCAGCACCAGGCTTGCGCCCTTCACCTGTGCCCCAGGCCCAGCCTCAATCACCAGCGCATCCTGCTCGCGCGCCAGCGACAGCGACACCGGCAATGACTGTGTCTGTGCCGTGGCAATGGCGGCCCTGACCATGGTCTCATCATTGCCCGGCACGTGCACCAGGCCGTTGATCACCAGTTGTGGCGTATAGACATCGGCATCGCCGCGGGCCCTGGCATAGGCCTTCTGGCGCTCGGAAAATTCCGGCCGCGCCAGCGAGTCCTGCCAGCCGAGATAGTCCCAGTAATCGACATTATAGGTGAGCGCGATCAGGTTTTTCTCTGCACAAAGCCGCGCCAGAAGCTGATCGGCCGGCGGGCATGATGAACAGCCCTGACTGGTGAACAGTTCCACCACCGTGGCCGATGCCACCTGTGCCTGCGCCATGCGGGGTGCCGCCAGGGCGCCAAGCCCCAGACCCAAAATGCCCCGCCGTGTCATGGCCATTGCCTGCATCATGGTTGAGCTATGGCGGAAGCCCGCCTCAAACGCCAGTCAAGACTGGGTGAGTTTTCCGCGATAAATCCGCCCCTTACAAGCCGCATTCGCGGCGCGGATCCGCCGGCGGCAAACCGGTGGGGCCGCTCGCGCAACGCTGCCGGTCAGCCAGCCCTGGCGATATTCCTGAGCACGAAATGCAGAATGCCACCGTTCTTGAAATAGTCGATCTCATCCAGCGTATCGATGCGGCACAACACCGGGAAGGTCATGGTGCTGCCATCGGCCCGCGTCACCTCCACGGTCAGCGTGTCGCGCGGCTTCAGGCCCTCGACCAGACCCTTGATGGTGATCTGCTCATCGCCGCGAAGACCCAGGCTCTGCCAGCTCTGCCCCTCCTGGAACTGCAAGGGAACAACTCCCATGCCCACCAGATTGGACCGGTGGATGCGCTCATAGGACTGGGCAATGACGGCGCGCACCCCCAACAGATTGGTGCCCTTGGCCGCCCAGTCGCGCGATGAGCCATTGCCATATTCCACCCCGGCAAAGACCACGAGCGGCGTCTTCTCATTGGCATACATCATGGCCGCATCATAGATGGGCATTTCCGTGCCATCGGGCTGATGCAGCGTGAGGCCGCCCTCCTTCACATTGCCGTCGCCATCCTTCACCATGAAGTTCTTGATGCGGATGTTGGCAAAGGTGCCGCGCATCATCACCTCATGATTGCCGCGCCGCGTGCCATACTGGTTGAAGTCGATGGGCTTCACCCCATGGGCCGTGAGATAGCGCCCGGCGGGCGAGGCCGCCTTGATGGAACCGGCGGGCGAGATGTGGTCGGTAGTGATCTTGTCGCCGAACAGCGCCAGAATGCGCGCCTTGCTGATGTCGGTGACGGGTGCGGGCGTCATGGTCATGCCGCGGAAATAGGGCGGGTTCTGCACATAGGTGGAGGCAGAATCCCAGGCATAGGTCTCGCCCTTCATCGACTTCACACCGCGCCAGTATTTGTCGCCCTTGAACACATCGGCATAGCGCTTCTTGAACATGCTCGCCGTGATGTTCTTGCGCACAAAGGCTTCGATCTCCTGGTTGGAGGGCCAGATGTCGCGCAGGTAAACGGGCTTGCCGTTCTTGCCCGTGCCCAGGGGCTCGGTGGTGATGTCGATCTGGGTTGACCCCGCCAGCGCATAGGCCACCACCAGCGGCGGCGAGGCGAGATAGGCCGCCTGCACATCGGGTGACACGCGGCCCTCAAAGTTGCGGTTGCCGGAGATGACCGCCGAGGCCACGATGCCATTGTCGTTGATGGCCTTGGAAATGGCCGGGTCCAGCGGGCCGGAGTTGCCGATGCAGGTGGTGCAGCCATAACCCACCAGATAGAAACCCACCTTGTCCAATTCCTTCTGCAGACCGGACTTGGCCAGATATTCGCTCACCACCTGCGAACCCGGCGCGATGGAGGTCTTGACCCAGGGCTTGGCCTTGAGGCCCAGTGCCGCCGCCTTCTTGGCCAGAAGCCCGGCCCCGATCAGCACCGAGGGGTTGGAGGTGTTGGTGCAGGAGGTGATGGCGGTGATCACCACATCGCCATGGCCGATGTCGAAAGCCTTGCCTTCAACCGCCACGCGCTTGTCCTTCTCGCCCGGCTTGGCAAAGCCCGCCTTGTCCTTGGGGCTGTCCAGCGCCGAAAGGAAGCCCTGCTTGATATCGGCCAGCGGCACGAATTTTTCCGGCCGGTTGGGACCGGCCATGGCCGAAACCACGCTGCCGATGTCCAGTTCCAGTGTATCGGTGAACACCGGCTCCGCCGCCTTCGGCGTCAGGAACAGGCCCTGGGCCTGACAGTATTTTTCCACCAGCGCCAGGCGCGCCGCCGGACGGCCCGACAGCTTGAGATAGCGCAGCGTCACAGCATCCACCGGGAAGAAGCCGCAGGTGGCGCCATATTCCGGCGCCATATTGGCAATGGTGGCGCGGTCGGCCAGCGTCAGCGCGGCAAGGCCCGGCCCGAAGAACTCCACGAACTTGCCGACCACGCCCTTCTTGCGCAGCATCTGTGTGACCAGCAGCACCAGATCGGTGGCGGTAACCCCTTCCTTCAGCTTGCCGGTGAGCCTGAAGCCGATGACCTCCGGCAGCAGCATGGACTGCGGCTGGCCCAGCATGGCGGCCTCGGCCTCAATGCCGCCCACGCCCCAGCCCAGAACGCCAAGACCGTTCACCATGGTGGTGTGGCTGTCGGTGCCCACCAGCGTGTCGGGATAGGCCACCTCATATTTCGCCTTGGTCTTGCCCTTCATCACCGTCTCGCGGCGGGTCCACACCACCTGCGAGAGATATTCCAGATTGACCTGATGGCAGATGCCGGTGCCGGGCGGCACCACGCGGAAATTCTCAAACGCCCCCTGCCCCCACTTCAGGAACTTGTAGCGTTCCTCGTTCTGCTCATATTCGCGCTTCACATTGGCGGCGAAGGCCTGCTTGTTGCCGAAATAATCCACCACCACCGAATGGTCGATGACCAGATCGACCGGCACCAGCGGATTGATCTTCTGGGCATCGCCCTTCAGCGTCTTCATGCCGTCGCGCATGGCGGCCAGGTCCACCACCGCGGGCACGCCGGTGAAGTCCTGCATCAGCACGCGGGCCGGGCGGAAGCCCACTTCCTTGTCTTCCTTGCCGCGATTTTTCAGCCAGGCCACAAAGCCTTCAATGTCGGCCTTGGTGACCGAGCGGCCATCCTCGTGGCGCAACAGGTTCTCCAGCAGCACCTTCATCGAATAGGGCAGCGCCGAAATCCCCTTGAGGCCGTTCTTTTCGGCGGCCTTCAGGCTGTAATAGACGTAGGATTTGGCACCGACCTTGAGGGTTTTCCGGCACTTGAAGCTGTCGCGCGACATGGGTCATGTCCCTTGCTGTGGTGAGGTGGATCACCGCCGCTATAGACACAAAACCGCGCCAAGACAAATCGACAAAAGGCGGGATAGGACCCTATTTCTTGATCTCGATTTCAATGAAGGCATATTCGCCTTCATTAATGGAAATCACATCGTGCTCCACTCCGGCGTGACGAAAATAGGGGAGGCCCTTTTTCATCTCGGAGAAGGCCGAGCCGTTTTTGGTTTCAATGCGCAGCTTGCCGTCGAGCAGCGGCACGATCACATAGTCGTGCTCGTGGCGGTGCCAGCCTGTGGCATCATCCTGCTGAAAGCGCAGTTCCGTCACCGTCACCCGCTCATTGTCGATATGCACTATGGTTTTCGGCGCACCAGTCATGCCACCCTCCAACCCCGTGACCCGTTTCACCGCTGCCACGGTCAATGACGCCCCATCGTCCCAAAGCCCTGACATGTCCATCCCAAGCGACTGCAAGGGTAAAAACCACGTCAACGGCAGCAATCAGACCTTGCGTTCCACCATCATCTTCTTGATTTCGGCAATGGCCCTGGCCGGCGACAGCCCCTTGGGGCAGGCCTTGGCGCAGTTCATGATGGTGTGGCAGCGGTAAAGCCGGAAGGGATCCTCCAGATTGTCCAGGCGTTCGCCGGTGGCCTCGTCGCGGCTGTCAATGAGCCAGCGATAGGCCTGCAGCAGAATGGCCGGACCGAGATAGCGGTCGCCGTTCCACCAGTAGGACGGACACGAGGTGGAGCAGCAGGCACACAGGATGCACTCATAGAGCCCGTCCAGCAGCGCCCGGTCCTCATGCGACTGCCGCCACTCCGCCTGCGGTTCGGGCGTTGTGGTCTTCAGCCAGGGTTCAATGGACTTGTGCTGGGCATAGAAGCGGGTGAGGTCGGGCACCAGATCCTTCACCACCGGCATGTGCGGCAGGGGATAGATCTTCACCGCCCCCTTCACATCCCCGCAGGATTTGAGACAGGCCAGCGTGTTGGTGCCGTCAATGTTCATGGCGCAGGAACCGCAGATGCCCTCGCGGCACGAACGCCGGAAGGTCAGCGTCGGATCCTGCTCGTTCTTGATCTTGATCAGCGCATCAAGAACCATGGGGCCGCAGGCATCCATGTCGACATAATAGGTGTCGAGCCTGGGGTTCTGACCATCATCCGGCGTCCAGCGATAGATCTTGAACTCGCGGATGTTGGTGCCCTTGGGCATGGGCCACACCTTGCCCTGCTGGACCCTGGAATTCTTGGGAAGTGCAAATTCAACCATTTGATTTCAACCTACCGCAACTGCTTCTATTTCGAGCAACCAAGCGGGATCAAGAGTGTCGACGACAACCACCGTCAACGCCGGGCGATGCGCTCCCAGAAACTTCCGCCGAATCTCTCCGTTTTCGGTGGCATACTCTTTGGAGCTCAGAAAGGTCGTCACCTTGGCGAGATTGCCGAAGCTCAACCCGGTGTCCTGCAAAATCTTCCCAATATTACTCCAGACAGCTTCGGCCTGGGCGGCGAAACCTTCCGGGACTATCCCAGACGCTGTTGCAGGAATCTGACCACTGATAAAAAGCATCCGTGAATTCCCCGGCACACTTACGGCATGGGCATAATTGCCAATCGTCGGAGCCATATCCATTGGGTCAATTGATCGCATCAGTACACCCGCGCCTTGGGCTTGATGTAGTCAATGTCCCTGGACAGGGTGAAGTCGTGCACCGGGCGATAGCCCAGCGTCACCTTCTTCTTCGCCGCATCGGTCCAGGCCAGCGTGTGCTTCATCCAGTTCTTGTCGTCGCGGTTGGGGAAGTCCTCGCGGGCGTGCGCGCCGCGGCTTTCCTTGCGGGCCAGCGCCCCTTCCACCGTCACCGCCGCCTGGGCAATGAGGTTTTCAAACTCCAGCGTTTCAATGAGGTCGGAATTCCACACCAGCGACCGGTCGGTGACGCGAATGTCGGCCGCCTCCTGCCACACGGCGGCAATCTTCTTCGCCCCCTCCGCCAGCACGTCGCCGGTGCGGAACACGGCGCAATTGTCCTGCATGGCGCGCTGCATCTTCAGGCGAAGGGCCGCCGTGGGGGCCGCCCCATTGGCAAAGCGCAGCGCATCAAGCCGCGCCACCGCCGCCTCGCCCGCATCCGCCGGAAGCTCGGCGTGCGGCGCTCCCGCCTTGGTCAGTTCAGCACAGCGCAGGCCCGCCGCCCGGCCAAACACCACGAGATCGATGAGCGAGTTGGAGCCGAGACGATTGGCACCATGCACCGACACGCAGGCCGCCTCGCCCACCGCAAACAGGCCGGGCACGGTCTTCTCCGGGTTCTTCTTGTCGCCCGCCAGAACCTCGCCGTGATAATTGGTGGGAATGCCGCCCATGTTGTAATGCACCGTGGGCAGCACGGGGATGGGCTCGCGGGTAATGTCCACGCCGGCAAAGATGCGCGCCGACTCGGTGATGCCCGGCAGGCGCTCTTCCAGAATTTTCGGATCGAGATGCTCAAGATGCAGGAACACATGGTCCTTGTGTTCGCCCACCCCCCGGCCCTCGCGGATTTCCACCGTGGAGGAGCGCGAAACCACATCGCGTGACGCCAGATCCTTGGCCGAAGGCGCATAACGCTCCATGAAGCGCTCGCCCTCCGAATTGGTCAGATAGCCTCCCTCGCCGCGCGCCCCCTCGGTGATGAGGCAGCCCGCGCCATAGATGCCGGTGGGGTGGAACTGCACGAACTCCATGTCCTGCAGCGGCAGCCCCGCCCGCAGCACCATGGCGTTGCCGTCACCGGTGCAGGTGTGGGCCGAGGTGGCCGAGAAGAAGGCCCGGCCATAGCCGCCGGTGGCCATGATGGTGTTGTGCGCCCGGAAGCGGTGAATGGAGCCGTCCTCCATGTTCATGGCAATGACGCCGCGGCAGGCACCGTTTTCCATGATGAGGTCGAGGGCGAAGTACTCGATGAAGAATTCCGCCGCATGGCGCAGCGACTGGCCATAGAGCGTGTGCAGCATGGCGTGTCCGGTGCGGTCGGCGGCCGCGCAGGTGCGCTGGGCCGGCGGGCCATCGCCGAAGTTCTGCATCATGCCGCCGAAGGGCCGCTGATAGATCTTGCCCTCCTCGGTGCGCGAAAAGGGCAGGCCGAAATGTTCCAGCTCATAGACCGCGGTGGGCGCCTGGCGGCACAGATATTCAATGGCGTCCTGATCGCCCAGCCAGTCGGCCCCCTTGACCGTGTCATACATGTGCCAGCGCCAGTCGTCCGGCCCCATATTGCCGAGCGAGGCGGCAATGCCGCCCTGGGCCGCCACCGTGTGCGAGCGGGTGGGAAACACCTTGGAGATGCAGGCCGTCTTGAGGCCCGCCTGGGAAGCACCCAGCGTGGCGCGCAGGCCCGCCCCGCCAGCCCCCACCACCACCACGTCGAAGCTGTGATCGGTGATCGGATAGGCCCGGCCATTCAGTGAAACGGATTTGGGCGCCTTTTTCGGTTCCTTGACAGCCATCACACACCAAAGCTCATTTTGAGGAGGGCATAGAGGGCCAGCCCCGCCAGCAGCGCGGCATAGACCAGGTTCAATAGCAGGGCGGCAATCTTGGTCACCGGCCCGTGCACGTAATCTTCAATCACCATCTGCAGGCCAAGCTTCATGTGCCAGATGACCGACAGAAGCCCAAGGCCCATCAGCACCGCCACCACCGGATGATGGAGCGAGGCCTGAACCTCGGCCCGGCTGGAGCCCAGATGGCTGATGATAAAGCCGATCATGAAGACGACCAGCGGAAGATTGAACAGCGCGGTCAGCCGCTGTTGCCAGAAATGCGCGGTGCCGCTGTGAGCGGATCCCAGACCCGTCACCTGCTTCAGGGGGGTTTTCATGCTCGAACCGTTGTTCATGCCATCACCCAATAGCCGATGATCCACACCGCAAGCGTCAGGCCGATGCCGGCGATGAGGTGAAGCCACACCATCTTCTCCACCGTGGGCAGAGCAAAGCCGCGCCCCGTGTCCCAGACGAAGTGGCGAAGCCCGCCCAGCGCGTGGTGAATGAGTGCCCAGGTGAAGCCGAACAGCACCAGCCGCCCGAACCAGTGGCCGAAGAAGGCCTGCACCAGATTGAAATAATCATCCGACACCGCCGCTGCCGTCAGCCACCACACCAACAGCAGCAGGCCGCCCGAAATGGCCACCCCGGTGATGCGATGCAGGATCGACATCATCATGGACAGCATGGGCTTGTAGATCTGGAGATGCGGCGACAGCGGCCGCGCCACGGGTTTCATGTCTGACATGGTGGTTTCCCGGTTGAGAGGGTCCGTTTTATCTGTTGCGCCGCACTATGCAAATAGGCCGAAAGCATGGCAAGCCTCATCCATCATACTGTGGATGCATGGAAAATCATCAGTGCTCGCCCCATTGTGAACAGCCCGGGAAACGCCCATATGAGGGAAATCGCCCCTGGAAACGCCTCTGGAAACACCATGACCGATACCGCCACGCAAATTGTCTGCCCCGCCTGTGATGCCACCAACCGGGTGCCGGAAGGCCGCCCGGCGGGGGAGGCAAAATGCGGCAAATGCCATGCGCCGCTCTTTTCTGCTGAACCGCTGGCCCTGACCGATCAGACCTTTGACAAGCACATCAGCCGCAATGACATTCCGGTGCTGGTGGACTTCTGGGCAGCCTGGTGCGGCCCGTGCCGCATGATGGCGCCGGAGTTCGCCAAGGCCACCGCCCAGCTCGAGCCTGAGGTGCGCATGGCAAAGCTCGACACCGAGGCCGCCCAGCAGGTAGCCACCCGTTACAACATCATGTCCATCCCCACCCTCGTGCTGTTTCACCAGGGCAAGGAGGTGGCCCGCCAGTCTGGTGCGCTGCCCGCGGGCCATATCATCCAGTGGGTGCGCGAAACCCTGCGCGACTAGGCCATGGCGCGGGGGCGGCTGGCAGGGGGTGCGCTGATTCTGGCGCTGGCGGCGGGGCTGGCGCTGGTCTGGGCGGCAAAAACCAGGGTTCTGCCCGACCGATACAATCCCTTCGAGCCGCTTGACCCCAGCGAAGCTCTGAACCCCGTCACCGATGCCAAGCTGTGGCTGGCCGACAGGGATGGGCCGCTGTGCCGCGCGGCCCTGGCCCGCGCCACGGCCTTTCGGCTCATGCCGGGCCGCGCCGACCCGCCCGGTTGCAGCCGCGATCACACCGTCACCATCTCCGGCCTGTCCGAGGCCAAGCTTCGCCCCGAAGAGATGAACTGCACCATTGCCCTCAGGCTTTTTCTGCTGGAGCGCCATGTCATCCAGCCGGCCGCCCGCCTCCACTTCAACAGCGGGGTTGCCACCATCGCCCACTTCGGCAGCTATTCCTGCCGCACCATTGCCGGGTCATGGCGGATGTCGGAACACGCCACCGCCAATGCCATTGATCTGGCTGGCTTCCGTCTGGGCAACGGCCGGCTGATAAGCCTGAAGAAGGACTGGAACGGTGCGGCCGATGCGCGGGGCTTTCTGCGCGAGGTGCGCGAGGGTGCCTGCCGCCTGTTCAACACCACCCTGTCACCGGACTACAACGCCGACCACGCCGACCATTTCCATCTCGACATGGGCCTGTTCCACACCTGCCGGTGAACAAGGAGCCGTTACTGCACGATCACCTTGGTGCCGCGCGGTGTCGCCGCATAAAGCGCAATCACCTCATTGTTGAGCATGCGGATGCAGCCCGACGAGGCGGCATGGCCGATGGATGAGGGACTGTTGGTGCCGTGAATGCGAAAGCCCGTGTCGCCACGCTTGTTGTAGAGATACATGGCCCGCGCCCCCAGCGGATTTTTCGGGCCGCCCGGCATGCCTTCGGCCCATTTGGCGTATTTCGGCTCGCGGTCGATCATCTCCGGCGGCGGCGTCCACACCGGCCATTCGCGCTTCATGCCCACCCGGGCCGTGCCCGACCAGGAAAAACCGTCGCGTCCCACCGCCACCAGATAGCGCATGGCCTTGCCGCCCGGCATGACCTGATAGAGCGCCCGCTCGGCGGTGCGGATGATGATGGTGCCGGGCTTTTCGCCACTGGTGAAGGGCACCACCCGGCGCCCGGCATAGGCGGGTGCACGGCGCGTGCGCGCCGTCTTGGCCTTGGTGGTCTTGGCCTTCTTAGGGGCCGCCACATAGCGTCGGCGCGGCTTCAGCGGCCGGTGCGGCCGCACCGGCGGATAGTCTGAGCCAAACAGCCAGCCGCCCGCTGCCGACGCCGGCTCTGTGGCCGCAACACTGCCCAGCAATCCCGCCAGAAAACCGAAAACCCGCCGTCTGTTCATTCCGCCACCCCAATGTGCCAGGCGGTTTGCTAGCCGGGGCTGCAGGCGCGCGCAAGGGGGAGGCGCCGGATCGGTTAAATCACAATCACCTTATCGCCGAGGCGGACCTCGTCATACAGCGCCGTCACCTCGTTGTTCAGCATGCGGATGCAGCCCGACGAGGCCGCCTGGCCGATGGACCACGGCTCATTGGTGCCATGAATGCGGAACAGCGTGTCGCGCCCGCCGGCAAACAGATAGATGGCCCTGGCCCCCAGCGGATTTTCCGGCCCGCCCGGCATGCCCCCGGCCCAGCGCGCCAGTTCCGGCTTGCGGGCAATCATGCTGCGCGGCGGCGTCCACACCGGCCATTCCACCTTGCGCCCGATCTTGGCAATGCCCGCCCAGTCGAAGCCTGCCTTGCCCACGGCCACGCCATAGCGCATGGCCACGCCCTCGGCGATGAGGTGATAGAGCGCCTTCTCGCCGGTGTTGACAATGATGGTGCCGGGCCGCTCGGGCGAGGCAAAGTGAACCATCTCCGCCCCGTAATAGGGCTGGTGCTTTTTGCCCTTGCTCACCGCCAGCGCCGGGGTCGCCGTCGCCAGGGTGGCGGCAGCGGTAACCAGAAGACGGCGGCGGGACAGCGTGTTCATGACGCCGCATTAACCGCCCGCTCTTGGCAAAAAAAAGGCGGCCCGGAGACTGTCCGGGCCGCCCATGCCGAAGTGAATAAACTAGAGCCGCTTGTTCTGGCGGTGCTCGATGAGGTCGTCCACCACCGACGGATCGGCCAGCGTCGAGGTGTCGCCCAGCGCGGCAAAATCGTCCTCGGCGATCTTGCGCAGAATGCGGCGCATGATCTTGCCGGAACGGGTCTTGGGCAGGCCGGGGGCAAAGTGGATCTTGTCCGGCGTGGCCAGGGGGCCGATCTCCTTGCGGACATGGGCCACCAGATCCTTCTTCAGCTCTTCCGTGCCTTCCTCGCCATCCATCAGCGACACATAGCAATAGATGCCCTGGCCCTTGAGGTCGTGCGGATAGCCCACCACGGCGGCTTCCGATACCTTGGGGTGGGCCACCAGCGCGGATTCGATTTCCGCCGTGCCCAGACGGTGGCCGGACACGTTGATCACGTCGTCAACACGGCCGGTGATCCAGTAATAGCCGTCAGCGTCGCGGCGGCAGCCGTCACCGGTGAAATACATGCCCTTGTAGGTGGAGAAATAGGTCTGCACGAAGCGGTCATGATCGCCGAACACGGTGCGCATCTGGCCCGGCCACGAGTCGAGAATGACTAGATTGCCGTTGGCCGCACCCTCGATGATGGTGCCCTTGTCATCCACCAGCGCGGGCTTCACCCCGAAGAAGGGCCGGGTGGCCGAACCGGGCTTCAGCTTGGTGGCGCCCGGCAGCGGCGTGATCAGAATGCCGCCGGTTTCCGTCTGCCACCAGGTGTCCACGATGGGGCAGCGGTCGTCGCCCACCACCCGGTGATACCATTCCCAGGCCTCCGGATTGATGGGCTCACCCACCGAGCCCAGAAGCTTCAGCGACTTGCGCGACGACTTGCGCACCAGTTCCTCGCCCGAGCTCATGAGGGCGCGGATGGCCGTGGGCGCGGTGTAGAAGATGTTGACCTTGTGCTTGTCGATCACTTCCCAGAAGCGCGACGCCGTGGGGTAGTTGGGCACGCCTTCAAACATCAGCGTGGTGGCGCCATTGGCCAGAGGCCCATAGACGATGTAGCTGTGGCCGGTGACCCAGCCCACATCCGCCGTGCACCAGTAGATGTCGCCGTCCTTGTAGTCGAAGACATACTGATGCGTCATCGACGCATAGACCAGATAGCCGCCGGTGGTGTGAAGAACGCCCTTGGGCTTGCCGGTGGAACCGGAGGTGTAGAGAATGAACAGCGGGTCTTCCGCCTTCATCTTCTCCGGCTTGCACACCGCATCCACCTTGGCGAATTCCTCGTGATACCAGATGTCGCGGTTGGGATACATGGTGATGGGCGCACCGGTGCGGCGCACCACCAGCACCTTTTCATTGCCGGCGCAGCGCTTCAGCGCCTCGTCGCAGTTATGCTTCAGCGGCACCTTGCGGCCGCCGCGCAGGCCCTCGTCGGCGGTGATGATGAGCTTGGAATTGGCGTCGTTGATGCGGCCCGCCAGTGAATCGGGCGAGAAGCCGCCGAACACGATGGAATGGACGGCACCGATGCGGGCGCAGGCCAGCATGGCATAGGCCGCTTCCGGAATCATCGGCAGATAGATGGTGACGCAGTCACCCTTCTTGACGCCGTTCTTCTTCAGCACATTGGCGAACCTGCACACCTGTTCGTGCAGTTCGTTGTAGGTGATCTTCTTGTCGTCGTAGGGATTGTCGCCTTCCCAGATGATGGCGGTCTGGTTGCCGCGCTTCTTCAGGTGGCGGTCGATGCAGTTGTAGGCGACGTTGAGAACGCCGTCCTCATACCACTTGATGGACACCTTGGGGTAGCCGTAGGTGACGTTCTTGATCTTCTTCGGCGTCTTGAACCAGTCGAGACGCTTGGCCTGCTTGGCCCAGAACACCTCGGGCTTGTTGACCGATTCGGCATACATGCGCTGGTAGGCCGCGTCATCGACATAGGCCGTCTTCTTCCATTTCGCCGAAACCGGATAGACTTTCTCGGACATGCGTCGTCCTCCCACTGGGTTTGCTCTTGCTTGGCCCGATTGAAGCGCCTTTGGGTGCCTTGACGCAAGGGGGAGGATTATCCGACTCCTGTCTAATGACCGGCCGCGATCAGGCCAAGGGGGTCCACACCGCCGTGTGCTTGATCTCGGCGTCCTCAAGGTCGCGGCTCACCGGCACGGCATAGTCGGCCAGCCGGTCAAGGCGCGCCCGCGGCAGATAGCTCCGGCCCGGATCGCCGATCAGAATGGCGGCCCCGTCCTTGCGCGCCGCCATCAGCCACTCCCACACCTGCTCGGCCAGCGCCTTCTCATAAAACAGGTCGCCCACCAGAATGACATCGGCCGCAGGCGGCGGCGCCGCAAGCAGGTTGTCGCCGGTGACCACCAGCGCCACGTCATTCAGCGCCGCGTTGAGCGCCATCGCCGTCAGGGCAAAGCCGTCAATATCCGCCGCCACCACCGCGGCCGCCCCGGCCTTCCTGGCGGCGATGCCCACCAGACCCGACCCCGAGGCCAGATCAATGACGCGCCTGCCCCGCACCAGATCCTTGTGATCCAGCACATGCCGGGCCAGCGCCTGCCCGCCCGCCCAGGCAAAGGCCCAGAAGGGCGGCGGCAGGCCCATTTCGCCCAGTTCTTCCTCGGTCTTCTGCCACAGCGGCACCGCCTCATGGGCCAGATGCAGCCTCACCTCCGGCACCAGCGGCGGGCACAGGATTTCCGTATGCGTGCGGATGAAGCGGACGCGGTCGACGATCTCAGCCATCGCTGAGGCGCGGCGGGCGCCTGACCCCGCCCATGTCACAGATGACCGCCCATTCCGCCGCCGTCACCGGCTGCACCGACAGGCGCGAATTGGTGACCAGCACCATGTCCTTGAGCCGGGCTTCGGCCTTGATCGCCTCCAGCGTCACGGGCCTGGCCACATCCTGAAGGGCGCGCAGGTCCACACAGTCCCATTCGCCCTTGTCGGTCTTCTTCACCGTGGGGTCGGGGTGGGCCAGCGCACACACCTCGACAATGCCGACAATCTCCCTGCCGTCATTGGAGTGATAGAAGAAGCCCTTGTCGCCCAGCTTCATGGCCCGCATGTGGTTGCGCGCCTGATAGTTGCGCACCCCCGTCCAGGCTTCCCCGGCCCGGCCCCTGTCCTTCTGCTGGCTCCAGCTCCAGGTGGCCGGTTCCGATTTGAACAGCCAATAGGCCATCACGCCACTCCCGGCTCGCCGATCACCCATTTCCACGGCCGGATGTCCACCCTGGAAAACAGCCCCGCCTTGGCATAGGGGTCGCCGGCGGCAAACTGTTCGGCCTGGGCGCGGTCATCCACATTGATGATCAGCATCGACCCCACCATGCCGCCCTTGTCATCGAGAAACGGCCCCGCCGCCTTCACGCTTTCGGAAAAATCCATGAGATAGGCGAGATGGTCGGGCCGCACCGCCAGGCGCATTTCCTGATGGTGGGGCTTGTCGGTGCACAGCAGAACGAAATAGGCCATGATCTCCTCAGCGATGTTCGGCACCCGACGGCCTGGCCAGCAGGCGGGCGATTTCTGTCTCCGGGTCGGAACCCCGGTTGATGATGGCATCAACCGCCTCGGCAATGGGCATGTCAACGCCCTTGTCATGGGCGATCTTGACGGCAATGGCCGCCGTGAAGGCCCCCTCCACCACGCCGCGCGCCGCGGCCATGGCCTGCGCCGCCGTCTGCCCCTCGCCAATGGCAAAGCCGAAGGAATAATTGCGTGACTGGCGGCTGGAACAGGTGAGCAGCAGGTCGCCCAGGCCCGACAGGCCCATGAGTGTTTCGGCCCTCGCCCCCAGGGCCCGCCCGAAACGCGTCAGTTCGGCAAAGCCGCGCGTGGTCAGGGCGGCTCTGGCGCTGTCACCCAGCCTGCGGCCATCGGCAATGCCGCAGGCAATGGCCAGCACATTCTTCAGCGCGCCGCCGATTTCAACGCCGCGCACATCATCACTGGCATAGACGCGGAACTGCGGCAGCGACAGCGCATCCCCCCACTGCTTGGCCAGGGCAAAGGTCGGCCCCGCCATGGTCACCGCCGTGGGCAGGCCCTTCACCACATCGGCGGCAAAGGACGGGCCGGACAGAATGAGCGTGGCAATGCCGGGCGCCACCTCCTCGGCCACCTCATTCATGAAGCGGCCCGTGGCCTGCTCAATGCCCTTGGCGGCAATGATGAGCCGGGGACCATGGCTGAGATCGAACCGCTGCAACACCGGACGCAGCGCCTGCGCCGGCACCGCCATGATGATGGCTTCGGCCCCGGCTATGACCTGTGGATCGGGCTTCTCCCGGCTCCACAGCGCCACTTCGTGGCCCGCCCTGCGCGCCACATGGGCCAGCGCCGTGCCCCAGGCGCCGTCTCCTGCCACTGCCAGTCGTGTCATGCCTTGGCTCCCAGCTTGCCATGACCATAGACGGGGGCCGACACCTGATCCAAGGGCCAGCGCGCTCGCGCTGAAAAGTCGAGCCCGTCCTGCTCGCCCAGCGCCAGACGCTCGGCCCCGGCCCAGGCAATCATGGCGGCATTATCCGTGCACAGATGATTGGGCGGTGCCGCCAGACTGGCTCCCGCCCGGGCCGCCTCATCCTCGATCACCCGGCGCAGCGCCCGGTTGGCCGCCACCCCGCCCGCCACCACCAGATGCGGGCGGCACAGGCCGGGATGCGCCGCCATGAACTGATCCAGCGCATGGCGCAGCCGGTCGGCCATCACCTCGGCCACCGCCGCCTCGAAGGCGGCGCAGACATCGGCCACATCCTGATCGCTGAGGGTGCCCAGATCCTCGATCTGCTCGCGCACCGCCGTCTTCAGGCCGGAGAAGGAGAAATTGCAGTCCTTGCGGCCCTTGAGCGGCCGGGGAAAGGCAAAGCGTGCCGGGTTGCCGCGCCGGGCCTGTGCCTCCACCTGCGGCCCGCCCGGATAGCCAAGGCCCAGAAGCTTGGCCACCTTGTCAAAGGCCTCGCCCGCCGCATCATCAATGGTGGTGCCGATGCGGGTGTAGCGCCCCACCCCCTCCACCATCTGGAACTGCGTGTGCCCGCCGGACACCAGCAGCAGCAGATAGGGAAAGGGATAATGGCCGAGCAGCCGCATGGTCAGCGCATGGCCTTCCAGGTGATTAACCGCAAGGAAGGGCAGGCCCTGGGCCATGGCCACCCCCTTGGCAAAGGTGAGGCCCACCAGCAGCCCGCCCAGAAGCCCCGGCCCCGCCGTGGCCGCCACGCCGGAGAGATCGGCAAAGCCCACGCCCGCTTCGGCCATGGCTTCGACCACCAGCCGGTCGAGATGCTGTATATGGGCGCGGGCGGCAAGTTCCGGCACCACCCCGCCATAGGGCGCATGGTCCTGCAGCTGCGACAGCACGCGCTGGCCCAGGATTTCGCCGCGGCCATCGCCATGGCGGCGCACCACCGCGGCGGCGGTTTCGTCGCAGGAGGTTTCGATGCCAAGAACGGTGAGCGGGCCTGCGGCCATGGATGGCTTGCCAAATCCGGTGAAATGAATAGAGGTTGCCGCTCTAGCATCGAGACCCTAGACTTTGCAAATGACCCGCTTGCGCATTGGAACCCGTGGTTCCCCCCTGGCCCTGGCCCAGGCCCATGAAACCCGCCGCCGTCTCATGGCGGCCCATGGCCTGGCCGAGGCTGATCTTGAAATCGTGGTGATCTCCACCACCGGCGACCGCGTGCGTGACCGGCCGCTGGCCGATATCGGCGGCAAGGGCCTGTTCACCAAGGAGATCGAGGAGGCGCTGCTCGACCGCTCCATCGATCTTGCCGTCCACTCCATGAAGGACGTGCCGGCGCAATTGCCGGACGGGCTGGAGATGGTGGCCATTCTGCCGCGCGAGGATGTGCGTGATGCCTTCCTGTCGCCCACTGCCAAAACCATTGACGATCTGCCCCAGGGCGCGGTGCTCGGCTCCTCCTCCGTCCGCCGCACCGCCCAGGTGCTCAGGCTGCGGCCCGACCTGAAGCCCGTGCAATTTCGCGGCAATGTTGAAACCCGGTTGAAGAAACTGGCCGATGGCGTTGCCGATGCCACCTTCCTGGCCTGCGCCGGTCTGAACCGTCTGGGCTATACCCGGCACATCACCTGGCGGGTGCCCACCGAGGTCATGCTGCCCGCCGTGGCCCAGGGCGCCATCGGCATTGAAACCCGAACCGACGCCAGCGCCGTGCGCCGCCTGCTCGCTGCCATCAACCATGACGAATCCGCCGTGGCGGTGGCTTGCGAGCGCGCCTTTCTGGCCGCCCTCGACGGCTCGTGCCGCACCCCCATTGCCGGCCATGCGGAACTGCGGGCGGGCCGCCTGCATTTCCGGGGTCACGCGCTAACGCTGGATGGGGTAAAGTGCTTTGAAACCACCCGTGTCGGCGCCCCTTCGGATGCCGCCGCCATGGGCCGCGATGCCGGTGAGCAGATCAAGCGCGAGGGAGGAGCGGCAATCGCCTGAGGCATGAGACTTCTCGTCACCAGACCGGAAGAGGATGCGCGCCCGCTGATCGCCAGGCTGGAGGTTTTGGGCCATGAGGCCGAAGCCATGCCCCTGCTCCACATTGTCCCCAAACCCGATGCCGAAATCCCCGACGGCAACTGGCAGGCCGTCATCGCCACCAGCGCCAATGCGCTGAAACTGGGCGACCGCCTTGACCTGCTGAAATTTCTGCCCCTGCTCTGCGTCGGCCCCCAGACCGCCGCCTTTGCCCGCAGCCAGGGCTTTGTCTTTGCCACCGCCCAGGGCGGTGACGTGCAGGGCCTGTCCCGCCATATATTGAAAACGCTTTCACCGGCTTCCGGGCCGCTGCTTTATCTCTCCGGCGCGGAAACGGCCGGTGACCTGGCCGGGGTTCTGAAGAAGCAGGGCTTCAGCCTGACCCGCGTCATCACCTATGATGCCGAACCCCTCGGCCTCGCCGGGGCCGAAGACCGGGTGCGCTGGGCCGAGGGCGTGTTGCTCTATTCACCGCGCACCGCCCGCGTCTGGGTGAACGAGGTTGAGGCTCAGGGCCTCACGGCCCATGCCGCCACCCTCAGCCATTTCTGCATTTCTGCCAATGTGGCGGCAGGTCTGCCAGCGGGCTGGCCGCGCGCCGTGGCAGAGGCCCCCAACGAAGGGGCCATGCTGGAGCTGCTTGAACCGCCGGAAGCGAAGGGTTAGGTCTTGAATCATGAGCAAGAAGCATTCCCCCGCCGACCAGCCCGATCCCGCCATCAAGCCCGCCGTCATTGACCTTGCCGCCGAGGATGTGACCCCGGCCCCCGAGGATGTGTCCGCGGCCGCCCAAGAGACGGCTGCGGCCCCAGCCGGTGACGCCCCGCCGCCCCGGCGCAAGGCCCCTGCCCTTGCCTATTCCGGCAAATGGCTGGTGGCGGCCCTCATCGGCGGTGGCCTTCTGGGCGGCTGGCTCTATCGCGATGTGCTGTCGCAATGGCTGCCCAGCAATGAAATGGCGGCGCTGACCAACAAGGTCGCGGCCCTTGAGGTGCAGGACAAGTCGGCCCTCGACCAGATTGCCGGCCTCTCCGGCCAGATCAGCAGTCTGAGCGGCGACATTTCGCGTATTGAGGGTGTGGCCAATGATGTCACGGCCCGAACCGTGGCCCTGTCCGACGCCACCGGCCAGACCACGGCGCAACTGGCCCAGCGCCTCACCGCGCTGGAAAACAATCTGGCGGAGGTGAAGAACCTGGTGGCGCTGGCCAGCCCGCCCGCTGCCGTCACGGGTGGCGCGGGTGTTCCGCCGGCTGCCCTTGCCGCCCTTGCCCAGCGCGTCGAGGCGCTGGAAAAGGATGTGGCAAGCCTCAAGGCGCCCAGCGCCGACAGTGGTTCCGCCATTGCCACCATGACCGCAGCCCTGGCTGACCTCAAGGCCAGGATCGCCTCTGGCCAGCCCTATGAAGCGGAATTCGCCCGCATTCAGCACTTGGTGCCCGCAGCCCCCGGCCTTGATGTGCTGGGGCCGCAGGCCAGACTGGGCCTGCCCGATGCGGCGGGCCTGGCAGCGGAGCTGAAGGCCGCCATTCCCGGCCTGCCCGCGCCGCAGGCGGCCAGCCAGACCCCCGCCGCCGAACCCGGCTTCATGGACCGGCTGTGGAACCGCATGACAAGCCTTGTCACCATCCGCAACGAGGGTGACAGCAACTGGCCCGAACTCGCGGAGAAGGCCGCAAGCCAGGCCGCAGCCGGTGAGCTGTCGCAGGCCATTGCCACCCTCAATCAGGGGGGCGATGCCAAACCCAATGCGCTGCTGCAGTGGCGCGACCGCGCCCAGGCCCGCATCGATCTTGAAGCCGCATTGGCTGCCGTCTCGGAAGCGGTCATGCGCACCATTGCTGCCAAGGGATAGGGCCATGATCAAACTTGTCTGGCGCTTTGCCCTGCTGGTGCTGGTGGCCTTCCTGTTCGCCTGGCTGGCTGACCATCCCTCCACCCTGTCGGTCCATGTGGCCGGCCGGGTCATCGAAACCTCGCTTCTGGTGGCTGCCGTCATCCTCGGCCTTGCCACCATGGCCATGGTGTTTGTGTGGTCGCTCGCCAAGCGCCTGTGGCACAGTCCCCGGGATGTGAAGAACTACTGGTTCTTCCGCCGCAACCGCAAGGCCTATGAGTCGCTGTCGCGCGGCATCATCGCGGCCGGCGCGGGCGATGCCCAGGCCGCCTCAAAACATGCCGCCATCGCGGAAAAGACGTTGATTGATGAGCCGCTGGCCAAGGTGCTGGCCGCCCAGGCGGCGCAATTGCGCGGCGACCGTCCGGCCCTGACCCGCATCTTCCAGGACATGGCCGATCATGACGACACCCGCGTGCTCGGCCTGCGCGGCCTGTTCACCGAGGCGCGGGCCACCGGCGATCAGGCAGCCGCCCAGCGCCACGCCGAGGCGGCGCTGAAGATCAATCCCAACCTTGCCTGGGCGTCCTCGGCGGTGCTGCAATTGCAGACGGCAAGGAAGGACTGGACCGCCGCCGCCATCACCCATGCCCGCACGCTGAAGCACGGCGGCAAGGACGCTGCCCGCCAGCAGGCCGCCCTGCTCGCTGCCGAAGCCCTGAGCCTTGAAGACCAGAATCCGCAGGGCGCCCTCAACGCCGCCCTCAAGGCTCACCGGCTTGACCCTGCGCTGGTGCCCGCCGCACTGGTGGCGGCCCGCGCCTATATCAACGATGGCCGCCCGCGCAAGGCCATGGCCATGCTGCGCGACACCTGGGCCCTCACCCCCCATCCTGACCTTGCCGAGGTGGCAGGCCATGTAAAACCCGGTGGCGCCGAACCGCGCTTTGAGCGGGTGCGCGATTTCGTGGGCAACACCAGCGACAATGTCGAGGCCGCCTTTGCCCTGGCCCGCGCCGGTGTGGCCGCCCAGCGCTGGGACGCGGCGCGCAAGACACTGGAACCGCATCTCGTCTTCCAGCCGCAATCACGCCTGTGCAGCCTTATGGCCGAAATCGAGGAGGCCGAGGGCGACAAGGGCAAGGCCCGCGAATGGCTGGCGCGTGCCCTCAATGCCCCGCGCGACCCCATGTGGGTATCGGACGGCGTGGCCAGCCACCGCTGGACCGCCGTGTCGCCGGTCACCGGTGACATCGCGCCTGCCGAATGGAAGCCGCCCTATGAAACCATGGCGCCCCGGCCCATCGCCGAGGACAAGGCCGAAGCGCGGCCCGAACCGCCGGTGCGCCTTGGCAAACCGATAACGGTGGAGCCCCAGCGCCCGCCGGATGACCCCGGCCTTGATGATGAGACGGGCCGCAGCGATGGCACGGTGGCAGGTATCTAAAGAAGCCAAAAGACATGACCATGTCTGAGGAAACCCCGCGCAAACTGGTTGTCTTCCTGCTGTTCATTCCTTTGGCCATCGTGGCGGCGGGTGTCTTCGGCATGCTGCATGATCAGCTCAGCATCACGGTGTCGCCCGAATATTTCCTGCGCTACAAATTTCTGCAGTTCCACCTGCCCGGCGGGGCCGCCGCACCGCGGCTCGGGGCTGCCATTGTCGGCTTCAAGGCAAGCTGGTGGATGGGCATTCCCGTGGGCGTTCTGGCCGGTGCTGCCGGTTTCATCCATCCCACCGCCCGCGCCATGCGCCACGCCCTGCTGTGGTCCATGCCAGTTATCATGGCCATCACGGCGGCCGCCTCGCTCACCGGCCTGTTCTATGGCTGGTTCCACACCGCCACCATCAATCCGGCGGATTATCAAGGCTGGTTCGTACCGCCGGGCCTCGTCCAGCTGCGCAATTATCTGACGGTGGGATACATGCACAACGCCACCTATCTGGGCGGCCTGCTGGCCATCCCGGGCGCCTGGCTCTTTCATTTTCTCTGGCGCCGCCGCCACGCCGCCACCGGCCTCCCGCCGGTATAAGTTTCCATCCGCCGGTCGCGACGGCGGGTTGAAAATCACGGCGAAACCGTCTATCGCTCTCGCCATTCCGGGCCGCCTTAGCTCAGCCGGTAGAGCACCGCATTCGTAATGCGGGGGTCGCGTGTTCGAGTCACGCAGGCGGCACCACTTCCCTTCCACTTTCGGTGCTTCCACTTTTGGCGCATGGCGATTTGGCGCAGCGCGGCAGCGCCGAATATCATTTCTCAGCCGCGCCATGACTGCTATAGCGCGCCTCCTTCACGGGGTGTTTGCGCCCCCGTGATGCACAGCGCTGGTAAAACTTTGGGGGAGGGTTTTGACATGGCACTGACAGCGGACAGCGTTTTGACGCGCGCGGGGCTTGGCCCCTTTCAGAAGAAGCTGCTGGCGGTGTTCGGCCTGGTCTGGGCGGCAGATGCCATGCAGGTGCTGGCGGTGGGCTTCACCGCCGGGGCCATCGCCAAGACCTTCGGCCTCACCGTGCCGCAGGCCCTGCAAACCGGCACCGGCTTTTTCCTCGGCATGTTCATCGGCGCCTCGCTGTTCGGCCGTCTGGCTGACCGTTTCGGGCGGCGCACTGTGCTGCTGTTCACCGTGGCGGTGGATGCGCTGTTCGGTCTGCTCTCGGCCTTTGCCCCGAGCTTCTGGGCGCTGGTGGCCTTCCGCTTCATGACCGGTCTGGCGGTGGGCGGCACCCTGCCGGTGGACTATGCCATGATGGCCGAATTCCTGCCGCCGGAGCGGCGCGGCCGCTGGCTGGTCATTCTCGAAGGTTTCTGGGCCGTGGGCACGGTGGCGGTGGCGCTGGCCGCCTGGTGGGCCGCCGCCAACGCCATTGCCGATCCGTGGCGCTACATCTTTGCCCTCACCGCCCTACCCGCCATCATCGGCCTGGGCCTGCGCTTCTGGGTGCCCGAATCACCGCTTTATTTGCTGAAGACGGGGCGCAGCGCCGAAGCCGCCGCCGTCATGAACCGGGTGCTCACCGGCAATGGCAAGGCGCCGCTTGCACCCGGCGAAACCCTGTCCCTGCCCGCCCGCCCGCAGGGCGGCAGCATCTTCACCGGCCCGCTGGCGCGCCGCACCCTGCTCATGCTCGCCATCTGGTTTCTGGTGTCGCTGTCCTATTACGGCGTCTTCACCTGGATGCCGGGCAAGCTGGCGGCGGGTGACTTCGGCTTCGTCAAGGGCTTCGGCTTTCTGGTGGTGGTGGCGCTGGCCCAGATCCCCGGCTATGCGCTGGCCGCCTTCGGTGTTGAGGCCTGGGGCCGCAAACCCACCCTCACCGCCTTCCTCATCCTCAGCGCCCTGGGCTGCCTGCTGTTCACCGTGGCCAACAGCGCCCTGCTGGTGGGCGGTTCGCTGCTCATCATGAGCTTTGCCCTGCTCGGCTGCTGGGGTGCGCTCTATGCCTTCACGCCAGAGCTATACCCCACCCATCTGCGTGCCACCGGCATGGGCACGGCAGGCTCCATGGCCCGCCTTGGCGGATTGCTGGCTCCTTCGGCGCTGGCGGGTCTGGCCAGCCAGAATTTTGCCATGGCGGTTGCCCTTTTTTCCGCCCTGCTGGCGCTGGCCGGGTTTCTGTCCTTCTTCATCGACGCCGAAACCCGCCAGACAGCACTGGACTGACCCCCGGTCTGCCGATCAAGTCCGGTCATGGCAGCGGCTTCCAAGACAGCCTGACCTTTGCCGGTTGCGGCCAAGGTCAGACCGCTGCGCGCCACCAACCCGTGAGAGCGCACCTCATGATCCAGATATGGGAGTCCGCTCTAACCCCATCCGCGGCGCTTGACCCCGCCGGCCCACGGGTTTAAAGACCCTTTATGACTGACCAGTCAGTTATTAAGCGCAACCGCCGCCCCGCCGCCCGTCCCGCCGAGATTCTCACGGCGGCGCTGGATCTCTTTGCCGAAAAGGGCTTTTCCGCCACCCGCATGGAGGATGTGGCAAGGCGCGCAGGCCTGTCCAAGGGGGCCGTCTATCTCTACTTCACCGACAAGACCGCCCTGCTCACCGCCATTGTCGAAACCACCATTGCCAATGAACTGAAGGAAGTGGGGGCGCGCGCCAGCCTGGCGCCCGGCCCCGTCGCCCCGGTCATCACCGAAGCCGCCCGGCACATTTCCCGCCGCCTCACCGAAACCCGCCTGCCGGAAATTCTCAAACTCATCATCGCCGAAAGCGGCGCCCACCCCGAACTGGCCAGCCTCTATTTCGACCATGCCATCAGCGTGGCCCTGCCGCTGTTTGAAGGCCTCATCCGGCGCGGCGTGGCAACGGGCGAATTCCGCCCCGTCGAACCTGCCTATACAGCCCGCAGCCTGGCCGGCGGCTTCATCTTCTCCGCCCTGTGGCGCAGCGTCTTTGAGCCCATCGGCAAGCCCGCCCTCGACATTCCGGCCTTCGCCGAGCACCACATCACCCTCATCCTCAAGGGCCTCGCGCCATGAAACGCTTCCTGCCCCTTATCCTCATTGCTGCCATTGCCATCACCGCCATCACCTTCCGCGAACGCTGGCTGCCGCAGCCGCCGGGGAGCGGCAATTATCTGGGCTATGTCGAGAGCGACCAGATCTTGCTGGCTCCGCCGGTGGCCGGCCGTCTGGCCGAGCGCCCCCTGGCCAGGGGTGATGCGGTGAAAGCCGGGGCCATCGCCTTCCGCCTCGCCGATGCCGAACGCCAGGCCGCAGCGGCCCAGGCGCGGGCCAGCCTGGCCGCCGCCCAGGCCCAGTATGATAATCTCCTGCAGGGCAAGCGCCCGCAGGAAATCGAGGTGATCGCGGCCCAGAAGCAAACGGCGGAGGCCTCCCTTGCTCTGGCGCAAACCAATCTGGCCCGCGCCAGAAACCTTGCTGCCAGCGGCACTGCCGCCAGGGCCCAGCTTGATTCCGCCAGCGCCACGGTGAAGCAGTTGCAGGCCCAGATTGACGGCTACAATGCCCAGCTTGCGGTGGCCCAACTAGGCGGCCGCGATCAGGAGCAGGCCGCCGCCAGGGCCCAGATGGAGGCCGCCGCAGCGGCCCTCGCCCAGGCCGAAAGCCGCCTTGCCGACCTCACCCTCACCGTGCCGCGGGATGCCCTGGTTGACGATACCTATTTCGAGCCGGGTGAATGGGTGGGCGCGGGCCAGCCGGTGCTGGCGCTGCAGCCGGATGACGGCCTGAAGCTCGTCCTGTTCATTCCCGAAGCGGCCCTTGCCAGGGCCACGTCGGGAACCAGACTGTCCTTCACCTGTGATGCCTGCCCCACGGGACTGTCCGCCACCCTCACCCATGTGGCCCAGCGCCCGGAATATTCCCCGCCCGTCATCTATTCCGAAACCGCCCGCGCCAAGCTGGTCTATCGCGCCGAAGCCCGGCCCGACCAGCCGGACAGCCATCTGCGCCCCGGCCTGCCGGTTGAGGTGTCCCCCCTGCCATGACCACGCTGCAACCCGCCATTAACGTCTCCGGCCTGGTCAAGAAATTCGGTTCGCGCGTGGTGGTGGACCATGTTGATCTCACCCTCATGCCGGGCCGCATCTGCGGCTTTCTCGGCCCCAATGGCTCGGGCAAAACCACCACGCTGCGGATGATCTGCGGCCTCCTCACCCCCGACGACGGCACCGGCACCTGCCTGGGCTATGACATCATCACCGAGCGCGACGCCATCAAGCGCCGCGCCGGCTACATGACCCAGAAATTCGGCCTCTATGAAGACCTCACCATCCGCGAGAATCTGGAGTTCGTCGCCACCATCTATGGCCTCGATCATGTCGCCCGCCGGGTCGACCAGTCGCTCGAACGTCTGGGGCTGGACAGCCGCCAGAACCAGCTCACCGGCTCGCTTTCCGGCGGCTGGAAACAGCGTCTGGCGCTGGCCGCCTGCGTGCTGCACGAACCCAAGCTGCTGCTGCTCGATGAACCCACGGCAGGCGTGGACCCCAAGGCGCGCCGCACCTTCTGGGATGAAATCCACGCGCTGGCCGCCAGCGGCATCACCGTGCTGGTCTCCACCCACTACATGGACGAGGCCGAGCGCTGCCACGAGATCGCCTATATCGCCTATGGCAGGCTCATGGCCCGCGGCACCGCCACCAGCATCATCGAGGACTCGGGCCTGAAGGCCATGATCGCTGAAGGGCCGGGGGCTGACCGGCTGGCGCCGGAACTGCGCCACGCCGAGGGCGTGACGGCGGCGGCGGCCTTCGGCACCACACTTCACGTTTGCGGGCCGGATGAGGCTGCCCTCACCCGCGCCATTGCCCCCTTCCACAACCGGCCCGGCCTGAAATGGTCCAGGGCCGAACCCACGCTGGAAGATGTCTTCATTCACCTCATGGGCCAGTCCCGTGACAATGCCGTTCCGGATTGAGGGGGAGCGTCATGGGCTTTTTTTCCCGCCTCTATGCCATGATCGTCAAGGAAGCGCGCCAGCTGCGCCGCGACCGGCTGACCTTCGCCATGATGTTTGCCCTGCCCATCATGCAGCTGGTGCTGTTCGGCTTTGCCATCAACAACGACCCGAGGGCGCTGCCTGCCGCCATTCTTTCCGCCGACCATACGCCGGTGACGCGC
>ERZ1645187.340-NODE-340-length-45735-cov-126.829028_pt1 | contig 45735 bp, 47 predicted proteins | sample MGYA00575352_ERZ1645187 | MGnify/ENA primary metagenome ERZ1645187 (study PRJEB40837, sample SAMN11349314) | freshwater sediment metagenome | isolation source: river sediment | host: Sediment | place: India: Wazaribad , New Delhi | collected 2017-02-21 ... | reverse complement strand
GCGGCGCCTTCAACTCGTCGATCGCGCGTCTCGCCCGCGACACCGCCAACCGGCTGATCGCCGACGGCAAGCAGGTCAAGATCCTGTGCGTCGGCCGCAAGGGTGCCGACCAGTTGCGTCGCCTGTTCGCCGACAAGATGCTCGAGACGATCGAGTTCAAGGGCGTCAAGCAGCTCGGCTACGCGCATGCGGACGGCGTCGGCAAGAAGATCATCAAGATGTTCGAAGCCGGCGACTTCGACGTCGCCACGCTGTTCTTCTCGCGCTTCAAGTCGGTCATCTCGCAGATCCCGACGGCGCAGCAGCTGATCCCGGCCGAGATCCCGGCGGACGCCAAGAAGGCGGCCGGCGGCGGCGCGATCTACGACTGCGAGCCGAGCGAGGAAGAGATCCTCATGGACCTCCTCCCGCGCAACGTTTCGACCCAGGTGTTCCGGGCGCTGCTCGAGAACGCCGCGTCGGAGCAGGGTTCGCGCATGTCCGCCATGGACAACGCGACGCGCAACGCCGGTGAAATGATCAAGAAGCTGTCGACGACCTACAACCGGTCGCGTCAGGCTCAGATCACCAAGGAACTCATCGAAATCATCTCGGGCGCCGAAGCGGTCTGAGTTTCAATTCAGAGGACATCACGATGGCTGACAGCAAGATCGGTCGCATTCGGCAGGTGATGGGTGCCGTCATCGACGTTCAGTTCGACGACCACCTCCCGGCGATTCTCAACGCGCTCGAGACCACCAACAACGGCTCGCGCCTGGTTCTCGAGGTCGCCCAGCACCTCGGCGAGAACACCGTGCGCACCATCGCCATGGACTCGTCCGAGGGTCTCGCCCGCGGTCAGGAAGTGGTCGACACCGGCCTGCCGATCGCGGTTCCCGTCGGCGACGGCACGCTCGGCCGCATCATCAACGTCATCGGCGAGCCGGTCGACGAGCTCGGCGCGGTCGACGCGATCGAGCGCCGTCCGATCCACGCTCCGGCCCCGACCTTCGCCGAGCAGTCGACCGAAGCCGAGATCCTGGTCACCGGCATCAAGGTCGTCGACCTCCTCGCTCCCTACTCCAAGGGCGGCAAGATCGGCCTGTTCGGCGGCGCCGGCGTCGGCAAGACCGTTCTGATCATGGAACTGATCAACAACGTCGCCAAGGCGCACGGTGGTTACTCGGTGTTCGCCGGCGTCGGCGAGCGCACCCGTGAGGGCAACGACCTCTATCACGAGATGATCGAGTCGCGCGTCAACGTCGACCCCAAGGAGAACAACGGTTCGACTGCCGGTTCGAAGTGCGCGCTGGTCTACGGCCAGATGAACGAGCCGCCGGGCGCCCGTGCCCGCGTCGCTCTGACCGGCCTGACCGTCGCTGAGTACTTCCGCGACCAGGGTCAGGACGTGCTGTTCTTCGTCGACAACATCTTCCGCTTCACCCAGGCGGGTTCGGAAGTGTCGGCGCTGCTCGGCCGTATCCCCTCCGCGGTGGGCTATCAGCCGACGCTCGCCACCGAGATGGGCGCCCTCCAGGAGCGCATCACCACCACCAACAAGGGTTCGATCACCTCGGTGCAGGCCATCTACGTGCCCGCCGACGACCTGACCGACCCGGCGCCGGCCGCCTCCTTCGCCCACTTGGACGCGACCACCGTTCTGTCGCGCTCGATCGCCGAAAAGGGCATCTATCCGGCGGTGGATCCGCTCGACTCGACCTCGCGCATCCTGTCCCCGCTGGTCATCGGCGAGGAGCACTACGGTGTCGCCCGTCAGGTTCAGGCGATCCTGCAGCGCTACAAGGCGCTCCAGGACATCATCGCCATCCTGGGCATGGACGAGCTGTCGGAAGAAGACAAGATCGCGGTCGCTCGCGCCCGTAAGATCGAGCGCTTCCTGTCGCAGCCCTTCCACGTCGCCGAAGTGTTCACTGGTTCGCCGGGCAAGCTGGTCGACCTGAAGGACACCATCCGCGGCTTCAAGGGCCTCTGCAACGGCGACTACGATCACCTCCCGGAGGCGGCCTTCTACATGGTCGGCACCATCGAGGAAGCGATCGAGAAGGCCAAGAAGCTCGCCGCCGAAGCGGCGTGATCCGAGTGACGAGCGACGGCCGGTGATGCCGGCCGTCTCCCGACGGTACAGCGACAAGAGGCGCAAATGGCCGAAGCCTTCAAGTTCGAGCTGGTCTCCCCGGCGCGTCTGGTCCTCTCCGAAGAGGCCTCCCAGGTCGTCGTTCCCGGCCTCGAGGGCGACTTCACCATGCTGAGCGGCCACTCGCCGTTCATGACCACGGTGCGCCCCGGCGTCGTCGAAGTGACCTCGGCCTCCGGCAAGGTCGCCAAGATCTTCGTACGCGGCGGCTTCGCCGACGCCTCGCCGGCCGGTCTCACCATCCTCGCCGAGCAGGCGATCCCGGTGGAAGAGCTCAAGGCGGACGTGATCGCCAAGGAGATCAAGGACGCCGAGGAAGACCTCGCCGACGCCAAGACCGACGAGGCCAAGCGCGTCGCCCAGGAGAAGCTCGACCAGCTGAAGAGCGTTCTCGGCGCCGCCCAGTCGACCGCGCACTGAGCCGGTTCGACACTCCCCGAATCGAAGAGGCCCTGGTCGCGCCGCGACCGGGGCCTCTGCTTTTTCGCACGTTCCGAAGCGGATCGCGCTCGCCACGGGCCGCCACGGCCATGCCCGTCAGCCGACCCTCAAGCCGGGGTGAACCGTATTGATCGCCTTGGCGGCCCGGCGCATCTCCCCTTCGTCGGCGAAATCGCCGAGCAACAGCGGCCGCCCGTTCTCCGCTTCGACCATGAACAGCCGATAGCCGCCGTCGTCGCCGTCGCTGCGGTCTCGTACCGCACAGAGGCCGGAGAGCTCCTCGAAGGCGAACCCGTCGATCACCGCGAGATTGCCGAAGGTCTTCAGCTCCTGCCGGACCGTGCCGCTCGCCGCCTCGAAGGAGACGATCCACTCGCCTCCCCACAGCGCGAAGCACAGACAGACGCTGCCGGCGGTGAGTGCCAGCGCGCAGACGAAGAACAGCGCCGCGTCCGGAAAGCCCAGGACCGACGGCCGCCAAGCGACCAGTCCGGCCGCCCCCGCGAACACCGCCGCCGCCCCCACCACTCCGGCGACGCGTCGCAACCGCTCCTCCACCGGCCGGCTGATGTCGACTCGCCCCCGCTCCTGCTTCAGCACGACCTCTTCACGCGCCATCTCACCCTCCGACCCCGCTGATTCCGGGTGTCGAGCCATGGTGACTCGTGAATCTCGAGAATCTGATTACCGATCTGCACGATCGCAGACGCCCGACCCGCCCCCGTCAGCCGCCGAGGTGAGCAAATGCCTCGACCACCTTCTCATAGACCGGGCGCTTGAACGGGATGATCAGCGACGGCAGGTTGGCCATCGGTTCCCACCGCCATTCGGCGAACTCCCGCGCGCCGGTCGGCGGATTGTCGATGTCGATCTCGCTCTCCTCGCCCTCGAAGCGGAAGGCGAACCACTTCTGCGTCTGACCGCGCCACTTGTGGCGCCAACGCTCCCCGACCACGTCGCGCGGAATGTCGTAGGCGTACCAGTCCGGCGCCTCCGCCAGCAGCGAGGCGGTGCGCACGTTGGTCTCCTCCCACAGCTCGCGCTTGGCCGCCTCGAACGGATCCTCGCCCGGATCGATGCCGCCCTGCGGCATCTGCCAGGCGTGACCGGGTGCGACGTGCTCGACCTGGTCCTCGTCGGCCCGTCGCCCGACCCAGACCAGCCCGGCCCGATTGAGCAACACGATGCCGACGCAGGGACGATAGGGCAGGCTCTCGAACTCGGCCGGGGTCATGGGCGACATCCTTCGCTGCAATCGGTGAATCGGCGAACGCAACCTCCTTCTCATACCCGATTTCGACGTCCGTGCGACGCTCCACCCCGGTCAGTGACCGCGCCGACGGCTTGCCGAGGGCCGAATCGGCCACTCTCCGAGGTCCGCGCCGACGCGCCGCTTGCCCGGAGGGGGGCAAACACCGTATGGTCGAACGGTCGGGCTCGTCGGCCCGGTCGGCGACATGGGAGAGCGGGACCACGGAGAGAGTGTCGAGTTCCCCCCGCGTTCGGTGACGCCGTTCTCGAGAGGAGGTCACTCATCTGACCATCACGCTCATTCGTGAGGACGTGGCAAGCCCCACGCCGATCGCGCCCGTCGCCTCGTCCGTCGACATCGGCGCCGAAGAACTGGCTCGGCTGATCACCGCCAGCCTCGACGATTCCAAGGCCGAAGAGATCGTCACCATCGACATCGCCGCCAAGTCCTCGCTGGCCGACACGATGATCGTCGCGTCCGGCCGTTCGCATCGCCATGTCGGGGCCATCGCCGACCGGCTGATCGAGGACCTGAAGGACAAGGGGGTGCACGACCTCCGCGTCGAGGGCCTGCCGCACTGCGACTGGGTTCTGGTCGACGCCGGCGACGTCATCGTCCATGTCTTCCGGCCCGAAGTGCGCGGCTTCTACAACCTCGAGAAGATGTGGGCCGCCGAGCCCATCGCTCCCCGGGCGCCGCGTCCGCGAGAGGCGTGAGCCTCTCCCATGCGCGTCACCATCGCCGCGGTCGGGCGGATGAAGGCCGGTCCCGAGCGGGACCTGCTCGACCGCTACGTCGACCGTACCGCCAAACAGGGCCGCGGCCTCGGCATCACCCGCCTCGATCTGCGCGAGACGAGCGAATCGCGCAGCCCGCGCGCCGAGGATCGCAAGGCCGAGGAGGCCGCCGCTCTCCTCGACGGTCTCGCCGAGCGCACTGCGGTCGTCGCCCTCGACGAACGCGGCCGCACGATGGATTCGGACACCTTCGCCGCCTGGATCGGCACCCGCATCGACGAGGGTCGCGACCTCGCCGTGCTGATCGGCGGCGCCGACGGCCACGGCGAGGCGGTGCGCGCCCGCGCCGATCTCGTCCTGGCCTTCGGCGCCATGACCTGGCCGCACCAGATCGTCCGCATTCTCGCCGCAGAACAGCTCTATCGAGCCACCACCATTCTCGCCGGTCATCCCTATCACCGCGCCTGAAGGTGCGGACGGGCGCGAATCGCGCCATGGTCGTCCGGGATGAGGAGACTCCCACGGCGGATGCGACGGTGACGAGGCGGACCATCGACAGCGGAGCGACGAGACGACCGGCCACCGGGCGGCACGCGCTCGCCGTCGCCGCTCTCCTCGCCCTCGCCGCGCCGGTCTTCGCCACCCCAGTCTCCGCCGAGGACAGGCCGGTCGCTCCGGCCGAGGCCGCCGCCACCGCCGCCGCCGATCGCCGCGCCGCCACCCGCGCCGAACTCGACGCCCTCCTGCGCGACATGTCGGTCGGTCGCGACCGTCAGGCCGAACTGAAGCGCGAGATCGACGCGCTGGAGCGCGACCGCACCCGCGTCGCCGACCGCCTCCTCGCCACCGCCAGCCGCATCCGCGAGCTCGAGGCCCGCCTCGCCGACGACGAGGCCCGCGTCGCCCGCCTCGACGGCGAGGTCGCCGCCGTCCGCGCCTCGCTCGCCGCCCGCCGCGACGTCCTCGCCGACGTCCTCGCCGCGCTCCAGCGCATCGGCCGCAAGCCGCCTCCGGCGATCGTCGTCCGCCCCGAGGACGCCCTCGCCTCGGTGCGCAGCGCCATCCTGGTCGGCGCCCTGCTGCCCGAACTCCGCAGTCAGGCCGAGGCCCTTCTCGCCGATCTGGAGACGCTCGAGGGCATCAAGCGCGCCGCGAACGCCGAACGCGAACGCTTCCGCGTCGAGGCCCGCGAACTGGTCGAGGAGCGCGCCCGTCTCGAGATCCTCATCGAGGAACGCCGCCGCACCAAGACCGAGCAGGAGACCCGCCTCGCCGAGGAGGCCCGCCGCATCGGCGACCTCGCCCAGAAGGCAGCCGGCCTCGAGGCGCTGATCGCCCGCCTCGACGCCGAGACCCCGAAGCCGAAGCCGCCCTCCGAGGGCGAGCGTCGGCAGGCTTCGCTCGGCGACGCCGGCCGTCTCCAGCCCGCCGTCGCCTTCGTCGACGCTCGCGGCACCCTGCCGCTGCCCGCCGCCGGCACGATCGTTCGCCGTTGGGGCGAGGACGACGGCCTCGGCGGCCCTGCCCGCGGCCTGACGCTGGCCACCCGAGAGGAGGCGCGCGTGTCGAGCCCCTGCGACGGTTGGGTGGTCTTCTCCGGTCCCTTTCGCACCTACGGCAAACTCTTGATCATCAATGCCGGCGGCGGATATCATGTGGTGTTGGCGGGGATCGATCGCATCGACGTCGAACTCGGTCAGTTCGTTCTGGCGGGCGAGCCGGTCGGCGTGATGGGACCCCGTCGGTCCACCCAGACCGCGGCCGAAACTCCCTCGACACGCGAGGAACAGGCGAGAAGCCCGCTCCTCTATGTCGAATTCCGCAAGGACAATGCGGCCATAGATCCCACCCCCTGGTGGGCACGGACTCGTGACGAGAAGGTTCGCGGATGATGCGTAAGATTTCGCTGTTGATGGTCGGCGCGGCAATGGGCGCGAGCGTGGTGGTCGGCATCGGCCAGGGTCGCTCCCTGATCGCCGGCAACGCCATCGCCGCGGCGGCCGACACCTACCGTCAGCTCAACCTCTTCGGCGACGTCTTCGAGCGCATCCGCTCCGACTACGTCGAACAGCCGGACGATGCCAAGCTGGTGGAGTCGGCGATCAACGGCATGCTGTCGTCGCTCGATCCCCATTCGAGCTACATGTCGCCGAAGAGCTTCAAGGACATGCAGGTCCAGACGCGCGGCGAGTTCGGCGGCCTCGGCATCGAGGTGACGATGGAGGACAACCTGGTCAAGGTCGTCGCCCCCATCGACGAGACCCCCGCCGCCCGCGCCGGGGTGCGCGCCGGCGACTTCATCACCCACCTCGACGGCGAGCAGGTGATGGGCCTCAGCCTCAATCAGGCCGTCGACAAGATGCGCGGCCCTGTCAATTCGCCGATCACCCTGACGATCAAGCGCGAGGGCGCCTCCGAGCCGCTGGAGATCAAGATCGTCCGCGACATCATCCGCATCCGCTCGGTGCGCAACCGGGAGGAAGGCGGCGACATCGGCTATGTCCGCATCACCCAGTTCAACGAACAGACCTTCGACGGCCTGCGCGACTCGATCGAGAAGATCAACAAGGACATCCCGTCGGACAAACTGAAGGGCTTCGTCCTCGACCTGCGCAACAACCCCGGCGGCCTGCTCGATCAGGCGATCTCGGTCTCCGACGCCTTCCTCGAGCGCGGCGAGATCGTCTCGACCCGCGGCCGCAACGCCGAGGAGAGCCAGCGCTACAACGCCCGCCCCGGCGATCTGACCAAGGGCAAGCCGGTGGTCGTGCTGGTCAACGGCGGCTCCGCCTCGGCCTCCGAGATCGTCGCCGGCGCCCTCCAGGACCACAAGCGGGCGACCGTCGTCGGAACCCGCTCCTTCGGCAAGGGCTCGGTCCAGACCATCATTCCGCTCGGTCAGAACGGCGCCATCCGCCTGACCACGGCGCGCTACTACACCCCCGCCGGCCGCTCGATCCAGGCCAAGGGCATCGAGCCCGACATCGAGGTGCTGCAGGACACGCCGGAAGACCTCAAGGGCAAGGACGACACCAAGGGCGAGGCGAGCCTCAAGGGCCACTTGAAGAACCCTGCCGACGCCAAGGAAGGCAAGGAAGGGGAGGAGAAGACCGGCTCCCAGGCCTACGTGCCGCCCGACGCCAAGGACGACAAGGCCCTCAACATGGCCTACGACCTGCTGCGCGGCGTGAAGGTCAACGCCGCCTTCCCGCCGAACCCCAAGTCGGCGGTGCCGAACTGAGCCGACCCGAGGCGGCGGGAGTCTTTTTCGCCCGCCGGCAAAACGACGATTTCAAAACGACGGGAAATGCGTCAGCATTCCCCACAGATCGGTGAGAATCGACACGCGAGGCCGCCGGACCGATCCGGCGGCCTCGCGGATTCCTGACCCTCGGACGACGAGAGCGGCGGCGTTCACGGGGTAGGAAGACGGGATGGGTGGGCGACGGCCGCCCATCGCAGGAGGCGACGAATGGCCGACGATCTCGGCGCACCCCTGGGCCTCGCCACCAGCCGCCGGCGCTGGTGGCGGCGACTGCCCTTCGGCCTCGTCGGCGGCATCGCCATCGGCGTCGTCGCGACGGTGATGGGCGTCTGGGTGCTGTTCATCGACGACCCCGCCGGCGGCGAGCCGACGGCCGTGGTCCGCATCGATCGCTCCAAGACCGGCGTCCCCCCCGCGGAGGTCGCCGTCGCCGGTGCCCCGCGGCCGGCGAACGCCGACGGCTCCGATCTCGCCACGTCCCTTTCCCCCACCACCCCGGGGCTCAGCGAAGCGAAACCCGTCGGAGGTGAACGCCCGCTGGAGCCGGTCCAACCGGCGGTCCGTGCTCCCGAGGTCGCCGAGGGTCAACCGCTCTCGACCTCTCCGATCCAGCGCGTCTCGGAAAAGACCCGTTTCGGCATCCTGCCGCGCATCGCCGCCGACGGCTCCCGCCCGCTCGACGTCTACGCCCGGCCGACCCCGCGCCGCGCCGTCTCCAACGCCCGCGTCGTGCTGATCGTCGGCGGCCTCGGCATCAGCCAGACCGGCACCCAGGAGGCGCTGCGCGTCCTCGCCCCGGACGTCACCCTCGGTTTCGCGCCCTATGGGGCGAGCCTCGACCGCTGGGTCTCGCGCGCCCGATCCGACGGCCACGAGTTGCTGCTGCAGCTGCCGATGGAGCCCTTCGACTATCCCGACAACGATCCCGGCCCGCACACGCTCTTGACCGGCGCCGGTCCCGAGGTCAACGGCGAGCGCCTGCAGTTCCTGCTCGGCCGGCTCACCAACTACGTCGGCATCGTCAACTACATGGGCGCCAAGTTCACCGCCAACGACCCGGCACTGACCGCCGCGATGAAGGACGTCGCCGGTCGCGGCCTGATGTGGGTCGACGACGGTTCGTCGAGCCGCTCGCTCGCCGAGGCCACCGCGCGCACCACCCGCACCCCCTTCGCCCGCGCCGACGTGGTGATCGACGGCGTCGCCGCCGACGACATGATCCAGGCCCGCCTCGCCCAGCTCGAGCAGATGGCCCGCGCCAAGGGCATCGCTGTCGGCACCGCCTCCGCCCTGCCGATCACGCTGCGCCATCTCGAACGCTGGACCAAGGGCCTCGAGGCCCGCGGCATCACCCTGGTGCCGGTCAGCGCCGCCGCCCGCGAGGGCCAGGGCTGAGGAGCCACGCGCCGCCTCAGGCGGTCAGCCCGCGCCGCCTCAATTCCGTCGACGACAGCGCCACCCGCGGCCCGTGCAGGAAGCACCACGCCGGCGGATGCCGTCCGGCGAGGGCCGGTGCGTCGATCTCGCGCAGCCGGAAGTCGGTGAGGCTCTGCGCCGCCGGGGCATGGAGCGGCGCCAGCGACGACGCCGGGCGATCGACCACCGCGATCGGCACCGTCTTCGCGATCCGCCGCCAGTGCTGCCAGCGATGGAAGCCGGCGAGATTGTCCGCCCCCATCACCCAGACGAAACGCACCGACGGCGCCCGCACCGCCAACCGCTCCACCGTCCGCCACGTATAGGGCGAGCCGAAGCCGGCCTCGAGCGCCGTCACCACGATGCGCGGATCGTCGAGGAGACGCCGCGTCGCGGCGAGCCGCCGCCCCAGGGTCGCGAGATCCGCGGCGCTCTTCAGCGGATTGCCCGGCGTCACCAGCACCCACAGTCGATCGAGTCCGAGCCGGTCGAGGGCGGTGCGGGCGACGTGGAGATGGCCCAAGTGAGGCGGATTGAAAGAGCCGCCGAGGAGGCCGATGCGCAGGCCCGGCGCCGACGGCGGGATCATCAGGTCGGCGCGGGTCACCCCCGCCCCCCACCGTGCCACCGGATCGGATGCCTCGGGCTCGCTCACGTCAGGGCCTGACCTGTCCGGTGCCGCGCACCCGGTACTTGAAGGAGACCAGCTGATCGACGCCGACCGGCCCGCGCGCGTGCATCTTGCCGGTGGCGATGCCGATCTCCGCCCCCATGCCGAACTCGCCGCCGTCGGCGAACTGGGTCGAGGCGTTCCACAAGAGGATCGCCGAGTCGATCTCGTTCATGAAGCGCGCCGCGGTCTCGGCGTTCTCCGTCACGATCGCCTCGGTGTGGTGCGAACCGTGGGCCTCGATGTGGTCGATCGCCCCCTTCACCCCGTCGACGAGGCCGACGGTGATGATCGCATCGAGATATTCCGTCGACCAGTCGGCCTCGCTCGCCGCCACGCAGCCGGGAACCAGCGCCCGGACCTCGTCGGAGGCACGGATCTCGCAACCCTTGGCCTGCAGCGCCGCGATGAGCGGCGCGAGATGCGTCGCCGCGCAGGCCCGATCGACCAGCAGCGTCTCCGCCGCGCCGCAGATCCCGGTCCGCCGCATCTTGGCGTTGACCACGATCTTCTCCGCCATGGCGAGATCGGCGGCCGCGTCGACATAGACGTGGCAGATCCCCTCGAGATGGCTGAACACCGGCACCCGCGCGTCCGACTGGACCCGCGCCACCAGCGACTTGCCGCCGCGCGGCACGATCACGTCGACGTTGCCCGAGAGCCCGGCGAGCATCAGGCCGACGGCGGTGCGATCGGCCACCGGCACCAGCTGCACCGCATCCTCCGGCAGCCCGGCCTTCGCCAGCCCCCGGCGGAGCGCCGCGACGATGGCGACAGACGAGCGCAAGGCGTCCGAGCCGCCGCGCAGGATCGCCGCGTTGCCGCTCTTCAGGCACAGCGCGCCGGCGTCCGCCGTGACGTTCGGCCGGCTCTCGTAGATGATCCCGATGACCCCGAGCGGCGTCGCCACCCGTTCGATGTGGAGCCCGTTGGGTCGATCCCAGGCGGCGAGCACCCGTCCGACCGGATCGCCGAGCGCCGCGATCGCCTCGAGGCCGGCCGCCATCGCCTCGATGCGCGCCTCGGTGAGGATCAGCCGGTCGATGAACGAGCCGGAGAGCCCCTTGGCCTTGCCGTCGGCGACGTCGAGCGCGTTGGCGATGAGGATCTCGGGCGTCGTGGCGCGGATCTCGACCGCCATGGCGGCGAGCGCCGCGTCCTTCGCCGCGGTCGAGGCGATCGACAGGCTTCGCGCGGCGGCGCGGGCGCGCCGGCCGATGTCGTCCATCACCACGTCGACGGAGGCGCCGTCGGCAACATGGGTCGTCATCGTCGTCACTCCCCCCTCAGCACCATGTGGTCGCGGTGGATCAGCTCCTTGCGACCGATATAGCCGAGGATCTCCTCGATTTCATGGGTCTTGCGCCCCAGGATGGCGCGCGCCTCGCCGGCGTCGTAGGCGACGAGCCCGCGACCGAGCTCCTCGCCCTCCGGCCCGAGGATGCGCACCGCGTCGCCGCGATGGAACTCGCCCTCAGCCGCGGTGCAGCCGGCCGGCAGCAGGCTCTTGCCCGAACGCAGCGCCCGGACCGCCCCGGCGTCGAGGCGGATGACACCGCGATCGTCGAGCGACCCGGCGATCCACTTCTTGCGCGCCGTCACCGGATCGGCGGCCGGCAGGAACCACGTTGCCTTCTCCCCCGCCGAGATGGCGGAGAGCGGCGCCAGCCGCTTGCCCAGTGTGATCACCATCGCGGTGCCGCCGTCGGTGGCGATCTTGCCGGCGTCGATCTTGGTCTTCATGCCGCCGCGCGACAGCTCCGACCCGGCGCCGCCCGCCATCGCCTCGATCTCCGGCGTGATCTTCTCGACCAGCGGGATGAACTCGGCGTTCGGATCCTGGTTGGGCGGCGCGGTGTAGAGCCCGTCGATGTCGGAGAGGAGAACGAGGCAGTCGGCGCCGACCATGGTGGCGACCCGCGCCGCCAGCCGATCGTTGTCGCCGTAGCGGATCTCGGTGGTCGCCACCGTGTCGTTCTCGTTGATGATCGGGATGGCGCGCCGCTCGAGCAGCGTCCCGAGCGTCGCCCGGGCGTTGAGATAGCGCCGCCGGTCCTCGGTGTCGTCGAGGGTGAGCAGCACCTGCGCCGCGATGAAGCCGTGGCTGCCGAGGATCTCGGAATAGGCCCGAGCCAGCGCGATCTGCCCGACCGAGGCCGCCGCCTGGCTCTCCTCCAGCGCCAGCGCGCGCTTGCGGAAACCGAGACGACCCCGCCCCAGCGCGATGGCGCCCGACGAGACCAGCAGCACCTCACGGCCGCCCTGGGCGAGCTTCACCACGTCCTGAGCGAGGCTCTCCAGCCACGGCCAGTGGATGTCGCCCGTCGCCCGATCGACGAGCAGGGCGGAACCGATCTTCACGACGATGCGGTGGTAGTCCTCGAGGCGGCGGAGCATGAGCGGCGACTTTCCCGGCGAGCAAGACGGTCCGATGGGGCGAGACGGTCGCAAGGGGAGTAGGCGCGATGCGACCGCCGATCAAGCGTCGATGCGGTGGGAGACCCGCCGCGCGACGCGAGGACGCGTGGGAAGCGTCACGGTCGCCACGGTTGCGCCGGCGTCGCCGGATGGTCCTGCTCCTCCGCCGCATCGGCCGAGTCGATGGCGCGGACGAGCGCCCTGAGCGTCTTCTCGACGTTCTCGCCGGTCGGCGCCGAGATCTCCAGCGGCACCCGCCGCGCCGCCTTCTTCAAGGCCGCCGCCTTCTCCGCCCGCTCCTCGGGGGTGAGCGCGTCGACCTTGGTCAGCGCCACGATCTCCGGCTTCTGGGCGAGCCCGCCGCCGTAGGCCTTCAGCTCCTTGCGGATCACCTTGTAGGCCTTGGCGACGTCGTCCTGGGTGCCGTCGACGAGATGGAGGAGCACCCGGCAGCGCTCGACGTGGCCGAGGAAGCGGTCGCCGAGCCCGAGGCCCTCGTGCGCCCCCTCGATCAACCCGGGGATGTCGGCGAGCACGAACTCGCGCGCATCGACCCGCACCACCCCGAGACCGGGATGCAGCGTCGTGAAGGGATAGTCGGCGATCTTCGGCTTGGCCGCCGTCACCGAGGCGAGGAAGGTCGACTTGCCGGCGTTGGGAAGTCCGACGAGGCCGGCGTCGGCGATCAGCTTCAGCCTCAGCCACAGCGTCTTCTCCTCGCCCTCCTCGCCGGGATTGGCCCGGCGCGGCGCCCGGTTGGTCGAAGACTTGAAGTGGTCGTTGCCGAAGCCGCCGTTGCCGCCGCGCGCCAGGAGGACGCGCTGCCCCTCCTCGGTCATGTCGGCGATCACCGTCTCGCCGTCCTCCTCGAGGATCTCGGTGCCCTTCGGCACCTTGAGCACCACGTCGTCGCCCTTGGCGCCGTGGCGATTGCGGCCCATGCCGTGACCACCGGTCTTCGCCTTGAAGTGCTGCTGATAGCGGTAGTCGATCAGCGTGTTGAGACCCTCGACGCAGACCGCCCAGACGTCGCCGCCGCGTCCGCCGTCGCCGCCGTCGGGACCGCCGAACTCGATGAACTTCTCGCGCCGGAACGACACGGAACCGGCACCGCCGTCGCCCGAGCGGATGTAGACCTTGGCCTGATCGAGGAACTTCATCGTCTCACCTCGCCGGCGGCGGGGATCTCCCCGCTCGCCCTCCTGCGTTCACGCGCTCGTCGTCGCGTCGCTGCCGTTCGACGCCCAGTTCTTCAGCGACATCCAGATCGACCGTTCCAGGCGGAAGCGATCGATCGGCACCATGCCGCGATGGAAGAGCGACGGCCCCATGCCGGATCCGGCGAACTGGAAGCCGCACTTCTCCAACACCCGCCGCGACGAACCGTTGGTCACCCGCGCCGTCGCCGCCACCGCCTCGACCCCGATCTGCCCGAAGGCGAGATCGACGATCGCCTGCGTCGCCTCGGTGGCGAAGCCCCGCCCCCAGAACGGCCGCCCGATCCAGTAGCCCACAACGAAGCGCTCGCCGTCGCGCGGCATCAGGCTCGCCGTCCCGACGAAGCCGTCGCTCTCGCCCTTGACGTAGACCCCGAGGTTGACGCGGGTGGCGCTGATCTCGGTGTTGTCGATGTAGGCGAGCGCGTCGTCGACGCCGTAGGGGTGCGGCAGGGTCGAGAGGTTCTCGGCCACCGCGACGTCGTCGGCGAGTTCGGCCAGACGCGCCGCATCGTTGCGGGTCGGTCGACGCAGAACCAGCCGCGGGGTCTCGAGCACCAGGCTCGGATCGAGGACTGTGGGTCTCGGGCTCATCTTCGAGCTCCTCCGGATCATTGCCGTCGATGGCGACGGAAAGGGGCGGAAAAACGAAAGAGGGGGACGATGGTGTCCCATCTCCCCCGCTCGTTCCGCCCTTCGGAGGGCTTCGGAGATCAGCGACGTCTCGTCGCCGGGGTCTTCGGGACACCGGCGGATCGAGAGATCATTCGCCGGATCACTCCGCTGCAGCAGCCGTATTCGGCATGACGGAGATGTAGATGCGACCGTTCGCTTTGGCGCGGAACTGTACGCGGCCCGGGATGGTGGCATAGATCGTGTGATCGGTGCCCATGCCGACGCCGGTGCCCGGATGCCACTTGGTGCCGCGCTGACGCGCGATGATGTTGCCCGGGATCACGGCCTGATCACCGAACTTCTTGATGCCGAGGCGCTTGGATTCGGAGTCGCGTCCGTTGCGGGACGAACCGCCGGCCTTCTTGTGAGCCATCGTGGTGCTCCTTCGTGTCTTCCCCGGTGTCGCGCGCACGTTCGGCGCTGCGGTGGGGTGTGTTGTGTCTCGTCACCGGCCCGTGGCCGGATCGTGGTCTCAGGCGTTGATCGCGGTGATCTTCACCGTCGTCTGCTCCTGACGGTGACCTTCCTTCTTGCGCCAGCTCTTGCGGCGGCGCTTCTTGAAGATGATCACCTTCTTGGCCCGGCCCTGCTCGACCACGGTGCCGGTCACGGAAGCGCCGGCCACGGTGGGAGCACCGACGACGGTCTTCTCGCCGCCGACCAGGAGAACTTCGGAGAACGTGACCGCATCGCCCGCCTCGCCGGCGACCTTCTCGATGGTGATCACGTCGTCGGCGGCGACCTTGTACTGCTTGCCGCCCGTCTTGATGACCGCGAACATTTCTTACTCACCTCTGTCTCGTCACGCGCCCTTCGGCGCCGTGCCATGACCGAGCGAGACGCACGGTCTCGTCGGTTCCGATGCCGTCACCCTGAGGTGCCCTCCCGCCGAACCTTCGCTCGGTCGGGCGCATCGTCGCACGGACTTGGAAACGACCATGACCCGTCCACGTTCCTCGCCTCACGGGATCGCCGGGAGGAAGGAGCGGGCCGGTGGCCGAAGAAGCCTCGGGCAGCGCTGGAAGCCGGGGATCCCCGGCTCGTCGCGAATGGCCGGCAATATACGGAGCGCCCCCGCCTTGTCAACGAAGCCGCCGGCAGATTCCGTCACGGCCGGGCGACTTTCGCGCCCGCGCCGCCGCGATCTCGTGGCTCGCTCAGTGCTTGGCGGCCGCGATCGCGTCGAGCTTCTTCTGCATCTCTTCCATCTGCTGCTTCAGACGGTCGAGCTCGGTCGGTTGCGCCGGAGCCTCCGCCACTTTCTCTTCCGGCTTGGCGGTTCCGAGATCGGGCATGATCGCCCCGAAGGGCGAGAACATCCGCATGGCGCGCTCGAACATCTCGGTGTTGCGCCGCACCTGTTCCTCCATCGCCTCGAAGGCGTTGCCGGGGAAGGCATGGGTCATCTGCTCGCGGAACTTGCCCTGCTCGCGCGTCAGGCTGTCGATCGAGAACTCGAGATAGCTCGGCACCAGATTCTGCATGCTGTCGCCGTAGAAGCGGATCAGCTGGCGCAGGAAGGCGATCGGCAGCAGGTTCTGCCCCTTGTTCTCCTGCTCGAAGATGATCTGGGTCAGCACCGAGCGGGTGATCTCGTCGCCGCTCTTGGCGTCGTAGACCACGAAGAGCTCCTCGTTCTTGACCATCTCGGCCAGGTCCTCGAGCGTCACGTAGGACGAGGTGCCGGTGTTGTAGAGTCGCCGATTGGCGTACTTCTTGATGATCGTGGGCTCTTCGGTCTTGGCCATGTTTCTTCTACCGATCCCATACTGCGACGCGTCGCCCGCAACCCCTCGTCGGCGCTCGGCGGCCTTCGGCGTCCTCCCGGTGAGCGAGATTAGGTAGTTTCGCACCGCGAGGCCACTGATTTCGTGCACTGCGCGCGCTGCACCGCGAAGATCGCCGAAAGTCTTATGCGAAAACCCGCTTCGCAGTGCCCCAATCCGACGGATTGCCGAGACCGCGGGGCCTGACATCTCATTGACAGCCGTCGGGCGGACGTCTCTATTCGGTGCCGACGGTTCCGCGCACACGTTGCGAAACGGGGTCGGGGGCGGCTGCTCGAATCGATTCGAATCCGCTCCGAGGGGACACCCGTTCGGGAACCATATTCGGAGGAAAAGTGGAATGGCCATCGACGTCGTCATCGTCGGCGCGGCGCGCACGCCCGTCGGCAGCTTCTCCGGCGCTCTTTCCGGTCTCTCGGCCCAGCAGCTCGGCACCATCGCCATCAAGGCGGCGCTCGAGCGTGCCGGCGTCGACGGCAAGGACGTCGACGAAGTGATCCTCGGCCAGATCCTGTCCGCCAACGGCGGTCAGAACCCGGCCCGTCAGGCCGCCATGGCCGCCGGCATCCCGCAGGAGGCGACCGCCTGGGGTCTCAACCAGCTCTGCGGCTCGGGCCTGCGCTCGGTCGCCCTCGGCCTGCAGCAGATCGCCAACGGCGACGCGAACGTCATCGTCGCCGGCGGCATGGAGTCGATGTCGAACTCGCCGCACGTCGCCCACCTGCGCAACGGCACCAAGATGGGCTCGCTCGAGCTCCTCGACACCATGCTGCGCGACGGCCTCACCGACGCCTTCCACGGCTACCACATGGGCGTCACCGCCGAGAACATCGCCCAGAAGTGGCAGATCTCGCGCGACGAGCAGGACGCCTTCGCCGTCGCCTCGCAGAACAAGGCCGAAGCCGCCAAGAAGTCCGGCCGCTTCAAGGACGAGATCGTCCCGGTCGTGATCAAGTCCAAGAAGGGCGACGTGGTCGTCGACACCGACGAGTACATCCGTGACGGCGCCACCGTCGACGGCATGGCCAAGCTGCGCCCCGCCTTCAACAAGGAAGGCACCGTGACCGCCGGCAACGCCTCGGGCATCAACGACGGCGCCGCCGCCCTGGTCCTGATGTCGGCCGCCGAAGCCGCCAAGCGCGGCCTCAAGCCGCTCGCCACCATCAAGTCCTGGGCGACCGCCGGCGTCGATCCGGCGATCATGGGCACCGGCCCGATCCCGGCCTCGAAGAAGGCGCTCGCGAAGGCCGGCTGGAAGGTCGACGACCTCGACCTGGTCGAAGCCAACGAGGCCTTCGCCGCGCAGGCGATCTCGGTCAACAAGGAACTCGGCTGGGACACCTCGAAGGTGAACGTCAACGGCGGCGCCATCGCCATCGGTCACCCGATCGGTGCCTCGGGCGCCCGCGTCCTCGTCACCCTGCTCTACGAGATGCAGAAGCGCGACGCCAAGAAGGGCCTCGCCACGCTCTGCATCGGCGGCGGCATGGGCATCGCGCTCTGCGTCGAGCGCTGAGCGATCACCTCGCGATCCGGACGGGCGCCCTGCGCGCCCGTCCCACCGCCCCCTCCCCGGGGGCGTGAGAAGACGGTGCGTCGGCGGGATGGACCCTGATCCGTCCCGATCGACGGCCTTTCGATTTCGGCCGCGGCCGATCTCGCAAGAACAAGGTCGCCAGATCCGTTCGAGATCGGTGCGGGCATCCCAACGGAGGAAACAATGAGCAGAGTGGCACTCGTCACGGGCGGATCCCGTGGCATCGGCGCGGCGATTTCGATCGCCCTCAAGGCGGCGGGCTACAAGGTCGCGGCCAACTACGGCGGCAACGACGAAGCGGCCGCCAAGTTCACCGCCGAGACCGGCATCCCGACCTACAAGTGGGACGTCTCCGACTACGACGCCTGCGCCGCCGGCATCGCCAAGGTCGAGGCCGACCTCGGCCCGATCGAGATCCTGGTCAACAACGCCGGCATCACCCGCGACGGCATGTTCCACAAGATGACCAAGGACCAGTGGAACGCGGTCATCGGCACCAACCTCAACTCGCTGTTCAACATGACCCGTCCGGTCTGGGAAGGCATGCGCGCCCGCAAGTTCGGCCGCGTCGTCTGCATCTCCTCGATCAACGGCCAGAAGGGCCAGATGGGCCAGGTGAACTACTCCGCCGCCAAGGCCGGCGACCTCGGCTTCGTCAAGGCGCTCGCCCAGGAAGGCGCCCGCGCCGGCATCACCGTCAACGCCATCTGCCCCGGCTACATCGCCACCGAGATGGTCAAGGCGATCGATCCGGCCGTGGTCGAGAAGTCGATCCTGCCGCACATCCCGGTCAACCGCCTCGGCGAGCCGGAAGAGATCGCCCGCGCCGTGGTCTTCCTCGTCGCCGACGAGGCCGGCTTCGTCACCGGTTCGACCATGTCGGTCAACGGCGGCCAGTCGATGATCTGATCGGTCGCCCTCGACCGTTCCGACGAGGGGGCCTCGCGGCCCCCTCGGACCGCCGACGAACCCCGTCGATCTTCGGCGGGGTTTTTCGTTGGACGGCGGGGCTCGCGATCGCATTCGACCTCGCCCCGTGGATGGCCTTCGGGTCGGGCTCTCGGAGACGTTCGATCGACCCCACGGCGCGTGGGGCCAGAGAAGGCGGATGGGACCGCCGCCTTCCGCCGTTTCGGCCACCTCGTCGGCAGGCCGAAGACGCTCCGCGGATCCTCCGGCCGATCCTTCCTCGCCATGGCGCTTCGCGTCCTCGACGGTTCGGGCTGCGCATCCGCTCTCGTGCGCGTCCCTCGTCCAGGACCGGGTCGGACGCCGCCTCTTGAATCCCCGCGCACTTTCTCCGATATGACCGCCAGCGCCCGCCGCCTCCGGCGTGTGGGCCTTCCCGACATTTCGACCCGATGCGAGAGATTTCGATGACGGACACCATCGATCGCCCGACCGAAACCCATGCCTTCCAGGCCGAGGTCTCGCGCCTGCTGCATCTCATGGTGCATTCGGTCTATTCCAACCGAGACATCTTCCTGCGCGAGCTCGTCTCAAATGCCGCCGACGCCTGCGAGAAGCTGCGCTATCTGGCGCTCGAGACGCCGGAGCTGATGGGCGAGGACGCCGACCTCGCCATCACCATCGCCGCCGACGGGGAAGCGAAGACGCTGACCATCGCCGACAACGGCATCGGCATGAGCCGCGACGAGCTGATCGAGAACCTCGGCACCATCGCCAAGTCCGGCACCCGCGCCTTCCTCGAGGCCGCCGGTCAGACCGGCAACAAGGCCTCGAACCTCATCGGCCAGTTCGGCGTCGGCTTCTATTCCGCCTTCATGGTGGCGAAGCGCGTCGTCGTCACCTCGCGCCGCGCCGGCCACGCCGAGGCCTGGACCTGGATCTCGGACGGCATGAACGGCTACGAGATCCTGCCGGCCGCCGAGGCCGACGCCCCCGCTCGCGGCACCGTCATTCGCCTCGAACTCGCCGACGAGAGCCTCGACTACGCCGAGGAGGCGACCGTCGAGCGCATCGTCGAGACCTATTCGGCCCATGTCCCGGTGCCGGTGAGGTTCGTGAAGCTCGGCGAGGAGGCGAAGGCCCTCTCCGACGGCTCGGCCCTGTGGGCGAAGCCCAAGTCCGAGATCACCGCCGAGGCCTACAGGGAGTTCTACGGCAACGTCTCCGGCCAGTGGGACGAGCCGGCGATGACGCTGCACTACAAGGCCGAGGGCCGGCACGAATACACCGTGCTGCTCTTCACCCCGTCGATGAAGCCGTTCGATCTCTTCGATCCGGCGCGCAAGGGCCACATCAAGCTCTACGTCCGCCGCGTCTTCATCGCCGACGACGTCGATCTCCTGCCGCACTGGCTGCGCTTCGTCCGCGGCGTCGTCGACAGCGAGGACCTGCCGCTCAACCTGTCGCGCGAGATGCTGCAGCACAATCCGGTGCTGGAGGCGATCCGCAAGGCGGTGACCTCGCGCATCCTCTCCGAGCTCGCCAAGCTCGCCGAGAGCGACGCGGAGAAGTTCGCCGGCGTCTGGGAGGCCTTCGGCCCGGTGATCAAGGAGGGCCTCTACGAGGACACCGATCGCCGCGACGCGCTCTTCGAGATCGCCCGCTTCAAGACCACGACGAGCGCCGGGGGCACCCGCACGCTGAAGGACTACGTCGCGGGTCTGAAGGACAACCAGACCAGGATCTACTACCTGCTCGCCGACGATCTCGCCCGCGCCGAGGCGAGCCCGCATCTGGAGGGCTTCAGGGCGCGCGGCATCGAGGTGCTGCTGCTCACCGACCCGGTCGACGCCTTCTGGGTGCGCACCGCGCTCGGCTACGAGGGCAAGCCCTTCCAGTCGGTGACGCAAGGAGCGTCCGATCTCGACGCGATTCCCGTGACCGAGGAGGCGCCGAAGCCGGAGCCGAGCGACCTGGCCGGCGTCGCGGCACTGGTCGAGAAGCTGAAGGCCATGCTCGGCGACAAGGTTTCGGAGGTCCGCACCTCCACCCGCCTCGCCTCCTCACCCGCCTGTCTGGTGGCGCCGGAATTCGGGCCGGACAAGCAGTTCGAGAAGATCATGGCCCGCCACCAGGGGGCCTCGCCCTTCGCCAGGCCGGTGCTGGAGATCAACCCGAACCACCACCTCGTCGTCGCCATCGCCGCCCGCGTCGGCAAAGACGACGAACTGGTCGAGGACGCCGGCCACCTGCTCTACGGCCAGGCCCGCGTCGCCGACGGCGAGGCGCCGGAGGATCCGGCCGACTTCGGCCGGCGCCTGGCGCGGGTGCTGGAGAAGGCGCTCGAGGGCTGAGCCTGCGCGATCGAGAAAAACCGGACGGTGGGCCTCGGCCCGCCGTTTCGCCTTTCAGCTCTGGCGTTCGGCGATGAAGCGCGCCGCGGCGAGGAGCGTCTCGGCCCGACCGCCGAAGGGCGCGAGCTCGGTACTCGCCGCCTCGACCAGACGGGCGAGTTCGGCCCGCATCGCCGCGACGCCATGGAGGGCGACGAGCGTGCCCTTGCCGCGGGCCGCGTCCTTGCCGGTCGCCTTGCCCATCGCCTGCGGAGACGCCTCGACGTCCAGGAGATCGTCGGCGATCTGGAACGCGAGGCCGACGATCGCGCCGAAGCGGCCGAGCCGGGCGACGTCCTCGCCGCTCGCCCCGGCCATCACCGCGCCGGCCTCCAGCGGCATGCGCAGGAGCGCCCCGGTCTTCATCGCCTGGAGGCGGCGGATCTCGCCGTCGGAGAGCGTCAGCGGCCGCCCGTCGGCGCTCCAGCGGCCCTCCGCCGCGAGATCGTACACCTGTCCGCCGACCATGCCGCCGAGCCCGCTCGCCCGCGCGAGGCGAAGCACGAGATCGGCGCGCACGGCCGGATCCGCATGGGTCGCCGGATCGGCGAGAACGTCGAAGGCGAGCGTCTGCAGCGCGTCGCCGGCGAGGATGGCGGTCGCCTCGTCGAAGGCGCGGTGGACCGTCGGCCGGCCGCGGCGCAGGTCGTCGTCGTCCATCTGCGGCAGGTCGTCGTGGGCGAGGCTGTAGCAGTGGACGAGTTCGACCGCGCATCCCGCCCTGACCACGCCGTCGTTCTCGACCCCGAACAGCCGCGTCGCCTCGATCAAGAGGAAGGGGCGCAGCCGCTTGCCGCCGCCGAGCACGGCATGGCGCATGGCGGCGAGAAGACGCTCGGGGCGGCCGGTCTCGCCGGGGAGGGGGGCGTCGCCGAGAATTCGGCCGAGCATCGCTTCGACGGCGGTTGCGGTGATGGCGAGACGGGTCTCGAAACGGGGCGAGGCGGTCATCGGCTGAGGCTCGGCGGGAGTGGGTGGGCCTTGCGGCGCCGGCGCCTTCGAGCTAGCGCGAAACGGCTGCGGGTGGAAGGGGCGTCGGCGACGAGGCCTGCGACTTTCGCGCGGCGCCGATCAAGCGGTCGGCCGGCGTCGCCGCGAACATGCCGAGGATGCGGAAATTCGCGGCGCGGCACTGGTCAAAACCGCCGGAGGTGTGTATAAGCCCGCGCGATCCACCGAAATCTTCCACCTTCGGCCGGCCGACCGGACCGACGGGCATTGGGTGACGGTGCCCCGACCGAGTTTCAGCGCCGCCTGCGTGGCCGGCGCCTCACATCTGGAGTACGAACGATGGCCGTTCCGAAGAGAAAGACCTCGCCGTCCAAGCGCGGCATGCGTCGTTCCGCCGACGCGATCAAGGCCCCGACCTACGTCGAGGACAAGGATTCCGGCGAGCTGCGTCGTCCGCACCACGTCGATCTGAAGACCGGCATGTACCGCGGTCGCCAGATCCTGGAGCCCAAGGGCGAGTGATCGTCCGCTCCACGCGCACCTTTTCGGAAAGGCCGGCCTCAGCGCCGGCCTTTCTTCTTTTCGGCATCATCCTCGGCTATCTGGACGGGAAGCGCGATTCTCGACTGGGAATCGCACCCTTCGACGCCTGCCGACGGACCTGCCCGATGTTCTTCAACATTCCGCTGACCATCGCCCCGCTGCTCGTCTACAACCTGCAGATCATGGGCCTCTTCGGCGCCACGCCGGGCGACCCCTGGGTGCAGCCGGTGTTCACCCTGTCGATGGTGTCGGACGCCCGCTTCACCCTGCTCTTCGGCGACATGCTGATCGTCGCGGCGCTCGCCTGCCTCTTCGTCGAGATCGTCAAGGCGACCCGCACCTCGGCCCCGACGATCGTCGACCACGCCATGTCGCTGGCGGTGTTCATCGCCTATCTGGTCGAGTTCCTCACCGTCGCCGGCGCCGCCACCTCGGTGTTCTTCATCCTGATGGCGATCGCGCTGATCGACGTGGTGGGTGGCTTCACCATCACCATCCGCGGCGCGCGGCGCGACTTCGGCTACAGCCGAGACTGAGCCCTCAGCGGGCGACGTCGACGAGATAGCCGGGCACCAGCAGGCCGGGACCGTCCATGGCCTCGCCATAGGCGCGCGCCGCCCGTCCCGGCTCGGCCCGACGCAACCGCCGGGTCTGCGGCAGCGCCTCGCGGGTGGCGATCAACTGCGCCAGGAAGGGCGCATGGGCGCGCAGCCGCACCAACCGTTCCGGCTCGCTCTCGCGGGGGATCGGCGCAGTGGTCGGCACCAGCGCCCGGCCGGGGGCCTCGCCCGAGGCCCGTTCCGGATCGGGACGGGCGCGGCCGGCATCGGCGATCGGCTCGACCCGGCGACCGACGACCCGGCGATCGCCGCCGAAGCCGCTCCCGATCCCGTTGGTCCGCCCGATCCGCATCGCTTCCGTCCTCTCCTCGGGATCGACGACCGTCCCGAAACGGAACACGGCGTCGACCTTTCGTTGAGAACTCCGCAAGGCGCGAGCCATCGCGCTCCGGCGCGGGCCGGGCGACGGCGGGCATCGCGAGGCATGGTGAACATCAGCCGCGGAAGCGCCAGACCACCGAGTGCTTGACCTCGGCGTCTTCGAGCGCGCGCGTCGTCGGGACGCGGTATTCCGCCAATTGCTCCAGCCGCTCCTTGGGCAGGTAGCTGCGGCCGGGATCGCCGACCAGCGTCAGCGCCCCGATCGCGGTCGCCTCCGCCGCGAAGGCGGCGACGCGGGCGGCCAGCGGCCTCTCGAAGAAGACGTCGCCGAGCAGGACCGTTTCGGGACGGAAGGGCAGGCCGGCGAAACCGAGATCGAGGACGTCGAGATCGGAGATTTCGAAGCGCACGCCGTTCATGCCGGCGTTGAGCTCCATCGCCACCAGGGCGAAGGGATCGATCTCGGTGGCGAAGACCCGTCGCGCCCCGCTCTTCACCGCGGCGATCGCCTCGAGCCCCGAGCCGGCGGCGAAGACCAGGACGTCCTTGTCGGCGACCGCCTCGGGATGGTCGAGGATCCAGCGGGCGAGCGCCTGTCCGCCGGCCCAGGCGAAGGCCCAGAAGGGCAGCGGCAGACCGAGGGTCTCGAGCTCCTCCTCGGTCAGCTTCCACAGGTCCATCGCCTCGTCGGCGAGATGGAGGGAGATCTCGGGGACGTGCGGCGGTGCCTGGAGCCGGGTGTTCGTCCGGATGAACTCGCTGGCATCGCCGATCCGTCCCCGGGTCAAGAGCGGAGCCCTCCGAGGGCACGGACGACCGCCCATTCGTCGTCACCGACCGGTTGGACCGAAAGGCGCGAGTTCTTGACCAGCACCATCTCGGCGAGCCGCGGATCGGCCTTGATGGTGGCGAGGGTCACCGGCGTCGGAAAGGGTTCGACCGCCTTGAGCGTCACCGCCCCGAAGGTGCCCTTCGGGTCGGCGAGATCGGGCGCCCAGGCGACGACCACCTCGACCACCCCGACCACCGCCTTGCCCTCGTTCGAATGGTAGAAGAAGCCGCGGTCGCCGACCGCCATGGTCTTCATGTGCTTGTTGGCGAGATGATTGCGCACCCCTTCCCAATAGGTCCCCGCTTCGCCAGCGGCCACCTGATCGTCCCAGGACCAGACCTCGGGTTCGGACTTGTAGAGCCAGTGAGCCATGGCGCGCCTCACGCCGTCGGAGCGCCGACGACCCAGCGCCAGGGCCGGATCTCGACGCTCTCGAACAGACCGGCGGCGGCATAGGGATCGGCGGCGAAGGTCGCCTTGGCCTCGGCGAGGCTTTCCGCCTCGATCACCACGATCGAGCCCTGCATGATCTCGGCCGTCTCGTCGAGGAACGGCCCGGCGATGCGGACGCGCGGTGCCAGACTCTTCAGCCAGGCGACATGGGCGTCGCGGGTGGCGAGGCGGACGGCGAGGTGGTCGGGCTTGTCGTGGCACATGGCGGCGAACAGCATGCGGACGGATCTCCGTGTTGAACGCGGGCAGACTAGGGGGCGAAGCGCGGCGGGTCCAGCCGCAAGACGGGAAGGCTCACGCCGTCTCGCGCTTCAGCGGCCGGCTCATCAGCCGGTCGATGGCGCCGGCGACGTCGATCTTCTCCGACACCACGTCGGCGACCGCCGCGGTGATCGGCAACTCGACCCCGTGCATCGCCGCGAATTCGACCGCGACGGCGGCGGTGTGGACGCCCTCGGCGAGCTTGGTGCCGCGCCGGGTCAGCTCGACCACCGAACCGCCGGCGCCGATGGCCTGCCCCAGTGAGAAGTTGCGCGACTGCGGCGAGGTGGCGGTCAGCACCAGATCGCCGAGGCCGGAGAGCCCCATCATCGTCTCGGGCTCGGCGCCGAGCGCCCTACCGAGCCGGGTGAGCTCGGCGAAGCCGCGGGCCGTGAGCGCGGCCTGGGCGCTGGCGCCGAGGCCGCGGCCGGCGACGATACCGGAGGCGATGGCGAGCACGTTCTTCAAGGCGCCGCCGATCTCCACCCCGACGAGGTCGTGCGAGGCATAGGGGCGGAAGCTCGACGAGGAGAGCGCCGTGGAGATCGCCGCGGCGACGGCATCGTCGGCCGCCGCGACCGTCACGGCGGTCGGCAGCCGACGGGCGACGTCGGTGGCGAAGCTCGGCCCGGAGAGCACCGCCGGGATCGTCCCGGGCAGTTCCTCGGCGATCACCCGGGTCATGGTGGCGTGGCTGCCGTGCTCGAGCCCCTTGGCGGCCGAGATCACCGGGATCCCCTTCGGCACCAGCGCGGCGAACTCGCGCGCCACCTCGCGCGTCACCTGGGCCGGCACGGCGAGGATCACCATGTCGGCGCCCGCGAGGGCCGCCTCGGCGTCGGTGGTGGCGAAGAGGCCGGGATCGAGGCGGATGTCGCCGAGGAAGGCGGCATTGGTGCCCCCTTCGCCGATCTCGGCGACGGTCTCGGGATCGCGCGACCACAGCCGGACCGTCCGTCCGGCGCGCGCTGCGACCAGGGCCAGCGCCGTGCCCCAGGCGCCGGCGCCGAGAACGGCGACGGTCTCGATGGCGCGGGGGGTGGAGTGGGTCATGCCTTGGCTCCCAACTGGCCGGATCCGAGTTTCGGCGCGGCCTCGCCGTCGAGCGGCCAGCGGGCGCGGGCCTGGACGTCGAGCCCGTCGACGAGCCCCGCCGCCAGCCGTTCCGCCCCGGCCCAGGCGATCATCGCGCCGTTGTCGGTGCAGAGCTTGCCCGGCGGCACGACGACGCGACCGCCGATGTCGGCGGCGGCCTCGGCGAGCGCCGCGGCGATCGCCTTGTTCGCCGCCACCCCGCCGGCGGTGACCAGCGTCGGCTTCGCCACGCCGGTCAGCTCGCGGAAGCGCTTCAGCGCCAGCTTCGCCTTGAACCGTATCACGTCGGTGACCGAGGCCTGGAACGAGGCACAGAGGTCGGCGATGGTCTGGTCGTCGAGCGGCTGCAGCGCCTCGGCCTCGAGCCGGAGGGCGGTCTTGAGACCGGAGAAGGAGAAGTCGAGGCTGTCGCGACGCATCAGCGGGCGTGGCAGATCGAAGCGGGTGGGATCTCCGTCACGGGCGAGGCGCTCGACCTGCGGCCCACCGGGATAGGGCAGCCCGAGGAGCTTCGCCGTCTTGTCGAAGGCCTCGCCGAGGGCATCGTCGATGGTGGTGCCGATGCGGCGATACTGCCCCAGCCCCTCGACCGCGACGAACTGGGTGTGACCGCCCGAGACCAGCAGCAACAGATAGGGGAACGCCACCTGATCGGTCAGCCGCGGAGTGAGCGCATGGCCCTCGAGATGATTGACCGCGATCAGCGGCAGGCGGTGGACGGAGGCGATCGCCTTGGCGGTCATCAGCCCGACGATGACGCCACCGATCAGGCCGGGCCCGGCCGTCGCCGCGACGCCGGCGAGATCGGAATAGCCGACGCCGGCCTCGCGCATCGCCCGGTCGACCAGCCCGTCGAGGATCTCGACATGGGCTCGCGCCGCGATCTCGGGGACGACGCCGCCGAAGGGCGCGTGATCGGCGAGTTGCGAATGGACGACGTCGGCGAGGATGCGGCCGCGGCCGTCCGCTTCGCGCGCCACCACGGCGGCGGCGGTCTCGTCGCAACTCGTTTCGATGCCGAGGATCAGCACGTCCCACTCGTCGGTTGCCGGCGGATGCGGTCACCCATCCGGAATTTCCCGTCCTCACGCCCCATGGCGGGGCGCATCGACTTCCTCTAGAGAGAAACTTCGCCAGAACGAGGTCCGGGCGGGGTTCCGCTCGCGGCCCTGCCGTATCACCGGGTGGGAAGGACGCGCAATCGAGATGTCGACCGAGATCGTCAAAATCGGCACCCGGGGCAGCCCGCTGGCCCTCGCCCAGGCCCACGAGACGCGGTCGCGCCTGATGGCGGCGACCGGACGGCCGGAGTGCGACTTCGCCATCGTGGTGATCAAGACCTCCGGCGACATGATCCTCGACCGCCCCCTCTCGGAGGTCGGCGGCAAGGGTCTGTTCACCAAGGAGATCGAAACCGCGCTCCTCGACGGCTCGATCGATCTCGCCGTCCATTCGTCGAAGGACATGCCGACGCAACTCCCCGACGGGCTCTTCATCTCCGCCTTCCTGCCGCGCGAGGACGTCCGCGACGCCTTCCTCTCGCCGACGGCGAAGAGCCTCGCCGACCTGCCGAACGGCGCCCGCGTCGGCACCTCGTCGCTGCGCCGCCGGGCGATGGTCAGGCGCCTGCGCCCCGACCTCGAGGTGGTCGAGTTCCGTGGCAACGTCCAGACGCGGCTGAAGAAGCTCGGCGACGGCGTGGCGGATGCCACCCTCCTCGCCTTCGCCGGCCTGAAGCGCCTCGGCCAGGAGGCGGTGGCGACCTCGTTGATCGCGACCGAGGACTTCCTGCCGGCCGTCGGCCAGGGCGCCATCTGCATCGAGAGCCGCACCGGCGACGACACCACCAATGCGATGATCGCGAAGATCCATCACGCCGAGACGGCCGTCGCCCTGACGCTGGAGCGCGCCTTCCTCGCCGAGCTCGACGGCTCCTGCCGCACCCCGATCGCCGGCCTCGCCCGCGTCGACGGCGACACCGTGCGCTTCGAGGGCCTGATCCTGCGCCCCGACGGCTCGGAAGCCCACGCCATCACCCGCTCCGGCCCGCTCGCGGAGGCCGAGACGATCGGCCGCGACGCCGGGCGCGAGCTCAAGGCACGCGGCGGCCCCGACTTCTTCGTCCTCGGGGCATGAGCCGATGCGCGTCCTCGTCACTCGGCCGGAAAAAGAGGGACGAGCGACGGCGGCGCGGCTCGCCGCTCTCGGCCACGAGGCGATCCTCGAGCCGCTGACCACCATCGTCGCGGTCGACGATCCGGCCCTGCCGCCGCCCGACACCATCGCCGCGGTGACCGCGACCAGCCTCAATGCCGTCGAGGTCATCGCCGGCCGCGCCGATCTCGACGCCTTCCGCGGCAAGCCCTTCCTCGCCGTCGGCGACCGCACCGCCCGGGCGGCGCGCGAGGCCGGCTTCACCGAGGTGCGCTCGGCCGCCGGCGATCGCCGCGATCTGGTGCGCGAGATCGTCGCAGGGCTCGATCCGGCGAAGGGCGGGATCCTCTGGTTGGTCGGCCGCGACCGTGCCGGAGACCTCGTCGCCGATCTCGGGCCCTCCGGCTTCCACGTCGAACCGGTCGAGGTCTATCGCGCCGAACCGGTCGAAACCCTGAGCGAAGCGACCCGCGAGGCGCTCTGCGCCGGCGGAATCGACGCGGCGATGGTCTTCTCGCCGCGCTCCGGCGCGATCCTCTTGGCGAAGCTCGTCGAATGCGGCTTTTCTCCCGGTTCGCTCGCCTTCCCCGTCCATGTAATATCCGAGGCGACCGCTCGACCCTTCCGCGAGGCGGGGTGGCGTGAGGTCGTCGTCGCATCCTCGCCCGATACCGATGCGATGCTCGCCACCCTCGGCCCCGCGCCGGTCTCCGCCACTCCCGGCGGAGAGGACATCAGGAGTTCTGAGATGCCGCCGAAATCGGACAAGGGCCGGTCGACGACCGACGCGACGACCGAGGCCGAGGCCGCCGCCGTCGCGGCGCGGAGCGAGGCGGCGGATCTCGGCCGCGTCGAGCCCGAGACCTCTCCCGAGGGCATCGCCGGAGCGCCGGCCGAAGCCGAGGCGGTCATCGATCCGGCGGTCGCCGAACCCGCACCGCTCCCCCCCCCCGAACCGGTCGCGCCCACATCCTCGTCCTCGTCGACGGCGGCGTCCGCCGCCGCGGTCGCGCCCGTCGCGCCGCAGGTCACCGTGGTCAAGCGCGGCGGCGTCGGTCTGGCACTGGTCGCGGCCCTCCTCGGCGGCGTCGGTGGCGTCGCCGGCACCTACGGTCTGGCGCTGCAGGGGATGCTGCCCCAGGGCGGCGACGGCCGGGTCGCGGCGCTCGAGAAGACCATCGCCACGCTGAAGGCCGAGAAGCCCGCGGCCGATCCGGCGACGATCGAGAAGCTCGCCGCGCTGGAGAAGCGCCTCGCCGCCGCGCCGGCACCCGCCGTCGATCCGGCGCTGGCCGACCGCGTCGAGACGCTGGAGAAGCAGGTCGCCGGACTGGCGGCGCTGGAGCAGCGCGTCGCCGCCCTCCAGGCCCCGGCCGTGACCGGAGCCGCTCCCACCGCCTCCGTCGATCTCTCCGCTCTCGAGGCCCGCATCGCCGCCCTCGAAGGCGCCAAGGCCGCCCCCGTCGATCTCTCCGCCGTCGAAGCCCGCCTCGGCCGGCTCGAGACCGCGCCGAAGCCGGTGGTCGATCTCGCCGGCCTCGCCGATCGTCTGGCCCGCCTCGAATCGGTACCGCCGCTGCGCCTGCCCGCCGATCTCGCCGACCGCGTCGCCGGTCTGGAGGCCGCCGCCAAGGCTCGCGCCGACGCGGCCCAGACCTCGGTCGCCGGAGCGATGTCGAGCATCGCGGCGGAAGGCGCCTCCAAACAGGCGCTGGCCGAGATGGCCGGTCAGGTCGACCGGGCACTGGGCTCGCTGCGCGAGAACGCCGGCGCCGAGATCGCCTCGCTCAAGGCCCGGCTCGAACGCCTCGGCGGCGGCATCGACGCCGAGAGCCGCGCCATGGTCGAGCGCGCCGGCGCCGACGCGAAGGCCCTCGCCGCGCGCCTCGGCATCGAGACCCAGGCGGTCGCCGATCGCCTCGCCGCCCAGACCGCCGCCACCGTCGAGGATCTGCGCAGGCGCAACGACGAGCTCGCCCGCAACCTCTCCGAACGCATGAGCGCCCTCGTCGCCGCGAGCGACCTCGAGGGCCGCAGGCGCATCGACGATCTCGCCCGCGCCGTCGCCGAGAAGTCGGCGGCGCTCTCCGCCGCGCTCCAGGCCGAGGCCGAGAAGCGCGGCGCCGAGACCGCGGCGGTGCTGAAGAAGCTCGCCGGCGACATCGAGGCGGCGACAGGGCGCCTGAACGCGCTGGAGACCACGACCCGCGAGGTCGGCAATGCCGGTCAGAAGATGGTCGAGAAGGTCGGCGAAGCCGCCACTGCCGCCGAGACTCGCGTCGGATCGCTGGAGAAGCGTCTGGCCGGCATCGAGACCGAGGCCGAGGCCGCCCGCCGGGCCCAGAGCCAGGCCGTGGTGGTGATCGCCCTCGCCGATCTCAAGTCGGCGATCGAGGCCGGCCGCCCCTTCGCCACCGAATTCGGCGTCGTCGACGCCGCCGCCAAGGGCGAGGTCGATCTCGCGGCGCTGAAGCCCTTCGCCGACAAGGGTCTGCCGACCGCGGCGACGCTGCGCGCCGGCTGGACCAAGGTGTCGCGCGCCGCGGTCGCGGCCGGCGAGGTGAAGGAGAGCGGCGGCGGTGTCTTCGACCGGCTGCTGTCGCATGCCGGCGACATGGTCAAGGTGCGTCAGCCCGGGGAGACAGGCGGCGACGACGTCGCGGCCGCCGCGGCACGCCTCGACGCGCGGCTCGCCGCCGCCGACCTCGCCGGCGCGCTCGCCGCCTGGCGGGCGCTGCCCGAGGCCTCGCGCAAGGCCTCCGCCGAGTGGGGCGCGGCGATCTCGGCGCGGGTGGCGGTCGATACCGCGCTCGCCGGCCAGATCGCGGCGGTCACCGCCAAGCTCGCCCAACCCAAGTGAGGTCGACGATGATCCGGCTCCTCTTCTTCTTCGCCGCCCTCGTCGCCTTGGCCTTCGGCTTCGCCTGGCTCGCCGACCGCCCCGGCGTGGTGACCTTCGACTGGCAGGGCTATCACGTCGAGACCGACGTGATGACCACCACCATTGCCGCGGTTGCCGGCATCGTCGCGGTGATCTTCCTGCTGGCGATGCTGCGTGCCCTGTGGAACACCCCCGGCTCGATCGGCTCGTTCTTCGGCCGCCGTCGGCGCGAAAAGGGCTGGGCGGCGCTGTCACGCGGCATGATCGCCGTCGGCGCCGGCGACCTCGGCGGCGCCGTCAGGGCCTCGGGCGAGGCCCGCGGCATCCTCGGCGACGAACCGCTCGCCCTGCTGCTCGAGGCCCAGTCGGCCCAGCTGATCGGCGACCGCTCCGGCGCCAAGAAGGCCTTCGAGCGGATGCTGGAGAGGCCGGCGACCCGGCTCCTCGGCATGCGCGGCCTCTATGTCGAGGCAGTGCGCTGGGGCGACGGCGAGGCCGCCGCCCGCTATGCCGCCGCCGCCAACACCGCCGCGCCGAAACTCGGCTGGGCCGCCCACGCGCTGGTCGAATACCGCTCGCAGGGCCGCGACTGGATGGGGGCGCTCGAGACCATCGACCGCAACCGCCGCAACGGCATCGTCGACAAGCAGGCGGCCAAGCGTCTGCGCGCCGTCGTCCTCACCGGCGACGGGCTGGAGCGCGAGCAGAGCCACCCCGACGTGGTGCGCAACAACGCACTCGAGGCCCACGGCCTCGCCCCCGATCTCGTCCCCGCCGCCTGCCTCGCCGCCCGTCTCCTCGGCCGCGCCGGCGAGATCCGCAAGGCGACCAGGGTGCTCGAGACCACCTGGAAGCTCGACCCCCATCCCGAGATCGCCGAGACCTACGCCCGCCTTCGTCCCGGCGACAGCGCCAAGGACCGCCTCACCCGCATCCGCGAGCTGGTCAAGGTCCGCGCCCATCATCCCGAATGCGCCCTCGCCATGACCCGCGCCGAGATCGACGCTCGCGACTTCGCCGCGGCCCGCCGCTCGCTCGAGCCCTTCGTGGCGCAGGGACCGTCCCGCCGGGTGTGCCTGCTGATGGCCGAGATCGAACAGACCGAGCACGGCAATGCCGGCGCCGCCCGCGCCTGGCTCGCCCGTGCCGTCACCGCCCCCCGCGACAAGGCCTGGGTCGCCGACGGCTGGGTCTCCGACCACTGGATGCCGGTGTCGCCGATCTCCGGCAAACTCGACGCCTTCGAGTGGAAGCTGCCGCCCGACGACGTCGCCACTGCGCCGCTCGCCGACCTCTTCGACGAGCCGACCGAAGCGCTCGCCGCCTCCGGCAGCGTCGTGCCGCTGGAAGCGCCCAGAGCGGCGCGCGAGGCGATCGCGGCGAAGGCCGAGACGGTCGAGGCCGAGGTGATCGAGCCGCCGAAGCCCGCCCCCGTCGTCGAGGCCGAGGCAGAACCGGCGCCCGTCGAGGTGAAGCCGGCGCCCGTGCCCGTGCCCGTGCCCGTGGAGGCCGCCGCCCCGGTGGTCGACGTCAAGCCGATCGAGATCCCCGCGCCACCGCCCACCCCGGTCGCCATGCCGACCACCCCGGTCCCCGGCGCAACGGTGCCGACGGCCCACGCCAACGGGGTGAAGTCGCCCGAGCCGGTGATCCCTCCGCCGCCCGACGATCCCGGCACCGAGGCGGGTGACGCGCCCGTCCCGAAGAAGCGCTTCAAGCTCTTCAGCTGAACCGCGAGGCCGGGAGCGATCCCGGCCTCTTCCGTTTCGGCTGCCCTCGGATCCGTCCGGCCACGATCTCGCCGCGCGCTGAGGCCCGCGAACGCGAAGAGGCCGGGATCGCTCCCGGCCTCTCGAAGATCTTCGAAGCGTCGCGCCCGATCACTCGGCGGCGGCGACGACCTTCTTGTCCTGCTTCTTCTCGACGATGCGAGCGGCCTTACCGGTGAGGCCACGCAGGTAGTAGAGCTTGGCGCGACGCACCTTGCCGCGACGGACCACGTCCACGCCCTCGATCAGCGGGGTGTAGCAGGGGAACACGCGCTCGACGCCCTCGCCGTAGGAGATCTTGCGAACCGTGAAGCTCTCGTTGAGGCCCGAGCCCGAGCGGGCGATGCAGACGCCCTCGTAGGCCTGGACGCGGGTGCGGTTGCCTTCGACGACGCGCACGTTGACGCGCACGGTGTCGCCGGGGGCGAAGTCCGGGAGCTTGCGCTTCTCGGCGATCGCCGCGGCCTGCTCCTTCTCGAGCTGCTCGATGATGTTCATGGTCGTCACCTGTTCCGAAAGTTGGCGTTGCCTATACTCGATGTCTCGCCGCTTGTCATGCCCTCGTCGTCGACTTCCGGGCCGCGCACGGCGGATGATTCGTCATTTCCCACGTCCCCCGGCGGGCCGAGGGCGGTTCCAGAGATCGGGGCGCCGCTCGCGGGTGATCCGCTCGGCTTCCCCCCGCTTCCAGCGGGCGATCGCCGCGTGATCCCCCGAGGTCAGCACCTCCGGGATGGTCCGCCCCTCCCAGACCTGCGGCCGGGTGTAGTGCGGGTATTCCAGGAGCCCGGTCTCGAAGCTCTCCTCCGAACCGGATTCCACTTTGCCCATCACCCCGTCGATCAGCCGCACGGCGGCATCGAGGAGCACCATGGCGGCGATCTCGCCGCCGGAGAGCACGTAGTCGCCGATCGACACCTCGATCAGCTCCCGGCCTTCGATCACCCGCTCGTCGACGCCCTCGAAGCGCCCACACAGGATCACCACACCGGGGCCGGCCGCGAGCTCGCGGACGAAGTCCTGGGTGAGCGGCCGTCCGCGCGGGCTCATCAGGAGCCTCGGTCGGTCGTCGTTCGCCACCGAGTCGACGGCGCGAGCGACCACGTCGGCCCTCAGCACCATTCCCGGTCCGCCGCCGGCCGGCGTGTCGTCGACGGAGCGGTGCTTGTTCTCCGCGAAGTCGCGGATCTGCACCGTGTCGAGCGACCACAGGCCCTTGTCCAACGCCTTGCCCGAGAGCGAGACCCCGAGGGGCCCCGGAAACATCTCGGGATAGAGGGTGAGCACCGTGGCGGCGAAGCCGGTCACGAGCCCTTCTCCTCGGCGCCGTCCTCGCCCTCCTCCGGCGTCTCACCGCGGAAGAAGCCCTCGGGGGGATCGATCACCACCCGTCCGCCCTTCACGTCGACCACGGGCACCAGCGCCCGGGTGAAGGGAAGGTAGAAGGTCGTGCCGTCGACGGGGCGGATCTCCAGGAGATCGCCGGCGCCGAAGTTCGGCACGGCGACCACGTGGCCCCAGAGATCTCCGGCGGTATCCACCGCGTCGAGCCCGATCAGGTCGGCGTGGTAGAAGGTCTCCTCGTCGCCGAGCTCCGGCAGAGCGGAGCGGTCGACGAAGAGGTCGCGGCCGTTGAGCTTCTCGGCGGCGGTGCGGTCGGCGATCTCGCGGAACTTGACCACCAGCATGGTGCCCTGGTCGCGCATCCGTTCGATCGTCAGCCGCAGGCCGTCTCCGGCGTCGAGAGGGCCGTAGTCGGCAAGGGCATCGACGGGATCGGTGAAGGACTTGACCCTCACCTCGCCGCGGATGCCGTGCGCCGCGCCGACGTGGCCGACCAGGATCGGTTCATCGCTCATGACGCCTCACCTCTCCGGTCGCTCGCTCGGGTCCACCGATCACTCGGCGGCGGCGGCGGCGGCCTCGGCCTTCTTGGCCTTCTCGGCGGCGCGCTCCTGGGCCTTCTTGCCCGGCTCGGCCTTCTGCGGGTTGGACTTGGCCGAACGCTTCATCAGGCCGGCGGCGTCGAGGAAGCGGGCGACGCGATCGGTCGGCTGGGCGCCGACGGACAGCCAGTGGGTGAGGCGCTCGGTCTCCAGCACGATCCGGTCGGCCGAGTCCTTGGCCAGCATCGGGTTGTAGGTGCCGACCTTCTCGATGAAGCGGCCGTCGCGCGGGCTGCGCGCGTCGGCGATGACGATGCGGTAGAACGGGCGCTTCTTGGAGCCACCACGGGCGAGACGGATCTTGAGCGACATGGCTCTTCCTTTCGTTCGATTGAAGTCCTGGTGTTCACTGTCCCGGGAGACCCGGGGAATTCCGAAACTCTCCACTCGCGTCCCGCCGCCCGCCCGCTCCCGCGTGACCGGCGCCCGAGGCGCGAGAATTCACTTCTTCCGGAAGCCCGGGGGCAGCGGCCCCTTGGGCAGGCCCATGCCGGGCATCCCCATGCCCTTCGGCAGGGTGGGCATGCCGCCCGGACCGCCGAGGCCGCCGAGACCACCCATGCCGCCGGGCAGCTGGCCGGACTTGGCCATGGCTTCCAATTCGGCCGGATCGATCTGCGGCATCCCGCCGCCGAGCATCGAGCCGAGCCCGCCGAACAGGCCGCCCTTCTTCTTGCCCATCATCTTCATCATGTCCGCCATCTGGCGGTGCATCTTGAGGAGCTTGTTGACGTCCTCGACCCGGGTGCCGGAGCCGGCGGCGATGCGGCGCTTGCGGGAGGCGGCCAGCAGTTCCGGCTTGCGGCGCTCCTTGACCGTCATCGAGCGGACGATGGCGATCTGGCGATCGAAGATCTTCTCGTCGAAGCCGTCGAGCTGACCCTTGAACTTGCCCATGCCGGGCAGCATCCCCATGATGCCCTTCATGCCGCCGAGCTTCTTCATCTGCCTCAGCTGATCGGCGAGGTCGTCGAGGTCGAACTGACCCTTCTTCATCTTGGCGGCCATGTCGGCCGCCTTCTTCATGTCGATTTCCTGCGCCGCCTTCTCGACCAGCGCGACGATGTCGCCCATGCCGAGGATGCGGCCGGCGATGCGGGCCGGATCGAAATCCTCCAGCGCATCGGCCTTTTCGCCGACGCCGACCAGCTTGATCGGCTTGCCGGTGACGGCGCGCATGGAGAGCGCCGCGCCGCCGCGGCCGTCGCCGTCCATACGGGTCAGCACGATGCCGGTGATGCCGACCCGCTCGTCGAAGGAGCGGGCGAGATTGACCGCGTCCTGGCCGGTCAGCGCGTCGGCGACCAGCAGGATCTCGTGCGGCTTGCCGACCTTCTTGATCTCCGCCATCTCGAGCATCAGCGGCTCGTCGATGTGGATGCGGCCGGCGGTGTCGAGGATGACGACGTCGTAGCCGCCGAGGCGGGCGGCCATCTGGGCGCGCTCGGCGATCTGCACCGGCGTCTGGCCGGCGACGATCGGCAGCGTGTCGATCTGGTTCTGCTCGCCGAGGACGCGCAGCTGCTCCTGCGCCGCCGGACGTCGGGTGTCGAGCGAGGCGAGCAGCACCTTGGCCTTGTGGCGCTCGCCGAGGCGCCTGCCGATCTTGGCGGTGGTGGTGGTCTTACCCGAGCCCTGCAGACCGACCATCATGATGGTGACGGGGGCGGGCGCGTCGAGGTCGATCGGCTTGGCGGTCGAGCCCAGCGTCTCCACGAGGACGTCGTGGACGATCTTGATGACCTGCTGGCCGGGGGTGACCGAACGCAGCACCTCGTGACCGACGGCGCGGTGCTTCACCTTGTCGGTGAAGGACTTGACCACGTCGAGGGCGACGTCGGCCTCGATCAGGGCGCGGCGGACCTCGCGCATCGCCTCGCCGACGTCCGCCTCGCTCAGGGCGCCGCGCCGCGTCAGTTTGTCCAGGATCCCGGACAGGCGTTCCGAAAGGTTGTCGAACATGTGGGCTCGATCCCGATGAGGTCCGTCTCACCCCGATCCCGACGCAGATCTCCCAAACGGAAACGCGCCCGCGGGCGCAACGCGCTGGCGGACGTTCGCCTCCGGGGGCTTATGCGATGCCCCGGTCGGCTGGAGATCGTCGACGAAGTCGGCGAGAGACGGCCTCGATAGACGAGGGAGGGCGGAGAGTCAATCTCGGCCTCGGCCCGCGGCAGGACCGCCCCGATGATCGGTCGTGCGAGCGCGACGACGAGAGGCGACATCGGCGACGCGAAGTCCACTCCCGCCTCGCCAGCGTCCATCCTCGCGAGGACCGAGGTCCGGTGCTCGACGCCGCCCTCCACGGTGATCCGATGCGGCTCGCAACCGGCGGAGACCTCGCCGGCGGGGACCACCCTCCGCACCGCGAGCGTCGAGCGCCCCGCCGCCTCGGCACCTCGCGAGGCTTGCGGAAGCGTCGTCGATCCGTCATGGTCGGAGCCGTTCCGAGGGGTGTTCTCGACCGAGAACTGAGATGCCGCATGTCGCGGCGAACCCTTCGAACCTGATCCGGGTCATGCCGGCGAAGGGACGGGAACCTCAGATGACCGCCACGACGCTTCTCTCCGGATCTCCTCGTCGCTTCCCATCCCTCGGGATGTTCGCGCGGAGATCCCCATGTCGAACCGCCTGACCGCCCCATCGGGCGCGCTCGGCCTCCTCGGCCGTCTCGCCGTCGTCCTCGCCGTGCTCGTCGGAGGCTGGTGGGCGCTGGTGCTCGTGACCGAGCCGCCGCCCTTCCTGCTGCCCGGCCCCGACCGGGTGGCGCGGGCCTTCGTCGCCCGCTTCCCCGAACTGATGACGAATGCCGCCGTCACCGCCGGCGAGATCCTGCTCGGTCTGGCGCTCGGTGTCGGCCTCGGGGTGGCGACGGCGATGGTCACCGGCCTCCTGCCCTGGACGGCCCGGCTCGTCCAACCCTTCGTCGTCGTCCTCCAGGCGCTGCCGGTCTTCGCCGTCGCGCCGGTGCTGGTGCTGTGGCTCGGCTTCGGCCTCGCCCCGAAGGTCGTCATGGCGGCGATCGTCATCTTCTTCCCCGTCGCCGCGAGCCTCGCCGACGCCATCTCGCGCGCCGATCCGGGCCTCCTCGATCTCGCCCGCCTCCACCGCGCCTCGACCGCCCAGACCTTCCGCCTGATCCGCCTGCCCGGCGCCCTGCCCGGCCTCGTCTCCGGCCTGCGCATGGCGGCGACCCTCGCGCCGATCGGCGCCATCATCGGCGAATGGGTCGGCGCTTCCTCGGGCCTCGGGCTGATGATGATGCACGCCAACGCCCGCATGCAGACCGACGTGATGTTCGCCGCCCTCGTCCTCGTCGCGCTGATGGCGCTGGCGCTGCGCCTCGCCGTCGACCTCCTCACCCGCCGCTGGGCGCCCTGGGCGCCGGAGAGCGGTGGATCGCTCGTCTGAACCCTCGAATGCCCTCCCTCCCAAGGATCCCGCCCCGATGAGACGTCTCCTCGCCTCCGCCGCCCTCGCCCTCGCCCTCTCCGCCGTCCCGGCGGCGGCGGCCGACCGGCTGACGGTGCTGCTCGACTGGTTCGTCAATCCCGACCACGCGCCGCTGATCGTCGCCCGCGACGCGGGGATGTTTGCGGAAGCCGGCCTCGACGTCGAGCTGATCGCCCCGGCCGATCCCTCCGCCCCGCCGCGCCTCGTCGCCGCCGGCCAGGGCGACGTCGCCGTCTCCTACCAGCCACAGCTCGAGCTGGCGGTGAAGGAGGGCCTGCCGATCGTCCGCTTCGCCACCCTGGTCGAGACCCCGCTCAACACCGTCATGGCCCTCGACGGCGGCCCGGTGAAGACCCTCGCCGACCTGAAGGGCAGGAAGGTCGGCTTCTCGGTCGGCGGATTCGAGGACGCGGTGCTCGGCTCGATGTTGGAGTCGGTCGGGCTGAAGCTCTCCGACGTGACGCTGATCAACGTCAACTTCGCCCTCACCGCCGCCCTGGTCTCGGGGCAGGTCGATGCGGTCGTCGGCGGCTTCCGCAACTTCGAGGCGACCGAGCTCGAACTCGCCGGAAGGAAGGGCCGCGCCTTCTTCCCCGAGGAGAACGGCGTACCCGCCTACGACGAACTGATCTACGTCGCCGCCAAGGCCAAGATCGCCGACCCGCGCCTGCCGCGCTTCGTCGCCGCGGTGGAGAAGGCGACGCTGTGGATGGTCAACCACCCCACCGAGGCCTGGGAGATCATCAGGAAGTCCGACGCCAAGCTCGACGACGAGCTCAACCGCCGCGCCTTCTTCGATACCCTCTCCCGCTTCGCCAAGCGCCCCGGCGCCCTCGACGTCGGCCGCACCGAGCGCCTCGCCGCCTTCCTGAAGGCACGTGGCCTGATCGACACGGTGCACCCCGTCGCCGACTATGCGGTGAGCCTGAAGTGAGCCGCGCGCTCAGTCCGTCCCGCCCCGCCCCGCGCCCTCCGGCGTCGGGCGGGGCACCTCGGGGTTGAGCGGCACCAGCACGAACTCGCCGTTGCGCACCCCGCGTTCGGCCCGGATCGTCTCGGCGAGCGCCCGCGCCGCGATCGTCGGCCCTTCCAGCACCACCACCTCCAGCACCTCGCCGCCGTCGAGCGGCCGCTGCACCCGGGTGACGCGCAGGGCGTTGCCCGACGCATAGGCCGCCGCCAACCGCTTCGGTAGTTCGCGCGTCTCGGGGTCGAAGACGTAGGTGAGGGTGGCGACGCAGTCGCGGCTCTCGCCGACCAGGACGATGCCGTGGGCGAGCCCGGCCCGCGCCAGATCGCGCACCGCCTCGGAGCGATTGGAATAGCCGCGACTGGCCATGAAGCGATCGATCTCGCCCATCAGGTCGTCGTCGAAGGTGAGGGTGACGCGTTGCACGGGGGTGAGGGCTCCGATTCGATCGGCGGTTCGCCCGATCCTACCCCGCCCGCCCGGCGAAGGAACCGCGACCGTCAACCGCCGCCGTCGTGGCGATGTTCGTGCTCCTCGTCGACGGCGTGGATGTGGACGTGGTCATGCACATGGACGTGGCGATGCAGCTGCGCCGCGACCAGCCGCCCGCCTTCGAGCAGCACCGCCCGGGTGGCCAGTCGCTCCAGGAAGTGGCGGTCGTGGCTGACGATCACCATCGCCACCTCGAGCCCGGCGAGGATCTCGACCAGCCGCGCCAGATGGGTCTCGTCGAGGGCGTTGGTCGGCTCGTCGAGGAGCAGCACCTCCGGCTCCATCGCCAGCACCCCGGCGAGCCCCACCAGCCGCTTCTCGCCGCCCGACAGCCGATGGGTGACGCGGCGGGCGAGATGGGCGAGCCGCAGTCCCTCGAGCGTCGCCTCGGCCCGCGCCACCGCCGCAGCCGGCGCGAGGCCGAGATTGAGCGGCCCGAAGGCGACGTCCTCGATCACCGTCGGCGAGAACAGTTGATCGTCCGGGTCCTGGAACAGGAAGCCGGCCCGCGCCCGCACCTCGCGGAAGTCCTTCTCGCCGCGCCGCTCCGCCCCGAAGGCGACGATCCGCCCGGCGACCGGCGTCTCCAGTCCGACCAGCGTCCTGAGCAGCGTCGTCTTGCCGGCGCCGTTGGCACCCACCACCGCCAGCCGCTCGCCGGCGTCGAGACGCAGCGACACCCGATCGAGGATGCGCCGGCCGGCGCGGTCGACGGTGACGCCGTCGAGATCGAAGAGCGGGGTCACGCGATCCGGTCCACCACCAGGAGAAGAGCGAGGCCGAGCGTCAGCCCGGCGGCGAAGACCGCGTCGCGGCGACCGAAGTCGGTGTCGTCGACGAGGGCGAAGCGCCCGGCGAAGGCGCGGCAGCGCATCGCCTCATCGACCCGCTCGGCCCGCTCGAAGGCGCGCACCAGCAGCTGGCCGATGAAGTGGGCGAGCGTCCGGAGCGTATGGCGCGAGGTCGAGGCGCGGAAGGCCCGCGCCCTGAGGGCCTCGTGGAGCCGCCCCGCCTCCTCCCCGACCAGCGCCACCCAGCGCGCCGCGAAGAGGAGGAGATGCACCAGTTTCGCCGAGACCCCGAGCCGCGCCAACGCGTGACCGAGCCTGACCGGCTCCAGCCCGCCGAGGAGGGTCAGGATCACCAGCGCCGCGAGATTGACCCGGAGCAGGATCAGGACCGCCCGCTCGACCCCCGGCTGCGACAGCGTCAACGGCCCGATCGCGGCGAAGGTCGGCCCCGGCACCGTCAACGGCAGCAGCACCACGAGCACCGCCAGGAACCCTTCGACATGGGCGAGGCGCCGGATCACCTCGCGCGCGGTCGCGCCACCGGCGAAGGCCGCGGCGAGCGCCGCCGGCAGTAACGCCGCGAGCAGCGCCGGCGAACGCAGGGCGACCACCGCGATCACCGCCGCCGCCGTCGCGACGATCCTCAGCCGCGGATCGAAGCGATCGAGCCTCGCCCGCCCGCCGAGGTCGCGGATCTCGAACGCCGCCTCGCTCACGATGCCTCTCCCTCGCTCCGCCGCCGCCGCGCCGTCGCCCACAGGCCGGCGCCGGCGAGCCCGACGATCATGCCGACGCCGCCCATCACGTCGTTGAAGCGGACGCGCCCCTCGGCCGCGACCTGCGCCTCGATGAGCGGCCGCAACTGCCGCGCCACCGCCGCATCGACCCGCGCCTCGACCAGTCGCGCCAGCGCCGCCGCATCGACCGGCTCCGGACAGGCGGCCGCGGTCGTCTCGCTCGCCGGCGCCGCGGTCGCGGCCTTCACTGTCGGCGGGGACGTCGACGGCGTCTGCGGCCCGACCGCCGCCGTCAGCCGGTCGGCCGTGATCGTCGCCTCGGTCCAATGACCGTCGCCGGCATCGACCACCACGGTGTAGTCGGCCGCCGTCTCCGGCCGCCAGCGGAAGGCCCCGTGCGCGTCGGTCCGACCGCGATGCACCTCACGCCCGTCCGTCACCTTCACGGCGAAATCGACGCCCTCCGGCCGGCCCCCGCCGATGAAGAAGGCATATCCGGCGATCTCGCCCGCCTCCGCCGTGACGAACAGCTTCAGCCGATGCGCCGCCGCCTCGCCCGCCAGCGCCATCAGCCCGGCGAACCCGAGGAGGAGAGCGACGGCCGTCCGCCGCAGGATCCGCGAGGCGCCGTTCATGCCGCCGCCTCCCGCGTCGCCTGCCGCCCCAGAACCTCCGGCTTCACCCGGGCGAGGAAGCCGACCAGGAAGCCGCCGATCACCGCCTCGACCGCGGCGAGCGGCAGATAGGTGACGGCGATCACTCGGAGGCTCGGCAGGTAGTCGGCCGAAGACAGCGCCAGCGCCAGCGACACCATCCCGGCGGTGCCGACGACCGCCAGCCCGGCGACGACGCCGCCGATCGCCACCAGCCGCCAGCCCTCGGCGCGCCGCACCATCGGCCCGGCGAGAAGCGCCAGCATCACCCCCGGAAAGGCGATGTCGACCACGTCGACGCCGAGCGAGGTGAGCCCGCCGAAGCCGAAGAGCACCGCCTGCAACAGGAGACCGACGAAGACCGCCGGGATCGCCGCCGGTCCGAGCACCATCCCCATCGTGCCGGCGAGCAGCAGATGGATGCTCGACGGCCCGACCGGCACGGAAACCAAGGAGGCGACGAAGAACACCGCCGCCAGCATCGCCGTCTTGGGGATGTCCCGCTCCTCCAGCCGCCGGAGCCCCAGCGCCAACCCGCCGACGGCGAGCGCGGCACCGCCGATCAGCACCGGAGCGGAGAGGACGCCGTCGGGAATGTGAGCCATCGTGCGCTCCTCACTTCGCCGGCGGAACGGCGGCGCCCGCGTCGGTCGCCTTCGCCGCCGCGCCGCCCATGTCGGTCGCCTTGACCCAGATCAGCCCACCGAGTTCGGTCTTGGCCGGCTTGCCGTCCGGGCCCTTGGTGTCGGGCCCGTCGACGAGCGCCGCGAACCCCCACCAGCCGGCGCGCGGCATGGCATAAGCGAAGGTGCCGTCGGGGCCGGCCTTGATCACCTGGGTGACGAAGGCCTCGTTCGGCGCCGTCACCGAGCCGTCGTTCCGCCATTCGACCTCGATCTCGGCGAAGGGCACCGGCTTTCCCTCGTGGCGGACGAGGCCGCGGAAGAGATTGCCGGTCCACAGGCCGGTGGGGCGGACCAGCGGCTCGATCTCGACCGGCAGTCCGACCGACGCGGTCCAGCCCTCGCCCGAGGCGAAGCCGTCGACCATCACCTTGGCGTAGTGGACGATCCACTTCTTCTCGGCCGGCTCGAAATAGGGCTGCGGTTCGACGAAGAAGATCGCCGCGCCCGGCTCGGCGAGCCGCGTCGAGATCCGCCAGGTCGCCTTGCCGTCGACGCGCCGTTCGGCGAGCGATCCGGCGAGGTCTGCCGTCTTGCCCTGCGTCACCACGCCGACCCGCTTCGGCTTCGCCATCTCCATCACCGGCCCGCGCTCCATCGGGTGGGTGAAGACGAGATCCAGCGTCACCTCGCCGCCCTCCGGCAGGACGTCCGCCGACGGGACGATCTCCTGGAAATGCGCCGCGGCCGGAGACGCGACGCCGAGGAGGACGCCACCCAGGACGATGCCGGCTGCCGATGACGGAGAAAGGGCGGAACGCATGGTCGCCTCCGAGTGGCTTGACGAATACGCTTACAGAGTACGATGTTTTTTGAAAAACGTCATATCCAAAATCGTCGCAGCCGCCGTCGGCCATCCGAGTGTCCGGATCCCGCCTCCCACCGCCGGTCGCACACCGGCCCGATCGTCCCACCCGGCCCCCCGGCCCCGACCGCCTCATTCGCCTCGGTGATGGCACCCATCGCCGAATTTCGCTTGAGGATCACGGTCCGCCGCTCTAGCGAGGAGCGTGGCGCCCGCCGACCGACGCGCGCCGACCCCGTCCGAGCCCCGCCATGCCCTTCGCCCCCCTCGCCCTCTGGCGTCGAGAGATCGTCGACACGCTGACGCTGGCGTGGCCGCTGGTGCTCGTCCAACTCGCCCAGATGGCGCTGCCGACCACCGACATCCTGCTGCTCGGCGGGCTCGGCCCCGACGCGGTGGCGGCCGGTGCGCTGGCGGTCAACCTCTACAACACGGTGATGCTCTTCGGTGTCGGCGTCATGTCGGCCACCATGCCGATGGTCGCCCGCCAGCGTGGCCGCATGCGCCATTCGGTGCGCGACCTTCGCCGCACCGTCCGACAGGCGCTGTGGGTGGCGATCTCGATCGCGGTGCCGATGTGGCTGCTGCTGTGGAACGGCGAGGCGATCTTCCTCACCCTCGGCCAGGATCCCGAGCTGTCTCGCCGCGCCGCGGTCTTCCTGCGCCTGCTGATGTGGGGCCTCCTGCCCTTCTTCGGCTACATCGCTCTGCGCTCGTTCCTCGCCGCGCTGGAGCGGCCGACCTGGACGCTGGTCGTCGGCCTCCTCGCAGTGCCGGTCAATGCCGTCCTCGGCTGGGCGCTGATCCACGGACGCCTCGGCCTGCCCGATCTCGGTGCCGACGGTCCCGCCGTCGCCACCACGGTGACCAATCTCTTCCTCTTCGTCGGCCTCGTCGTGGTGGTGCTGCGCGAGCCCCGATTCCGCCGTTACCGTCTCTTCGGCCACGTCTGGCGGGCCGATTGGCCGCGCTATCGCGAGTTCTGGCGCCTCGGCCTGCCGATCGGGCTGATGATCGTCTTCGAGACCTCGATCTTCAACGCTGCCGCCTTCCTCATCGGCCTGATCGGCACCGCCCCGCTCGCCGCCCACGCCATCACCCTGCAGATCGCCGCCACCGCCTTCATGGTGCCGCTCGGCCTCTCCCAGGCGGTGACGGTGCGCGTCGGCCTCGCCTATGGCCGCCACGACGCACGGGGCATCGCCGTCGCCGGTTGGACCAGTTGGGTCCTGGCCGTGGCGGTGATGTGCGCCACCGCGACGCTGATGACCCTCGCCCCCGATCTCCTCCTCGGCGCCTTCCTCGATCGCGCCGACCCGGCCAATGCCGAGACGCTGGCGCTCGCCCGCAACTTCCTCGCCGTCGCCGCCCTCTTCCAGATCGTCGACGGCATCCAGGCGATCTCGGCCGGCATGCTGCGCGGCCGCCACGACACCCGCGTGCCGATGGTGATCGCCCTCCTCGGCTATTGGGGCGTCGGCTTCACCGGGTCGGTCGTCTTCGCCTTCCTCTTCCGGCTCGACGGAATCGGTGTCTGGCTCGGTCTCGCCCTCGGTCTCGCCGTCGTCGCCGGCCTACTCACCCATCGCTGGATCGCCCTCGGCCGACGCCCGCTCGCCGCCCCCTCGACGACCACCGGCTGATCGCCGATCATCGGGCGGTCCCGCGCCGGAGTGTCCGATGCCCCGTCTCGCCTTCTGGTACGAATTCGCCTCGACCTATTCCTATCTCTCCGCCCTGCGCATCGAGACGCTGGCGGCGGAGGCCGGGGTCGAGATCGTCTGGCGGCCGTTCCTGCTCGGGCCGATCTTCGCCGCCCAGGGCTGGTCGACCTCGCCGTTCAATCTCTACCCGGCCAAGGGCCGCTACATGGTGCGCGACATCGAACGCATCGCCGCCGAACGCGGCCTCGTCTTCCGCCTGCCCGACGCCTTCCCGCAGAACGGCCTCGCTGCCGCCCGCCTCGCTACCTTCGGGGTCGAAGAGGGTTGGGTCGCGCCCTTCACCCGCGCCGTCTTCTCGGCCGAGTTCGCCGAGGGTCGCGACATCGCCGATCCGGCGGTCCTCGCCGCGATCCTCGAGCGCATCGGCGTCGCCGCCGCGCCGGCACTCGCCGCCGCCGGGAGTGATCCGATTCGCGCCCGGCTGCGCCGGACGACTGCCGAAGCAGAACACATCGGGATCTTCGGCGCCCCGAGTTTCGTCTGTGAAGATGGTGAACTCTACTGGGGAGACGATCGACTGCATGCCGCCCTCGACCATACCGCAGAGTTTCAACGTCGTGGCGAGCGTAAGAGTTACTAAAATACCAGGATGCATCGCGACGAAACAGGGGTTGTGCGCGGTGAAATTGCAGTACATCATCATTTTCATAAGAAATCGAACGGAGCTTACCCGATATACGCGCAATTTGGTCGTGCCGGTTAGGTGTGGCTTCTGATCAGGTTGTTCCGGCGAGAGCCTGAGCGGGTGTT
>ERZ1645187.339-NODE-339-length-45753-cov-10.444680_pt1 | contig 45753 bp, 28 predicted proteins | sample MGYA00575352_ERZ1645187 | MGnify/ENA primary metagenome ERZ1645187 (study PRJEB40837, sample SAMN11349314) | freshwater sediment metagenome | isolation source: river sediment | host: Sediment | place: India: Wazaribad , New Delhi | collected 2017-02-21 ... | reverse complement strand
TTGCATGCCTAATCCACGCCGCCAGCGTTCGTTCTGAGCCAGGATCAAACTCTCCATATGAATATGGGTTCAAACCGTCGGTTGCCCGCCGGTCCGAGTTTGCTGATCCTTATCGACAGGCCGGCTTTAGGAAACCGACCCGATCTTAAGAATTAACTTATAGACTCAACACAAGCTGTTTGTACTTACCACACCACTTCTGATTCGAAGCGGTGTTACATGAATGTTTATTCCGTTTTCAAAAGAACAAAAACGCGCAAAGTCCCCGTTGCCCTTTCCCTATTCGTTCAAGGGCCTTCGGAAACGCGCAGCGGCGAGTAACCTCGCTCGCTTAATTGATCCTGCGTAATCTAAACCGCGACTGGCTTATTTGTCAAGCGGTCAAATCACATTTTTTAACAGAACCAAACTCTCACTTCATCTGCCGCTCTCGCGACACAATTCATTCAAGTGGAGGGGAGATTACGCGGAGGGCCCGCTTCCGTCAACCTCTTTTTTGAAAAAATTTTCATTTTTCTCAAAAGGCCCGATTTTATTGGTCAAAATGAGGATGGTTTTTTCGGCTAAAATGTCTTTTCTCGTTGGGCGGACTCTCGCGGCATCCATTTTATTCGTCGTTTTCGTTCTCGTCGCTTGCGTTTCCGGCACGCGTGCGTATGCTTGCAATCGACGTTGCGCAGGCATGTCGCGTGCGCTTGCGAAAGGAATTCATCATGGCTCCGTTGTTCGTTTTTCTGGGTATTTTGGCCGCACTGGTGCTGTGGTTCGTGTCGATCTACAACGGTCTCGTGCATTTGCGCAACTACGTGGACAACGCGTGGGCGCAGATCGACGTGCAGCTCAAGCGGCGCCACGATCTCATTCCCAATCTGCTTGAAACCGTCAAGGGCTACATGGCCCACGAACGCGGCACGCTCGAGGCCATCACCAAAGCCCGCGCCGAGGCGATGAGCGCAAAAGGCCCGGCCCAGGCCGGTCAGGCCGAAGCCGCGCTTTCCGGCGCGCTGCACGGCCTCATGGTCAACGTCGAACGCTATCCGGATCTCAAGGCCTCGCAGAACTTTCTCGCTCTGCAAGAAGAACTTTCGTCCACCGAAAACAAGATTTCCTTCGCCCGCCAAGCCTACAACGACAGCGTCACGCGCTACAACTCCCGCATCCAAACCATTCCCGCCAATCTGGTTGCAGGTCCCGCCGGCTTCTCCAAACGGGAGCTGTTCGAACTGACGGATGCCGCCGAACGCGCCGTTCCGCAGGTCAAGTTCTAGATTGCCCCGTTCGGCGCTAGAGAAACGCAACTCCATGAGCGGTCCTGGGATGTGGGAGGCCATTGAGGCCAACAAGCGTCGATCCGCCCTGCTGATCGCCACCTTGGCGGCCTTGCTCGCGCTCATGGGAATGGCGCTCGGATTTCTGCTGGGCGGCAAGCCCCAGACGGCCTATTTCGGCGCCTTCGTCGGCCTCTGCGTCTGGGGCGTGTTGTTGCTCGTCAACATGCTGGGCGGCGAATCCGTTTTGCTGGCCTCCGCAAACGCGCGCGAAGTGTCGCACGACGACGCGCCGCAACTCTACAACGTCGTCGAGGAAATGCGCATCGCCGCGGCGTTGCCCGCAATGCCGCGCGTGTTCATCATCGACGCGCCCGTGCCCAACGCGTTCGCCGTCGGACTCAATTCCGAACGCGCCTGCGTGGCCGTCACCACGGGCCTGCTCGAACGTCTGGGCCGCGACGAATTGCAAGGCGTGATCGCGCACGAGCTCGGGCATATTTCCAACCGCGACACGCTGTTCATGACGCTCGCGGGCGTGACGCTCGGCGCGATCGTGCTCCTCGCCGATGCCGGCATGCGCATGATGTTCTGGGGCGGCGGAAGCCGCCGCCGCTCGTCCGGAAAAAACGGCGGCGGCGCGACGGCGATCCTGATGATCGCCGCGCTGGTGCTGGCGATTCTCGCGCCGCTTGTCGCGCGCCTGCTCTATTTCGCGTGCTCGCGCCAGCGCGAATTTCTCGCCGACGCATCGTCCGCGCAATACACGCGCTATCCCGCCGGACTCGCCAACGCGCTGCGCAAAATCGCCTCGCAGCAGGAAGCGAAAAAGATCCCCGTCAATCGCGTGGTCTCGCCGATGTACATCATCAATCCTCTCGCCGCCGCCGGTTCGTTTTCCGTTTTCGGCACACATCCGCCGACCGAAGAACGCATCCGCCGCCTGCTGGAAATGCAGGGCGAAACCCCGCCCCCGACCAGCGCCTGAATTCCGCGGCGCACCCCGCTCAAGGCAGATACGCCCAGCAGCGGAAAACCGCCGTCGTGTCGGGATCATTCCAGTACCACGACACCGCCCCGCCCGTCCCCGCCTGGTCCATGAATCGCGACGCCCACGAACCCCGGTCCGGGGCGTTCTGGTCTTCCAGTCGGTACTTCCGCGACGGCGCCGTTTGCATATCCACCCGGATCGAGTCGCCTTCGGGCACGATGTCCGCAAACCGCGGAAAATCGTTCCGGTCCGTCGGATTCGTATCCGCGATGAATTCCTCCAGGTTGGTGAAGGGATCGGCGTCCCCATGCCCGTCGGGAGCGGCCCCCGTGATCGATCCAAAGAACGTGAATTCCCATCCGTCCGGCATCCCGTCGCCGTCCGAATCCACCAGCAGGTAGCGCGAAAACTCCGAGGTCTCCTGGCTCGCCGTCTTCCGCGCCGTCGCCGTGATGAAACTCGGCGGAACCGCCGGCGCGGCGATCGCCGCGTTGGTGAAACCCGTCATTCCTGCGCCGTCCGTGGTCACCGCCTGCGACCCCAGATAAACCGCCCCTTCGCCGTAGCCCGACGAATCGCATGCCGTGCCGTCATAAAACTCGATCATGTAATCCGTCGCCGGCGCGCTCGCCAGATAGCCCCCGATCGCCAAGGTCGCCCCGGCGTTGGAGGCCAGCGTCAGTACCGGGAAGTTCTGCAGTCCGTTCGCGCCCGCATCCGCATCTCCCGGATCGTTCGTCGTCACGCCCAAATCGCCGATGTCGATTCCCCGCCCGCCGTTTTCATAAATGGCGTTCCGCGAAATCCGATTGCTGACGGCCCCATCCTGATACACCCGCACACCCGCTCCCCCGTTGTAGGCCAACGTGTTGCCCTCCACCCGGCATTCCGTCGCGCTCGCTCCCGACAAATGCACGCCGTCGAAGTGGTTGTTGAGAATCGCGTTGCCCTCCCAAATCCCCAGTCCGCCGATCTGCGTTCGTGGCCCACCGACCGATACACCATATTCCCCGTTGCACCATCCCTGGCCGATCTGGTTGCCCACCACTTCGTTGGCGACCGCTCCCGACGTGATCTCGATGCCGGTCGATTCGTTTCCGGAAATGACGTTGCCGCAGGTCGCGCAGGCGCCGCCGATCCGGTTGCTGGATGAGAAAACATGCACGCCGTATACGTTCGGCAACGGATCGCCCGCCGCCCCCAGCCCGATCTCGTTGCCTTCAATCACGTTTCCCGTCGCCTGCGCACCCGTCAGCCGGATTCCCCACGTGTTCCCCGATATCCGGTTCCCCTCGCCCACACCGCTTCCGCCCACCTGGTTGTTCGGACCTTCGACGTATATCCCGATCTGATTGGAAATCGCCGTTATGCCGGCGGCATCCGTCCCGATGCGGTTTCCCATCACTGCATTGTTGCTCGCCCATATCGACATCTGGACTCCGTACCCGGTCGTCTGGCCGCTGATGACGTTGCCGGCCTCCGCGCTGGTTCCGCCCACCCGGTTGCTTTCTCCGTACCAGATCAGCACCCCCACGGCATTCGGCCGCGCGCCCGTGCCGTCCGTCCCGATCCAGTTGCCTTCGATCCGGTTCCCGCAACCGTACAGTTCGAGCCCCGCTGATTGGTTGTCCACGATCCAATTTCCTTCCCCGCTCGATCCGCCGATCAGGCAATTGGTCGCATATTCCGTGAAAATGCCGTCATGCGCATTGCTGCAGATCAGGCAGTTTTCGACCCGGTTCGAGAACGACCGCCGCAACGTGATTCCGTTGGTCCACCCCGACACCGCCAGCGCCCGGATCACCGCTTGCGTGGATTGATCCAAGTACAAGCCTTCGAAGGCACCGACGGCCAGGCTTCCATCCAACGTCACCAGCGGAGTTCCCGCATATCCCGGTTGGCTCGTGCCGTCGATCAGCACCCCGTCCGGCGCATGGATCGGCGGCAGGGCCGTCAAGGGCTGGATCCGATAGGGCGCTGCCAGATTGAACGTGATCGTGTCCATGCCCGCGCTCGATTCGGCCGCACCGATCGCCCAGCGCAGCGTTCCCGCCCCGCTGTCGCCGGCGCTCGTCACCTCGAACGTCGCCGCCCCCGCGACCGTTCCCCACCCCAACGCCAATACGCCCAGCCATTGGATCGCTTTCATGCTTTCAGTTTAGGCATCCGCGCTCCTGCCGCCAACCCTTTTCACCCCCGAGGCCGAACTTTTTGGAATCCGGGCCTTGCTCCGCCAATCCGCTGCGTTGTCCCCCGTTGGGCCCGGTGCGCGGCGCGCTCGTCAAATGGACGCTGAACGGCGTTCCCGTTTCGCTGGATCCCGCAGCCGCAACGCGTTGAAGGCCGCCGTCATGCCCAACGCGGAAAACGCGAGGAACGGCACCAGTCCGGGCAGGACGTACCGCGCCTGCGGCCACGCGGCGGCATGGCCGAAATACAGATAACCGAACGTAACCAGCGCCGGCAACGGCTCCATCCATCGCCGCCGACATTTCCGGAAAGCAACGGCCACGCCCCACACCCCGAACGCCAACAGCGACCAGTTCAACGGCATCAGGATCCGCGTTCCGCGCCACGTCATTTGGAGGACCGGGGCCCACAGCAAGTTGCGGCCCAATTGCCGAACCCGTTCCCCAAGAGGTTGCTCCGCCAGCAGGCGCGCCCGCTTCCGGAAATAGCGATCGGAAGCCACCTCGCGGGAAATACCGTCGACGTCGGCCATAAGAGTTCGGGACAGGCGCCGATCCAGCAGGCGGATGTCGGTCAGGCAATCTTGATCCAGTTGGGTCAGGGTCTTGCGGCCATCCAGAAACTCGTCCAGATGACGGGTCACGTAGACCCCTTGGCACATCGGCTGGCCCACCCAGGTCTGGAGCACCCACTCGCCGCCGGTGCGAATTCCGTTTCGAACCAGCCACGGCGCGAGAATCAGGAGCGTCGTCCCCGTTGCCGCCGCGGTCCATCCCAGCCGCCGACCCGTTTCCCGGCGGCCGGCGAAGCTCCATCCCAGCATAAGCAACAGGCAGATGCCCGCCAGCGGGGCCAACGTCGGCCGGGTCAGCAGCGACAGCCCCAAGGCTGCCGCGCCGCCGACGAGATGCCGACCCTGGCGCGTTTGGATGAATCGGGTCGCTTCGTGAACGAACGCCAGCGCGAGAAACGAGAACGTCGTTTCCGTCGCGCAGCGGATCACGAAATTGTTTACCTGCGGATGGACGATGAACAGCGCCGCGGCCAGCGCCGCGACCCGGCGGCCGAACAGGCGAGCCGTCAACCGGAACAAAAGGATACCCGTTCCCACGGACAGCGCCGCCTGCAACAGCATCACAACCTTGGGATAGGCCGGCCCCGCCGCGAAACGAGCCAGCGCGATCAAGGCCGGATACAACGGCAACCGCAGCGCCGTCGGCACGCCGGGTTCCAGGGAATACGCGCCCGTCTCCATCCAGTTGGCGGCGATCGCGTCGTATCCGTCGTTGTTCGCCCAGGCCCATTGCGGCACGTGCGCGACAAGGACGGGATAAGCCGCGACCATCGCGAGCCGCGCGGCGACCAGCAAAGCAAGCAGCCACAAAGGCATCCGATAAGCGGCTGGCGTTTCGTCTGTCATGGCCGGTCGGCGATTTCCTCGACGAGAGGCAGGCTGGGATCCGCTTCGACGGCCGGCGGATTGCCGAGGCCGGCCAACGCGCGCAATCCCGCCGCGGCGGCGACCATGGCGGCGTTGTCAGTGCAGTAGGCCAGCGGCGTCAGCAGCAATCGCGCCCGCTGGCGGTTGGCCAGCGCATCCAGCTTGCCGCGCAGCACGGCGTTCTTGGCGACGCCGCCCACGCAGGCCAATGTCCGCGCGCCGGTCGCCTTCACCGCCCGTTCCGCACGCATCGCCAGCGAATCCATGACGGCCTCCTGATAGGACGCCGCCAAATCGGCCAAATGCCGTTCCCGATCTTCGGGATGGTTTTTCAGGTGGTAGAGCAGCGCGGTCTTGAGCCCGCTGAAACTGAAGCACATGGCGATGTCCAGCCCGTTGTCGGTCGTGCGGTTCTTGGCATGCTCGAGGCCGCGCGGGAACTTCACGAAAGCGGCGTTGCCGCCTTGCGCCGCCCGCTCGATGACCGGCCCGCCGGGATATCCGAGCCCCAGCAGGTTGGCGCCCTTGTCGAGGCATTCGCCGGCGGCGTCGTCGAGCGTCTGCCCCAGCAGCCGGTAGTCGCCCACCCCGAGCATCTCCACGATGCACGAATGCCCGCCCGACACCATCAGAACGATCGCCGGGCAGGCGTCCGCCGGCAGCGGCGCCGCGGGATCCAGGAACATCCCGGCGACATGCGCCTCGAGATGGTTCACGCCCCAGACGGGTTTGCCCAGGGCCTGTCCCAGCGCGCGCGCGCCCGACAGCCCGATCAGCAGCGAACTGACCAGGCCCGGCCCATGCGTCACCGCGATCGCATCGAGATCCGTCCAGGAAATCCCCGCCCGCTCGATCGCCTCGGCCACCACGACCGGAAAACTGCCGACGTGCTCCCGCGATGCGATCTCGGGCACCACGCCGCCATAGGGCCGATGGCTCGCGATTTGGCTGTTCACTGCGGAAGAGAGGACCTCGCGGCCGTCGCGGACGACGGCGGCGGCGGTCTCGTCGCAGGACGATTCGATGCCGAGGATCAGCACGGCCGGCGGCCTCCGGACCTCAGCGCTTCTGGAAAACGAGGATGCCGCGCAGCATGTCGCAGGCGCGGTCGAGCTGGGGATCGGCGACCTTGTCCAGGTCGACGTCCTCTTCCGGCGGAGTCTGGACGTCGAGATTCGGCAGCGCTTCTTCGTCGCCGCCGGCCGTCCAGCCCTCGTCCATGGACGCGGCGGATTGCAAGCCGTTGGTCGTTTCCGCGCGGTTGCGCGCCAGCACGACGTTGCGCCAATTCTCGACCGACATGGGCACGACCACGTCGGGTTCGATGCCGACTTCGTGGATGACGCGTTCGCTGGGCGTGTAGTACTTGGCGGTGGTCAGCCGGATCGCGGTGCCGCCTTCCTGCGGCAGCACGCTCTGGACGGAACCTTTGCCGAAGCTCTTCTCGCCGACCAGCACGGCCCGACGGTTGTCCTGCAGCGCGCCGGCGACGATTTCGGACGCGCTGGCGCTGTAGCCGTTGATCAGCACGGCCATGGGCACGTCCGGGAAGGTCCGGCGGGCCCGCGCGCGGTAAGACCGTTCCATGCGGTTGTCCCGGCCCCGGGTAAACACGATCAGATCGCCGCGCCGGAGGAATTTCTGCCCCACTTCGACGGCCGCGGTCAGCAGCCCGCCCGGGTTGCTGCGCAGATCGAGCACCAGCGCCTTCACCTTCTGCTTCTCGAGCGTGTCGAGCGCCGCCTGCAGGTCGTCGGCGGTTTCCTCGCCGAACTGCAGCATGCGGACGTAGCCGATGCCGCCGTCCAGCACGCGCGTGTCCTTGATGCTGGGCACGTTGATGATGGCGCGCTCCAGCTCGAATTCCTTCATGAGCTGCGTCTTGGGCCGGAAGATCTTGACCTTCACCTTCGTGCCGGGGTCGCCGCGCAGCTTCTTGACCGCGTCTTCCAGCGAAAGCCCGTCGGTGCTGTCGCCGTTGATTTCGACGATCTTGTCGCCGGACAGCAGGCCGGCCCGGAAGGCGGGCGTGTCTTCCATCGGGGCGATCACGGTCAGGATGCTGTCCTTGATGCCGATGGTGATGCCGAGGCCGCCGAACTTGCCGGCGGTGTCTTCCTTCATGGCGGTGAAGGCTTCCTTGTCCATGAATTGGCTGTGGGGATCCAGCGACTGCAGCATGCCCCGGAGCGCGCCGTAGATCAGGTCCTGGTAGGTGCTCTTGTCCGCGTCCACGTAGTTGGCGCGGACCTGCTCGACCACCTTCGAGAACAGTTCGTACATCTCGTAGGGGGAATCCTTGTCCTGGCGCTCTTCGGCGGCGGCGACCTCCTGCGAATAGAGACGCGCGCCGACCGCCAGGTTGGCGGCCAGCACGGCCGCGACCAGGATCCATTTGAAACTGCGGGCTAATTTTTTCATGTCCTTGCCTTTTCGAAGAGCGCGCGGGAAGCCGGGAACCTCAGACGTGGCTTTCCATGTCGGGGCGATAGCGGAAATAGACCGCGCCGAGCGGCGGCACGACGACGGGGATGGAATATTCCCGCCCCTGCCACTCGCGCTTCTCCGCCTTCACGAAGCGGGGATTGCCGACGCCGCTGCCGCCGTAGATCGTCGCGTCGGTGTTGAGCACCTCTTCGTAGGTGCCCGGCTGCGGAACGCCCAGGCGGTATTCCGCGCGCGGCACGGGGGTGAAGTTGAAGCCGCAGACCATCCGGTCCTCGGGCTTCTTCCCCTTGCGCAGCGTGAAGAGCATGCTGTTTTCCCAGTCGTTGAGGTCGATCCATTCGAAGCCTTCCCACGAGAAATCGATCTCGTGCAGGCAGGGGAAGCCCTTGAGCATCTCGTTGAGGTCGCGCGCCAGCCGCTGCAGGCCCGCGTGCGAATCGTATTCCAGCAGGTGCCAGTCGAGGCTTTCGTTGTGCTGCCACTCGCGCCACTGGCCGATTTCCATGCCCATGAACGTCAGCTTCTTGCCCGGATGCGCGAACATGTAGGCGTAGAGCAGCCGCTGGTTGGCGAACTGCTGCCACATGTCGCCCGGCATCTTGGCGAGCATCGAGCCCTTGCCGTGCACCACTTCGTCGTGGGAGAACGGCAGGATGAAATTCTCGTTGAACGCGTAGATCATCGAAAACGTCATCTGGTGGTGGTGGTACTTGCGGAAGACGGGGTCCTTGTGCATGTAGTCGAGCGTGTCGTGCATCCAGCCCATGTTCCACTTCAGGTCGAACCCGAGCCCGCCCAGGTAGACCGGGCGCGACACCATCGGCCAGGCCGTCGATTCTTCCGCGAACGTGAGGAAGCCGGGATATTCCCCGTGGACCAGCTCGTTGAACTTCTTGAGGAAATCCACCGCGTCGAGATTCTCGCGGCCGCCGAACTTGTTGGGAATCCACTCGCCCTCGTTGCGCGAATAATCGAGGTAGAGCATGGACGCCACGGCGTCCACGCGCAGGCCGTCGACGTGGTACACGTCCGCCAGGAAGATCGCGTTGGAGAGCAGGAAGGCGCGCACTTCGTTGCGGCCGTAGTTGAAGATGTAGGTGCCCCAGTCCTTGTGCTCGCCCAGGCGCGGATCGTCGTGCTCGTAGAGGTGCGTGCCGTCGAAATAGGCCAGCCCGTGGCCGTCCTTCGGGAAGTGCGCCGGCACCCAGTCGATGACCACGCCGATGCCCTCCTGGTGGCACTTGTCCACGAAATACTTGAAGTCGTCGGGCGTGCCGAAGCGCGACGTCGGCGAATAGTAGCCGATCGTCTGGTAGCCCCACGAACCGTCGAAGGGGTGCTCGCTGACCGGCAGCGTCTCGATGTGCGTGTAGCCCATCTTCTTGACGTAGGGAATCAGCGTCTCCGCCAGTTCCCGGTAGCTCAGCATGCGGTTGTTCTCGTCCGGATTGCGCCGCCAGGAGCTCAGGTGCACCTCGTACACGCTGATCGGCTCGTCGAGCCAGTGCTTTTTCTTGCGCGCCGCCATCCAGTCCACGTCGGCCCACTCGTATTTCGCGAGGTCCCAGACCATCGAGGCCGAGCGCGGGCGCAGCTCCGACGCGAACGCGTAGGGATCCGCCTTCTGCGCGAGGAACGCGTTGTGGCCCTTGACTTCGAACTTGTAGAGATCGCCCGCCTTCAGATGCGGGATGAACAGCTCCCACAGCCCCGAGCTGCCGCGCTGCTGCATCGGGTGGATGCGGCCGTCCCAGTTGTTGAACCAGCCCACCACGCTCACGCGGATGGCGTTGGGCGCCCACACCGCGAAATGCACGCCGGCCACCCCGTCGATCGTCAGGGCGTGCGCGCCCATCTTCTGGTACGCGCGATAGTTCGTCCCCTCGCCCAGCAGGTACATGTCCAGGTCCGTCAGCTGCAGCGGGAACCGGTACGGATCCTCCAGATCGGCCGTCGATTTGTCGAACCACGTCAGCCGCAGCCGGTAGGCGAACGGCTTCTCGTTCGGGAAGAACAGCTCGTAGAGCCCGTCCGCGTGGATGCGCGCCATCTCGAAGACCTTCCCGTCGGCCTTGCGGACCACTTCCGCCTTCGTCGCGTACGGCCGGAACGTGCGCACGACGACGCCCGGCTTCTTGGCCCCGGTCTCATGCATGCCCAGCAGCGAAAACGGCGCGCCGTGCATACCGTAGATGATGGCGTTGATTTCCGGCTCCGACAGGATGGGCTTCATGTGCAACCTCCTCGTGTCGGCCGGTGCGCCGCGCGACGCACCGACTCCTTGGCATCATCCCATGCCGCCCCCCCCGCCGTAAAGGTGGAAGTGACCCCCGCTCCCGGCGCCATAAATCGCGGACGGAGCCCCCGCCCCGGTTTTTCCACGCTACGTAAAAACTTTTGGCCGTTTTTCCACGCTACGTAAAAACGTTGCGGATTTTTTACGTACTGTGGAAAACTTTTTTCCACACCGTGGAAAAACCTCGAGCCGCGAGCCCCCGCGCCCGGAACCCAAAAGAACCCCGGGCGGCAAGCCCGGGGTTTCCGCGGTACCGCCGCGGTCCGGCAGCTCAGCCCGTGACCTGGATCTTCCGGGCCTTCACTTCGTCCTTCTTCGGAATCGATACGGTCAGCACGCCGTTTTTCACGCGCGCCTGGATGCGGTCGGGATCGACCGCGTCGGGCAGCGTGAAATCGCGGCGGAACCGGCCGGCGCCGAATTCGCGCCCCAGTTCCTCGTGGCCCTGCGGCTTTTCGGCTTTCGTCCAGCCTTCGATCGTCAGCACGCGGTTCTGCACCGTGGCCTCGACGGATTTCTCGTCGGCGCCCGGCATGTCCGCCACGACGGTGAATCCTTCCGCGCTTTCGCGGACGTCCGCGCGGGGGACGTAGACCGGCTCGTTTTCCGGCGCCGGGACCGGTGGGTTGGGATGGGTTTCGTTCATGGGATCGCTCCTTTTCAGTTCGCCTCGATGGCGATCTTGCGGGGTTTTTCCTCTTCGGATCTCGGGATGGAAATCCGGAGAATGCCGTTCTTGAAGGTCGCCTTCACCGCGCCGGTGTTGGCGCGGAAGGGCAGCTGCAGCGTCCGCTGGAATTCGCCGGCGGGGCGTTCGCGGCGCAGGACGGTTTCGCCCTCGGCGGGCTCCTGCGCGTTGACCTTCCCGCGCAGCGACAGCTCGTCGCCCACGGCGGAAACTTCGACGTCCTGCGGATCCACGCCGGGCATTTCGGCGTCGATGACGAGACCGTCCGCCGACGCCCAGACGTTCAGCGGCGGATAGGCCGGGCGGGCGCGCCGCGCAAAGCGGGGCGCCTCCGCTCCCGACAGAATCCGGTTCATGTCCGCCTGGATCGATTCGAGCTCGTCGAAAACCGTCCACGGGTTCCGGGGTCCTATGGTGAGTTCATACATGATGGATTACTCCTTTCTGAGATGGTCTTGCCTGTTCCATTCTTTTTCTTCCGCCCCATCAGAAGCATCCCCAATGCCAAAAATCGAACGGTTGGCTTTCAGGCCGATTTTATATTTCATATCTAATTGATTTCACTTGTTATGCGAATATTTTACCAGAGAGCATATGACCCCTTTCGGATCGACAGAAGAGACATTATGTAACGGATAGTTTAACTCAAATGAGACATTTTGTCTCGTATTCATGTGTACGAAATCGCCGCTCCGGGCTGGCATGGATCGTGGGAATGAAGGTATAAAGCATCCGGTCGCAACATTGAAAACCACCCGCAAAATTCTCGCATGACATCCGGAATCCGATCGCCCCAGGTTTTCGCCGCGATACGCCGCGTCTTGATCGGGCTCGGTGTGGGCGCCTTCGCGCTGATCGCTTGGCTCGTCGCGCTGGGCACCGCCATCTGGTCCTACGGGCTGACGGATCATGCCGTCAAATCGGATTGCGCGATCGTGTTGGGCGCCGCCGCCTACGGCGCGCGGCCCTCCCCCGTCTTCGAAGAGCGGATCCGCCATGCGATTTCCCTCTATCGGTCCCGGCAGGTATCCAAGATCATCTTCACGGGCGGCTATGGAGACGGCGCCACCCATGCCGAAAGCGAAGTCGGCGCCGCCTATGCCGTTCGGGAGGGCGTCCCGGCTGCGGACGTCTTGACGGAACCCCGCTCGCGCACCACCCAGCAGAACCTCACCGAAGCCCGCGCGCTCATGGAAGCCCACGGCCTGCGGACGGCGATCCTCGTGAGCGACCCGCTGCACATGCGGCGCGCCATGTGGATGGCCCGCGATTTGGGAATTCCCGCCGTGTCCTCGCCCACCCCGACGTCCCGCTATCGCTCCTGGAAAACCAAGTTCGGCTTCCTGCGCCACGAACTGCACTACTGGCACGTCTATCTGTTCAAAGGCCAGTAGCCGCCGGATCCTGCACCGCCCGCCGATCCGCTTCCATCATTCTGTTTTCCGCTTCGAATCCTTGGGCTTCGAACCCGGCGCTGGACAATCGGGAACGGATGCCGTACTGTCCCGCCTCCCGTCGCGCCAGATGCGCGGCAAGCCGGCCGCGGATCCAACCGGATCCGCAGGACGGCGTGGTTTCCTTGGCCGATGGCGTCACGAAAAACCACTTTTCGCAGTCCGCCACCAGGAGATTCCTACCATGAGCTTCCAATCGCTGGGCCTCGATCCCCGGCTCCTTCAGAACGTCGCCAAACAAGGCTATGCCGTCACGACCCCGATCCAGAAACAGGCCATTCCGGCCATTCTCGCGGGACGCGACGTCGTGGGCCTGGCCCAGACCGGAACCGGCAAGACCGCCGCGTTCGTCCTGCCCCTCCTTCACCGCCTGATGTCCGGCCCGCGCCACCAGTTGCGCGCGCTGATCGTCGGCCCCACGCGCGAACTGGCCGAACAGACGAAGGACGTGCTGATCAAACTGGGCGAGCACACGAGCTTCCGCCACGTCACCATCTACGGCGGCGTGGGCCAGCAACCGCAAATCAACGGCATCCGCCAAGGCGCGGAAATCGCCATCGCCTGCCCCGGCCGCCTGCTGGATCTCCTCGGCCAAGGCAAATTCAATTTGAACCGCGTCGAGTGCCTCGTCCTCGACGAAGCCGACCGCATGTTCGACATGGGCTTCCTGCCGGACATCCGCAAGATTCTCCAGCGCCTCCCCGCGAAGCGCCAGATCCTCCTGTTTTCCGCGACCATGCCCGACGAAATCCGCGCGCTGGTCCACGACATCCTGCACGATCCCGTCACCGTCCAGATCGCCCATTCCAAACCGGCGGCGACGGTCGACCACGCGCTCTATCCGGTGGAACAAACGCAAAAAACCGCGATGCTGCTGGCGCTTCTGAAGAACATCGGCGCCGGGTCCGTGCTGGTCTTCACGCGCACGAAGCACCGCGCCAAGCGCCTCGCGGCGCAGCTGTGCGCCTCCGGCTACCGCGCCGCCAGCCTGCAGGGCAATCTGTCCCAGCGCCAGCGGCAGGCCGCCCTCGACGGCTTCAAGTCCGGCCAGCACCAGATCCTGGTCGCGACGGATCTCGCCGCGCGCGGCATCGACGTCGAGGCCATCACGCACGTCATCAACTACGACATGCCCGCCACGGTGGACGACTACACGCACCGCATCGGCCGCACCGGCCGCGCCGCCAAAACCGGCGACGCCTTCACCTTCACGACCCACGAGGACGAAAGTTCGGTGCGCGCCATCGAGCGCGTGATGGGTTTCAAGATCGAGCGGCGCCGCATCGAGGGCTTCGATTATTCCGCGAAACCCGCCGCGCCGGCCGCGCACGCGCCCGGTCCGCGCCGCGCGCATTCGTCCCCCAAACCCGGCGGAAAGCCGGGAGGACAAAACCGGAAACCGCATCCGGGCGGCACCCGTTCCTTCGGGTCGCCCAAGGCCAAGCGCCGCTTTTCGCGCTGATTTTCTCCCAGTTGCTCCCGCGGCGTTTTATCGCGGCGCGGGCTTTTCCAGTCCCTTGAGCAGGAACGGCCAGACCACGAAGATCCAGATCGGATTCGCCGCGGCCGCGACGTAGGACGCGATTTCCAGCCCCAGGAACGGCGCCAGCAGGCGCGGCAGATTCCCGAGCATCAGCGAGAGCACCAAGACGCCGACTACGACGGCCACCACGCGGTATCCGCCCAGCTTGTCCGGATCGAACCGGACGTATTTCCGTTCCACGAACCACGCGCCGAAAAATCCCAACAGGCCCCAGACCGCCCGGAACGCATCCTTCGAGAATCCCGGATCCGCGTCCGGCGGCAACGGCTTGAAGCGCACGAACGCCCACGCCGTCAACGCCACGGCGACGGCCCCTGCCAGCACCAGCCACGCTTTCGACGGATTCCGTTCCGTCCAGTCGTAGACCCGCCCCATGGCCCACACCGTCGGAATCGCCAGCAGCAGCGAGCCGATCACGTCCACCGGCGTATGCACGCCCAGCACCATCCGCGAGGCGGCCATCAGGCCGATCCAGAGCAGCGCCGGCACCCACAGCCACCAGCGGCGGACCGCCGCGGCCAGGCCGCCCCAGAGCAGCGCCGTGTTCGCCGTATGCCCGCTGGGGAACGAGTAGCCGAACGCGCCGTACTGCGCTTCGGGCACCGGCAGGATGGACGGATCGCGCACCCACGGGCGCGGCACGCAGAAAGTGCTCTTCAGCGCGCCGGCCAGCAGGTCGCCCGTCGCCAAGGCAAAGCCCACGCGATACGCGAGGCGCGCCCCGAACAGCCAGAACAGCGATCCCGCGATGGCCAGCAACCAAAAGCCCTCGCCGCCGTGCGTGATCTGGAGAAAGAAATCCTCCAGCGCCGGCGTGCGCCATTCTTGCAGCCGCTTCAAACAAGTCAGACCCAGTTCGTTCATCTCTGCTCCAATCTGCGATCAAGCTAACACGCCCTCCATTCTCCTGTCCACGACTCTATTGCAATTGTTTGCAAACAATTGTTTACGGGGCGATCCCAAGCGGCTACAATGATCGGCAAACATGCAGAATGCCGTGCTCCTGATGAATCCCACCCTCTGGCGAACATGCAAGATGCTCGCAGGCAATAGCCGTGTTCAGCTGCTGCGGCAACTCTATGATCACCCTGGCCTCAATGTGAGCGATTTGGGGGCGGCAATCGGCATCAAGCGCGCTTGCGCCAGCCAGGAATTGCGCCGGATTCAATCCCGCGGCCTGCTCAAAGCCGCGCGCTGCGGCCGCCCGCTCATCTATCGCATGGAGGCCGATCCCCAAGTTCCATCTGCCGCACCTTTGCTCAAAGCCATCCAATCCGCGCTGAAGCGCTACCCGGCCAGCCGCGATCCCGAGATGTGCGCGATTTCCAATGGCCTCGCCCATGAACGCCGCGTAACCATCGTCCGGACGCTTCTGGAAGGTCCATGCAGTTTGCCTGATCTGCAGATGCAGTTGCATTTCTCGCCGTTTGGCCTGGCACAGCATCTGCGTACCTTGGAAAAAAGCGGCTTCGTGGAACGGCATGGAGCCCTCGTCGGCTTCAAAGTACCTGCTCATCCGTTGGCGCGAGCCTTGGTCGATCTGTTGAAGCAATCCAAGTAGGTTCCGCGGCAATACTTGATTTCACGCGCGGGCAACTCTCCAGTAGTTTTTCAATACAATTGTTTGCAAACAATTGTAAGCCGAGGACGACGCTGTTCAATTTTTCGAAATCCACCCCGAGAATGGCGGCCAATGAAAAAGGCGGAACGGCTTTCGCCGTTCCGCCCTTGCGGTTGCTCCAATTATTCCGCCACAACGGGCAGTTGTTCCGGCGCGATGCCGCGCAGCAGCGTGGCCAGGATCGCCGCCGGCACCAGGCCGACCGTCGCACCGTCCGGCGCGGACACTTCCGGCTCGCCGGCCGGCTTGAGCGTCGCGTCCAGCGCCACCGTCAGCCCCGGCGCGCGATAGACGTAGCCCGCGCCCTGCGGCGCCAGCTCGTGCGTCGCGCCGCCGAAACGACCCGCGATTTTCCGCGCCGCGCCCGCGCCCGTGATCCGGAACGCGTTGTCGGCCTGCGCCTCGAATTCGCTCTTGGACACGTACAGCCGCGGCTTGTCCTGGTACGGCCGGCCCGCCGTCGGACAAAACGTCGCGCAGTTGCCGCACTCGTTGCAGAAGTCCGTCAGCACCGCCGTCTGCGAGGCCTGCGCCACCGCGAAACTCTGCGGCTTGTCGGCCACGCCGCGACCGCCTTTCACCGTCCACGTCGCGAGATCCGCCGAGAACGGCTTGCTGGCGTAGGTCAGGAAGGCCTGGTTCGGGCAGACGCTCGTGCACAGCGAGCAGAACTCGTCGCAGCGCAGGCAGCGCGCGGCTTCGGCCTGCGCGACGGCCGGGGCCATCGTCTGGATGACTTCGTCGAACCCGCCGCGCTTCGCCAGCGGCAGCTCGGGCACGTCCACGCGCCGGATGCGCGTGGCCTGCTGGCGCAGCCGTTCCGGCAGGTCCAGCCCGCCCGTGCAGCGCATCGGTTCCGCCGCGGGCTCCGCGCCCGCGACGCGCCGCAGGATTTCGGCCGCGATTTTCTTGCCGTCGCCTTCCGCCTTCACCAGCGAGAGCGGACCGTTGTTCACGGCGTCGCCGCCCGCAAAGACGTTCGCGACCGAGGTCGCGCAGGTCGCTTCGTCGGCCACGACGTAGCCCTTGCGGTTCGTCGCGATGCCGCTGTCCTTCAGGAAATCCAGGAACGGCTGCTGGCCGATGGCCGCGATGACCACGTCCAGTCCGATCGTGAAATCGGCGCCGGGCACTTCCACCGGCCGCCGCCGGCCGGACGCGTCCGGCTCGCCCAGCTGCATCGTCGAACACGTCAAGCCCTTCACCTGGCCGTTCTCGACCACGACGGCCTTCGGCGCGGACAGTTCCTTGATCGGAATCTGCTCGTGCAGCAGGCTCATCAGCTCTTCGTGGTGCGCGGGCATTTCCTCGCGCGTGCGGCGATAGATCACCGTGACGTCGCCGCCGAGGCGCTTCGCCACGCGCGCGCAGTCCATCGCGACGTCGCCGCCGCCGATGACGCCCACGCGGCCTTTCAGCGCGGTCATCTTGCCGTCCCACACGTCCCGCAGCATCGTGATGCCGTCCAGCACGCCTTGGGCGTCCTGGCCGTCGATGCCCAGCGCGGAGCCCTTCTGGGCGCCCGCCGCCACGACGATGAACTCGAAGCCGTCCTTGCGCAGGCTATCGAAGGTGAAATCGCGGCCGGCCGTCTGGCCGAATTGGAACTTCACGCCGGCGGCTTCGAGCCGCTTCACGTCCTTCTGCACCACGGGGGGCATCAGGCGGTAGATCGGCAGCGTCATGGTCGCCATGCCGCCGGCCTGCTTGCGGGAATCGAACACCGTCACTTCGACGCCGCCTTCGCGCAGGAAGCCGGCCGTCGACAGGCCGCAGGGGCCCGCGCCGATCACGGCGACCTTGTTCTTGCGCGCCGGGCCGACCTTCAGCGCCGGATCTCGGCCCGTCTCCATGATGAACCGCTTCATTTCGCGGATGGCCAGCGGCAGATCGTAGTGCACGCGCGTGCAGGGCATCTCGCAGATGTGGTCGCAGGCGCGGCCGAGCGAGGCGCCCATCACGTTGTCGCGCCGCACGATCGCGGCGGCTTCGTCGAACTTCCCGTCCTTGACCGCCTGCATGTAGGCCGGCACGTCCTGGTGGATCGGGCAGATGTCCGCGCAGGGCGCCTTCACGCAGTCGAACAGACCCAGCGGGCGTTCCGTCTTGGTGTCCTGCCGCACGTAGGTGTCGCGTTGGTAGAGCGCGTTCCGCTTCACTTCGGCCGCGTACTTCGTCAGGTTCGCGAGCGCGGCCGCCTTCACGTCGCCGCCCTTCGCGCCGGCCTTGGCCAGGATGAACGCGGGCAGGTCCTTCGCGCCGGCCTTGGCCATGGCCGCCGCCGTCTCGGACACGTATTGCAGCGTCCGCGCGTAGCCGCCGGGCCGCAGCAGGTCGGAGCTCGTCGTGATGGTCGTCATGCCGCACGCCAGCAGGTCCGCCACGTTCCAGCAGTCCGCGCCGCCCGCGTACGACATCGGCAAATCGCCCTGGAATTCCGCCGCCAGCTTCGCCGCGAGGTTCACGGTGACCGCCTGCAGGGGCCGGCCCGACAGGTACATCATCTTTTCCTTCTTCGAGAAGGCGTCGCGGTGGTTGATGACTTCCAGCGTGTTGGAGAGCTTCACGCCGAACTGCACGCCCTTCTTCGCGGCGCGCGCCCGCAGGTCGTTCAGGATCTTCAGCGCGTCCGGATACTTCAGGTCGTGCCCGAAGGCCTCGTCCGGCACCGTCACCTGGCGGAAGCCGAGGTCGCCGTTCAGGATGCCGCGCAGGCCGTCCGGCCCCAGCAGCGTCGGGTTCAGCTTCACGTTCGTGTGCAACCCGCGCTCTTCGATCAGGTACGCCGCGATGCGGCCGATTTCGTCCGGCGGGCAGCCGTGCATCGTCGACAGCGTCACGTTGTCCGACAGCCGCGACGGGATTTGCAGGTCCTTCACCGCGGGATAGACCTGCGCCACCGCGGCAACCGTCGCTGCCAGCGCGTCCCCGGCGTCGTCCATGCGCTTCAGGAAGCTCTGCACGTTGGGCTTGAGGATGCCTTCCAGGTTGTAGCCCACGCTCATGTTGAAGATCATGCCCGGCGCGCCCGCATGGCCCAGCTTGTGCTGCAGCGCGTGCACCAGCACCCACGCCATCAGGTACTCGTTGAACGACTGGTCGATCTTCAGCTCCTGCGACCATTCCACGTTGTAGCCTTCGTCCTGGATGTCGATGCAGGGCTTGGAGACTTCCAGCTCGTCGAGGGTCTGGATCGTCTTCAGTTCGATGAACCGCGAGCCCGTCAGCCAGGCCGCCACGATGTTCTGCGCCATCTGCGAATGCGGTCCCGCCGCCACGCCGAAGGGCGTCTCCAGCGGCTGCTTGTACATCGCCGTCCGGAACGCGTCGCCCGCCGCCGGGCGGAAAAACAGCTCTTTGGGAATCCCGAAGATGCTCCCGCGCTTCTCCAGTTCCCCGAAGACCCAGGGCGCGACTTGGCTGATGCTCAACGGCTGAAAACGATCGGACATGGCGATACTCCTCTATTCAAACAATGCTTCCGCGCCGGACTCCTCCCGGACGCGCGAAGGGGCATACTCGCACGTCCGCCCCGCCCCCCGCAAGCGCCCAAGCCGTCGCGCCCGAAAATCCGTCGAACCGCTTGACCGGACGGCGATGCAAACCGAAAACCAAGAATTTTCGCCGCAGAGAGCGCAGAGTATCACAGGGCGAGATCTTCTGGATTTTCAAACCCATCATGATCTTTTGCTCTCTCTGTGCACTCTGCGCTCTCTGCGGCTAAATTCCCCGGTCTTGCCCTTCCGGAGACCGGTCGCTAGACTGCTCCGCGTGGAACCCGCTTCCCGACGGAGGCGTTTCCCAGGAGTCCGAACATGACGAAACGCGCGCTGCTGGCGACGATCCTGACCGTTTTCCTGACGTCGGCCTGTTTCGCCCGGGCCGACGATCCGGGCTACTTCCTGTCGTGGAAGCAGAAGAAACAGCTGACCTGCCTCGGACGCATCCAGGATGCGGCCGGCACGTGGTACGACGTGTGGATCTGCCCGGGCTACGCTCCGCCGGGACGCTACGCCAAGGACCACTTCTTCGCGGCCGGCCGGAATTTCCGCGAGTATTTCGAAGCGAACAAATACCACATGCTGAAAAAAGGCAGTTCCGCCTGCTTCGATTGGGCCCTGCAGGAATGCGGCCTGGGCTTCACCGTCAAGGGCATCCCGCGCGCGTGGGGCCGGCATTTTTCCGTGGCCACCGAGCGCACGGAGCGCCGGGTGTTCGGCTGGTGGCTGGCCTACCCGTGGGCGCTCATGGAAGCGAGCGTGGAAACCGCCTTCCGCGGCGCGCTGGGCGCGGCCGGCACCGCCGGCGGCATCGCCAGCGGCCTCGCCGTCGTCCCGGCCTGGCACGCGCTCGACTCCGCCGTCGCCGGCACCTGGAACCTCGGCGTGAACACGATCGCCCTGCCCGCCGTCGGCATCGCCTGGAACACCGCCGTCGCGCCGCCTCTCGCCCTCGTCGGCCAAAAGCCGGCGGAATCCCGCGTGGACGGCTTCTGGGTCACCGTCGTGGAGTCCGGCCGGACGCCGGGCACTCGCCCGCCGACCGCGGCGGAACTGGACCTGCTGGCTAAATGGGGCGCGCTGCTGGTGCGCGAAACGGAATCCCTCGAAAAAGAACGCCGGGAAATCGACCGCCAGGAACGGACGCAACAGGCGGAATATCGCCGCGCCATGGAGAAGGCGAGCGAACGGGCCCGGGAAAAACGCCAACGGGTGCACGACGAAGAAAGCGAGAAGATCCGGGAAGTCGCCGCCACCAACGAATGGGCTCGCACCGTCGCGCAGGAACACCCCGACCTGCGCTACGACTGGCGACGGGACCGCGAACTGCCCCAGCGCCTCCGCCGGCTAGGCCTGTCGGAAAAAGAAGTCCAGCGGGCGCAGGAAATCCTGCGCACCCACGAAGATTCCGTCTCGCCCGCCGCCGTTCCCATCCGGCCCAAGACCGATCCCGTCCGCCGCGGCGTCGAAGTCCTCGGCGAATCCGCCGAAGACGTGATCGAAGAGACGTTCCAATAGACCCCCGATCCGGCCGGGTCAGCGCCCCGGCCTACAGCTTTCCCTCCGCCCACGACACCCTTCCCTTTCGCGTTTAATCGCGGCTTATGGACTGCGCCCGTTGTGCGGCATGTTTTCGCAATCACACCGCGCCCCCAGACATTCCAAAAGTCGATTTTATTCCACAATCCTTTGCCAGTCCAGATTCCTCATTGACCGCTCCCTGTCCGAGGTGCATTCTTTAAATTGCAAAGTGCGGACACCATAAAAAGGCGATGTAATATCCGGCAGAAACGCCACAGACGAAAAACGGATTAAACATGAAAGTATATGCAAACACGGTTTTCTTCGGATGCAACTACAACGACAAGAAAATCAAAAAGCAATTTGACGCGCTGAAATCACGCATTGAAAAGGACACCCCTCTGTCCTGCATGATTATTGATAAACGCGTCGGAAAAGCAGCCCGCGACATGTGGAAGGATATCCGCATGCATATTGAGGAGTCAGCCGCAACAGTTTTCGATTTGACTGCGTTTCGCCCAAATGTCGTCTTGGAACTCGGGTATGCTCTTTCTATCAAACCCGAGGATCGCGTGTTCATTACATTTCGCCGCAGGAAAAGCCAAGGTCAACAACCCAAGTGGCTGCTCAGCGACATTTCGCATCTGCAGCGGTACGAATATGTCAGCACCTCCGACCTGGATTCTCATGTGCGACAGCAGTTGGATGGCACCCCCTATCTCATGGGATACGCATCATTTTTAAAAGACTGCGAACAGACAAATGCTGCCGACAAGTATAAGGAATACGGCCTTCGCATTCTTCGTGCGCTTCGCGATGAGGGCACGAAGACCGACCAGCAAATCAAAAATGTAATGACGGGTTCAGCGTGTCGCTTCGCACAAATGACGAGAATGCTGAAAAAGCACAACCTGGTCGCCCGGACCCCAGGAAAGCATGGCAAGTACTCGATCCCGCTTGAAAGCAATTGATGCGTTGTCAAACCGCCTGAGGCCCCGATATTCCGCCAGTGCCTCAATAATGAGTCGAGAAATGAAAACTTGGCGCGATCATTTTGACATAGACCCTGGCCTGCCCGATGAATGGCTTGAGCGCGTCAATTCGCTGATTTATTGGGAGGTCAAATCAACTTGCGAAGGCCACCCGAGACATCTTGGGAAACTTGAATCCGATCATGCACGAATTGCCATTGGCATTCGCGAACAGTACGCGAGCAACTCCACTGCTCCCTTTTATGGGTTACAGCGCGATTGGGACCCTCTACTAAAAAGGCATTTTAAACCGCAACATACATACGCAACTCTACGATGCGAACAAAATGCTGCGCCATTCGCCATTACGATTGGAACCCAGCCAAAATCATTTCGCGATTACGGGAGCTTTTCAATCCCTGGAATATATGAACAAATTGACGGCATGCTTTCAGACGGGCCGAGATGCATACTTGAGTTACATCACCTGCAGGTAAGAACAACTGATTGTATTCCAGCCTCAGTTTTATCATGGCTAAATGAAATAAAAGATCAATTGGTCGCATTTGATTGCGATAGCCGGGCGATACTAGAAAGGAAATCGTCTTAGTTAAGTCCCGCACGAGCCAAAATCTGAATTTTTCGCCTTCGAAACCCCTCCAAACCCGAAAAACGGCCATTTTGCGCCCGTTTTGGCGTTTTGGGGCCTTGAAAGCGCGTTGGAAGGCATTTTGGAGCCCGTTTGAGCCTTCCGACGGCTCCGAATTCGGTTTTTCGCAATCCGGAATCCCCATTGACCGTTTCTGCTCCCGGAGCCTATCCTTGCGGGCATCAAAATCGGGAGAAACGATGAAAGCATGGGTTGCGGCGATTATCATGGGCGCGACAGCGGGCGGATGCTCAAATTCGTCGCCAAACGCGCCGGAGAACAACGCCAACGTCGCGTTGACGGCCGAAGCCGGCGTCTTCATGGGCATCCTGAAAGAAAACGGAGTCCTTCCGGAGATTCCCGCCGATCGGCACGGCAACCTGCAAAGCGACATGATGTGCGATCCGAAAGACCCACCGGAATTTCCCTTCCAGGCCCGTTTCCGCGCGATCATGAACGACGCCCCCGACACCGTTTACGATTTCGTTGCGATCAAGGACAGCCCGACGGCACCCTGGACCGTTTCCGAGTCGTGGAAGGAATGCGCCGGCCAGAAAACGGCCGTCGCGCTCCCCTCCGCGGATTCCCAGCGCGTCGCGAACGAAGAATTGCTGCGAAGAAAAAATGGCCGCTGAACCACCGCCTCGCGACGCATGAGGTTCGATAAAATCCGGATTTTTCGCCTTCGAAACCCCTAAAAACCCGAAAACGGCCCATTATTCGCCGTTTGGGAGCCGTTTGTTGGCATTAATGAATCTGCGCCATTGATCGCTTTTGCGGATTCTCGCTTGGGCGGCGCTGTTGCTCAGGCCGAAATGCTCGCCCACTGGATTGGCGAGGTACGGCAGAACGTCTTCCGGGTCCAATTGGGCCGCCTGGCCGGAAAGTTTCTCCAGTTGTTCGGCGAAAAAAGGCTCGAACACGTCTTCCGGAGCCAGCAGGTATGAGGCGAATTCTTCCGCCTGGGCTTCCAGCCACTTGTGGTCCTCTTCCGAACGGCTCAGGACAACCTGCTTCCAGGATTCGACCGACGTCACCATTTGCCATACCCGGGCAAGCCAGTCGCGATGCAAGACGTAATGCCCGATTTCATGGGCCACGGAATACCGGTAGAAGGACGTGCCTTGGCGATACTGGTCGGCATCCACGGTGATGATTGGATGTTCGTTGCCCGGAGCGATCTGGGCGGGCGAGCCGAACTCTTCGAGAACGCCCGAAGCCAACCGAATTTCAATGCCCAGATCGCACTCCGCGATTTCTTCCACGTCCAATGGATAATCGCGGTCGGCCAGCGAATGTTCCCTGGAAAATTCCCGCGCGATTTCGGCGATTTTCTTCCAAGAGAGAACCGGTCTTTGCGGGAGCCGCAACATGCGTCAGGATCTCCGCAGCTTTTCCACCAGCCGATCCAACGTTTCTTCGGTCGGTTTTTCCCGGCGCAGCGTTCGGAACAAGACCGGCAGCACTTTGACGACTTCCGCATCTTCCATGATGTCGCGAGGCAAGATGCCGCAATCCGCCGCGGCAAAATCATAGAAGCGATAGCTCTCGCTGGAAGCCTCTTTCAGTTCCAACGCCTTGGCATACCGTTCCAGAATATCCCGGTCCTGCGGCGGCGGCCACACGCCACGTTCGATGCGGCTGACGTTCCCCGGATCCGCGCCGGCTTTGCGGCAAAACTCCCGCAACGTGATCCGCTTCTCCAATCGCAACTGTTTCAGATAGGGTCCAAACCGTGCACTTTCAACGCCCGCCTTCATCATGCCTTCCTCCTGCGCTGTTGTACTCCTACCACAACGGCGTTGTATTTCAAGAACAACGCGAGTCGGCGATTGGCCCTGCCATTTGAAATTTCAAGCCGTCAACGAGCCGCAACGGGTGCGGAAAGGCCAAAACCCCGATTTTCCGCCTTCCAAACCCCTCCTCACACGAAAAACGGCCATTTTCAGGCCGTTTTTGGCGTTTTCGGGCTGAAAAACCGCGTTTTTCGCCGTCTCGCGGCCAATTTTCCCCCGACGGGGGCGTCGGGGCTCCAAAGACAGGACTCCTCAGGCTGGTTGGAGCCGGAACAGCTTGTCCGCCATAGCCTTGGCAGCGGCGGAACCTCGTGCCGGCGTGGTCGGAGCTTATTTCCGCGATTACTGGGCGGCCGATAAGCCGCGAATCGCGCGGGTCCGCCGCCAAGCTGCGGCACGAAATTATCATTTAATTTTTGTCATATTATCTGTTGACAGGGAACGCCCGAGGCGCGACCCTCCATTTGTCGAATAGGTTCATCCTCGCCGCGAAGGAGGTTTCAAATGGCCGCTTCGAAAAAAGCCCGTTCCGAGTCCCGCCCCGCGCCGCGTCTCGCCATCTTCTTCGATGGCACCCACGACACCGCCAAGCAACGAACCAATGTCCGGCGCCTATACGGCCTGGTGGCCAAACGCGGCGCCGATGGCGCGCCGCAGCTCAAGCTCTACGTCCCCGGCGTCGGCACGAAGCTCGGTCGGATCATTTCCGGCCAAGCGTTCGGCGCCGGCGTCGGCCGGAACATCCGCACGGCCTACCGCTGGCTGGTGGAAAACTATCAAGACGGCTCCGAAATCTACGTGTACGGTTTCAGCCGCGGCGCGTTCACCGCCCGCAGTTTCGTGCAGATGATCGCCAACTGCGGGTTGATCCGGCCCCGTCTGCTGCGGGTCTGGGGCGTGAAGAGCGCATTCCTGCGCTATTCCCGAATCACCTACCAAGAAACGGAGAAGATCCGCCCGATCTGGCGGCTCCGCCGCTGGCAGCAGGTGCCCGCGGAAAAGCCTCCCGGCTGGAAACCCACCCGGGAGGATTTGCGGCTGATGGACGACGACCAGGTCCGCGTCGTCAAGGTGCGCATGGCAGGCCTGTGGGACACCGTGGGCGCGATCGGCAAGTACTGCCTGCGCGACAAGGGCGCCCACACCCAAAAGGCCGCCATGCACAACGTGCGGCCGACCCGGTCCCAGGAATACGGCTACCATGCGCTGGCCATCGACGAGAACCGGCCGATGTTCGACATCACCCTCTGGCGCACCTTCGCGGAACAGAGCCAGGAGGCGGAAACGCTGGCCCGCTATGCCCCGTATTACGAGCAGCGCTGGTTTGCCGGCGCCCACTCCGACGTGGGCGGCGGCGGCCGCAAGGCCAATCCGCTCGGCGCAATCTCGCTGGATTGGATGATGCAGAAATCCTCCGCGCTCGGTCTGGCTTTTTCCGGCAGGGTCAAACCGTCCGCAAAAGCTTGGCGGGGCAAAGTCCACGACAGTTTCAAAACCTTCCTGGGCGGGGTGCTCACCATTTGGGACAAGGTGCTTCCCGGCGACCAGCGGAATTACCGCACGATCGACCGCGCCCCGCGCGAGGTGAAAACCCGGGACGGCGTTCCGGGCAGCCTGCTGTCCATCAACGAAACCATCGACGAAACCGTGTTCCAGCGCTGGACGGAGGATCCGACCTACCGCCCGCCGAACCTGGTGGCCTATTTCCAGCGGCATCCGGAGCAACTGCCCGCAGGCACGAACTTGGCGCAGCGCAGCCAGCGCGTTTGCGCGAACGCCTATTGGAACCACACCGGAGTGATGCTCCGGGCCGGTGTCCGCTACCGCATCACCGTCGCCCCCGGCGTGGGCGCCCCCCTGCGCGACGCCCAATATGCCGCCCGCAGCATCGCGGGGGAAAACTGGAACAGCTTGGCCCACAAGACAGCCTCCCTGTTGCATGGGAAACGGAAAGACGACGCCAACTGGTTTGCGCTCATCGGCACCGTGGACCAGCAAGAGCCTTGGGTCGTCCGGGACGGGGAAGTCTTCACCGCGCCGGCCAGCGGGCAACTCCTGTGCTACTTCAACGACGTCCAGTTCGCCCTATTCTACAAGAACAACTCCGGCTGGGTGCTGCTAGACGTGGAACCGGTCTGAATGCCCGGGACGTGTGTTCCGGTTCTCAACCCGATCTTTCCGGAAGGTCTGAAAATCCCTCTTTTCCGTAGCTGGCCTCGGCGAGGCCGGCCATGGAAAAAACAGCCCCACGCCATGGCGTGGCAAGACCGGCCCCGGCGGGGCCGGACATGTCCTGAACAGCCCCGCGCCCAGCGGGCGCGGCTACAACAAATCAGGAAACGCTCTGGCGGATTATTTTGCGTCTGACGAGCCGCGATTCCCCGCGCGGGGGAGGCTATTCCTCGTCGATGCGGTAGAAGGTCTTGGCGGTGCCGGAAGTCGGCGCGGGCCAGGTCGTGAAATCCGGCTGTCCGGGGATGCCCGTCGCGACGGGCGAGAAATCGGCGGCGGGCGCCAAGGCCGGAACGGCGAGGATCCGGTAAGAGCGGCCGGCGCGGCTTTGCCACGTCAGATCCAGGCCGTCGCCGTTCCACGCGCCGTTCGCCATCCGCAGGGGATAGCGGAATGCGCCGTCGGCGGAACCCGCCAGCGCGCCGGAAAGGCCCGGAAAAATCTGGAGCCAGCCGTTGGTGAAGCCGGAACGCGCGATTTCGAGGCGGTTGGACGCGGAAACCTGCGCCAGCGAGCCGTCGGGCGCGTTGAGGGCGATCCGGAAATTCGCGGGGGCGTTGGTGAGCGTCACGGCAAAGACGCCGCCGGTGCTCAGCGCGACGGGCAGCCACGGCGCGACGTGGCCGTCCGCCACCTCCGCGCGGAAAACGCAGTCGGCCACGAGGGCGGTCTCGACGCCGGCGCGGCGATAGACGTAGCCGGCGAAGCGCAGGCGTTCTTCCCCGTTGGTTTCGAAGCATTCCGCCGCGGAAGCGCAGCGGGCGGTCAGGCCCTGCACGAACGCGAGGGAATCGTTCGTCGGCGCAAGCGCCACCACGCGGCCCAGCATGTCCCGCAACAGCAGCAGGCCGTCTTTCGAGGAAAACCGCGCGACGGCGGGAAATCCCAGCACGCGGAGGTAATCCTCCGGCAGCGCGTCCAGCGCCAGCCACGTCGCGTCGAGCCGGTTGCTCCAGGCGATCCAGTCCTCGGGCGGAATCGCCGCGGCAATCTTCTCGCCGTGGAGCGCCTGTTCGAAATAGCGGCCGTTGGCCGACACGTTGCGGAGCACGGCGACGTCCCGGCCGGACAGGTTGGCGAACCGAAATTCGATTCGTTGCGTGTTGGTCGGCGAGAACCAGCCGTTTTCGCGCGGCCACAGTTCCAGCAGCGGTTCGACGGTCTCGTCCAGATGGGCGTCGAGGTACCACGCCAGCGCGTGGCCGACGACTTCGAAACGGTCGTAGCCGCTCTCTTTCGCGTAGATTCCGGCAACGGCCGCCAGCGCCGCGGGGTCCATGTCGGTCACCACCGGCGAAAACGGCGGTTCGACGGGATCGGGCGGCGGCAATCCGTCCTTTTCCTCGACGGCCAATTCCAGGATCCGGTCGCCGATATCGAAGATGCCGGTGGCCACGTAGCCGATGCCGCAAACGGCCACGGCCAGGCCGCGCGAAGGCAGGACTTCGATATAGCCCGTGTGGGTGTAGGTGCTGCCGGTCTTGAACGACGCCTTGCCGGCATAGGCCAGGCGCGGATTTTCCACGCAGTCCCATCCCAGCCCGCTGCGGCTGCCGGTGTCCACGTCCAACGGCAGGCCCGCGTAGGGTTGCGCCAGCATCTCCGCCACGGATTCCGCCGCGAGCACCCGCCCCGTCGGGCCCAGGCCGTCCGCGAGAACCATCTTGAGGAACTGCGCCAGCTCGGCGGGCGTCGAATAGGCGCCGCCCGTGCCGTAGACGTTCACGTATTCCTCGGGGTATTCGACGTATTCCGCCGTGGCGCCGTCGTAGTAGTAGACCTTGGCCAGGCGGTTCGAGATCGCGGCGCGGTCTTTCAGGAAGGAACTCGACGGCATGCCGAGCGGCGCGAACAGCCGGCTTTCGCAATACGCGGGAAAGGAAAGCCCGTCGCCGTTCATGGCTTCGACCACGGCCGCCGCCATCACGAAACCGTTGTTGCTGTAGTTGTCGCGGAAGCCCGCCGGCAGGAAGGGATAGGTCTGGCCCAGCGCCTGTGCCAGCCAGTCCATGAAGCCGCCCCAAGGCGCCGTGGCGAAGGCCAGGTTGAGGAAATCCCCGGGAACGCCGGAATGGTGGCACAGCAGATCGCGCACCGTCGGCGCGTAGGGATCGAACCGCGGCCGCAGGACCGCGCCGGGCAGGTAGTTCGTATACGCCGCATCCAGATCGATCCGGCCCTCTTCCGCCAGCTTCAGCGCCGCCGCGCCCGTCAGCGCCTTGCTCACGGATCCCACGCGGAACACGGTAGCCGTCGTCGCCGCCTGGCCGGCCGCGAGATCCTCCCAGCCGAACGCCTCCGCCCAGGCCACTTCCTGCGACACCACGAGAGCCACCGACACCGCGGCCAAGTGCTGCGAAGCCATGGCCTGGGCGATATACGCCCGCGATTGCGCGATCGCGTTGGTGAGTTCCGCCGCCCCGGCGCAGGACCCCGCCAAGACCGCCGCCGCCCAGATGCTGGCCCCAACCCGTTTCATGGAAGCCAGTTTGCCTAATCCATGCCGACGACTCAAGCCCACCATTTCAGGCCGTTTTGGGCCGATTTTTGCGTTTTGAAGGCCGATTTCGCGGTTTTTGGGCGTCTGACGAGCCGCGATTCCCCGCGCGGGGAGAAGCATGAAGACGGGATAAAAAATCCGGATTCGGCAAATTTGGGGTGGCCAGATCCGGCTTGGGTCGCCATGATGGCTACCATGAGCCCTCCGCTGCAGATCCGTTCGGGCGGGCCGTCGCGTCCCGCCGGTCGCACGCTTCCTTCATCTTGGCTTCTCCCGGCGTTGGCGGGCGCGCTCTGCTGGGTCGCGCCGGTCCGCGCCGGCTGCCCTCCGGACGCCGCCACCGACCTGACCAGCATCGTCACCACCACCATCGCCGACCAAGACTGGCAGTTCCACCACACGATCGACACCAACCGCCCCAACTACGTTTCGACCTCCAAAACGTTGGAAGCCGTCTTCGCGGCCCAGACCAACTACGCGGAACTGGTGGACCACCTGAACTTCCTGCCGCCGTACGTCAGCACCCTGCCCGAGGTCAACGTCTATCTCGACGACATCCCCAATTCGAAATTCGCGGGTCTCGACCGTTACGGCTGCATCGAGCTGGATTCCGTGTCTTGGATGAGCAAGTCCGAGCTGTACAACCGGCAGGTGCTCCTGCACGAAACCTTCCACGCGATCCAGCGGGCCTACGTCAAAGACGTGGACGGATCCTCCGACGGCGGGACGTTTCTGGCCGGCGGCTGGGCCGTCGACGGCACCGCCGTGGCCATCCAGGACCGCGCCGACGCCGACGGCGACAGCTACGACAGCGGCGTTTCGTTCGAGTCGCGGGTCCAGACTTACCTGGGAAACCCCGACGTCGGGTTTTTCGACGGCGACGGCCGCTACGAGGCCGGCGCGTTCTGGAGCTATCTGTGCGAACAGCTCGGCACGCACCGGCTGGAACCGGAGTACGGCTACGACTTCATCTGGGATTACTGGCGCCTCATGCAAAGCGGCGACGTCGCCCACGACGGCCTCCAGGCGCTGCGGGACAACGTCCGGGATCACGGCGGGACCTCGCTCGAAGACCTCTTCCACGACTTCAGCATCTGCTGCTACACCCACTCGTTCACCAACGACTTTCTCCGCCACGCCGAGAAATACCGTTTCGTCGACGACCCCGACGGCCAGACCTATCGGGCCGTAGCGACGACCCTCTACACCAATCTGCCGGCCGGCGGCGGCCGCTCGCTCGATTTGTTCGCGACGGACTACCTGGAAGCCTCCGCTAAAAGCGGCAGTTGCCATGCCGTCGGCGCCCGCGTGAAATCCGTCTTTCCCATGGGCTGCGCCCTGGTCAGCGAGAGATACGGATGGCTGACCGACGAATTGTCCAAGAACGTCAGCGACGATTATTTCGCCACGTTCCTGTCCTACCCCTCGATCGAGAGCGCCCACGTGTGCCTCATCGTCGCCAACCTGAACAGCTCGGTCTATTCCCCCGACGGCTTCCGCTATGCCTGGACGATCGCGGAAGGCGACCTGGACCTTACCGTGGTGCGCCCCGATTCCGCGCACGTGCAGCATGCCGGTCCGCACGACGATCCCCACCCCATCCTCGTCCGCGTCTACGTCGAAGGCCCGGAGGAGCTGAAGCCCGACGGCTACGGCCTTCGTTCCGTCAAGGGCTTGCATCACTACAAGTTTTCCGCCGTCGTCGGCACCAACGCCGCCGACGTCCTGCTCGCCGGCTACGTCGGCAACGAGTACCAACTCGTGGTCCAGCCGCCGAAACAGGATGCCGACGGCCTCTATCCCCTCGGCATCGGCATCTGCGCCGAGCACGTGTGGCACGACAAGGCCGTCCAGTACGGCGACGAGATCCTCCGCCACGTCGTCGTCGTCGACAATTCCGGCAGCATGGACGCCCCCGCCGGCAGCACCAAGCTCGAGGCCGCCAAGAACGCCGCCGCGCTCTATCTCTACTGCGTGCCGGAATCCGAACACGTGGGCCTCGTCAGCTTCAGCGGCAACGGCAGCGAATGCAACGACGACGCCGTCGATCGAGCCTTCGGCCTCGACCCCGCCACCGAGTTCAAGAAACTGGCCTGCAACCTGGCCCTGTACGGCATGGCCCCCTCCAACCGGACCTCCATCGGCGACGGCCTCATGCTCGCTCAGGATCTCCTCGAAACCGCGCCGCCCACCAACGATTGTATCAACAACATCGTCCTGCTGTCCGACGGCAAGGAAAACGAAGAGCTGTATTGGGCGCTCCCCGGCATCTATTGCGCCACCACCCCGGTTTCCCAGCGCATTCTCGCCACCAATACCCATATCCAGGCCATCGCGCTCGGGCCCTCGTCGGACCAAGGCCTCATGGCCAACATCGGCGAAACGACCGGCGGCGATTTCACGTACATCGACGTCGAGGATTCCGTTCTCCGCCGTTCGGCGTCCCGGAAAGACGCCGGCGCGGCGCCCCAATCGCTGGCGAACCGCCTCTGCGACGCCTATCTGGCGGCCCTGCAAAAGGTCCGGCGCCTCGAACGCCTGGGTTTCGTCGCGAAAACCGTCGCCGCCGAATCCACGATCTCCGTGGATTTCCCCGTCCTGGAAGGCGGCGTGGAGGAGCCGCTCTTCTTCTTCGCCTGGGACGGCGCGGACGACGCCGTGGACGTCGCCCTCTACGATCCCGCCAGCAATCTCGTCGAGGCCACCTCCGCCACGATCCTCACCGGCGCCCATCAACGGGTCTACTTCGTGAATTCCGCCATCGGCACCGGCACCTGGTCGGCCGTGATCGAAGGCGCTTCCGCCTGCGAACTGATCGGCGGCCTGCTGGGTCGGCCCACCAACGACGTGTTCGCTTCCGTCGCCTTCTCCCAAGCCGCCACCGGCGGCTCCTCCGGCGCCTGCGAGGATACCGTCCGCGAGCAGTTCGAAGAAGGCGTGCCGATCACCATCCTCGCCTTCCTCGCGGACCATGCCGGCCCGGTGACCAATGCCGCCGTCAACATCCGGATCGTCCGTCCCGACGGCTCCGTCGTGTGCGGTCCCGGCCAGCTCCGCGACGACGGCGCCCACGACGACGGGGAAGCCGACGACGGCGTCTACGGTCTGATCTTCACCCAGACCGCCGAAGCCAGCACCGGCGGCCTGGATCTCGACGCCGCCCCCGCCACGCCCGCCGGCACCAACGCGGGCACCTACACCGTCGAGCTGTCCATCCACGGCACGGCCGCCGGCGGAGAATTCGACCGGCTCCGCACCGCCGCCTTCCACGTCTATCGCCGCATCGAGCGCGACGCCGATTTCGACGGCATCCCCGACACCTGGGAGGTCTTCTACGGCACCAGCCCCACCAACGCCGCCGATGCCGCCGAGGATGCCGACCGCGACGGCCTGACCAACCTCGCGGAATTCCAGGCCGGCACCCACCCCTTCAACCCCGACACCGACTTCGGCGGCGAATCCGACGCTTCCGAAATCGCCGCCGGCCTCTGCCCGTTCGACCCGGCCGACGACCGCCTGCCCATCCCGATCGACGTCGAAGCCGTCGAATATCTCGGCGATACCCGCGACGCCGACATGCTCCATCCCCTCGCCATCCTGTTGCGCTATCCCGTCAGCGCGGCCTACGACGCCATGCGCATCTACCGCGATTCGTCGCCCACCGGCACCTTCCCGCTCCTGACCGAGATCGCCCTTACCAACCCCGCCGAGTATTGCTACTATTACGATGAAGGCCTGACCGACGGCGACGTCTGGCACTACAGCTTCCAGGGCGTCACCTCCGCCGGCGCCGTCACGCCGCTCTCCCGCCTCGTCCACGGCACGGCCCGCCTGCACCCCGTGCCGCCGATCGGCAACGTCATGATCAACAACGGCAACGAAACCACCGATTCCCTCGACGTCCTGCTGCGCCTCCGGGCCTCCGACGACGTCGCTTTCTATCGCATCGGCACCAACCGCTTCTCCGGCTCGGAGCCCTGGCTGGCCTATACCAACGAATACGTCGCCTGCACCCTCGCCGCCCCGGTCGCCACCCCCGGCCAGGTTCAGGTCTACGCCCAGTACCTGAACGTCTGGAGCAATTCCTCGGAATCCTCCGGCGCGTCCATCCTCTACGACCCGCTCGGCGACGCCGACGGGGATCTCGCCGCCAACAACGCCGATCCGGACGGCGACGACGACGGCCTGGCCGACGGCGACGAGGTGTTCACCTACCACACCGACCCTTTCAACGCCGACACCGACGGCGACGGCCTCGACGACGGCGTGGAAATCGCCAACTACGGCTCCGATCCCCGGCTCGACGACACCGACAGCGACGGCCTCTCCGATGCCGACGAACTCGCCGAAGGCACCGGCATCGCCGATCCCGACAGCGACGGCGACGGCCTCCTCGACGGCTGGGAAGTCCGCTACGACTTCAATCCCCTCGTCGGCGGCGAGGAACTTGTCGATTCGGACGGCGACGGCGAAAACAACCTCGACGAACAGACTACCGGGAGCGATCCCACGGATCCGGCTTCCGTGTTCGCCGTCGTCGCCGGCACCCCCTGCGACCCCGGCGAACTGGAGCTGGTCTGGCCCTCCTTGCCCGAACGCACCTATCGCATCGAAGTCTGCAACGATCTGGAAAACCCCTCGTGGTCCACCGTCGAAACCGTTTCGGCCGTGGGCAGCCAAACGCGACACGTCGTCGCCTGCCCGACCGAAAACGTCCTCTTCTTCTACACCATCCGCCTGCTCCCCTAGGCCGTTCCGTCCCCGTTTCCGAATAATTCGTGACGAAAACGGAAGCGAGGTCTACACTTCTTCCCCGCAAATGGTCGCTTCCGGAAAAATCCGACCGAAAAGGAATCTGTTCCCATGACAATCGATACCGGCAATACCGCGTTCATGCTCCTCTGTTCCAGCCTCGTCATGCTGATGACGCCCGGCCTGGCCTTTTTCTACGGCGGGCTTGTCGGCCGCAAGAACGTCCTGGCCATCATGATCCAGAGTTTCGTCTCGCTGGGCTGGACCACCATCCTCTGGTGGCTGTTCGGGTTCTCCCTCTGCTTCAGCGGCGATTTGAAGAGCGGCACCGATTTCTTCGGCATCGTCGGCAACCTGGACTGGGCCTGCCTGCGGGGCATCACGCTGGACACCCCGGCCCCCGTCAATCCCTCGATCCCCCTGTTCGTGTTCTGCTCCTACCAGATGATGTTCGCCATCATCACGCCGGCCCTGATCACCGGTGCCTTCACCAACCGCGTCACGTTCAAGGCCTACATGCTGTTCCTCACCGGCTGGCTGATCTTCGTCTATTTCCCCTTCGTGCACATGGTCTGGGGCGGCGGCATCCTGGCGAGCTGGGGCGTCCTCGATTTCGCCGGCGGCATCGTCGTCCACAACGTCGCGGGCATCGCGGCCCTGGCCTCGGTCCTATACGTCGGCAAGCGCAAGGTCGCCGACCGCGGCCCGCATTCCATCCCGCTGGTCGCGCTGGGCACCGGCCTGCTGTGGTTCGGCTGGTACGGCTTCAACGCGGGCAGCGAATTCCGGGTGGATTCCGTCACCGCCGTGGCCTTCCTGAACACCGACGTCGCCGCCAGCTTCGCGGCCGTCACCTGGCTGTGCATCGACTGGATCACCAACAAGAAGCCCAAGTTCCTCGGCCTGCTCACGGGCGCGGTGGCGGGGCTCGCCACGATCACGCCGGCCGCCGGCTACGTGTCGCCGGCCACGGCCGCGATCATCGGCATCGTCGCCGGTTTCGTCTGCTTCTACGCCGTGGCGCTGAAGAACAAGCTGGGCTGGGACGACGCGCTCGACGTCTGGGGCGTCCACGGCGTGGGCGGCCTCATCGGCATCATCCTGTGCGGCGTATTCGCCACGACCGCCTTCAATCCCGCCGGCGTGAACGGCCTGCTGCACGGCAATCCGCGCTTCTTCCTGGTGGAATGCGCGGCCGTGCTGATTTCCTCCGCCTGGGCGTTCGTCTTCACCATCGGCATGCTGTGGCTCATCAACCGCATCACCCCGGTCAAGGTGGACGAGGCCGGCGAGACCGCCGGGCTGGATTCCTCGCTCCACGGCGAAGCCGCCTATCTCGAAGGCGTCTAGGCGAACCGCCGCGCCGCTCCCCGTGAACGCCGAACAGGCCAAAACCATCGTCCGGGCCACCTTCAACGCGGTGGCCGACGCGTACGACCACCCCGGCCTGCGCTTTTTCCCGGCCTGCTCGCGGCAGCTCGCCGACCTCCTGGACTTGCGCGGCGACGAACAGGTGCTCGACGTGGCCACGGGCACGGGCCACGTCGCGCTGGAACTCGCCGCGCGCCTGCCGCGCGGCCGCGCGACCGGCGTGGACTTCTCGGCCGGCATGCTGGCGCAGGCGCGGAAAAAAGCCGCCGCGCGCGGCCTCGCCAACGTCGATTTCGCCGAAATGGACATGCAGGACTTGCGCTTCGACGGCGGCCGCTTCGACGCCGCAACCTGTTCGTTCGGCATCTTCTTCGTGGAGGCCATGGAAGCCACTCTCGCCCAGATCGCTTCGAAAGTTCGTCCGGGCGGCACCGTCGCGCTCACCTCCTTCCGGCTGGACTACTTCTATCCTCTGCGGCAGCTCCTGCTGGACCGGCTGGCCGCGCGCGGGATCGCGCTCCCCTCCCAGCCCTGGGAGCGCATCGCGACCGAAGCGGGCTGCCGCGCTTTGTTCGCGGCCGCCGGCCTGCGGGACGTCCAAATCGAAGTCCGCAACATGGGCTATTTCCTGACCGACGAAAACGCATGGTGGGACGTCGTTTGGAACGCCGGTTTCCGGCGGCTGGTCGGCCAACTCCCGCCCGACGACCTGAAGCGGTTCCGGGAAGAACATCTGCGGGAAGTGGCCGCCCTCAAGACCCCAGCCGGCCTCTGGCTGGACATCGGCGTGCTGTTCGCCCGCGGCACGGTTTGAGCCGCGGCGAGCCGCGCGGCAACCCGTCATCCGGCGCTACGGCGCGGGCACGTCCACTTCCAAACGGTAGAACCGTCCCGTCGGATTCGGCAGCACGTCGATGAACTGGTTCGTCTGGCCGGTGCCCTCGATCGGAGCGGTCAGCGGCGTGGCCAACCGCCAACTGGACTGCTCGGGGTGCATGGAATCCGTGTACCACACGAAATAGTTGCGGTTGGAGCGAGATTCGAAATCCAGAACCACGTTGGTGCCGAGATCCGCCACCGCCCGCACCTCGAGGAATTCGCTGCCGCCGTGCGGATTCGTGTCGGCCATGTATTCCTGCAGGTTGCTGTAGCCGTCCTCGTCGTCGTCCGCGCCGGCGACCAGGCTGCCGACCGGCAGGCCCCACTTCTGCTCCCATGAATCCGGAATGCCGTCGTCGTTGCTGTCGTCGTCGGCCGCGGCGTAGACCTGGCGCTGGGCCAGCAGCGTGGGGAAGCCATCCCGCGCGAAGCCGATTTCCAGCGTATGCACGAAGCCCGGATCGCCGTTGTGGAGGTTCGGCAGGGCCAGCCGGACGGCGTGCTCGGTGGCGGTCGCGTTGCGTTCGACGACGCCCGCGGCGTTCGACCACGCGACGCCGTCGATATCGACGGCGAAGCATTGGAGCAGCTGGGCGTCGTCCAGGCCCGTCGCCAGGCTTTGGCTGAAATAGGCCACCAGATTGCTGCCCACGCCCACGGTCAGGCCGTCGGCGGCCGGCTCGTGGATGAACAGGCGCAGGCCGCTGCCGCCGGTGTCCACCGTCCGGGTCAGGGTCGTGAAATGCCCGGCGGCGTCCGCCAGCGCGAAATCGGTGGAAGACGAAAGCTCGCGCAGCCGGACCTTGATCGTGGCGGTGCCGGCGGTCGGCACGAGCACGTAATCGAATTCCCACTGTTCTTCCAGATCGCCGCCGGGCAAAGGCGCGGGCACGATGCCCTTGCGCGCCTTGACCCAGGCGTTGTTGCCGTTGGCCGCGCCGGTCTGGGCATCGTCGTTGTCCGGATCCGCGTCTTCGATCTTGTACCAAGCCTCTTCCACGGTCATGTCGGAGCGCACTTTGACGCCATAGGTGGAGTTGGTGATCGTCAAGCCGTTCGTGGGCGGATACTGGACGTAGCCCGCGGGGCGCTGCGCGTCGTAATAGAAGGTCTGCGTGCGTTCGCGGTAGATGGGCGTGTCGCCGGACGCGCGGCCCAAGAGCGCCTTCGTGCGCAGGACGTGGAAGCCTTCCTCCAGGCCGACGGCCATCCGGCCCCAGTCGTTGGCCGGATAATGCGGAATCGCGCCGGCGTCGAAATCGGCGACTTCGAACACGGTTTCCATGCGCCGTTTCACGGCGATGTCGTCGTCGCTCCACGGGAAGACGCTGGCGGCATCGAGCTTGGCGGCGCCCAGCTTGTAGCGCAGCACGGTTCCGGCGGGCATGGCCGGCAGCGCGGCGGTCCACCACTGCGAGGTGCTCGCGCCGTCGACGCTCCCGTTGGTGGCGAAAGCCAAGGTCGCGACCCGCGTGGCGCCTTTGCCCCGGCCGGCGCTGCCCTCGGGATAGTCCACGCCGTTCGTCGTGTAGTACAGCCAGGCCGCTTCCGCCGTCGGCGCGTAGCCGATCTTGGCCCAGATCGCGACCGGCTGGTCCGCGGCGTCCACGGGCGCCGGGCCGAACTGCAGGTTCGTGGAAACCTGGTTGTTCTGCGCGGGGTCGTGATAAAACCACGCGACCGTTCGCGCGTCGTCGAAGAGATTGGGAGCGCCGCCCGCGTTGACCACGAAGCCCGTGGAGCCGATGGTGCAGGCATAGGTTTCGGCGCCGGGCGACCCGATGGCATTGCGCGTCGTGTCGGCCGCGGCGAATTTCTCCGCCACGCGCCGGACGTATTTCATCTGCTCGTAGCCCAGGAACTTGTCCTTGGCGCCGGCCGGCGGGTTGTCGCGATCGCCGGGATTCTGGACCACGATATCCAACTGCGAATTCAGGTCGATGCCGCCGTCGAGCTTCATGAGGACGTTTTCGGCCGAACCGTCCGCGCGCGCGACGAACGCCAAGTTGCTCGAGCGGACGACGCGCGGCAGGTCGATGCCGTAGCCGTAGTCGGAACCGTCCGGATCGGGCAGGCCATAGGGGTTGAACCCGGCGTCGCCGTTGCGCCCGTCCCTGCGCGCAACCGTCACGGTGCCGGCCTTCGTTCCGTTCTCATAGATCTCGATGGGCTGGACTTCCTCGGTCAGGCCCTCGCCCCAGGCCAGCGGCATCTCCGGATTCCGCCAGGAGAACGCGTAGTACTTGCCGGGCGCGACGTAGATGGGCGTGTCGTCCATGTTGCGCAGCTTGCCGCCGCTGACCTTCACCTCGAAGGCGCCGTCGTGGTACGAGTAGTTGAACAGGCGCGCGCCTTCGGGAAAGACCGGCGCGACGTCTTTCGACGGCCAGGCCGACAGGTAGTTCTTGGCCATCATGAACAGCAGCGTGACGCCGTGGTCGTTGAGCCCGCCGTCGGTGGCATCGGGGTCGTAGCGCACCCAGGAGGTGAAGTCCCACGCGCTCCAGCGGCTGCTCTGGTAGCCCCAGGCGAAGTGGCGGTTGACGTCGAGCAGGTTCGGCAGATAGGGCTGGGCGAACTGGCCCAGGAACGGAATTTCCGCCGGCTTCGGGAACCAATCCGGCGAGCCGCTCTGGTTGTAGCCGTCCGTGTAGACGATCGGCAGGCCTTCGCGCTCCAGCAGGACGGCGTACGCCTGTTCGCGGTCGCCGCCCCAAAGATAGTTGTTGTCGTGGCTCATGACGTAGTGCATGGACTGGCCGGGGCTGATCACGGCGTAGGAGGGGTCGTCCATGCCGCCGAGATCGGCGCCGACGTTGCCCTTCACGGCGTTGAGGAAGTCGTCGTTGGCGACCCGCATGCCTGCGTCCACGTAGTACATCTTCCACGGCGGATCGCCGAGATGCTCGCCGTAGAGCAGCGCGTCGTCGCGCGGCTGGAGGTTGTCGAACACGGTGTCGCGGTGGTTGCCCCAATCGCTGAAGCCGCGCGAAATATTGAACTGTTCCTGCACCTGCCCGCCGTAGCCCCAGTTGGAACCGTCCTTCGGGCTGTCCATCTTGCCGAAGAAATACGCCGGCACGTGCTTCACGGCATCCAGCCGGTACCCGTCGACGCTGGCCTTGTCCGTGAACCAGCGGATCGCGCGGAACAGCAGGCCGTTGACGTCCTCCGCCACGGGATTGCCCATGTCGTACTTGCCGTTGCCGTAGCCCCAGGCCGCGGTGCGGCGGTCCGCCCGGCTGGGATCGATGCCGGTATCGGTGAACGGCTCGCTCGCCTCGCCGACGTCGTGCTGGCCGTTGCCGTTGGCATCGGTCCAGTCGAAACGGCCGTTCGAGTTCGTATCCTCGAAGGGCTCCTTGTTCGCGAACGTGTAGACGGTCGACGTGGTGCCGCCGCTGACCGCCTCGAGGGGCAGGTCGGTGTCGAGATAGTATTCGGGATGGCCCGCGTGGCGGACCCCGGACCACTTCGCGTAGTGGTCGCCTTCGCTGTAGCCGAAGCTCGTGTTGTAGTCGCTCTCTTGCGCGATGTCCTGGCCGAACGGATTGCGGTTGAGCACCTGCCATTCGTCCGACCAGTTCGGCCAGCCCCAGTTCTCATACGTCGTGCCCGACGTCCACTTCAGGTGGAAATCCTCCGGCACGAACCCGTTGGCCTGCAACGTGCCCGGGGCGCCGGACGACATCGGGCCACCGTTGTGCGCCATGACGTTGTCGAAATAGACGCGCAGGCCGAATCGGTGCGCCACGTCGACGAGATGCAGCAGTTCGGTTTCCGTGCCGTACTTGGTGGTGGTCGTGCCGTTCTGGTTCTTGCTGCCGAGATCGAAGCGATCGTAGCAATCGAAGCCCACGGAGAGGCCGCCCCCGGCCTTGAATGGCGGCGGCAACCACAGCGCCGTGTAGCCCGCCTCGGCCAGTTCGGGAATCCGGCGGGTCAATTCCGGCCAGCTCGTGTTGAAATACTGGAGGATCACCTCGCCGGCCGGGGCCGGACATGCCGCCAGAATCAACAGACCAAATACGCCCGCCCGCCATCGCCGGAAGCTACCGCTCATGTTGCACCCTTCATGCTTGCGTTCTCGCACGTCTCCTCGCCGCCGTCCGGCACCGCGTCAGCGGTGCGCCTTGAACCGGAAGAACAAACAGTTGGTTTGCGCGAAGTTGGTCTGGCTCCACGTGTTCGTCACCGGCGTCGGCGGCAGGTTGGTCAGCCAGTCGCGCCAGCCCGATTCCAGATTGCTGGAGCATTGCACGATCTGGATGGCGTTGCTGCCCCCTTGCCAGACCAATTGCAGTGCGTTGCCGACCATGGCCACCCGCTCGAAGCGCAGCTGGGACGCCGCGCTCCCCGGATTCGTGTCCGCTTGGTATTCCTGCAGGTTGGTGCGGCCGTCCTCGTCCTTGTCTCCCGCCGCGTCGTTGACGCCCGGGTTCAAGCCGTGGGCGATTTCCCAATCGTCCGGCATGCCGTCGCCGTCGCCGTCCGCCGCCGGCGAACTGACCACGAAGACCGTATCGCTGATCCATTGCCCCTCGGTGCCGGGCACGACCTCCAGATCGGCCAGCTGGATGTATTCGCCGGCCTGGTTGCCGACGTCCATGCAGCCGAACGAGACCTGTCTCAGCGGATCGCTGTCGGAATCGAAGAACATGACGTTCGTGGCGATGAACTCGCCGGAACTGCGCGAGGTAATGGTCAGCCAGGCGTTGGAGGCGGACAGCAAGTCGAACCGGTAGTCCAGCCCCGCGGTCGTGGCCGGCAACGTCAGCGTGTTGTAGTTGGCGGCCATGATGGTCACCATGTTGGGCATGAAGGGCGAATAGGTCAGCGATGCCAGCCAACCGCCGTTTGCCGAAATCAGATCGACGAATTGGTAGAGCCCGGAGCCGTGCGCCAGATCGAGCTTGAACCGGATGGAATCGCCCGCCACGAGGGCCTGGCCGAACGGGCGGTCGAGGGAGAAATACTGCCACTGGGCGGGGTTGTCGAACTGCCACGCCTTGGGCCCCAGCGCGCTCGCATCGGAAACGGACAGGCTCGCGGCGCTGGCATACGTCTGCGTCCAGGCCGCGAAGCCCATGCCGCCGTTGTCGCCCAGCTGCCAGCCGTCCGCGTACGCCGCGTTGGTCGGGCTGTCGAAGGCCGGCGCGCCGTACACGCGCGTGCCGACCGTGATGGCGTTGGTTCCGGCCTGCAGGGCGATGCCCGCGACTTCCCAGGCGGACGTCGCCGTCAGCGTGCCGGACTGGCCGGTCGCGGCGTTCGTCCAGACCAGATCGCAGCTTTGACCGCTCTCCACGAAGCCCTGCAAGGTGAGGACGGACGCCCCGCCGGCGTCGTGCCATTCGCAGACGGGATTGGTGATCGCCACCGCGTCCGCCGGCGCGCAGTCCTGGAAATAGACGAACCAATACTCCGTCTTGCGCAGGTAATCCTCCGCGCCCTGGTTGTCGTGGAAATGGAAGTAGAGCCACTGGGTTCCGGGCGGCGCGAAATATTGGGTTTGCCAGACGCCGGCTTCGATTTCCGTCATCGGGAGCGCCTCCGCCACCGTGCTGCCGGTGTTGGCGTCCACGACGTGCACGAAAATATTCGTCGCGAATTCCAGCGGGCATTCCGGCAGCGGTTCGTAGGTGATGGTCAGCGGCACGCACCCGACGGGATACTCGGGGGTGAACGTCGCCCACCCGTCCTGGGGCGGACAATAGACGGAATAGTTCCAGTCCTTCGCGTAGTTGTTGTCCCAGACGAGGTCGTTCGTCGGGCCCATGTTGAACACGAAATTGATCCAATCGCAGCCGCGCGGCGGATCGTAGAGCGTCGACCAGACCCCGGAAAGGTCCTGCGTCATGGCCAGCGTCGCCACCTCCTGCCAGCTGTCGCGGCCGATGAACAGGTTGAGGTTGGTCGCGCCGAACAACGGTCCCGTGGCGGGGCCGTAATGGATCGTGATCGGATCGCAGCCGTAGGGCTGGGCCGGATCCAGCCAGACGTTGCCGGTGTTGGTGTGGCAGTCCTGCACGTCCACGTTCCAGTTGTTGTTGTAATGGGTGTCCCAGCCGCCCTGCCCGTCGTTGAAGCACACGTTCAGGTTGTAGGCGGGATCGCGCAAGCTGTAGGTGCCGGTCCAGCGCCCGTCGCCGAGCGAGGTCAGCCGGACGTCGGGATCGACGATCAGTTCCCAGTTGTTCTGGCCGACGTGGGCGAAGACCTGCGTGGCCGTCGCCAGCGGGCCGTCCGCCGCCTGGTAGGTGAAGGTGACTTCGGAGCAGCCGGTGGGCCGGGCCGGCTCGAAGTCCATGGTGGAATGGCAACCCACGGCCACGTACCAGTCCTTGGCGAAGTTGTTGTCCCACGTGGCGCCGGCGCCATCCGTGAACGCGTAATTCAGGCCGCGAGTGCCGCCCGGGAAATCGGAGTAGGAGCAAAGCCACAGGTTGGTGTCGTAGGTCGAGCGCGTCATGTTGGTGTAGAACGCGTTCTGCCAGCCGTCGTGGCCGATGAGCATGCGCACCTGCGCCGCGCCGGCCAAGGGGCCGCCGGCCGGGTCGTAGGAGAACGAAACCGGCTGGTCGCAGCCGTTGTTCTCGGGGCCGGCCGTCGCCGTGCCGCTGGCGGCCGGCGGCGTTTTGGAGAAGATCAGCGCCGAATAGCGCCCCATGTCGACGTTCGCGGCCGGCGGCGAACCGACGGCCTCGACGGAGGCGGACCCGACGTTGTTGAAATCGCCGTAGTAATTGGTCTGGTCGCTGTTGAAATGCGCGTACCACGTGCCGGCGGAGGGAAATTCGATGCTGTAATTGTGGTTGGTCCAGGCCGTGATGCCGAAGTTGGCCACCACCACCACGTCGTCGCCGCCCGCGTCCCAGCGCTTGTAGGCGATGACCTTGTTGGCGTTGTCGACGTGGTAGACGTCGCAGTTCGAACCCTTGAGCCCCTGCGTGCCGCCTTTCAGGTTGCGCCGGGCGTGGACCAGCGCCTGGTAGGCGGCGACGTGCCCGCGGTGGTATTCGCTGGTCATCGCATCCCAGCGGTAGCCGGTGCGGTCGGAAAACGACCAGTATTCCATCATTTCCTCGCCCTGGAAAATCATCGGGATTCCGGGCGAGGTCAGGTAGACCGCGGCGGCCAGCAGCGACCGCTTGCGCGCCCAGTAGCTCGCCGGATCGTTCGAGTCGATCAGCTGGGCCAGGCGCGTGTTGCCGTTCAGGTCGCCGGCGGTGTCGTGCGATTCCACGTAGAGGACCCGGCCCAGGCCGGCGCCGTTGTTGATCATGCCCGCCAGCGCGTTCATGTCGCGGTTGGCGTCGCTCGGATCCGCCACCAGCGCGCGCAGATCCTCCATGAAATCCATGTCCCAGCGGCAGTCGAAGCCCCACGTCGCGTCGCCGTTTTCCTGAATCGAAATCACGTTCGTGTAGTCGGCGTGGATGCGCGCGTTGCATTCCTGCATCAGGCTGACGCCGTCGTCGTTGCCCGCCGTGCCGCTGCCGGTGTCGTAGTAACCGATGTGGAACGGCGAATCCGTGCGGAACCCGTCCACGTGGAACTGGTCGAGCCAGGCCGAGTAGTTGTCCTTGATGTAGTCGCGGACTTCCGTCGTGGCGTAGTTCGGCCGGGTCGCCCCCCAATCCGTGCAGCACAGGCCCGCGGTGTTGTAGTGGTAGATGCCGCCGTACTCCGCGACCGGCGCGTAGCCGTCGAACTGCCACGTCGCCAGGTCGCTGGGACCCCAATGGTTGTGGACCACGTCCAGAATGACCGCCATATTGCGGGTATGGCAGGCATCGACGAATTCCTGCAGTTTCCGCGAACCGCCGTAGGCGCTTTCCACCGCGTAGGGATCCGACGGATTGTAGCCCCAGCTGTTGTCGCCGGGGAATTCCATGATCGGCATCAGCTCGATCGCGTTGACGCCCAGTTCCTGAAGATGGCCGAGCTTGGCGATCGCCGTATCGAACGTGCCTTGCGGCCATTGGCTCCACTGCGGGCTGAACGTCCGGACGTGCATGGCGTAAATGACTTCGTCCTTGCGCTCCGGCCGCGCGAACGAATCCACGTCCCAATCGTAGGCGTCCGGAGCGAACACGATGCTGTTCCCCCCCGAATTCACCACGCTCAAGCCGCGCGGATCGCGGCGCCACAGGTTGCTATTGATCACGTACTTGTATTCGGCGCCGGCCGCGGCGTTCGTGCAATCCGCCGACCAATAGCCGTTGCCTTCGCTCGCCAGCGGATTGGTGGCCATGTTCCAGCCGTTGAAATTGCCGGCAACGGCCACGTTGGTCGCGTGCGGCGCCCAAACCCGGAACGTCACGCCATGGACCGCCCCCGCTTCATACGGGATCGCCCCCACTCCGGAGCGGGCGGATTGCGCCGCCGCTGGATGAATCGTCAGGACCGACAAAACCAAAGCGGCCGCGCAAGCGGACAACCGATCATTCATGGAACTCTCCTGGTGGTGGGATCCGGATGGATCGCGTGATCGCGACCATCGTGTTGAAAAGCCGAACCGCAAGGCGTCCCCGAACGAACGAAGCGTTTTTCTGGAGCGTTCTACCTTTCGCTCCAGATTGACGCTGCTTGCTGGTTTCATGAATCGCTCCGGTGTCGACCGATTACCTGAACGTGCCCCGATTCGTCGGCGCCGGCGCTTGCCGGCGCACCCCTCGAACTGAATGAGGCAATGACGGATTCATAGGTTGATCATGAATATGGCATGAAGACCATTTTTTGTCAGTGATATAAATCACTGATCCGCTTCCAGGCCCGATTTTCGCTGAATCGCCCCATTTTTCCCGGTTTTCAAGGGTTTCCGGCTGGCGGCGCCGGGTTCGAGATCCGCAACATGGGCGATTTTTTCCGCCGAGAACGCATGGCAAGACGTCGCTTGGAACGCCGGTTTCCGGCGGCTGGTCGGCCAACTCCCGCCCGACGACCTGGAAAAGTTCCGGGATGGACGTGGCCGCCCTCAAGACCCCAGCAGGCCTCTGGCTGGACATCGGCGTGCGGTTCGCCCACGGCAAGAAAACCCAAATCGAGGCTATCCGGTATTCCCAACGCCTTGACGGACAGGGCCCGCCGGGCCTACGCTGAAATGCCATGAAACCCATGCCAAAACAGGTCCTGGAGCAGTTCATCGCCGCGTTCAATCGCGCCGATGCGGATGCTCTCGCCGCCTTGTACGCCGAGGACGCCGTCAACCACCAGGTCGCCGAGGAACCCGTTCGCGGCCGCGCGGCGATCCGCCGGATGTTCGCCGACAGCTTCGCGACGGCGAAAATGACCTGCCTCGTGGAAAATCTCTTCGCCGACGGCGAATGGGCGATCATGGAATGGCGCGATCCGTTGGGCTTGCGGGGTTGCGGATTTTTCCATGTCGTGGACGGAAAAATCGTCTTTCAGCGCGGCTACTGGGACAAGCTGACTTTCTTGCGCCAGCACGGCCTGCCCTTGCCGGAGAAATAAGACCGAAAACAATCACGGTTCCTCGACAGGCTCGGAACAGTCGACCCGCTCTCTTCTTGGCCGGCCATGCTTCGACTGCGCTCGGTATGGATGAGCACGCGAGCGGGTCGAATGGCGGAGAGAGAGGGATTCGAACCCCCGGTACCTTTCGGCACTCCGGTTTTC
>ERZ1645187.338-NODE-338-length-45768-cov-11.379389_pt1 | contig 45768 bp, 35 predicted proteins | sample MGYA00575352_ERZ1645187 | MGnify/ENA primary metagenome ERZ1645187 (study PRJEB40837, sample SAMN11349314) | freshwater sediment metagenome | isolation source: river sediment | host: Sediment | place: India: Wazaribad , New Delhi | collected 2017-02-21 ... | reverse complement strand
CATGAAAATGACCGACTTCGGCATCGACCCCCCAAAAGCGTTGCTTGGTACCGTGAAAGCGGCCGATGCCGTCAACGTAAAATTTGAGGTTATTCTTAATCAATAACATATTAATAATAGTTAAAACCAATCAAAAAAATGAAGAAAACAACACTGTTCCTTGCAATTATCTTAATTGCATTTCGTTCGTTTGGCCAGCAATTTGAAGAGCCAAAATTATCGGTTACCGATTTCGAAAAGGTAAAACTACATGTAGGGGCCGACTTTGCCTTGCAATATCAGGCCATCGACCACCATGCCAGCACGGCAAAACTGATTGAACTCGGTTCGAACTTTAACCTGCCCACTGCCAATTTGAACCTCAACGCCATGCTGGCTCCGGGTATCAAAGTGAATCTCGAAACTTATCTTTCTGCCCGTCACCACAACGAAGCATGGGTTAAAGGCGGTTATCTGCTTATCGACAATCTGCCGTTCCTGAAAGCTGCCGATCCGATCATGAAATACCTGACCATCAAAGCTGGGGTTTTCCAACCCAATGTTGGCGACCAGATCTTCCGTCGTTCCGACAATGGCAATGTTATCAACAACCCTTTCGTAGGCAACTATGTGATGGACGATTTCACCACCAACACCGGCATTGAAGTTTACTTCCGCAAAAACGGGTTGCTCATCCTGGGTGGTGTCAACAGCGGCAACCTCAAACCGGCCCTTGGCGGCACCGAAGGTTCAGGCACCTCGAAAGAATATGTTGGTTATGATCTGGTTGACGAACTGGCTATCAACTGGAAACTGAGCTACGACAAACAGGTAACCGAAGATTTGCGCCTTCGCGCTTCACTCTCGGGTTACCATGTTGGCGATACCCACAGCACCACTATCCACTCGGGCGACCGTACCGGTTCACGCTACTATCTGGTGATGAACACCCAGAATGATGGGACTACCGAATTCGATGTGACCAAAAACCACATGTCGGGCAACTTCTATCCTGGCTCAGGCACAAAAGACAACACATTGGTTGCCAATATTTTTGCCAAATACAAATGGTTCGAAATCTTTGGTACTTACGAACAGGCCAAAGGCGAACGCACCAATTTTACCACTTTCGCTAAAACCGAATACGACTTTGCCCAGTTGGCCATCGAAGGTATTGCCCGTTTTGGCAAACAAGACCAATGGTTTGTTGGCGCTCGCTACAATGTTGTAACCGACGACAAAGCAGTCGCTACCTCAAGAATTGATCAGGCTAAAAACCTGAAAGTTGACCGTACCCAGTTGGCTGCAGGATGGTTTATGACCAAAAACGTTGTAACCAAAATTGAGTATGTCAATCAAAACTACTCCAACTTTGCCACCTATGGCGAAGATGCAGGGTTCAAGGGCGTAATGGTTGAAGCAGCCATTTCATTCTAAGAAAAATCGTTAACAGGTAACAGAAAAAGAGAAAGCTGCCGGCAGTTTCATTCAGTGCCGGCAGCTACACTCTTCCCTTAGCCGGTGAACCCAGCCCCATTCTTGTTCATCCATCAAATGTCAAGCCATGAAAATCAGACTTATATCTATTCTTGCCGTCCTGCTGGTTTTCATTTCAGTAAACCTTGTCGGCGGACAGCAATCGGAGTTGTCGCTTCACAGTGGCAGCCCACTTCCCGAACTACCCGGCTCTATTCATGCCCTCAATATTAAGGGGACCACCAATGTCAACAGTTTCTCACTCTATTTTCAGCCGCAGGCACAACGGCAACACCACCCTTTACCCACGCTTTATACGAGTGGCAATAAACTAATTGGTAAAATTCAGGTGAGTAGCCTGAAAGCCGACCATCAGGGCATCCTGAAAGATTTCCGGGCCATGGTTAAATCAGATCAGTTTCCCGAAATCGTTATCGAAGTCCCTAATGATGAGGTGAAGATCACAGAACAACGGGGCGGACAGCCGTTTACCCTGCCCGTTTACATGACCCTTGGCGGGGTACGCCAATACTATCAGACCAACTGTATACTCGAACAGACTCCAGAAAGGGGGTATGATGTCACCGGAAATGCTGCCCTCAAACTCTCCGATTTCGGAATTGTCCCTCCGGAGAAATTCTTTGGGATGATCAAAGTAAACGATTTGGTTCATATCGAGTTTCGCATTAAATTCGCTGCGGCTGAATAATCATCAAACGAAAGCCATATGGCTTTCATCAGGATTATTCGACATATCTAACAACTGTCATCTATGAAATTCCATACCCGAACTCGCTACGGCTTGCGCACCATGATTGAGATTGCTGCCGGCGACAAAGATTGCGGAGTCTATCAAAAAGACATTGCCCAGAATCAATCCATATCGGTCAAGTATCTCGATCAGATTATCAATTCGCTGAAAGTTGCCGGGCTTATTACCAATGTCAAAGGGAAAAAGAGCGGCTACCAGCTCACCCGGCCTGCCGCTCAAATTACCATGCTCGATATCCACAATGCTTTTGAGTTTGGCATTTGCGTGGTCGACTGCACCAATAAATCGTTCCATTGCGATAAGCGGGGCAGTTGTGCTGCCGAAGATTTCTGGGGTAATCTGAACAACAAAATCATCGACCACTTTAGAAGTGTCACCCTCGAAGAACTGGCTGCCGAACAGAAACAGATAAACCTAAAACATCAACCCGAAGGGATAAGTTGATCAGGGCAAATCGGCACTTCAACGGTTAATTTCTCCATCATCCGGGAAATCTATTTGGATTCATAACAAAAAGGTAACGTAAATGAGCTGTCATCGCGTTACTCATTTTTTCTTTTCCGCTATTTTTGCCCCGATACTTTTTACCATCGTACATGAGAATCTTGATCTTCCTCTCCGCTTTGGTGCTGCTGAGTTCGGCATCACCCGTAAACCCGTTCCGCGACAAGCAAAAAAGCTACACCAGGGTGAGGGAGGCCTATGCTGCCAAAGAGAAAACAGTAGTGAAAACCCTGGCCGAACATGCCATCTCGCGCGACAGCCTGCGTATCTGGTTCCGGGCTTTTAAAACCGAAAAAAAGGTTGAACTATGGGCCAAAAACAGTTGCGATACCGCCTATACGATGATTAAAGAATTCCCCATCTGCGATATATCGGGCGAAATCGGCCCCAAGCGAAGGGTGAAAGATTTGCAGGTTCCCGAAGGGTTTTATCACATCGCCGAACTGAACCCTTTCAGCAAATATTATCTTTCGATGAAAATCAACTACCCCAATGCCTCCGACAGCATACGCGGCGTCAAGGGCCGTCTGGGCAGCTTGATTTATATTCATGGCGATTGTATCTCGTCGGGGTGCCTTGCCATGAGCGATGAACGCATCAAGGAGTTGTATGTCTATTGTATTGAAGCTTACAACAGCGGTCAACCGGAAATTGGGATCTCCATCTATCCGGCAAAGCTCGAAGATGCCACCTATCAAAAACTAATCAAAGCCTATAGCAAGGACAAGGATAAAATCAGCCTGTGGGGCGACCTGAAAAAAAGCTACGACCTTTTCAATGCCAGCCATCATCCCCCAACCGTGAAGTTCCTCCCCGACGGGACACACGATATCAACTGATACCTGCTCACCTCCCACAATGCATATTCCCGAATCCTTTGATTGGGGCCTTCACCCCGCGATCCAACCATTTTCACATTACTTTCGTTAGGGTTTCTGTGCTGTTTCTGTGCTTCAATAGTACAGATAGAGTACAGATAGAGTACAGATAGAGTACAGATACTATTCTTAAACATTGGTGTTGAGCTATCGTTAGGGGTAGCCGAAACCAGTCGGTGGCGGACAGTGCCATCGGGATATTTTTCAACGGATAAAACCCTAAAGCAATGCTCTTGTCAGGTGGGTGGGTGTAGCCGCTGTACAAACCATTTCCGCACGTTTTGCATGATTTGTTGCTGACCGGCTGGCGCCCGGCGTTTGCACGAAGCCCGCTCGGTACTTCCTTCGGGGGCACCCCAGCGGATTTCGGCCCCATCGTTGGGGTTGTAACCCATTTCGAATGCGGCACGGCGAGCCAGTATTTCGGCTACGGTAAGCTCCTGCAACGAGCCGTCGGAACGGGGATAACTGATTTTCAGTCCGGCAACCTTTTCGTTGAGCAACGATTGCAATTGCTGTTTCATCCCTTCGGGAGAGGAGAGCTTCGGGATATCGTAGTCGTTCGGATAGCGTACTACCCTGTCGGGGAAACCCATTACGGCATCGATGGCAATCAGCAGGCGTAGATCGCGGTTGGGGGTCGAGAAATCTTCCCAAAGGCCACCGGTCTGAAAGACCCCTTTGGCGCTGCCCGGCATCGGGATAACCGTTCCGGGATGTTGCTGCATATACTCCTCGCCATTGGCTACCGATTTCACCCTTACCAGCAACTGCTCGTGCAGCGACTGTATCAGGTCAAGCAGGGCCACCTCGGGGTCGAGCGGTTTGGGATTGACCACCCGCTCCATGGCCTGATAGAAATCTTCGGAAGGCATATGGTGCTGCTGCGACGAGTAGGGGGTAAAGGGCGACGACTGGCTTAATTCATCGTTCTTCAGTAGCCTGATTTTTCCCTCTTCCAACACTATCGGCCGGAAAGCCTTAAAACCCGGTTCGCCCACTACCTCTTCGGTGCTGAAAAGAAAATTACCTTTCCAGAAGCGTTTTACCGCTACCGTTTTGTCGGGTTGTGCATCGATAGCCAGCAATTTTCCCGGTTTATCATGGGTTTGGGGAACCCAGCTTACGACTATCAGGGTATGACCGTAGGGATCGGCAAAGACGGTGCCCGGACGGAGTGAAGGGCGGTCGAGCGCCACCGGATAGTAATCGGAGCTATTGTTGTCGAAGGCCGTACGGGCTGTACCCGAATGGACACCATTCATAATATTGCGGATATAGGCATTGAAAGCCAATACGGGATGGTTTTTAGAGGAGCCACTCTCGTTGGTAACCCACTGCCCGGTGGAAGGGGCTTTGCCCAGATAGCCGCGGTCGCTGATGTGATAGCCAAAGGGCAATCCCAGTTTCCAGGCAAAATAGGCACGCAAGAAGAAGGGATTGTCGGCACAGTCGGGCTCCATCAGCACACGGACTTTCGCACCCGGATTATCCTCATCGAGCGAGAGGTAGTTGTAGAGCAGGTTCTTTTGCTGTTGCTGTGTTACCTCGTGAAGCGCCTTCCATGAGCTCTGCTCGTCGCTTCCCCGGAAAAGGGCATTGACCCATGCCGAGTAGAGGGTTTCGGTGGCCTCGTCCCAGCTGCGCGTGGTTTTCCAGATAGCGCCGGGGGCAGAGGTGGGTTTGCCTTCGCCGATAACAAACGACAGTTGTGCGCTTTTGTTGCCGTCAATCATCAGGGTTGCCTGATAGGCTCCGGCGTTAGCCGCCCCAAAATGGTCGAGCCGCCAGCAGGGCAACTCCTCGCCCGTCTCGCTCATGGTCGGGTTTATTTCGCCGGCTGGCGTTTGAAGCACAATCCTGGCTTTACGGATATTACTCCCCCCGGTGGCCAACAGGCGGAACGGTTCGCCCGGTTGGGGATTTTTAGGTATCAGCAACAGCGCATTGACCGGGGTATAAGCGTCAGGAGTTTTGCCCTCAATCACCGCATCAATTTTTTTCAGCAGTTCGGCCCCTTTATTTCCGGCGGAGTGGTTCCCGCAGGAGAGTAAGGCAACGAAAAGCAAGGAACCTATTGCTGTTTGCCGTAAGCGGCGAAAATATATTTTGACGTTAACCGTGTGCATGATTCAATCGTAATTAAGGAGCGTTTATTGGTCATTCAGGGGTTGGCAGAATACCACGGATGGTCGGCTACCCTGGTGATCCCTTTCTGACCGACGGCACCGACAACGCGGCGTACGGCCACCCGGTTACGTTCGGGAACATATTTTGGATCGGCAGGGACAATACTGCTGATATGGACTTTCCCGGAGGAGTGAATAAAATAGCCATCCGTCAAATAGAAACCTACATGGGTAACCCGTTGGGCCGACTTACCGAAGAAAAGCAAGTCGCCGGTTTGAAAAAGACTGATTTGGGTATCGTCGATAACCTTGCCATATTGTGCCTGCTGCGAGGCATCGCGGGCCAGAATAATTCCCTGAGTATAGTAAAGCAGTTTGACAAAGCCCGAACAATCGGCCGCTTTAGCTGAACAGCCCCCCCACAGATAGGGTGTACCCATCATTTGGCGTGCCGTCCGGACCATTGTTTGCCCGTCGGGTTGCTGTTGGCTCCAGCGGTTCCACGAGAGGCAGGCGCTTTTGGGCAGATAGCCGCTGCGCCCGTCAGGGGTCTTGATTTGCAGGAATGATCCCGCTTCAGCTGTCACCTCAAAGAGGTCGCCCAGTACTATATCGGAAACCACGTCGCTATTGCGTCCGGGGGCATCGTAAACAAACCCCGATATTTCGTGATAAAAATAGCGGTTAGCCCCTTTCCATCGGTCCAGTTCATCGGCCGTGAGCCGTTGCAGGCCTGCATCATCCATCCAGCCAATGTAGGCATCGGGGGTTTGCACCCTTACCCACCCTTTGCGCGAATCGAGCACCCTCATGGGGGTTCCCATCAACGCCTGCGAGACCAGTTCGGAGGCATCGCCGGGCTGTGCCCGCAGGTTCGAGACCGAAAGGGTGGCCAGTGCCCACCCTTTATCGCCCAAATGAGCGGCCGGCAACAGCCTGACGGAGTCGGTAAACACAATTCCCTTTTCGGTAAGCCAGTTGCTAATTTTAGCGATGGCATCGGGCTGATCGCTCTCCCCCGAGAGTACGGCAGCGGGTTGAAGCGTATCCTTCAGTACAATATCGAGAATCGCCACCCGAGCATCGGGAACGAGTTGTTTCTGCAGCACTTTCAGTTCTTCGGCAATCGCCCGGTAAGAAGGCAACTGGGCCACACCCATTGACGGATGACTGAAAATCAGCAACAGTGAAAAAATCGGCAAAAAAATATTCTTCATCACAAATAGGAATAACGCGCGGCAAAATTAGCTCTTTTATTGAATATCACCTGTTTATTCTTTGGATAATTCACGTCCGCAGCGATTTGCAGGCACATTGCCCCAATGATCCAACAACAACGACAACATGATTTAATCGTTTGTTTTTCATCGCATAGCAATCAAATATTTTGTAAATTTGATACGATTCTTCAATAGCTTTCTTCTCATACAATCCTTAAAAACAACTGAACCATGGAAAACAAACCACGTCGTGAGTTTCTGAAGAAAAGCCTGTTGGGCGTTTCGTGTGCCGCACTGGCGCCGACCGCTATCGGGGCTACCCTTCCTTCAGCATCGGCACCACCGATGGCTGCCCCGCTGCCTACCCGTCAACTTGGGAAAACCGGAATCGATACCCCCCTCATCAGCATGGGTGCAGGTAACGCTACCAATACAGCCTTTGTACAGGCTGCTTACCGTTCGGGGGTAAAACTATTTTTCTCGGCCACCTATTATGGCGAAGGCAACAACGAACGGCTGGTTGGCGAGGCGTTGAAAGATTTCCCGCGCGATTCATTTATCGTCGGCACAGCCGTTCCGCCCGATGGCTTCGACCATAAGGAGGGTACTTTTGCCAAAGACACCTCGACCGCAGCCTATCTGAAAAAGGCCGAAGAGAGCCTGAAACGGTTTGGCCTCGATTATATCGATATTGTACTGCTCCCTTATGTCGGGAAGCGCGAATCGGTCTTTTTTGAACCCCTGCTGAATGCGATGCAGCAGCTAAAACAACAAGGGAAAGCCCGCTTTGTGGGCATTGCCACCCACAGTTTTTGCGATGAAGCCCTTCGTGCAGCCGCCGATACCGGAGTATACGATATTGCCATGCCGGCTTATAATTTCAAGAACGAGAACAAGGAGGCAATGGACGATGCGGTGGCTTATGCCGCCAAGGCGGGTATGGGCATTATTGCCATGAAGAGCACGGCAGGTGTTTTCCGCGACAAGAGCCGCACCACCCCGCTTAACAGCGATGCTGCGTTGAAATGGGTGTTGCAGAATCAAAATATCTCATCGATTGTTTCGGGGATGTCGTCGATAGAACAGTTGCAGAAAAATCTGGCCATGATTAACCATTTGAAAATGACACCAGAGGAGTTGCAGGAACTGGCTTGTACCGAAACACCGGGCGAACCGGGGCTTTACTGCCGCCAGTGCCATCGCTGCGTGGCACAATGTCGACAGAATCTCGATATTCCGACCCTGATGCGTAGCTACATGTATGCCTACGGTTATCAAAACACGGCGCAGGCCAAACATACGCTTGAACTGGCCGGTATAGGCGAGAATGTTTGCCATTCGTGCGACAGCTGCACCGTGCAATGTATTTCAGGCTTCGATGTTCGCAACCGGGTAGCCGATATTGCCCGGCTAAAGGATGTCCCTTACGAGTTTCTGGTCGGATAAATTTATTTCCGGATAACGATACCACTGGCCATCCGGCCGGTTTTGGCCCCATCGCGGCGGGCCGAATAAAACATTTCGGGCTGTTTGTAGGAACAATATTCTGCATGCAGCCCGATATTTTGAGCTGGCACACCGGCCTCGAGCAACTGTGCCCGGTTGGCTTCGCGAAGGTCGAGCAGCCGTTTGCCGGGTTGTCTGTTTTCCCGCAGGAAACGGGGATCGAAGTTGCACCATACCTCCTCGCCCACTTCGTAAACTTCAGCACTGATGGCCGGGCCAATGGCTGCTACCATATTTTCGGGAAGGCAACCCATTTGCTGCTGCATCGTTTCGACCGTCAGCCTGACAATCTGCTGCAGGGTACCCCGCCAACCGGCATGTATGGCTGCTGCCACAGCATGGACCGGATCGAACAGCAAAACAGGCACACAATCGGCCGTTTTCACCGCAATACAAACATGGGGCAGTTGCGTAACCAACGCATCAGTATCGGCCAAGAATAACGTTTTATCAACAGGCGAAAGTGCAAAGAAAGCTTCGTCAATCATTTTCACATGGGCCGAATGGGTCTGTTTGGGGAAAATCATCTTATCAGCCTCAACCGACAACTGTTTGCCGACTCTTTCACGGTTGGCGCGTACCCGCTCAGGATTATCGCCCGAATGAAAGCCCATATTCAGACTGGAATAATTTCCTTCGCTGCTCCCACCCATCCGGGTAGTGGTAAAGGCTTCCACCCCGGCAATATTTTCCAGAATCGGGTAACGGATAAGTATCATCTTATTAAGCTCCATCATCAATTCAAACTTGAGGTTCAACCATCTCTTCAGGGCATCGTGAAGATTGAGACAGAAAGATAGCCGTTTTTGGCTAATTTTAGCGCAAAAATAGGCTACAATACCCGTAATTCCCGGCAGGGAAGCCTGTCAAAAAGAAATACTCAATGATTATCAAAATATTACAGGGCACTGCCGAGGCCAGTGCCGCCGAAGGGCTGACCGTGGTTATCGATGTTTTCAGGGCCTTCTCGACTGCCTGTTACCTGTTCAACGCCGGTATCGAAGTGATTTATCCGGTAGAGAAAGTGGAAGATGCCGTGGCGTTGAAACAACAACTCCCCAACGCCTTGTTGCTGGGCGAACGACATGAAAAAAAGGTCCCGGGCTTCGATTTCGGCAATTCGCCTACCCACATTGCCCCGCTCGACCTGAAGGGAAAGTCGCTGATTATGACCACCAGTTCGGGTACCCGCGGAATATACAATGCCACCGGGGCTTCGCAAATCATCACCGGTAGTTTTGTCAATGCCGATTCCATTGTGGCCTATATCCGCAGAGAAGCCCCTGAGGTGGTGAGCCTGCTTTGCATGGGTTACGAAGGGCATACGCCCACGCAGGAAGATACCTTTCTGGCCCAATATGTTGCAGCCCGATTGGAAGAGAAAGAGGTCGATTTTGAAGCGATGAAACTTGCTTTACGCAGCGGCGATGGTGCCCGATTGCTCGATCCGGCCAACGCGGAGTGGTCGCCAGCCAGCGATTTTGAACTTTGCCTTCATCTGAACCGTTTCGATTTTGTATTGAAGCTGACGCAGATGGATGGAATAAACGCGCTACAGCCGGTAGCCATTTAAGCGGCCGGGGCCCAAACAGCCGCAACCATTTGGCTCACAACAATTGGTAGATGGACTAAAAAAGTCCGTGCAGCTGGGCATCGATTTTATCAATCACCTTGCTCAAATCTTCGGCATTATCGGCAAAATTGATGTCATCAACATTAATTATCAACACCTTACCAAGATTGTAACGTGAAATCCAGGCTTCGTAACGCTGGTTGAGCTGGTTCAGGTAATCGAGCCGGATGGTATTTTCGTAATCGCGGCCACGCCGCTGAATTTGCCGCACCAAAGTTGGGATAGAGGCACGCAGATAGATAATCAGGTCGGGGGCTTGAATTAATTTCCCCATCAACGAGAAGAGCGAATGGTAGTTGGCAAAGTCGCGGGTACTCATCAGTCCCATCTCGTGCAGGTTGGGGGCGAAGATTTCTGCATCCTCGTAAATGGTACGGTCTTGAATGACGGTACGGCCCGAATGGCGAAAATCAATAATCTGGCTGAAGCGGGTATTCAGGAAGTAAACCTGCAAATTGAACGACCATCGTTGCATATCGTGGTAAAAATCATTCAGATAAGGATTGGTATCCACATCTTCGTAGTGGGCCTCCCAACCGTAATGTTTAGCCAGCAGGGTGGTCAATGTGGTTTTACCGGCGCCGATGTTTCCGGCGATGGCAATATGCATATTGTGATCTTTCTTCAATTCTCTCATCGCAATTCTATTGATTAGGAAGTATAAACTGTTCGCTTTAACGCGACAACTGTTGATGGATGGCCAGCAGCCCGTCGAGGTATTCGCGGTTATTGGCCAATCGCGGCACCTTATTCTGACCGCCTACCTTACCGCGTTCGCGCATCCACTGCAGAAATGTGCCATCGGCAACGGCCAGCACGTGCGGCAGTTCCAAAGTTACACTTTTATATCGTTTGGCCTCATAGTCGGAGTTGACTTCCTGCAATTTCTGATCGAGAATTTGGGTGAATTTTTCGAGGCTGCCGGGTGCTGTTTCAAATTCGACAAGCCACTGGTGGGCCCCTTTCTTCTGGTTGTCGCCCATAAATATCGGGCCGGCAGTATATTCGCGGACGATCGCCCCAGTCGACGAGCAGGCTTCGGCCAATGCCTTTTCGGCATTGTCGATAATCACCTCTTCGCCAAAGGCATTGATAAAATGGCGGGTCCGGCCGGTAATTCTTATCTTGTATGGGTTTCGCGAGGTAAAGGTTACCGTATCGCCAATCATGTAGCGCCAAAGCCCGCCGTTGGTCGAAATAACGATAGCATAATTGACTCCCGTTTCAACCTCCCAGAGGGGCAATGCGCGGGGGTGGTCGCTCTCCAGTTCGGCAACCGGGATAAATTCATAGAAAACCCCGTAATCGAGCATCAGCAACATATCGGGTGTCGAGGGGTCGTCCTGAATGGCAAAAAAACCTTCGGATGCGTTGTAAGTCTCCATGTAACGCATTTTTTCGGAAGGGATTATCTTCTTGTATTGTTCGCGGTAAGGCTCGAAATTGATGCCTCCGTGAATAAACACCTCGAGGTTTGGCCACACCTCCAGTATGTTCGATTTGCCGGTATAGTCGAGCACATAGTTCAGCAACACGAGGTACCACGACGGGACGCCCGCAAACGAGGTGACATTCTCCTGTGCCGATGTTTTGGCAATCTCGTCGATCTTCTTCTCGAACTCTTCAATCAGTGCAATCTCGGTGGGGGGGGTACGGTGGAAATCGGTCCAGAAGGGAAGGTTTTCAATCATAATGGCTGATAAATCGCCATAGTATGAATTGTTGTTCAGGTTGTTGATGCGGTGGCTTCCGCCAAGGGTGAGGCTTTTGCCCAGCAGCAGGCGGGTATCGGGATAGTTGCGGTGGTAAATGGCCAGCACATCTTTCCCTCCACGAAAATGACAATCTTCCAAAGCCTCTTTCGAGACCGGGATAAACTTGCTTTTGGCATTGGTCGTGCCCGACGATTTGGCAAACCATTTGATTTGCCCCGGCCAGAGCACATCTTTTGCCCCGGCAATCATGTTGCTGATATAGGGTTCGAACTGTTCGTAACTGCTTACCGGAACCTGCTGGCTGTACTCGGCCCACCGGTCAATTCCCTCGTAACCATACTTTTTGCCCCACTCGGTTTTCTCGGCCGTGTGCAGAAGGTCGAACAATACTTCCTCCTGAATCTCGCGGGCATGCTCCCGGTAGAGATCGATCTGGTAGATTCGTTTGTAATTAACCCAATTGACAATGGAGCTAAGTATAGCCATTTTCGTTTAATCAGATTTCAGTTTGAGAATTGAACGCCGCAAAATAATATTTTTTAGCACAGCCCCATCCCCGGTTTCAATAATTGGATAACTTTATTCCGTACAAATTTAATCACTTTTCGCGACCAATCATGCTCCGGCATCAAGATGGTTGACCGAAAACCAATAGATTTGCAGACCCAATTAACCATTCTTTCAGATGAATATTATCGACATTGTTTTGGCCTGTTTACTTATTGCAGCTGCTATCCACGGATTTATCAAAGGTTTTTTTGTTGAACTGGCTTCGGTGGTTGCCCTGATTCTGGGGATTTGGGGGGCTATCGAATTTTCGTGGGTTATCCGCGAATGGCTTTCGGGCCGGATAGGCTGGAGCCCCGAAACCATCAGGCTGGTTGCCTTTATCTTGGTTTTTGTTGTCGTGGTAGTGGTGGTCCACCTGGCTGCCAATATCATCGAAAAGTTTGTAAAAGCCATTGCACTGGGTATTTTCAGCCGGCTGGCCGGAGCCGTGTTTGGGGCATTGAAAGGGGCATTTATCCTCAGTGTCCTGATGCTGATTATCGCCCGTTTCGAAGATAACCGGGTCCACATTGTCCCGCAGCAGATGAAACGGGAATCGAAGCTCTATAAACCCATCGAGCAGTTTGCCCCGAATGTACTCCCCTTTCTGAAACCCGATCCGTCGAAGAAAGAAAAGGGTGGAAAGGGATTGGATCTGCTAACTTGAACCATAAAAAAGGCTGCCTGAAAAGACAGCCTTGAGGATTATCGCGGGAATAATCGTTTATTTCAATTTCTCAAATAATGTTTTGTAGCTCACCTGTTTGGCGATAATGTCGCGCAATTGGGCAATATTGACACGCTCCTGCAACATGGTGTCGCGGTAGCGAATGGTAACCGTATTGTCTTCGGCTGTCTGATGATCGACCGTGATGCAGAACGGGGTCCCGATAGCATCCTGGCGACGGTAACGTTTACCGATAGAATCTTTCTCGTCGTACTGACAGTTGAACTCGAACTTCAGTTCGTCGATAATTTCGCGGGCTTTCTCGGGCAGGCCATCTTTTTTCACCAATGGCATCACGGCCAATTTTACAGGGGCAAGCACTGCCGGCAATTTCAGCACCACGCGGGTATCGGTTTTGCCATCGGCCCCTTCGACCACCTCTTCGTGATAGGCGGCCGAAACCACCTGAAGGAACATACGGTCGACCCCAATCGATGTCTCTACTACATAAGGGACATACGATTCATTTAGTTCGGGGTCGAAATACTGTATTTTCTTCCCCGAAAATTGCTGGTGTTGCGACAAGTCGAAATCGGTACGCGAATGGATACCTTCCACCTCCTTGAAGCCAAACGGGAATTTGTATTCGATATCGACAGCCGCGTTGGCATAGTGGGCCAGTTTTTCGTGCACGTGGAAACGATAGTTTTCGTTACCAAATCCCAAGGCCCGGTGCCAGTTGATTCGGGTCTCCTTCCATTTTTCGAACCAGTCGAGTTCCGAGCCGGGACGTACGAAGAACTGCATCTCCATCTGCTCGAATTCGCGCATACGGAAGATAAACTGACGGGCCACAATTTCGTTACGGAAAGCTTTTCCAATCTGTGCGATGCCGAACGGTATTTTCATCCGGCCGGTTTTTTGCACGTTCAGGTAATTGACAAAGATACCCTGCGCCGTTTCGGGGCGAAGGTACACTTTCAATGCTCCGTCGGCAGTAGAGCCCATCTCGGTGGCAAACATCAGGTTGAACTGACGAACGTCGGTCCAGTTGCGGGTCCCGGATATGGGGCAGACAATCTCGTTGTCTTCGATAATTTTTTTCAATTCCGCCAGATCACTATCGTTCATTGCCTTGGCAAAACGATTGTGCAACTCGTCCCATTTCTGCTGGTATTCGAGTACACGGCCATTGGTTTCGCGGAACTTGGCTTCGTCGAACGCATCGCCAAAACGTTTGGCTGCTTTCTCCACCTCTTTGTCCATCTTGCCTTCGATTTTGGCTAACTCTTCTTCAATCAGCACATCGGCACGATAGCGTTTCTTCGAATCTTTATTGTCGATTAACGGATCGTTGAATGCATCGACGTGGCCCGAGGCTTTCCAAATGGTGGGGTGCATAAAAATGGCCGAGTCAATCCCGACAACATTTTCATTGAGCAGTACCATTGAATCCCACCAATATTTTTTGATGTTATTTTTCAGTTCAACACCGTACTGACCGTAGTCGTAAACGGCACCCAAACCGTCGTAAATTTCACTTGAAGGGAAAACATAGCCATACTCTTTGCAGTGGGCTATCAGTTTTTTGAAAATATCTTCCTGGGCCATTTCTATAATTTTTAGCGCGACAAAAATAGTTTTAATATTGGAAATCTTTCGGTTAACAGGGGCTAAAATTGTGTTCAACCTACCGGGTCAATCAACCTCTTCGAAATCGACATATTCGCCCTGTTCCCGTTTGTATTGTTTCTGTTTCATATCGGGGCGCTCAACCGTCACATCGCCCTGACGGCGGGTTTGGTTTTGCTGTTGTTGCTGCATATCCCTCACAATCTTCTCGGCTGCCTTCTCGACCACCCTTGGTGCCAGAAACCGCATGGCAACTTTAAAAGCATACCACACCAGGATAATGATAAAGAGTACCCTGAGAAATGAGACAATCGTCAGTAAAATAAAGAGTAGCATAACATCAGTTTGATAGACAAGCCCCAAAAGTAGCAATTATTTTCGAGCCTAATGATTACGGACAACGATCGATTCCACCTGAACGACGACCCGACCTGCCTTTTTTCCCATTTCCTTCATCGTCATCGCTCTCGCCAAAAATAAGGTTGATCCCCACTCTGAGGTTCATATTCCGAGCTTTCGACGGATAGAATGGCGATATCAGATTGTCGGCCGCCGCATAGATTTGAAACGGGCCTCCACGGTAACCGATGCCCAAACCAATGTTATCGTAGGTCGATTCCATCACCGAATAGCTGGCCGAGAGGGTCAGGCGATCCCACAGCAATGCATTTCCCGAAAGGGTTAAAGCTGAATGGACCATATTGTTGTAGATGCGAACGCGGGCCAACCCCGAGACACTGAATATATCGTTGATCAGATAGTCGCCGCCGACATAAAACTTGGTTGGCAACCCGGTTGAGAAACCGTTGGTGGTGGTGTCGGGACGGAAAGTGCTCTTCAGTTTATCGACCAGGGTATCGATGGAGTCGCTGACAGAGACAGAGGTGGGCAATGAATTGATCGGATTGGCCAGTTCGACACCTGAATAGCGAAATTGCCCCTGTTCGATAAAACTTTGGGTATTGGTCTTCCAGCCAATGGTTCCCAGATCGATCATGCTTACCGATAACTGAAAATTATCGTTCACCTGATAGGCAAAGCCCAAATCGATGGCAAAGCCCATATTGCTGAAATTGGTAAAATAGTTGTTGGCATCGAAAACAGAGTTGACACTTTCGAGATAACCGTTCGAAGAGTTGGTCGGGTCGGCAGGATCGTTGTAAAACGTATATTCGAGCGGAGCCGACACATCGACCCGTCCGGTGGCCGTAACATCGAGGTATTCGCCGTTGGCCGGGGAACTGGCTTGCAAGTTCATCCCGTTGGTTTTTATGGCCGACATCCCAAAAAGGAGTTTCGCAGTAGCCCCGACAGTTAAAGCATCGCTCACATCGCGGGCATAAGTAAAGGCAACCTCGCGATAATGCTGTGCCCCAACTCCCATATACCCCGAGGTATAAGTTTGTCCAACATACTGGGCATTGCCGTAATAAATTAAGTCGACAAGGTTTTGGTCGAAATAGGTTTCTGCAAACTCCTTTTCGGTCAGCGAAAGCGAAAAGAAGTTTTTGTCTTTTTTGAAACCCCCTTCGAGCACTGTAAGTGCAGCCGATTCAAAGACAAAGTTTTTGTTGCCGATGGCCGAGATGAATTTCGGGAAGTCCCAAACAAGGCTATCAGATTGGCTCCCTGCACCCTGATGAATAATATCGTTATAGCTCCAGTTATTGGTATTGGCCGACAAATCGAGTTTTGAAAAGATGGGCAGCGCCAGATACCAGCCGCTCTTGATTCCGGGACGGGCCGGGTTTAAATCTTTGGTTTGAGGAATGCCCTTCATGAAATAGAGTGTATTGGGCTGGCTGTATAGCGGTGTAATCCAAGACAGGTTAATGGCAAAAATAAGAATAAAGCCTGCGATAAAATGTTTTTTCATAGATGATTAGTTATCAATTTTCATCAAATCGACCGGGCCTTTCACCGAGATTTGAACTTTAAAATCGGAACTCAATAAATTTGCTTCTGTTACGGTTGCCCCAGCCGGAACCGTAAGCAATGCCGAAAAGAGAAGCTGGTCGGAATCATCGATATTTTGAATATCGGCCGCCCCCAGCTTAAAAGTAGTAACGTTAGTCTCACCGGCACCGATAACACCCGAACTGTATATCTTCCCCAGTTGTATCCCCATGTAAGTAGATGCCATATTGTAAGTTACCTCAACCGGCATCTGGTTGGTAAAAGTGATGATCAAATCAACCGAATCGACTGCTGCATGATAAAACCTGACCGATTGAACATCGTAAACTATCGGGTTCAGCACAACACTTGCCGGTACCGGATTGGTGGGTACGCCCGACAGGGTAATGAAATCGGAAACGGGATAAGTCCCGTAAGCCAACGGGGCAAAAACCAAAGGCTTTAAACCTGTAGGATCGGTTAAACGATCCAATTCAAAATCGTCGAGGTTGCACGACTGGAAAGCGACAGCCATTGCAATTAAAATCAAACTCCCGCGCAAGAATTTTTTCATATTGAGGTTAAAAAAATTGTCAAAAATGAATCCCGTTTTTCTTTAGCCAAACACTATACCGCCAAACTGGTAAGCCGCCCTACTTTTGGGCCAACGGTTGTTTCAACTGGTAATTGTTCAGATAACCGTCGGACGAGCCGACCAACAGGTTCAGCACACTTTCGCCACGGGTAAAAAATCCGGCTGCGAAAGGCGAATGGCCATAAAGCGGCGGCTCCATCAATAAAGTACCATCGCTATTGTAAATCAACACGCTCGTCGACTCAGGAATGACAACACCCACCTTGCTTATGCCCTCCCAGGGCAAAAGGTAAATGTTGGGATCAGCCTTTTGTTCGAAGGTTTGCGTAAACAGAACGGCTCCGCTGCTATCGAAGGCCGAGAGCGTATTTTCGTCAAGGAAAATATAATCAACCTTTTTGTCCCCATTCAAGTCAGCGGCTTCAAAATGATGCTCCGGTGTGAATTTCCCCACAGAAAGGCTCTCCTCTTTGCCATCAAAATTGTAAAAATGAATATTGCCTTCACGATCGGTTTTGATAAGCCTGATGCCGTTCTTTCCCACTTTTTCAAAGACAAAATCGTTTGACGACAAGGCGATTGATTGATCGAACGTAACACGATCTTTTCCTTTACGATCGAGAATGTAAATTCTGGATTTATCGAAAAAGACGATATAATCTTTAGGGCCAACGCGCAAATGATGCACAGACTGAACGACATCGTGTTCGCTTTTCATGGGCTCCCAGCCATCGACCATATTCCCTTTTTTGTCGTAGAGATAGATTTTATGATCCTCACCGGCAATGCAAAAACGGTAATCGCGACGATTGTCGTAATCGAAAACAGAAACACTGTTGGTCGCTGCCGATCGCAGCATAATAGGGAAATTGGGGAGGTTGTTTCCCTTTTGATCGAGCAGATAGATACTTTCGCGCGTATTGAAAAGTAACTGCACCTTGCCATCTTTCAGAAAATCGATGGTTTTAACCTCTCCCACTATAGCCGAAGGAAGCCTTACTTTCCAGATTTGACGGCCCACTTTATTGACCATTATCAGGTGATGTTCGCTATCCTGAAAAATCACAGCCTTTTCGCCCTTGTCGAAAGGATTTGTCACAAACTGCGGCTGGCTGATAATGGCAGAACCGATAAAACTACGCCATGCTGCGTTGCTCCTTGCTTTCGGGTCGGCATTGTATTTTAGCTTTATCGTGTTGTAAATCATTTTATTTTCGGCTCCAAACTGCCATCCGAATGCCTCGATATTGGAGATAGCGCCAAGTTGTTTATCCAGGCTCTGGTTGACCATATCGGAAAAAACGTTGCTCAGAAAGGCTGCCGCGTAAGCTGGTTGAAACCAAACGGTAAAACTGGACCACTGCGACATGCCGGTTTCGAAATCCTTAAAATAACGGTCGTTCCCCAGCGTTTCGCCCACCACCAATGCGCGCAGATAACGCTCAACTGTTTCGTATGAAGCGCCCATTATCAGGCAATTGTCGTAGATGGTGAACCACGAGGTACGTGCACCATTGAATAATCGCCCAAATACTTTCCCGCCAAAATCGGCTACCGGCCAGTTGGCAATATCGTATGTTGTTTCCTGATCGACCTGAAATTTGCGTGTGCCATCTTTCGCCCCCGTTTTCGAAGCTGAGAGTTTGGCCGCATTCATCAATATGGCACCGGCATTGCTCCCGCTGTTCAGTTTCATCACCAGCAAACGGTTTTCATCCGGTTGCAAAGAATCGTACCGGGTATAAACCACACCCACTTCGCCTTCAAGGTGATCGGTGACAAACTTCACCAGGTCGACACCTGAAGTGGCTACCGCCTCATCGATGCCAGATTTCCAGGCCTCCAGTTCTCCACAATTCGACAAATAGGATTGATAATCTTTGAAATAATTGACTGGATTATCAAGGTTTAGTGTAAGGAAGAAAGATGTCGATGCCGGAAGGTATTCTTTCAGTGTAAATTCACGGGTTTTCTGATATAGAAACAGGTCGAGGTAGCTGTTGAAGGTCTCGTCAGAAAAACTGAAACCGTTCAGCATAAGAAGGTTGTCTTTTTGTGTCAAATCAACTTCCGACCAGACAGCGTACCCACTTTTCTGATAAAACTGGTTCATCGTGTCGGAAAGCGCCGGCGATATCAATCCCGGCAGGTATTTGTGATTGAAAAAGAGGTTGACATCGATATTTTGGGCCGTTGTCTTGTTCACCTTCCTGAAATGGGGATCATCGATAACCGATGGCTGGTTCATCTGTAATATCGCCTTTTCAATCAATTTCGAATTGGTTGCCGCCAGACAAATTCCCATGAAAAAAGAAATAAAAAAAGGATTTCCCGAACGGGCACGATATTCGAGTACGGTAGCCCCTGCGATTTCTGTTTTGCGGGGCTTGTCGTTCCATTGTCCAAAATATTGGGAAATGAATTCGGCCAAAGCCCTTTTCTCCGACAGGCTTGCCAACTCAATCAAATAGAGGTTTCCGGAGTTTGACGGCACTACGATCAGGCTCTTTTGGGCAAACCCCTGTTTCGCTTTGGGGTTTCCGTTCACCAGCGAATCGAGACGCTGAAGTCCGCGATGGCTTTCGCCTACGGCTTCGAATACTGAAAGTTCTTTCCAGAAAGAGTTGGTTGCAGACTGAGAGGCGTAATCGCCAATTTTCTGGATACGGACAAAAAAAGGAGTATCGACCGGAACCGCCCTCAGCGAGGAGGTGCCAAAATATTTCGATTCCTGTGCAAAGATAAACCAGCCTATGGCAACCCCAGCCATCAGCACAGCGGCAATGATAATAACAATTTTTTTCGTAGACATTCGCAAAAGCCTGATTAGACGTTTTTGACGCAGCTAAAAATAACAAAACGCTTCAAAAACTATCTTAAATTAATGATAATTAATGCTACAAGTCAACCCCTTGAGTAAATATTTCTTACGGACGGACTGAAGCCGCTTCGACAATTCGGTAAACTTTGTCTGACCGTCTGATTTTCTGATCGATAGAAATGGAGCAAAAACACCCTTTTGGTGCTTCATCAACAGGTTTGAGCTCAACCCTGACCTCAGGAACAACCAACTCGACTACGCCAGTCGTTGTTCCGGTAATTAAAATTTCTTCGCCGGGCTTTATCGAACCTGTTTCGAGTTTGATTTCGGCTACCCCGATATTTGCAAAATAGTTGGTCACTTTGCCCAGATAAATCTTTCGCTTGGTGGCCAGATTACCGTAGTTATTGCTCCATTCGCCCAGGCGTTGCCCCATGTAATAACCGTCCCAGAAACCCCGATTGAAAACTGTAGCAAGGCTTTTATCCCAACCTGCTATTTTTTCATCGGTAAAATTGTTATCGAAATAGGCCTCAACAGCTTCGTGGTAACATTTCACCACGGTTGAAACATATTCGGCACTGCGCGCACGGCCTTCGATTTTCAGCACGCTGATTCCGGCATCGAGCAACTTATTCAGGAAATGAATGGTTTTCAAATCCTTTGGCGACATAATGTATTCGTTGTCGATTTCGAGTTCGGCTCCAGTCTCCTTGTCGGTTACCACATAGGCCCGGCGACAGGTTTGCATACACGAACCACGGTTGGCCGAAGCATTCATCTCGTGAAGCGACATATAACATTTTCCCGAAACGGCCATACATAGTGCACCGTGGACAAACATTTCGAGACGGACAAGGTTGCCCGAAGGCCCGCACAAATCCTCTTCAGCTATCCGGCGTGAAATCTCCTTCACTTTGTCGATATTCATCTCGCGGGCCAGGACCATCACATCGGCAAACTGGGCATAAAACCTTACTGCCTGATAGTTGGTAATGTTCACCTGTGTGGAAATATGCACTTCGACCCCATGGGTGCGGCACATCTGGATAACAGCCATATCGGCGGCAATAACGGCACTGACCCCGGCCTCTTTGGCCGCTTTCACAATATTTTCGAGCGTATCGAACTCTTCATCAAACACTTCAGTATTTACGGTAAGGTAGCTTTTCACTCCGGCCTCGCGGCTACGCAACGCTATCTCTTTCATATCGTCGAGCGAGAAGTTGCTGGCGGAACGCGCGCGCATATTCAGGTGTTCGACCCCAAAATAGATAGAGCCGGCACCGGCATTAATGGCTGCCATCAACGACTCGTACGAGCCAACCGGTGCCATTATTTCTATATCGTTTCTATTCATTTTCAATTTGTTGTTATATCTGTGCCCGGTTTTTGGTAAATCCGGTTTCCGGGCATCATTTATTTTCCCCGACAAAGGTAGGATAATCAGCAGCTTTGGCAAAGCGTTCTTTTTTTGCAAATTTCTATACCCCGCAATCAACCCCAAAGCCAGTCATCTCGTCTATTTGTTAAAAATATTAAAACTCTTTTTGCCCTAACTGTTGGCAGGTAGGCCAACGAAGAGTATATTTGACATCAACCGCCAATCGCATTTTCAGATTTTAAGCATGTTCAAAATGAGACATCTACTATTCCTGATTCCCGCGCTTTTACTGCTCACGGCTGCAAAACCGGACAAAAACTATTACAACGAAAAGTACAGACCTCAGTTTCACTTCTCTCCGGAAAAGAACTGGATGAACGACCCCAATGGCCTGGTTTTTTACGATGGCGAATACCACCTTTTCTATCAATACAATCCGTTTGGGAAAGAGTGGGGTTACATGCACTGGGGCCACGCCGTCAGCAAAGATCTGGTGCGGTGGGAGCATCTTCCGATTGCCATCACCCCTGACGAAAGCTCGACCGACAAAAGCCGGTGCACCGCTTTCTCGGGATGCGCCATTGTTGACGAAAATAATGTTACCGGCTTCCGGAAAGGCGAAAACAAAACACTGATTATTTTTTACACCAGTCAGGATTGCGGCCAACGAATGGCTTACAGCAACGATAAAGGTCGCACCTGGGTGAAATACGATAAAAATCCCATCCTCCCGTTTGCCAACGACGATGCCCGCGACCCGAAAGTATTCTTTCACCAACCTTCAGGAAAATGGGTGATGGTACTCTATCGCCGTCCCGGCAACGACGAGGCCAAGCAGGGCATCTCCATTTACAACTCGTCGAACCTTACCGACTGGGAATATCAAAGCCACGTGGAAGGGTTTTACGAATGTCCCGATCTGTTCGAGCTTCCGCTGAATGATAATAAATCAGAAAAAAAATGGGTGCTTCAGGGTGCCGATGGCAGCTATTATGTTGGAAGTTTCGATGGCAAAACATTTTCCCCCGAAACCCCGATGAAAAAGATGGACAATGGGGCCAATTTTTACGCTGCACAAACATGGTCAAACCATCCTGAAGGGAAAGTGGTTCAGATTGCCTGGATGAAAGGCGGTGATTATCCCGACATGCCTTACAACGGACAGATGAATTTTCCGACTGAACTCACGTTACGTTCGACAGCCAACGGGCCGGTACTGCTTCGCAATCCGGTCGGGACCATTGCCACGCTTTACGACCAGAGCATCAAACGTTCAGACAAAAACTATATTCCCGGGCTAAAGAACAATCTTTTAGGGGCATTGAAAGGGGATGCTTTTCATATAAAAGCCATTTTTGAAATTAAAAGTTCCGACAATTTTGGTTTCCTTATCCGAAGTGGCAAAGATGCAGCAGGAACCGAAGTACGCTACGAAACATCGAAGAAAATGCTTTATGCCAATGGGTTAAAGATGAACATTGAGCCCATTGACGGCAAAATCGAGATGGAGATCCTGATCGACCGTTCCACCATCGAAATCTTTTGCAATGGAGGTGAAAATGTATTGTCGACCTATTTTCAACCCGAAGCGGGAAATGATGACCTTGTACTTTTCACCCAGGGAGGCGAGTTGCTTGTAAAAGATTTAACAGTCAGCAAAATCCGTTCAGCCTGGGTCGAAAAATAAGCATCACAGCCGATGAAACCCACCACATTCGATTATCATATGCACACCACCAGCTCCGATGGCAACAACAGCCATCGCGAGATGGTCGAGTCGGCTATAAACAAAGGCTTTGGCGAGATCGGGTTCTCCGACCATTTTTGCATCAAACAGCCCTGCAACTGGGCTGTTGGCAGCAATGGAATTCAGGCACTGTTCGATAAGATTGAAGAGGTTCGCCAGCTTTACGGTGAAAAAATCGATATTTTAAGCGGTATCGAAGTTGACTACTTTTCGGATAGCGAGTTCGAATTAGCAGAAATTCTTCGTCAATACCCTTTCGATTATGTTACAGGTTCAGTCCATTTCCTCGGAGAATGGAATTATGATTCGTCGCCCGACGGATACGACCTTTACGATATTGATTTTCTTTACGAGTGGTACTTCAAGGAGTTGCAACAGGCGGCACAGTCAGGACTGTTCAATATTATGGCCCATCCCGATTTGATTAAAAAGTTTAGAATCTGGCCCCAGCACCCGCCCATAGTGCTTTTTCGGGAAACAGCCCGGATATTTGCCCGTTCGGGTGTCACTTTTGAGGTGAATACCAGTGGAATTGACCGTCCGTGTGGTGAGTTTTTCCCGGGAGAAGCGTTTCTGAAAGAGCTTTACGATGCAGGTGTACCGGTTACACTTGGCTCAGACTCCCATCATCAGACCCAGATTGGAAGGCACTTTACTGAGGCAAAAAAGATGCTGAAAGATTTTGGCTATCAATCGCTGACTCGATTTAAGCAGCGAGTTCCCAGCCAGTTCCCTTTTTGAACACTCTACAAATGACACCTAAATCCTGAATTTCCGTAACCCGGAAACTATCTCCACGTACGCTATTCTGTTACGATTGAAATAAATCTTTAACTTTGACCCACTATTAACATTTGGCACGAATCAGAACAGAGAACCCAGCTATGGCACAGAAAAATCTGCTTGAAACCATCGATTTCCCTTCCGATTTAAGGAGGCTGGACGAGCAGGATTTGCCCCAGGTTTGCCAGGAATTAAGAGACTTTATTATCCGCGAAGTCTCGTCAAATCCAGGACATTTTGGAGCAAGCCTTGGGGTGGTTGAGCTTACTGTTGCACTACATTATGTCTACAATACACCTTACGACAAATTAGTCTGGGATGTGGGCCATCAGGCCTATGGCCATAAAATACTCACCGGAAGACGAAATGTTTTTCATACCAACAGGCTTTTTAAAGGTATAAGTGGATTCCCAAATCCATCGGAAAGCGAATATGACGCTTTTGGCGTAGGCCACTCATCAACATCGATATCAGCAGCATACGGAATTTCCGTAGCTTCGCAGCTGAATGGCGATCCCAACCGTAAAGTGATTGCCGTTATCGGCGATGGTTCGATGACCGGAGGAATGGCCTTCGAAGGACTAAATAATGCCGGTGCCAGCCATAACGACATTCTAGTCATCCTGAATGACAACAATATGTCAATCGATCCCAATGTGGGAAGCATCAGCCGATATTTGGTGCAGATGCAAACTTCGAAGACTTATAACCGGATTAAATCAAAGATTTGGAAAGTGTTAGGCCGTTTCAATAAAATAGGCCCCAAAGCCCGGACAGTTCTTCAGCAACATCAACATGCGGTAAAGTCGCTGGTACTCAAAGAAAGTAACCTTTTCGAATCGTTGGGATTTCGCTATTTCGGGCCGGTTGACGGTCACGATATCGGAGGGCTCATCAGGTTACTCGGCGACTTAAAAGAGATTTCAGGGCCAAAACTGCTTCATATCAAAACGACGAAGGGAAAAGGATTTGTGCCGGCCGAGAAAGATGCCACCAAATGGCATGCCGCGCCAGGCAAATTCGATATCAACACGGGAGAAATTATTCCCGACCCGAACGATACGCCTATTCCGCCCAAATATCAGTTGGTATTTGGAAAGACCTTGCTCGATTTGGCGCAAAAAAACGAAAAAATTGTTGGAATAACGCCTGCAATGCCCAGCGGCTGCTCGATGAACCTTATGATGGAAAAGATTCCGGGCCGCACATTTGATGTCGGGATTGCCGAACCACATGCTGTCACTTTCGGTGCAGGACTGGCTTCGCAAGGGATGGTTCCGTTTGTCAACATCTACTCATCGTTTATGCAGCGTGCTTATGATCAGATTATACACGACGTGGCTATCCAGAAACTGAATGTGGTACTTTGTATGGATCGCGGCGGACTGGTAGGAGCCGATGGCGCAACGCACCACGGCGTATTCGACATTGCCTTTCTGCGTCAAATTCCCAATCTGATTGTTTCGGCACCAATGGACGAAACCGAGTTGCGGAACCTGATGTACACGGCCCAGCTACCGGATAAAGGCCCATTCTCGATTCGTTATCCCAGAGGAAGCGGTGTGAAAATGGACTGGGAGAAACCGTATGAAGAAATCCCTGTCGGGAAAAGCAGGCCTATTAGCCAAGGAGACGATCTGGTAATCCTTTCGCTGGGCCATCCGGGAAATTTTGTAACCGAGGCCCAGAAAATATTGGATGAAGAGGGGATCTCCATTGAACACCACGATATGCGCTTTGCCAAACCACTGGACACAAAGCTACTCGACGAACTGCCAAAACGGTTCACCCAATTGATAACCATAGAAGATGGCATTATCGACGGAGGAATGGGCAGTGCCATTGCCGAGTACTACGCATCGCTTGGTGTAACAATGAAAATTATCCGGTTAGGCGTACCCGATCGGTTTATTGAGCATGGCACACAGGAAGAATTGTATCGTGAATGCGGTTTCGATATACAATCGATTTGCAGAGCAGTTCGTCGACTCGTTGTTCAAATTGAACAGCCAACCGTAACTGCAGCCGATGCCGAATAAGCATTAAACCAAATTATTGCATCGTAAAAGATCAAAAAAAATGGATTTTTTACGTTGTATGATAAATTTTTATACTTTTGCAAGGCTTTAAAAAGGAGAACGATATGAACTACCTTTCGCAATACACTATTCCGTTTTCCGGGCTTAAAGAAGGCAAACATCTGTTTGATTTTAAGGCAGATGATCGCTTTTTTACCAGTTCCGAAGAGAGCGAAATAGAAAAAGGGAATGTTGATATTGTTATCGAACTGGAGAAACGTTCGACCTATTTAGGGCTGGTTTTTACGCTGAAAGGCGAAGTTGAGCTGACGTGTGACCGTTGTTTGGAGAATTACATGCAGCCCATTAAAAGCCAAAACAACCTGTTGGTCAAGTTTAGCGAGGAAGAGATTGAGGAGGATGCCGAAATCATTTACATTCATCCGAACGACCACCAACTGGAAGTAGCTCATTTAATATATGAATTCATTGTACTGAGTTTACCAATCAGGCATTTGCACCCGAACGACAAGAACGGGAAAAGCTTGTGCAACCCGGAAATGCTCAGAAAACTCGATGAATATAAATCTTCTGCCAAGGATATTGAGCCGGCAGAAGACCCGAGATGGAACGAATTGAAGAAAATTATTGGTAATTAAAGTAAAGATTATTAAAAATGGCAAATCCAAAGCACAAACACTCCAAGACGAGAAGAGATAAGCGCAGGACGCACGACAAAGCTGTACCTGCCACTATTGCTGCTTGTTCTAACTGCGGTTCTGCGGTGAAATATCACACTGTATGTCCGGAATGTGGTTACTACAGGGGCAAGCTGGCTATCGAAAAGACAGCAGCCGTTTAAGGAACGAAAGAACAATACCCTTGTTCTTCCAAAAAATAAAAAGAAATCCCCCGCAGGGATTTTTTTTGTGCCTGTCTGAAAGGAAGCATTTTGTATTCAACAAATTATTATCTTAATCGACGCAAATTTTAACCTCTTTTCAAATCAGCAAGAAATGTCAAAACCAATCATAAGCGAAGTCAAAGCACTGAATACCATTGCTCAGGACACTAGAATCAAAGGGAATGTTGAATCAAACGGCGATATTCGACTTGATGGCAGACTCGATGGCGATCTCGACTGTAAAGGAAGAGTTGTTGTTGGGCCCGATGCTAAAGTGAAAGGTACCATTCGCTGCAAGAATGCCGAAATCATGGGGCGTGTCGATGGCGAAATTGTAGTGGCCGAACTGCTGTCGCTTAAAGCTACAGCCAACATCAATGGCAACCTGACAATGGCCAAACTATCGGTTGAACCGGGAGCTATTTTTGCCGGAAACTGCAAAATGACCGGTCAGGAAGAGGTCTCTATCGAAGAAGTTTAATAATCTCGCCCTTAAATTTTGCGGCTTCGCTCAGTCGACTGAATGAAGCGACTGGGTTACATTAATGGCAAAATCGGCCAGTTTCTCGCATTCGCTGAAAATATCGTTGTAAATAATCCCGGTAGGATAATCGTAAATCCCTTTCGAAATATTTTCAAGATGTTCGGCTTTTAGCTTGTCGCGAAAACGGTTGATCTGATCTTCCTTTTCAAGAGCCAATCTCATGTCAATTTTTGTTTCAAGCGATAGATTATCAATCATAATAACCAACGCCTCATCCACAAGCCTGAACATCTTTTCCATGTTTGCCTCAATTTCGGGTGCAAACTGTAATTCGCTCTCTTTGGCCCGTTTTACCGCCCGGCCAATATTGTGGCACGAGTCGCCAATGCTTTCAATGTTATCGATCTGTTTAAAAATGGCTGTAACGGCTCGCGAAGCATGTTCGCTCAAATTGGCCTCCCTCACTTTGGTCAAATAGTTGGCAATCTCCACCTCTACCCGGTCGCTCGATTCTTCGTTTTTAACCAGTTTATCAAAGAGCTTAACAAACTTCTTATTCTCTTTCTCCTTAAAAATTCTCTCGGCGCGATGAAACATCTTCATTACCTTTTCACCGTAATGAACCACCTCTTTTCTGGCTAAAAAAATCGATGCTTCGGGAGTTGACATCAATCCTGAATTGATATGTTGTAACGCAAACGTACCATCATCACTGCTTTTCTCGGGTACCATTTTGACCACTACCCGCGCAATATCACGAACAAACCATATCATTATCAATGTATTCAATATATTGAAAATCGAATGGAACAGCGACAGCGCAATGGGGATAGCATCGAAGGTCTGAAAAGGGTCTCCTCCTCCCGAATGTTCCACCAGATAGGCAATTCCTTTCAGAAAGAAAGGGAAGACGGCCAACACCCATACAACACCAAAAACATTAAATATCAGGTGGGCACGGGCCGCACGCCGTGCATTGGTATTGGCCACCAATGCCGCCAAATTGGCTGTGATGGTGGTGCCGATATTTTCGCCCAGCACCATGGCAGCCGCCAAATCGAACTGAATCCAACCGTTTCCGCACATTACTAAAGTAAGCGCCATGGTGGCACTCGACGACTGGATGACTATGGTGAGAATGGTCCCAATCAATACAAACAGCAAATAACCAATATATCCCAGTTCCGAATAGTGTTGAATCCAGGCGAATATCTCGGGGCTTTGGGAGATATCAGGAACTGAATTTTTCAGGTATTCGAGCCCGAGAAATAGCAGTGCAAAACCCAGCATAAACTCGCCTATTGATTTCCGCTTCGGCTCTTTGGTGAAAAGCAACGGCAGCGAGAGACCAATGATGGGCAATGCAATTTTGGCCATGCTTACCTTGAATCCCAATATAGAGATCAGCCAGGCCGTAACCGTTGTGCCAATATTGGCCCCCATGATTACCCCAATCGACTCGACCAGCGACAGCAATCCCGCATTGACAAAGCTGACCACCATTACGGTTGTTGCTGACGACGACTGGATCAAAGTGGTGATAAGCAGCCCTGTAAAAACCCCCTTCACACGATTTGAAGTCATGCTGGCCAAAATAGAACGCATCTTTTTCCCTGCAATCTTCTGCAGCGATTCGCTCATCATCTTCATTCCAAAGAGAAAAACACCCAGCGAACCAAGCAATTTAAGAAAGTCCAATACGGAGTAATTCATAGAAGTATGGTTTGAAAATTGCACTCAAATCAATGAAGCACAAAGTAATAAAAAAATTACTTTTTATTTTAACAGACATTTCATTGCGAAAGTTTAAGATCAAAAGCTGATGACGTGAAATAAATACCCATCAATAAATCCTCTATAATTTTTTAAAAAGGTGATTTAATGTTATTTTTCGTCCATCCTTGCCTTTAGGGAAAAGAATTAAGCAGAAAAGCATATTGCATTATTTGTCAGCAAATTAAAACTGAAACACTATCAGCTACAAAACGTTAATGCAGGTTGAAAGCGATATCGAAAGTCTACCCCCGGAGCAAGAGTAACCGAGAATGAGCATCATGAGAAACATCGACGAACTTATTCCCAACTTTGAAACCTATCTGAAAAGCGAAATTATGCAGATAGCCAACCGTTCGCCTATTGGGCTTTATCAGCCTGTAGCTGACGCGTTAACTTTTGGCGGAAAGAGAATCAGGCCCGCGCTGTTGCTCCATTCGGCTTCACTTTTTTCCGACAACACCGACCCGTTTTTGCCGGCAGCCATGGCTATCGAAATTTTTCACAACTTCACATTGCTGCACGACGATATAATGGATAATGCTGATATCCGTCGCGGAAAGCCAGCAATCCACAAACTTTATGGCCAAAACAGCGCTATCCTCAGCGGAGATGCGATGTCGATAATGGCTTACCAGTATTTGGCCGGATGCCGCTCAACCCATTTCAACGAATTGGTGGCACTCTTCTCCAAAACAGCCGTAGAAGTATGCGAAGGGCAGCAACACGACATGGAATTTGAAACCCGTAACGATGTCACCATCGACGAATACATCGAAATGATACGATTGAAAACGGCTGTACTGATAGCCGCCAGTCTGAAAATCGGAGCCATTCTCGCCAATGCAAAACCATCGGAAGCACAATTGCTCTACGACTTCGGTATTTATACCGGTTTGGCATTTCAGTTGCAGGACGACTGGTTGGATACTTTTGGCGATGAAGCCACCTTCGGCAAAAAAATCGGGGGCGATATTCTCGAAAACAAAAAAACCTATCTGATGCTGAAAGCCAGGGCCCTTTCGTCAAAGTCGTCGAGCGCAGAATTGGATAGATGGCTTTCGGCAAGCCTATACGACCCTGATGAAAAAATCGCTGCCGTAACGGCAATATTCAGCGAAAGCGGTGCCGGCGAAGCAACTCGCCAACAGATGAACCACTATCACGATAAAGCGGTTGAAACCCTTTCGAAACTCGAAATCTGCACCGAAAACAAAGCCGGGTTAACCGCTTTTGCCGGAAAAGTCCTTTCCAGAAAGGCCTAAATCAACGCTCACAAATTCATAAAAATGAAAATAAAAACCCTTCCAATCAGGTCAATATCATGAAAAAAAACATTGCAATTGTAGCCGGCGGCGACTCGTCAGAATATGTAGTTTCAGTCAAGAGTGGCAACAATGTGTTGAGCGCCATTGATACTACAATTTTCGCCCCCTGGCTGGTGCAAATCAGAAACGGCGAGTGGATTGTGCTGCAAAACAATATCAAGATTGCAGACGTTGACAAAGGCAATTTTTCTTTTCCACTGAACGGGGAAACTATCCGGTTCGATTATGCTTACATCATCATTCACGGAACGCCCGGCGAGGACGGAATCCTGCAAGGCTATTTCGAGATGCTTGGAATTCCTTATTCTTCCTGTGGTGTACAATCGTCGGCACTCACTTTCAACAAATATTTCTGCAACAATTATTTGAAAAGCCTTGGTATTGCCATGGCCAATTCGGTCAGGGTACTGCAAGGTGAAACCTGGTCGGCCGATTCGATTGTGGCTGAACTTGGATTGCCATTATTTGTAAAACCCAGTGCCGGAGGCTCAAGTTTTGGGGTTACAAAGGTGAAAAAAACCGAAGACTTACCGGTAGCTATCGACAAGGCACTGAACGAAAGCCCCGAAGTATTGATTGAACAATTCATCGACGGGGCGGAGTTTACCAATGGAGTTGTCCGAATCGGCAACGAGAAAATAGTCTTCCCGGTAACGGAAGTATTGCCCAAAAACGAGTTCTTCGACTACGAAGCCAAATATATTCCCGGAATGGCCGAAGAGATAACCCCGGCCCGAATCTCGCCCGAGCTGACTGCAAAAGTTCAGGCACTCAGCGCTAAAATTTACGATTTGTGCAACTGTAGCGGCATTGTGCGTGTCGATTATATCCTGAAAGGTGAAACCTTCTATTTTCTTGAAATCAATACTGTTCCCGGTATGACTGCCACCAGCTTTATCCCGCAACAAATTAAGGCAATGGGACTGAGTGTTACCGATATCCTGACCCGTATTATCAATGACGGCCTGAAAGCAAAATAAATCCAGATTTGTTCATAACATGTTTGTATCGGAATTTTAGCTGTTCGTATGAAATAATAAATACGAAGTAATTTTTTCGTCCAAACCAGAACTCAATACTATTTTTAGCTCCTAAAGGGAACCCTATTTTCATCACATTTATGGCAGTACAATCCAACTATCCGCGCGGCAAGGCAAAGCCCAAAACCGATACATCGAACCTCTTTCTGGGCAAAATCCCACCGCAGGCTACCGATGTCGAAGAGGCTGTTTTGGGTGCGCTGATGCTCGAAAAAAACGCATACCACGCCGTTTCAGCTATTTTGAAGCCCGAAAGTTTTTACAAGGAAGAGCACCGGAAGATTTACAACGTGATTCAATACCTGGCTTCCAAAGAAAAGCCAATCGACCTTTTGGTGGTTACCCAGGAGCTGAAAAACCGTGGGGAACTCGACGAAGTGGGAGGACCGCTGTTTGTCACTCAACTCACCAGCAGGGTTGCATCGGCTGCTCATATTGAATATCATGCCCGCATTATTGCCCAAAAATATATCCAGCGGGAACTTATTTCCATATCATCGGAGATTCAGTCCAAATCGTTTGACGACACGATGGAGCTGAACGACCTTATCGATTTTGCCGAAGCATCGCTCTTCAAAGTCACCGAAGGCAATATTTCGAAAGAATCGCAGGCCATCAAGCCGCTTCTCGAACAAGCCATTACCCAGATAGAAAAGAACAGTCTGAAAGAAGACGGGTTAAGCGGAATCCCGTCAGGCTTTTCTCGTCTCGATAAGATAACATCAGGCTGGCAACGTACCGACCTTGTCATTATTGCAGCCCGACCGGCAATGGGTAAAACGGCATTTGTATTGTCGATGGCCCGCAACATGGCAGTAAATCACAAAGTCCCCGTTGCCGTTTTCTCGCTCGAAATGTCATCGCTCCAGCTGGTCAACCGATTGATAGCCTCGGAAACCGAACTAGGATCAGAGAAAATAAAAACAGGCCGTTTGCTCGACTGGGAATGGGAAGTCTTCAACAGAAAAATTAAAAACCTTGAAGAAGCTCCGTTGTTTATCGACGACTCACCGGCCCTTTCCATTTTTGAATTTAGGGCCAAATGCCGCCGGTTGAAAATGCAGCACAACATCGGGATTATCATTGTCGACTACCTGCAGTTGATGACCGCAGGAGGCGATAACCGGGGCAGCCGCGAACAGGAGGTAAGTACCATTTCCCGTAACCTGAAGGCCATCGCCAAAGAAATTGATGTTCCTATTCTGGCCCTTTCGCAGCTGAACCGCTCCGTCGAATCGCGCGACGGAAAACGGCCACAACTCTCCGACCTTCGCGAATCGGGGGCCATTGAGCAGGATGCCGATATGGTTCTTTTTATCCACCGCCCGGAATATTATGGAATAACGGAAGACCCATCGGGCAACTCGCTGGTTGGAATAGCCGAAATAATTATTGCCAAACACCGAAACGGAGCCGTTGGCGATGTTCAGTTGGCGTTTAAAAACACCCTTGCCCGCTTTTCTGACATCCAGGAGTCAGGCGACGGAACAATGCCTGACGACTTTGCCGACTCCATTAAACCGGCTGTTTTCCATTCTAAAATGAATACAGAACCCGACCCTGCCGACATGGGATTTGGGAACCCCGACTTTGGCCGTCCGCAGGGAAATTATCAGGATATCACCCCATTCTGAAAGCATTGTTACCCCACAAAAAAAGAGCGCCCGAAAGCGCTCTTTTTTGATATTTGGGTTTCCGGTTACTTTGCCCACCAAACTTTGTCTTTGAAAGAGTTGATGCTCGGAACATTGGCCGAGTTGTACGACTCTTCTGTTGTTGGGTAAGGGAAACGATTCACAAAACCGTAGGCAGCCAAATTGTTGTTCGGGTTTTTCATCGTCGGAAATCCGGTACGTCTGTAATCATTGTATGCTTCGATAGATTCGATTTCGTATCCGGCAATGTACTTCTGGGTCAGAATTTCTTCCAATGCAGCAGTGGCCAGTTTTGGCTCGACATTGGCCGTATAGTAAGTCGCGGCACTTTCGGTAACCTTGTGCCAGGCAAACGAAGCTGTAATCGCATTTTTCAGATCGGTGGTGTAAGTTGCATCACTTGCCCTGAATTTAGCTTCTGCAATCACAAAAAGTAATTCGTGGTAGCTCATCAGCGGAGTTGGGTTTGTACGCAATTCAGAAGCAATCTTTGAAACTGAATAGGTAGCGTTTTGGCTTTCAGTAGCTGTACCGTTCGGTGCAGGGACAATAACACCGCTCTTTAATGTGAAATAGTAGTTCACACGCGGGTCGTTTCTGGCAACCATCAAATCGTAAAGAGTTTTACCTACTGAAGTTGCTGTACGGTCTACAAAGAACTGGTACCATGGGTTTTCTCCAATAGCAGTAGCTTCGTATTTTGCAAAAACGAACGCATCGGCAGCACTGGTAAAACCTTTGGCTGCAGCAGCAAGTGCTTTCTGAGCGGCAGACGCATCTTTGTTGCTTAAACGAAGATAATAACGGGCTTTCAACGAATTGGCAGCTTTTATCCACTTGGCGGCATCACCCCCATAAATATAATCATAGGTTAGAATTGTGTTCGCCGATGTTAACGATGCTGTAAGATTTACAATGGCATCATCGAGCAACTTCTGAATTCCGGTATAGACAGTTTCCTGTGTGTCGTACTTTGGCTGACGGTTCAGCGAACCCTGTAATGCCTCACTAAACGGAATATCGCCCCACATGTCGGTAGTTACAGCCCAGTTATAAGCAATCAATATCTGAGCAATACCAAGCAAACGAGTATTGTCCGCTTCGGTACCCCCGGGAGAACATTTTTTAATAATGTCGTTTGCAGGCATCAATGCACTCTGGTACAAACTATTCCAACTGTTGTTAAACAATGAAGATTCATTGGTGTTGGTACGTTTGTCGGCTGTATAGAACTGACCATGTGTTCCGGCATTGTGTTCGATATATACCGATGAGTACCATGCCATATCGGTTGCAGTTGTTCCGGCAGCCGATTCAACGATTACATGCGGCAGCGTCAGTTTAGCTTGTATCTGTGCCGCGTTATTCTTGTCCTTGTTGATATCATCCATAATGTCTTCACTGCATGAAGCAAAGGACAAGGCTCCGACGAGTAAAAATAAATATTTAAGATTTTTCATAATCATTTCTCATTTAAATAATTAGAAAGTAACTGTCAAACCTGCTCCCAACGATGTGGTTTGTGGCAATGACATATAGTCGAAACCAGACTGGCCGTTACCCGTACCTTGCGATGATTCCGGGTCAAAGTTGGGCAATGATGTCCATAAAAGGATGTTACGTGCCGAAACCGATGCAGAAAGACCTTTCAGGTAGATTTTTGAAACCAGACTCTTCGGGAAGGTATATGAAAGCGATACCTCTCTCAGTTTAACGAAAGATGTTTCGAAAACGTTGGCTTCCGAGATGCTGCCCAAAATAGTGGCATAACGATATTGGTGGGCAATCTCATCACCTTCGCCACCACGGCTGAATGTAGATGAAGTTCCGCCATGGGCAACGTCGTTGTCGTCGATCGACTCAAGTGTGCTGTACCCTACACCGGTGTAAGTAAATGGTGTACTGCGGTTATCCGTTGCGGCTGAAGTACCATAGAGGTTAATCAAACGGTTAGAACCGGAATACATCATACCACCATCTTTCCAGTCGATAAGGAAGCTCAATGTCAAACCTTTGAATGAAAGTGTATTGTTAACCCCCAACAGGAAGTTAGGCGTAACATTGCCAATAGCTTTGGTTCCGCCAGCCATAGGCATCCCATAATACGGGCTTGTATCGTCGTCGTCAATTACCAACTCGCCTTTATCTGTGCGAAGGAATGATGTACCATAAATGGTCGGGTATGTTTTACCGGCATAAGCACGAATATTCGGGTCGACAAAACCTACAAGCGTAATGTTTTCGACGCCTTCTGCCAGTTCCTCACATTTACTTTCACTCTTCGACCAGTTGATTTTCATATTCCATGTAAAATCTTTTGTTTTTACCGGAACAAGGTCAAGTGTAAACTCGTGAGAATATCCTGACATTGAACCTGCGTTGCGGATTTCTTCGGCATAACCGGTTGACCCGGCCAACGGCACTGCAAAAATCTGGTCAACAGTTTTTTGCTTGGTGTAAGAATAGTCAATTCCGATGCGGTTATTGAAGAATCTTGCTTCAAAACCAATTTCATACGATTTGGTATTCTGTGGTTTCAGGTTCGGGTCATAAATGGAAGTAGTTGGAATATACCCACTCACGCCACCCAACGGGAAACTGATACCATCCGTAATAAAGCCACTACCCGAACCGCCGGTGGCATAATATGGATTCATGTAAGTACCTGCGGCACCTACCTCAGCATACGAACCACGCAATTTACCATAAGAGAGCGTTGATTGCCCCTTCAAAGCTTCGAGCTCGGTGAACAACCAACCCAACGATACCGATGGATAGAAGAACCCACGGTTGTTTCTTGGCATTGATGATACCACATCATAACGGCCAGTTGCATTCAGGAACAACATTCCTTTCCAGTCGAGGCTACCATTGGCAAAGAAACCAACAGTACGATCGGTATTCTTCGATTCAGTGGCTACTTGTGTAGTTGCATTGGCAATATTGTTCCAGCCCGGAACCTGCAAACCAGTTCCCTGCATCCAGAACGAACGGCCATATTCGTCGTTCAATTCATTACCAACCACAATTTCACCGTTCAACTGATCCATCAACTTGCCACGGGCAGTAGCGATGAACAACGAGTTGTAATTCCTGTAGACGTATGCACGGTTTACGATTTTACCACCTGAAGGCAATGTTTTAATTGGAGGTACATACGACGATGGAATAGTTCCACCGGCTTTAGCCAAACCCATTTGCCAGATTTCTTCCTGATCGGTTTCATAGAAATCGCCCCCAAACTGGTATTTGAACGACAACCATTTGGTTGGTTCGAACTGAATATAGGTATTTCCGAAGAAACGGCGGGTTGCCTCATTAAATTTATTGTTCTTGGTAGCCCAATAAGGGTTATCGCCAACAGAGCCCACACGGTAGCTTGTCTGAACATAATCATTACCCGCAATATGGTAAGGAATATCTCTCAGGTTATAGGTGATTGGCGCTCCAAAAACACCAAACAAATAACTGTCGTTCCCTGATGGTACTTTATCGATGCTAACATTTGAGGCATTGGCACTGAAACCGACCTTGAACATATCGTTCATTTTCATGTCGGCTGTAGCTTTGAAACTCATGCGGTCCATGCCGGTTGAAGGGATAATACCCGTTTGTTTGGTATTGCCTACACCAACGGAATAGTTGCCCATTTCACCTGCCTGACTGACATTCAGGTTCAAACTGGTGGTTCCGCCAACATCGAAAAATTCTTTGGCATTGTTGTAAGGCTGAACCGGCAACCATTTGGCCGCCTGACCTGAGTAGTACATGTTGGGATTGCCATGGTTGGCACCCCCCAAATAAAGTGTCTCTCCGGGGTTAATATTCACGCCGTCGAAATTAATGGCACTGGTAGTCGTATTCTTGTAGAATACCGTTTTTGAGTTCTGGATATTCTCAAGTTTTGGTCCCCAGGAGTTCGAGTTAACGGCAGCGAAAGCACCATTAAACCCATGACCGTAATTCTGCTGCAACTCAGGCAATCTTGAAATCTTGTCGGCAGTGTAGTTGGTCGTTAATGTTACAACCGGCTTGCCTTTAGCCTGTTTACCGCTCTTTGTGGTAATAATAATAACACCGTTCGATGCACGCATCCCATAGAGGGCGGCAGCAGCCTGACCTTTCAGTACGTTGATGGACTCAATGTCGTTGGGGTCAATATCCACAGAACGGGACGAGAAGTCGGTACCGGTTACCCCCTGAGCATAGTCATTGGTAGAGGCAATCGGAAGACCATCGATAACATACAACGGATTATTGTTTCCGCTGAAGAATCGGGCACCACGGATGAAAATCTGCGAAGAAGAACCAGGCATACCCGACTGAGGGCGAACTTCAACACCGGCAACCTTACCCTGCATCGCCGACGAAAGGCTTGGGTTGGCAGCACGGTTCAACTCTTCACTTTTTACGCCCTGGGTGGCATAACCCAAAGCCTTTTTCTCCTTCGAAATACCCAGTGCCGTAACCACTACCTCGTTCACCGAAATATTTTCCGGTTCGAGTTTAACCTGGTAGTTTGCAGCATTGGTAAGCAGTACTTCAGTGTTGGTCATCCCAACAAATGATACTTCCAATGATTTTGCACCTTGCGGCACTTTCAACGTAAACTTACCGTCCATATCGGTAACTGTACCAACAGTGGTACCTTTAACGACCACAGATGCCCCGGGCACTGTACTCCCGTCTTCGGTTGAAGTAACAGTTCCGGTAATGTCTCTGGTCTGGGCCAAAACTACTTGCAATCCTATAAAGCCCAGGAATACAAGCAAAAGCGAAATCTTCTTCATAGACATTAATTTTAATTCCAATTAACAGTTTCCCTTTTAAATATAAAGTGTGAGATAGATTCTGCACCATTATCTGGCAGTGAAAACTACCCGAATCTGTCCGATTATTTATCGAACAGGAAGCTCATCTTCATCTGTTAAATAGTGTTGCAAAATACAAATATATCTAAATGTTAATCAGTTTTCAATTCTGCATGAAAAAATATTCATCCTTAACATTAAACTAACACGATTAAGCGACTAAAAATTCGCATACGATTGTTAATAAATTGATTGTCTGGAAAAAGAAAAGGCTGCCAATGGCAGCCTTTTCTTCTATTCTATACAAAGTATACTTACAATTTTGTAATCGTGAAGTTACTTCCACTTTTCACAATTTTAAGCACTCTGAAAGAGTCGTATCCACCGCCCCAGGCAGTCCAGATATCGTTAACATACGTTGTGGCAGTACGGTCGAACGTACCTTCGAGAACTGCTGGAGCCCCACCGGGTACACCCCAAATAAACTTGTAATCGAAAGGATCGCCGTCCCAGTCCATGATATTTACATAGTATGTTCCATCCGGATCTGTAAGGAGAATTGACATATCCTTTTCCGGCATATGGGTAGTAGCACCGCCGTCTCCCCATTCTACCATCGGATTGGCAGGGGTGTCGCTCCAGATTACAAAGTCATAGTCAGAATGATCGTCCTCCCAAAACATGGTAAGGGTTAACCTACCCGCTTTGTTGACATTGGCAATCTTGTAATCAAATGTTACAGGATTGGCACTTTCCGGATTCAACAAGTAACGCTCGGCAAGCCCGTAAACGCCAATCTCAAACTTCAGCGTTTCCTCGCCTTCTGGGATATTATCAGCGGAAACCTGAACTTCAATCTTACCTTCAGTCGTGTATGGAGCAATAACAAGCGGTGCATCCTCGCTGGCAGTTGAGGTAAAATCATCACCATCGACTGTACCATCGACTGTTTTGAACGCGAATGACAATGAACGGTCGATTGCTTTGCTCAATTTAACCGTATACACAATCGTTTGTCCTTCGTTTACCGAATTTCCTGTCACACTTGGAGTAATTGTCACTGTTGGATATCCATCAGTGCTGGCAATCTGCGCCGCATCTTGCTTCGCAGTCTCAACGTACTCACAGGAGGCTAATCCCACTGTCAGCAGAAACAGCCCTACTATTTTAAATTTTCTAATCATTTCTTTTTAATTTAAAAGTGACAAACTTGAACGACTTACTGTTTGACATATTTCACCTCATACGTTCTGATACCAGCCGCAAATGAGATTTGATATTTCAACACCAAAGTTCCTGTAGCCTCATCTGCACTACCAAAATCGGTTCCAACAACTACATTTGAATAATAGTCATTCAACGTTTGTTCCGGAACAGTAAGTACACCGCAAACATCCTGGAAGGTATAACCCTCGGTTCCTACTCCAAGACCACCGCCATTGGTTGGGATATAATGGCCTGTATATGAAGTCCGATATTCACCAATACCAGTTTTTCTGATTTCTTCAGTGAAAGAAGGATAAGTGGTAACTGCACCATCGTAGTTTGTCCTTGTGACAGTAGTGGTATAAGTACCTTCAAGGAACGAAGGACAGGCATAGTTCATTGTAATGCTAATGGTTTTGCCATTATTTACAACATTATCTGCCCCGGTGGCACTCGCTACCTTTAACACCAAAACAGGTGCAACGTCAAGCGGCGTTTCTATCCCTTCAGTCAACATGGTAACCTTAAACAGACCAAGATAGTTATTATCGGCTGTTAAAGTAATGGTTGGATTATCAATCCTAAAGTGGGTACCCTCAACCGCAGTCGATGTTGGATCTACCCCAACGGTCATGGTTACCGGCGCAGTCATCTCTTTCGATGTTGGGCCAATCAATTTCACCTTTAGCTCAAACTCGTTTTCAACACCATCGGCGATGGCAGCAAAGACAGCACGGCTTTGCTCAAAACTGGCCAAATTAGGACCCTGTTCGTTCAAATCGAGAACCGAATCGGTTTCAACCAAGCAGGAATTAAAGATCCCTACACTGAGGATAAGGATCATGGCTTTGTATATAAACTTTCTCATAATCTTTTAAATTAACTTATTTCGCCCAAAAGATTTTTCCTGTAAATGCATCAGGCTGAGCTGGTACATTGGCACCATTCGAAGAAATCTCCTCAGAGGTGTAGTACAGACGAACGGGTCTGTCAGATTTAGAGGCTTGAAGTGAAATTGGCAAACCTGCAGGATATCCGGTACGAGAATAATCGAACCATGATTGTTCGGCGGTAATGCTATTCACAGCAATCCATTTTTGGGTAATAATAGCCTGCAACTTGTTGGATGAAGACTCCCATTTTACAAGGTTTTTAATCTGGGCAATATAGCCAGTATAGCCAGTTGCCCCGAGGTAATCAAAAGATGCTCTAACACCATTTTCATACAATGTTTTGGCATCGCCTGTCATTAACCCTTTAAAGGCGGCTTCTGCCTGGTTGAAGTTACTTTCAGCCAGCGTGAAAATGATAGCATCCTGATTGTAATTTTTCAAAATACCTGTACCAAGGTTTGACACCTTATCAGGAACATAAGCATCCTGTACCGGGGTGTCGTAATCCAACAAGCCCTGCGGTACACCAAGATGCCCCGAAGCTGGCTTTTCATAGATAAAATCGATACGCGGATCTCTGGTGTCAGTAAGATAAGTGATAATATAGTCGGAAGCACAGGTTGCCTGATTGTTCATTGTCCAGCTTCCTGATACCTCTTTGCCATAAGCCTGCCAAATTGGGTTCTGCTTGTTTTCTTCCTGTAGGTATCCAGGATTTACACCAACATCACCGGTAATGAAACCTGAACCCTCAGCAACAATCGCACTGATTTGCTCTTTGATATAGGCATCACGGCCTGACATGCTCGACTGACGCACCAAAATTCTCATTTTGATGGTATTGGCAAACTTCTTCCATTCGGTCATATCACCGCCGAAAACGATATCGTCTGACGATGGACCTTTGGTTGCCTCAGCATTGTCTATCAACTCGATGGCAGCACTCAACTGTACGATCAAATCTTCATAAATAGTTTGTGCATCATCATACTTTGGCGTTGCATTTTCTTTGCGCAACAACGCTTCAGTGTAAGGAACATCGCCATACAAATCGACCAGCAACTGGAAGTGATAAGCCTTCATGATTTTGGCAATCGCCTTGTAATTATCATATTCAGCACCTAAGCCTTCCAATTGGTGATACTGTTTCAACGCATTGGTATAAGACTCACTGAAAATATTGCGGTAGAAAGATGATGTTACCAAATACTTGAACTCATCAGAATACCAGGAGAAACCATCGCTCTGGCTCCAGTTGTACATCATCAGGTTGCCAAGACAGTTGACCCGACGATCATCCTGAATCATTCGTGCCGTATAATTCTGGGCTACAGGTAAAATCAAACTTGGCGCGACACTTGTAGGATTGTTCGGATCATCGTTTACATCCAGAAAATCGTCGCATGATGCCAACAGCACTACGGCTATCAGCAGAGTAAAATATTTTAAAACTTTCATAGATAGCTCTTTTTAAAATTCGACATTCAAATTAAAGCCAAACGAGCGGGTCGGAGGAGATTGGAAATAACCACCTACACCAATCGCGTTGTTATTGCTGTTGTTGAATTCAGGGTCAGCAAAACGATTGTCTTCAGGCAACCATGTCAATAAGTTTCTTCCTATAAAGCTGACAGATACTCTTTGCAGGGGTGTCCGGCTCAGAAGCGATTTAGGCAAATCATACCCTACAGAAAGTTCGCGAAGTTTCAATGCTGTTGCATCCTTTACGTAGTTCGACTTTACCTCGTTGTAAACATCGGTCCAGTAACTCTGGCGTCCGCCTGAAGCCGGAATATTGGTATTTTCAACATATACGCCCGGAGCGGTTTCAATAACAGAATTGGGGATTACGAAATCCTGACGATTTGATGACACGCTGGCCACTGAACGTCCGGTGAATTCCATCGCGTCAGAACCTTGTTCATAATATTTATGACCGGTACGATAATCGAAGGTTGCGGAAACAGAGATACCTTTGTATGAAATATTGGAGGTAAGGCCAATGATGTAATCCGGGGTTGTTTTTCCCAAACTGTAAACGCCTGTTTTAGTGAGCGGATGACCGCTTACCGGGTCTACAATGATACGCCCCTGAGGATCGCGATCATAAACATTTGCTTTAATCTGCGGGAAGGCTTCTCCAACTACTGCGAAAATACCATACTGACCAGTACCTGAAAGTTGAATTTCATCCAATCCCTCTTTGATCTCCTTCACTTTGGTTTCGTTTGAGGTATAGTTGACATTCAAATCCCATTTGAAATCTTTTGCTTTCAGAACGGTTCCACCTACTGTCAATTCCAAACCTGTTCCTTGCATTTTACCGATGTTGGTTAGGAAAACTGTCGATGCTGATGCATACGATGGAGTTGTCGATGTAATAAGGTCTGATGTAATCGTGTTAAAGTAAGAACCTTCAAAGTTCATACGTCCATGAAACAAATCAAGTCTAAGACCAAGCTCCGTAGTGCTGATTTTTTCCTTTGAAATATTGGCATCCACTGCGGTATTCGACAAATAGAACCCGTTGGTAGCCCCAAACGGGAAGCCGGTAGCCTGGGTATAAACTTCGTTGATTCTGTATGGGTCAAGGTCATTGTATACCGTTGAGTTACTAATGGTAGCCTTGGCATACGAAAGAATATCACCTTTCAATGCTGGGAAGGCATCGGTAGCCACAAACGACAACCCGATTGCAGGGTAAAAATAGCTGTTGTTCCCTTTGGCCAAAGTCGATGTCCAGTCGTTACGGCCACCAAGGTTAAGGAAGACGTAATCTTTATATCCGAAAGTTAAATCGGCAAAGAACCCATAGCTGTTCTTTTTCGACTCATCAACACTACCCACCAGAGAACCCGTTCCGTTAGAGATATCATAGAAACCAGGAATACTCAGGTTATTGGCAGTTACAGTGCTTGTTCTGTAATCATACATGTAGATTGATGCACCCAGTATCGCTTTTAGGGTAAAATCATCATAAAATTTGAAATCACCTGATAACAATGCATCACCTGTATATGTTTTTGTCTGGAATTCACTGTCTTCAACAAATGAAGAGACTTCATCCATCGACGGTTTCAATACTGAATCATATTTTTGGGCTGCACGCCAGTTTTTACCATTCCCCCAAACATTGTTCACCCCCGCACGGGTAGTGAAGTTTAACCAGTCCAGAATATCCCACGAAAGGTTAACGTTTGCAATCAAGCGGTTGGTTTCATCAATTTCACGGTTGGTACCAATTGCCCAGTAAGGGTTCTGATAATAGCCGTTATAATAGTTGTCAGCATAGCCGTAGCTGCTCGGATTGCTCCAATCTTTATAAGTTGAAAGTGGAATATTGGCTGAAGTATTCAGTACAAACCAGTAAAGCGGACGATCCTGTGAACCGATTGTTCCACCAACAACATTCTTTTTATCGGTTGCATAACTGGTCGTAGCCGATAATTCAACCTTACCAATTTTTTTGCTGGCATTTACCCTGAATGTGTTTCTGTGATAGGTATCGTTTGGAACAATACCCTCTGTACGTACATCCCCGAGTGAAATGTAAAATTTACTGTCTTCGTTGCTGCTGGTCAGATAAACGGTATTACTTAAAGTAGAACCCGTATCATAGAAATTCAAAAGGTTGTCTTTTACCGGAGCATAAGGAACCGCCTGGAATGTGCCATCGGCAAAGGTTGGACCAACCTGCCTAACCTGGCCATCGAAACGCGGACCCCAGTTGGTATTTTCAATCGGGTCGTAAGCACCTTCCCAACCTGTACCATATTCCGATTGGAAGTCTGGCATATAGGCAACTTTATCCATTGTATACGATGAATTGATACCGATGGTCAGTTTATTGGCTGATGCACCACTCTTGGTGGCAACAATCAATGCACCGTTCGCTGCATTAGAACCATAAAGCGCAGCTGCAGTAGCCCCTTTCAGAACGTTGATGCTCTCAATATCATTCGGGTTCAACATGTCAAATGCCCCCTGAGACGCAATCGAACCGTCGATAACAATCAATGCAGAGTTATTACCCGATACAGAACGCAAACCACGCAACAAAATCTGGGTCGTTGGATTCACCCCATTATCCTGTACGTTAATCTGCAAACCTGCAACTTTACCCGCCAAAGCTGAAGCAGCTTTTGTTGGGGCCGTTTTTATCAGCTCGGTGTTTTCTACCTTCTGCGTTTGGTACGAAACCTCGCGACTCGCACGCTTAATACCCAATGCTGTAACCACAACCTCATTTACCGAAATGTTTTCGGATTTCAATGCAATTTTGTAGTTGTTGGCTGATGTTACAGCTACATCTGATGAAATCATCCCTACAAACGAAACAGTCAACGTCTCTGCATTTGCAGGAATTTTTAATGTGAACGCTCCATCCATGTCAGTTACCGTCCCCAAAGTAGTCCCTTTCACTACGACGGAAGCCCCAGGTATGGAACTGCCATCATCGCTGGAAGTCACAACCCCGGAGATTTCCCTGGTCTGCGCAAAAACTACTTGCAATCCGATAAAGCCCAGAAATGCAAGCAACAGCGAAATTTTCTTCATAGACTTAATTTTAATGTTTAACAATAATAAATAGAGAATAAATAAGAACTTTTAAACAGTTGCATTTAAATTAAACATATTGCTCATAATAATTCTTTGATAAAAAGGACTCCGCCAAGCCCTATTCAAGCCAGAGGCATAGGTTTTACTACGAATTATTACCACAAAGCGCTTTTTCGTTAAAAACTGTTATACTTTGCAAATATATTTAAAGAATTATTTTGTGCAACAGTTTTGTTACAGGCTAATTGTTTGATTAACGTTTAATTAATATGATTTTTATCATATTTTTTATTGATTGCCAACACAAAACAAACATCTATTGAATTAGATATCTGCCAAATAAACCAAAACAGTAGGATTGGTATGATTAAAAAAAATTGAGTTAAAATTAACTATAAAAAAACAGTCGTCTGACTTAATGCCTCAATTAATAGTGTTACAGGCCTCCTTTTTGCAGCAGAAAGCAGCGTTGACATCGAAAAATCGGGGGGCAACTGCGAAAAATCTATGGTTTTATACCGATCGTCCTGTTTATTGTCAGCCGTAAGCATGGTATATTTTCTCATCGGATCGTAAAACACCTGATCCAACCCGCTTAAACGCGCCCCAACAATATCGGCTTCCCACGAATCTCCAATCATCAGGGTACTCCTTTTGGGAGCATTCATCGATTTTAAAGCATGTTCGAAAATAAGCTTATTCGGTTTTTGCGCCCCTATCTCTTCCGAAACAAAAACCTTGTCGAAATAACCCGACAACCCCGACTGCTCCATTTTATCGTACTGTACCTCCCTAAACCCATTGGTGATAATGGCCATGCGATAACGGCCAGCCAGATAATCGAGAAGCTCACGTGCCCCCTCAACCAGCCTGGTCTGTGCCGGCATCCCGGACAGATAGGCTTCGTTTATCTCCGCACCCCTGCCCGGAACAGGGTAGCCATACTTTTCGAACGACTCCTCGAAACGCTGAACCGTCAGCTTTGGCTTGGCAATGGCCCCTTCGCGGTACAAATCCCACAAATGGTCGTTCACCCGATGATAGATAGTGTAAAACTGATCATAATCGGCAATCTTCCCGAGTAAACCCAACTCCCCGAGGGCATGTCGCAAAGCATCGTACGAGTTGCTGTTAAAATCCCACAAAGTGTTATCGAGATCGAAAAAGAGATGGGTGTAGCGCATGGAGTGAGGAATTATGAATTATGAAT
>ERZ1645187.337-NODE-337-length-45774-cov-28.152869_pt1 | contig 45774 bp, 41 predicted proteins | sample MGYA00575352_ERZ1645187 | MGnify/ENA primary metagenome ERZ1645187 (study PRJEB40837, sample SAMN11349314) | freshwater sediment metagenome | isolation source: river sediment | host: Sediment | place: India: Wazaribad , New Delhi | collected 2017-02-21 ... | reverse complement strand
CTATTGATTCCGACGGTCTCTGACCGCATTCCACAATACAAAGATACATATTTTATTTACGACACCATTCCTTTCCTACCGGACAATATTCACTTCGGCATCCAGCAGGATGCCGAATTTTTTTTGCACGGAAGCCTGCACTTCCTGCGCATGTTGCCAGATTTCCGGACCGCTGGCGTCGCCGTAGTTCACGATGACCAGTGCCTGCTGCGCATGATTGCCGGTATGTCCTACGCGCTTCCCTTTCCAGCCACATTGTTCAATCAGCCATCCCGCCGGAATCTTTACGCGGTTGTCCGGCAGCGGATAGTGCGGCATATCCGGATACTGCGCCAGCAGGTCGGCCGCCAGCGCATCACTGACTTCCGGATTTTTGAAGAAACTGCCCGCATTGCCCAGCACCGCCGGATCAGGCAGTTTGCTGCGCCGGATGTGCATCACCGCATCGGCTACCTCTTTGATGGATGGCGACAAAATATGCCATTCCGCCAGTGTCTTCCGAATATCGCCGTAGGCCACATTGGGCTGCGGATGTCTGGATAAACGAAGCGTAACGGAATAGATGAAATATTGTCCTTTATGCGTTGTCTTAAAAACACTGTGTCGGTATCCGAAGTCGCAGGCTGCCTTATCAAATATATGCTGCTCACCCGTCTGCAAATCGATGGCTTCCAATTCCACAAAGACATCCTTCAGTTCCACGCCATAAGCGCCGATATTCTGCATAGGCGCCGCACCTACCGTACCCGGAATCAGCGCCATATTCTCGATGCCACCATAGTTGTGCTGTACCGCGTACATGACCAGGTCATGCCACACCGTACCGGAATAGCTTTTCAGCCACACGAACGCCTCGTCTTCTTTTATCTTTTCAATGCCGGTAATCTCATTTTTTATCACCAATCCATCGTAGTCATCGCACAACAAGATGTTGCTGCCACCGCCGATAATCAGTTGCTTATGGTGATACTGAAATTCATCTGCAATCAGATGAAGCATATCTTCTTTGGTCTGCACCCGACAGAAATAGCGTGCGCAGGCATCTATCCCGAAGGTGTTATAAGGTTTTAGCGAGAGATATTCCAGCACAGACATGCAGCGATTGGTTTGCGGTAAAAATACAATTTGAAATTCAAATGCCCAACCTGTTGAGTCCGGCTTTTGCTTCCGCGTCTATACTATTGGCATATTCATCTTTGGGCAATACCATTGCCTTCTTGTAATATTGCGCGGCACTCGATTTTTTATTTTGCTTTTCAAAAATGGATGCCACCTTCAGGCAAGCATTAGCCGCAAAATAATAGGTGGTCTGTTCGCCTTTCTGAATGGCCAGCAGATAATATTTCACCGCTTCGGTTTCCTGTCCGGATTCGTGGTAGATTCTTGCCTTGCGGTAATAGTATTCTATCTGGTCGCGCTGCCGCGTGAGCTGTTCCGGCTTCACCGACTGTAAGGTTTGCAATGCCTCTTCCCAGTAAGCGCCATCGCTCAGCACACGCGCTTTCAGCAATTCGCGGTGCGGAATAAAGTCCATCAGCGCTTCCTTTTGTGCAGACTTATCTTCGTCGGTCGGGCCGTATTTCACGGCCAGCACCTGTTTCATATATTTCTTGTATAAGTCGGGCTGTCCCTTGATAAGATAATACCAGGCCAGCTTGCGGTACGCTTCTTTGACGTAGGAGCGACCTTTGTTGGCGGCAATAAATTTCTTGAGATACGCCACCGCGTCATCATCCAGTTTATTCAGCAAGGCATTGCCGAGCAGGAAATCCAGCACGGGAAAAGGATAATAGGCCGCTCCGACAGGTCGCTTTGTCAATACCGCTATCGCCTGATCATTTTTGCCGGTATGGTTGGCCACGGTGGCCACGACAAAATGATTCAACAAATTATCTCCGAGCGGCAATCGCGTCTGCTCCACCAGCTGCCACGCGGTCTGTTCATCTTTTTTCAGATGCAAGACCAGCAAAGTATAAAGTATCACGGTTTCTTCCCTGAAGACGAACTGCTCATCTTTCATCACGGTGGTCAGCTCTTTCAATCCCTGTTCGATAGAGCCCTTCAGTCCGAGCAGTTTCGCACCGAATTTATACTTATCCGGCACCGCGCCAAACAGCGTATGCAGCAGACCGAGGCTTTTCATATTGGGCTTGAAATCAGGAAATTTTTGTTGGTTTTCTTCCAGCATGGAATAGGCTTTTTTGACTTCAAAAACCGCACTAAGGTTGTCGCCGAATTTGATTTTGCACAAGGCCCACTGCAAGTGCACATCGGCCTGTGTGTAGAGATAGTACGGCGATTTGCTGTCGCCTTTTTTGAGCTGACTGATTCTTGCCTCCACTCTTTTTTCCGCTTCTTCGTAAAGGGCAGGATTGTCATTGATATTGAGTTGCAGAAAGTCGATGTAATTTTCTATGAAATAAGGAAGGTAATTGGCAGGATGTTCCTTTTTTTCCTTGGCCAGCCAGGATTTCCCTTCTTCCATTCTGAGCTTGAAGATAGCGCGGTAAGCCTGGAGGCAGTTATTATTAAAATTAAACTGCTGTGCAAACGATGTTGCCGTACAAATAACAGAAAATATCAGCAGCGAAAATTTGCGCATAATTAAAAATACAAGGAATTAATCGGAATCTGCAAAGGTGAAGTATATAAATTGCGGCATCAGATACTTTCCAGTTGAGCCTGTTGTATCCATCCGGATTTCCCGTTCTGCAACTGCACTTTCATCCAGCCTTTATCGCGGTCGAGCAATTCCACTTTGGTGCCCGCTTTCAGTGTATCTTTTGCGGCAGCGCTCTGCACCGGCGACTCCTGCAACAGGGAGGGCGCCTGCATGACGATGGCGAAGTGCGTTTTATTCTTTTCCGTGTAAGCGTGATACACAAAATAAGCCAGCAGAAGTACGAAAGGCAACGTTATCTGACCGATGCTTTTTCCGGCATTTTTCCCGAACAGAAAATAGACACACCAGGCCACAGCACATATCCAGAAAACCATCAGCCAGTATATCGCCCAGGTATTGGCGGACGTTCCGGTGATGAAATTCTTCACCGCTTTGGTGACAAAGAAATCCTTACTGAATTCCGTTTTTTCAAACAGCTGCTGATTCGCCAGTTGTATGTTGTGTGCAATCTGTTTGTCTTCAGGCACCAGTTTCCGGGCTTTCTCGTAATGCAGAATAGCCGCAGGAAAATCTTTAAGATGATAGTAGCAATTGCCCAGATTATAGCGGGCGTGCAGATTATTCTTATCTTTTTTCAGGACAAGCAGATACATTTTTGCCGCTTCCTCATATTGCTTCTGTCCGTAATAAGCATTGGCGGATTCAAAGAGCGTTTGTGCAGGCTGCGCCGGTAAGAATCCATGCAATAACAAGATTAAAAACAATAACGTCCAGCCTTTCACAGCAGTTGGTCTGATACTGATATGTTGCAGCGGATTAAGCATGTCCCCTTTTTTCATTTTTAAGATGTTCTTCAAATCCTACGATACAATCTATCGCGCGTTCGTAGGTGGACAGCATCGCCTTTTCCTTATCCAGCGGTGAAAAAAGCGCTTCTTCACAGGTATCGAGTGTATCGGTGAGTGCCGCGATTTTATCTTCCGCCACCGCTTTCAACCGCAGCTTATCCGCGATATTTTCTTTCGACAGCTCGCTTTGCGGAATCAGCAATTTGTCGGATAAGTATTCCCACAAAGCACGGATGACCTCATTGTAAAACGGTTCTTTTTGCTGTTGCTGCAGCAATTTTTTGGCGGCAGCCATTCTTTTCAGCGCCACTTTATTCGCTTTGCCACGCCGCATCGCCAACATATCCGCATCGGAATAATCCCGTTTCCTGAACACGAAACCGAGCAGCAGCAGTGTGAGCGGAAGCCCCGACAACACCCAAAAAATGGGGCTTCCCGCAAAATCTTTGTGTGAGACATATTGCTTGCGGATGCCGTAAATACCTTTCGGTCTGTCTTCTTTTTCCCGTTTGAAAAATGCCACTACGTTCTCGCTCAGCTTCGCTTTGCCTTCAACTGTAATCGTTTTTTCGGGCAAAGTAAATTTCACATAATCCTTCTTTTCCGTATCGAAATAAGCAAACTCATAAGCCGGCATTTTAAAGACACCGCCATCTTGTGGAATCAGCGTGTAGGTGAATGTTTTGGCACCGGAAACCACGCTGCCGTTATTGGCGTAATCGTCTTTCACTTTCGGCTCGTATGCTTCGAACACTTCCGGGAAAGTCAGCTTAGGGGCAGTAATCAACTTGAGATTGCCGGTTCCTGTATATTTTACGGTGAGCGTAAGTGGTTCGCCGACTTTCCCCTTTTCCTTATCGTATTGCGCTTCAAACGCGAACTTTCCGACCGCACCGCTGAACGCCGCAGGTTTATTTTTTTCGGGCAATGGCTTCACTTCTATCTCCACCGCATTACTCTTGAACTTATATTCATACGGTTCGAGTGTGTTGAAAAACGGATTATTGAAAAACGGATCCATCACTTCCACCAGTATGACGCCATTTAACTCGATGGGCTCAATCTGGATTTTTCCGGTTTTATTGGGAAACAATGCTACCCGTTTGAATTCCTGCACGTAATACTTCTTTCCGTTGTATTCTTCTATCGGCGGCTCATCTTCCGGATGTCTTTCCGGTAATTTAAATTCTTCGCTCAGAAATCCGTTGTAACTGGGTGTTTTAGTGGCTTGCAGGCTCTGAAATTGCACGCGGAAATAAAGTTTGTAGGTCAGCGTAAGTTGATCACCTTCGTACAAAGATGTCTTGGACGGCGCGACTCTGACAAACATGTTTTTTTGCGCATAGCGTTCTATTTCCTCTTCGCTGTTCGGCTGAGAGCGCTGCTGTTGGCGGAACGCGTCGAAGGGATCCTGCGCGGCGGATTGCTGCGGCTTTTTCTGTGGTGCCAGCACCTTCACCACCACCGGATTGGATTTCATTTCCTTATTATTCACGATGGCCGTAGCTGGCGGAATGGTAAACTCGCCCTGCTTTTTTGGTTGCAGCGTGTAGGTGTAGGAAACGGACTTCGACATTCTGCCATTAATGATAGAGACGTTGGTACTTTGTGCAGGTCCGTACACATCAAATCCGTCCATCTTCGGTGGAATGAATTTCTGCAGATCGCCGTTCTCAAGGGAATAGGTGATTTCGAAGGTATAGTTTTGCGGCACTTCCTTCGCGCTGGCGATGGCGCTGAATTTCTGGGCAAACGCCGACACTGCCGGCCACAGCATACACAGAGAAAAGATGACTATCAGGGCCATTCTTCTGCAATAAGTATGATATGTAGTCTGTCCTTTCATTACCAGTCTTTCTGTACTTTTCCTTTCACCGGTTTTCCTTTTTCCTTGCTGAGTTTCTGCTGCACTTTTCCTTCTTCACTGCCCAGCACTTCGAGCAATTTCTCCGCTTCTTCATTGCTCAGCTGACCGGCTTGCTGCTGTTGTTGCTGCTGCTGACCTGACTGTGGCTGCTGCTGTTGCTGGCCGTTCTTATTCTGTTGCTGATTGCCGTTTTGCGGTTGCTGCTGTTGTTGCTGATTCTGCTTCTGATCCTGTTTGTTGTCTTTCTGTTGCTGTTTATCTTGTCCGCCGCTGTTCTGTTGTTTAAGTTTGGCCATCGCCATCATCAGATTGTATTTGGCATCCGCGTCTTTCGGATTCAGCTTAAGAGAGGTTTTGTAAGCCTTTACACTTTCCTCATATTTTTCCTGTTTGTACCACGCATTGCCGATGTTATACATCGCGCGTGCCTGAATGTCGGTGTTCTTGCTGTATTGCGCCGCCATGGAAAAATGCTCTTTTGCCTTATCCAGCTGATTCAGTTTATAAAGTGCGTCTCCCTGATTGAAATGCGCGCGAACATCTTTGGGTGCCAATAACAAGGCTTTGCTATAGCTCTCGGTGGCGTTGTTGTATTTATCGGCCTTGTACAGTTTATTCCCTTCCCGAAGCAGGCTGTTGGTGGTCTGACTTTTAGCCTGTTTTGCCTGCAGCAGCATCCATCCGACAAAAGCAATTTTGAGCACAAACTTCACCACCGTAAAGATGACAATTACCTTCCGGTGTTTCTGGTAAAAACGCGTGATATGTTGTCTCCACTTACTGAACATCGGTTTGTTTTTGTTTGCGTGTGAACCAATTTTTTTCTTTACGATAAGTGATAAAGAAATCTGCCACCAATAAAATTAAGGCGAAAATAAGAAAATAGGAAAACTGCTCCACAAAATCGGTATAAACACGGTCGTTGATGGTTTTCGTTTCTATTTTGGAGATATCCTTGGAAAGCAGGTCTGCGACCAACTTCGCATTATCCAGTATATAGTAATTTCCGTCGCCGCCTTTGGCCAGTGCCTGCAGCATATTCGCATTCATCTTAGAGACAATCACATTGCCGTCTTCATCTTTCTTGTCGCCGGTTTTTCTGCCTTGCGCGTCATACACCGGTATCGTTCCGCCGCCGGGTGTGCCTACGCCTATCGTAAATATTTTTGTTCCGTCCGCGGCGATTTCTTCCGCTTTGCTGATGGCATTTTCTTCATGGTCTTCGCCATCCGTTATCACGATAATCGCTTTGTGCTTTTTATCCTCTTCCTTAAAACAGCGCTCCGACTGCTCCAGTGCCTCCGTTATCACGGTTCCCTGTGTCGGAACGGAATTGGTATTTACGGAACGAAGGTATAAAAGCAGCGATGAGTAATCTACCGTCAGCGGCATCTGCACGTAAGCATTGCCGGCGAAGATGACGAGTCCGACTCTGTCGCCATCCAGTTTTTTCATCAGCGACTGAATCAACAATTTTGATTTATCCAAACGGGAAGGCGCGACATCCTGAGAGAGCATGCTTTTGGAAACGTCGAGTGCAATCATGACGTCGATACCTTTGCGTTGCACTTTCTCCATTTTCGTACCCATCTGCGGTTGCGCCAGTGCCAGCACCAACAGGAAAAGAGTAGTGCAGAATAATGCCAGTTTTATCCAGGATTTTTTCTCCGCCTTATCAGGCATCAGGCGCTGCAACAGCGCGACATCGCCGATTTTATTTAACTGAATCCGCGTCTTTTGTTTGGCATAAACATACAACAGTATCGCCAGCGGAATGAGTATCCACAGCAATAACAGTTCCTTATGTTCAAATCTCAGCATCAGCTCAAAATGGTTTTAAAATATGTTCTTCTCAATACAAAATCCAGCAACATGCAAAGCAATGAAAAGGCCACAAACCAGTGATAATGCTCACTCTTGCGATGGTAATTGCTGATTTTTATCTTGGATTTTTCCAGTTTGTCAATATTGGCATATACATTCTTCAGCGAGGTATTTCCCGTAGCCCGGAAATAGCTGCCGCCGGTTTCCTGCGCGATTTTTTTCAGCAGCGCTTCATCAATCTGCACCGGAAAATTCTGATAGAAAGTTCGTCCGTTTTCATCTTTTACGGGATAAGGCGCCGTGCCGTTTTTTCCTATACCAATGGTATATACGCGCACACCGTATGTTTTGGCAATCTGAATGGCGGTATAAGGGTCGATATAGCCCATATTGTTGACGCCATCCGTCATCAGGATAATCACCTTGGTTTTGGATTTACTTTCCTTGAGTCGCGCTACTGCGGTGGCGAGTCCCATCCCGATCGCCGTACCATCTTCCACCATGCCGCTTTTAATATCTTTGAATAAATTGAGTAAGACCTGATGGTCGATGGTGATGGGGCACTGCGTAAAGCTTTCTCCGGAAAACACCACCAATCCGATGCGGTCATTCGGTCGTTCGCGGATAAACTGCATCGCCACTTTCTTGGCGGCCTCGAGACGGTCTGGCTGAAAATCGCGGGCCAGCATAGAACCTGAAATATCGAGCGACAGCACGATGTCGATACCTTGTGTGGAGATTTCCTTTTCAGACAAGGCGCTCTGCGGTCTGGCAAGTGCGAAGACGATGCCGGTGAATGCCAGCAAGGACAGTAGCGGAAGCCAGCGGAATAACTTTACTTTTAAACTGGTCGGCTGCGTCAGCACACCGCCATGTTGCGGAATATTAAAGGAAGCGTAAAAGGAATTCCGTTTATAATAAAACCAGTATGCCCACAACGGCAACAGCAGCAATAACCAGAAGTATTGCGGCTGCGCGAATGTATATGGAAAAATTCCGGTCATTTATTTTTTCTTTTCTCCGTTTTTACCGGGTGCTGTTTCTATCTGTTTTGTTTTTTCGATGAAATCGCGCGTCACCTCAAACGATTGTTCATTCTCCGACATGCCCGGCATGGCTTTGGCGAATTTTACGAAGTCACTGAGGACCAGCATATCGTTCAGGTCTTTCTTGAGCGATTGCTTGATGATACCTTTGTGCAGTGCCTGCATCAGTTCTTCCGTTGTTTGTTCCATTGCCGGAATTTTGTAACGAAGCTCTATGTAGGTTCTGGCAATATCCGTCAGTCGCGAATAGTAGGATTTCACATCTCCGGTCTGCCACAATTTATCCTGTTTGAGTTTATCCAGTTCTTTGATTGCCCACACATGCGGCGGCAGCAGATATTTTTCATCCGGCGGCGACTGTTGTTTGTTTTTCCTGCGTTTCCACCACCAGATAATGGCCGCAATAGCCGCTATCAGCAGCAAACCACCCAGCAGATACGGCAATATCTCGCGGAATGTATATGGGATTTTCAACGGTTCCTTAATCGGCTTGATATCTTTGGTGGTATCAATTTTGACGCCGGCCACATGCACCTTGATAGGTTCCGTCCACAAAGTATCGGTCGTGCTTCCGCTGCTGACCAGAAACGGAACAGCAGGAATATACACCTGTCCGGTATCAAACACAATCATATTTACCAGCTGGTGGTACTCCGACTGATTGCCATTTTTTACGGTATCTATCGATGTGTGATTGGCCACCTCCACAGATGCGGTCAGGGAATCTTTCCATGCCGGAAAGGCGACCTTCACATTCCGTGCGGCAGACACAAAAAAATCTACCGGCACCCAGTCGCCGATCTGATATTCCTTCTCTTTAGTGGTGGCAGACACCGACTGTGCGGCAGCGTCAAAAGCAGCCAGCATGAATACGATGAAAGCCGACATACGACACCATCTGCTGCATTTCTCAGCAACATGAACAAGATGATATTTCAGATGGTATCGCATGAATCAGGCACGTTTTTTAAAGAAATTCATCAGAATATGAACATACGACTGCGATGTTTTTATCTGCAACTGATCGGCATTCGCTTTCCGGAAGCTGCGTCCGAAATTCTTTTCATAAAAGTCGGAACGCTGTGCATACACTTCTCTCGTCGTTTTGTCGGAAGTATCCACCCAGCGCTGTTCACCGGTTTCCACATCCCGGACTTGTAACAATCCCACATCCGGCAATTCGGCATCCAGTTGGTCGTTGATTTTTATACCAATTACGTCGTGGCGTCTGGCGGCATGCCGCAGTTCCTGCTCATAATTTTCGTCTATAAAATCGGATATTACAAATGCGATGCATTTTCTCTTCACCATATTCTGAAAGCTCTGCAAGGCGATGGAAATGTTGGTTTGCGGATGCTGTGGTTCAAAGTTGAGAATCTCGCGGATGATGCGAAGCACATGTGATTTTCCTTTTTTAGGGGGAATAAACATTTCCACTTTATCACTGAAAAACAACACCCCGACTTTATCATTGTTCTGGATGGCCGAAAAGGCGAGCACACCGGCAATTTCGGATATCAGTTCATTTTTGAGCTGCTGCTGCGAGCCGATATAAGACGACTTGCTCACATCAATGAGCAGCATGATGGTCAGTTCGCGCTCTTCCTCAAAAATTTTCACATACGGATGTTGCAGACGGGCCGTCACATTCCAGTCGATATTGCGGATGTCATCGCCGTACTGATATTCGCGCACTTCGCTGAAGGACATACCTCTGCCTTTGAAGGCGGAATGATATTCGCCTGAAAAGATATGATTGGTTAAGCCTTTCGTCTTAATTTCAATCTTCCTGACTTTCTTCAGCAATTCGCTTACTTCCATTGTTTTGTTTAGAGGTGAAGGAAACAGATACAAACGATGAGCGTGACTCAAATGAGAGGGTGCGGGAGCCTGGCAACCGCTATGGAACTTCCACCTTATTGAGAATCGTGTCGATGATGTGTTCCTGCGTGATATTTTCGGCTTCTGCCTCGTAGGTAATGCCCACGCGGTGACGCAATACATCGTGCGCTACGGCACGAACGTCTTCCGGTATTACATAACCGCGGCGTTTGATGAAGGCGTAGGCTTTGCTGGCAAAGGCAAGGCTGATGCTGGCGCGCGGAGATCCTCCGTAGCTGAGCAGGTGCTTCAGGTTGTCTATTTTATATCTTTCCGGTTCGCGGGTAGCGAAGATGATATCGAGAATGTATTTTTCAATTTTCTCATCCATGTACACCTGTCTCACCGTATCGCGGGCCTGCAGGATAGTTTGCGGAGACACCACCGGTCGTATGCCGGAAGCGCCACCTGCCACATTCTGCCGCATAATCTGACGTTCCTCTTCAAATTCAGGATAAGTAATTTTCACCTTCAGCATAAAACGGTCCACCTGTGCTTCCGGCAAGTTGTAAGTACCTTCCTGCTCAATCGGGTTCATGGTGGCCATTACCAGAAAAGGCTCTTCGAGTTTATACGTTGTATCTCCCAGTGTTACATGGCGTTCCTGCATGGCCTGCAGCAATGCACTCTGCACTTTTGCCGGGGCACGGTTGATTTCATCGGCAAGGATAAAGTTGGAGAATACAGGTCCCTTTTTCACTTCAAAATTCCCTTTTGCCTGATTGTATATCATGGTACCGAGAATATCGGCAGGCAATAAATCGGGCGTAAACTGAATACGGCTGAATCGGGTGTCAATGGCATCAGACAGTGATTTGATGGCTAATGTCTTTGCCAGTCCGGGCACCCCTTCCAGCAGAATATGCCCTTGTGACAGCAAGGCAATCATCAGTCGCTCGAGCATATATTTCTGTCCGACGATAGATTTTCCTATTTCAAGATTCAGCAAATCCAGAAAGGCGCTATCCTGCTGTATCTTTTCGTTCAATGCTTTTATGTCAATAGATTCCATAGGCAAATATTAGGGATTTAACTTATGGCAAAAATAAAACCATTGCGTGCACAACACTGCGTGTCTGTGTTAAAAAATGTTAGCTGTTAACGTAAATTACGTATTGAGAACCTATCTAAATAGCCTGAAAAAGGCGGGCCTGCACTTTGTGCAGGCCCGCAGGTATTATCGTATCATCGCAGTTAAAATTTCTTCGGCTTTTCGCCTTTTCCTTTTTGCCAGTTGGACTGATATACCAGTCCGACGCCGATGATATCTCTGAACTGAAGTTTGGAGGTTTTGATATTCGGATCATCTGTAGGGAAAGTGACGTCATTGTCCCATATCAGGTGCGTAAATACACTGGCTGACAGGAATTTATTCACTTTGAAACCCAGTGTAGTCTGCCAGTCGATATCGATATTTTTCCGGTAATGCTCCTTGCTCTCTCTAGGCAGAGTAGCATCAAACGGGTCAGCATTGCTGCGCAGGTAGTTTTTATACATTTTAAAAACGGATGCAATGCTGATATTTTGTTTCCAGAAATCCTGTTTATAAGTAGCAATCAACACCGCACCAAACTCGCGTTTGATTTTAGACGGGAACACATTGCCATAGAGATTCTGTGCCGCGATACTGTTATCTCCGACAAAGGTAACTTTTGCCGCTAATGGCGATGCAAACAGGGAAATATATTTATTTGGCACGTAATCCAAACCAATAGCACCTTCAAAGATGAGGGGTGATGCGAAACGTGCGATCAGGTATTTCGCCGTATCGGTGTAATTGTAGGATTTTGCAAACTGTGAGCGCAGATTGGCGTAGGTTGCCACATAGAGCGGTTTGTAAATTCTATAGCCATACTTGGCAAAAATTTCCCAGCGGTCGGCATTTTTTCTGAATTTATACTGATCTCCTTTTGTAAACTGAATGCCGTATTCGCCGGCTGCCCACATCTGCAAGAGGTGATTTTTCTTTTTATAGTCGGCGAAAACCCGTGCATTGAACAGGAAAGAGAAAGAGTTGGTTCCGCCCGGTGCCCAGTTTTTAAAACCCGCCTGGTTGAAGGTGACACCACCGGTACCGCCAAACTTCCAGCCGTCTGTAGTATCTTCGAGTTTTTTCTTTTCGGCAGATGATAATGCTTCTGCAGCAATTTGTTTTTCTACTTGTGCGAAAGACAGCTGCAGCATGGTGCAAGAAATCAGCACAAAAAATAGTTTCTTCATAATGAGTGATTTTGGGCGCAAAGATAGTATTGTTCTAACACTTCATGTCACTCGCATATTGGACAAGGCCATTCAGACACAAAACTTCACTTATACTTAATGATTATTATAACTTTTCTTTTAAAAACGATGCGATTCTCGAGAAGATATCATAGCGCGTTTCACCACCGGCAATACTGTGGTCTTTGTCCGGATACAACATCAGACTAAATGGCTTATGTTTTTCCTGCAATTGCTGTGTATAGGCCAGTGTGTGTTGGACATGCACATTATCGTCAGCTGTGCCGTGCATCAACAGCAGGTGACCATTCATGTTGCCCGCCTTCGTCAATACGCTGTTTTGTTGATAGCCTGCGGTATTTTCTTTCGGTGTGCGCATGTAGCGCTCGGTATAGATATTATCATACCACTCCCAATTAGTGACAGGCGCCACAGCTACAGCTGCCTTGAACATGCGGCTGCTGTCTGACACCGCGAGCGCCGCCATCATTCCGCCATAACTCCAGCCGAAGATGCCAATCCTGCCGGAGTCGACATAAGGTAATGATGCAAAATAACGGGCAGCCTTAACCTGATCTTCCGTTTCAAGCTTACCTAAATGCAGGTAAGTCGATTTCTTAAATGCCGCGCCTTTGCCGCCACTACCTCTGTTGTCAACGCAGGCTACGATGTATCCTTGTTCGGTCAGATAGTTAAAGAACAAATCTCGGGATGCCGGCCATTCGTCCAGTACTTCCTGATTGCCCGGGCCGCCGTACACATACATCAGCAAAGGATATCGGCGCAGACTGTCCATGTTGGCGGGCAGCAACATCCACGCTTCCAGTGATATATCACCCGCGGGAATCTGCATATATTTTCTGTCTGACACAAAATCCAGTTTAGCATCCAGCATTTCATTTTTTTCCAGACAAACGCTAACCGGTTGCAACACAGAACGAAGGCAGGTTTGTTTTGGCTGACGCGCGGAAGAATAGGTGTGCAGATAATATTCGCCGGATGGCGAGAACCTGGCCGTGTGCGTGCCGGGCAAATCGGATAATCTTGTTTTTTCGAGCGTTCGGTAATTCAGTTTATACAGATATCTTCCTTTGACATCTCCTTCATTCGACTGGAAAAACAATTCATTTTTTTGTTCATTCAGCAAACAGATATCCGTTACTTCGTAATTGCCGGATGTCAACTGACGAATCAGCTGCCCCTGATTATCATAGTGATACAGATGATTAAACCCATCTTTTTCTGAACTGATGATGAATGAGCCGTCATACAAAAACTCCACCACTTTGGGTACATCGACATAGGCCGGATCATTTTCTTCATACAATATTCTTGATTTTCCCGTTGTGATATTATATGCCGCCAGTTGTAATTTGTTCTGATGTCTGTTCAGCAACATCAACACCAGTTCGCTTCCGTCTGCAGTCCAGTAAAATCTCGGAATATATTCGTAATCGTACGGGATTTTCAACAGCTTATTTTTGCGTTTCTGCACATCGTACAACCAGACAGTAACCTGTGCATTTTCTTCTCCGGCTTTGGGATATTTATAGGAAAAAGAGGTGGGATAGTTTTGCCTGTACTGCATCGGAAAGGCGTATTCTTTTACCTTGCTCTCATCAAATTTCAGATAGGCCATCTTTTTGCCGGACGGATGCCATTGGAAGGCCTCCTGCAATTCCAGTTCTTCTTCATACACCCAGTCACTTTTGCCGTTGATGATATGATTCCATTTCCCGTCTTTGGTTACCTGAATTTCCTGCATCAGCTGCAGATCTTTGATAAAAATATTATTATCCCGTACAAATGCGACATATCTTTCAGATGACGAAAATGCGGGGAAATATTGCTCTCCGTAGCTCAACGACTGCAGGTTTCCGGCGGCATCTCCGACGTAATACGAACAGGCTTCGGCATGACGGTACATACGGGCACAGGATGTTTTTACCAGGTATTTCTTTTCTGACGGCGCAAAAACATATCCCGACCAGCGTTGCTCCTGAAGATATGCTTCCGCCTTTGCCCCGATTTGCCAGCGCTGTATTTCTTTCAGCTGCATATCTTTGAAAACGAGATAGGATTTTTTATTCTCCTGCACCAGTTGCGTCACAGCTGGCTGATGTTGCATAAACTCATATTCGGCGGGTGACTTAGGCTGATATTTATTATGAATGAAAATATCTTCCAGCGTTAATTGTGAAAACACCGGAAAATAAGTAGTACAACAGAACAGGAATGCTGTTATTTTTGTAATAGTACGAAACATACGGCAGTCAGAATGAATGTCGTCAAAGATACAATAATTATAAATTTTGATCCTATGCCACTGCTACACTCCCGACTGTTTCTGTTTTTCATCTTGTTCTTTGCGTATTCCTATTCGTCCGCGCAGGATGAATATTATCCGCCCATCGAAATAAATGACGCGTCCTCCACCACCGAAAAGACAGGAAAACAGGATGGCGAAAAGGCGCAGGAAGAAGACGCCATGACAGCTTTGGAAAAGAAAAAGGAACGACTCAAACGCCTTCGCTTAGGTGGTATTTTCGGGGTGCAGTTCGGCAACTTCACCTATGTGAATATATCTCCTACAGTGGGCTATATGGTAATCAAAGACAGACTGGAAATGGGCGGCGGGCCTATTATGATTTATCAACGGTTCAGATACAACAGTTTTGGCGCCTACAATTTCTTTGTGTACGGAGCGGATGTGTACACCAGAGGATTTTTATACAAGGGATTATTTCTGGAAGCACGGTATGACCTGGTGAACAAACCGTCTTATTTTAATATTGACAGACGACTCAACGTGCACCATTTGCTGTTGGGCGGAGGCTATGCAGCCCCTATAAGCAATATCGGCGTACTCAATGTTTCTCTGTTGTACAATGTGCTGGATAACGAAGAATCCATACATCGCGGGACTTTCGGAAAATTCCCGCTGATACTCACCATCGGGTTTGGATTCGGCATCGGCCGCAATTAGCGTCGGGTCGGTTGTTCTTGCAGATATTTAAGGCAGCCTAGCGACAGATACAGCAACGCACCTATCATCGTATAGACAATTATTTTCTGGGAGGTTTGTTGCACATATCCGACTTCTCTCGGATTAGGGCCAAAGAAAATGATAAGCAGATAAAGGGCAATGGCGATAACAATCAGGAACATCACATTGCCATACCGGTTGGGCAACAGATGATGCTGCCGGATGAGAATGGTATACGCTATACTCAACGGCAACATGAGTCCGAAGCCGACACGCACGCAAAACATATGTTTACTCAAAACCAAATCACAGGGTGTCAGACCGATACCTGCCAGCAAAAACGGGAATACACTTCCACTGATCAATGCCGTCCAGTGCGCATATTTATTGAGTGTCGCGCTATTGGTATATTTCAGGAACTGCAGATTGAATACAAAAATGGCCGCAGACTGCAGCAACATGGCAATGGTAAAGGTAGAAAAGGACACCCACTGAGTACCACCCTGAAAAGAACGCCAGCGACCGAGTTCCGAGAAGAAATTATTAAAGAAACTATATCCTTTGGTCGTTTTATCGAGCAATGTACCACCCGGAAAAAACAACATACCAATGGTGGTTAACAGTAAAAAAAGAATACAACTCAGGAGTAAAAAGCGGAACGCGAAAGGTTTGTTTTTCATGCGCTAAAAATACAGATTTACTTATTTACGGTGATGTTTTAACGCCTTATTTTTTTCACTTTTACACCATAAAATTATCTATGAAAAATCAATCCTTACTACTGACAGCCATCCTGCTTATTGTGGCTGTCGTGGTGTTACCACTGGTCACGATTTACTACGATGAGCCACTTACCGATCAGCAATTTAAATTATTAAAAGAACTGACCATTGGCATGCTGTTGGTGGCACTGGCTTGTTTCGTGGTGGGAGAAATCAGTCAGAATTATAGTCAGACAGACAAACTGTGGAGCATCACACCGTTCTTTTATGTGGCGTATGCGGCTCACAGCGGTGGCTGGACACCCAAGTTGATTTTAATGACCATACTCGTTGGCGTCTGGGCTTTCCGACTCACCTACAACTTCAACCGCAGAGGTGGTTATTCCTGGAAATTCTGGACCGGTGAAGAGGATTACCGCTGGTCAGTATTAAGAAAGGAACCGTTTTTGCAGGGCAGATTCCGATTTTCCTTGTTCAATCTGTTTTTCATCTGCATCTATCAGCATGCGCTTATTTTGGCATTCACGCTTCCAATTGTCATTGCTGTTCCAACCACCGGCGCGATTGGTGTAACCGAGATTTTCTTTTCCGTCCTCCTATTGCTGCTCGTTTATGTGGAATGGAAGGCCGACGAGCAACAGTGGATTTTTCAAACCAACAAGCACCGGAAAATCCGCAATAAGGAAGTGCTTAACCAAGAAGAATCACAGGGTTTTATTTCATCCGGATTATGGGCAAAAGTGCGGCATCCGAATTATGCGGCGGAGCAATCTATCTGGATAGTATTTTACCTGATTGGCGCAGCAGGCACGGGAAAATGGATCAACTGGAGCATGGCCGGTTGTGTTCTGCTGGTCTTGTTATTTCAGGGTAGTGCCAATTTCAGTGAGGGCATTTCCTCCGGAAAATACCCGGCGTACAAAGATTATATCAAAAGAGTACCGAGGTTTATTCCTAAGTTCTGGTGAGCTTTCATTTTCATTCTAAAACAAAGTGGCGCCATCCGAAGGATGGCGCCCCATTGTTTTATTGCGCTAAGTAAATTACACGTCTATTTTTGCGTACTTCGCATTGGCCTCGATAAATTCTCTTCTTGGCGGCACTTCATCGCCCATCAGCATAGAGAAAATATGGTCAGCTTCTGCCGCATTATCTATGGTTACCTGTTTTAAGGTGCGTGTTTCCGGATTCATGGTGGTAGACCATAACTGCTCCGCGTTCATTTCCCCTAAACCTTTATAACGCTGCACATGCACGCTGTCTTCTTTCCCTTCTCCGGCAATCAGTTTGACGGCCGCAATGCGTTGTTCATCATTCCACGCGTACTGCTCTTTATTTCCTTTCTTCACGAGATAAAGCGGCGGTGAAGCGATGTAAATATATCCTTTCTCTATCAGCTCTTTCATGTGGCGGAAGAAGAAGGTCAGAATCAAGGTGGTAATGTGGCTACCGTCTACGTCGGCATCACACATGATGACTATTTTATGATATCGGAGTTTGGTCAGATTCAGTGCCTTTTCATCCCCTTCTACCCCTTTGCTCACGCCGAGTGCGGTGAAAATATTCTTGATTTCTTCGTTTTCATAGATTTTGTGTTCCATGGCCTTCTCCACATTGAGGATTTTACCTCTCAACGGCAGGATGGCCTGGAATGCGCGGTTACGACCTTGTTTTGCCGTACCACCCGCAGAGTCCCCTTCGACGAGGAACAACTCACAGGCATCCGGATTTTTGTCAGAACAGTCGGACAGTTTACCCGGCAAACCGGAGCCACCCAATACGCTTTTGCGCTGCACAAGTTCTCTCGCTTTCTTGGCTGCCATACGGGCTGTTGCCGCGAGAATCACTTTATTTACAATGGTCTTGGCTTCTTTCGGATGTTCCTCCAGGTAGTACTCCAGGTTTTCACCCACCACACCTGCGACAATTGCATCCACCTCGGAGTTACCGAGTTTGGTTTTTGTCTGTCCCTCAAACAACGGCTCCGGCACTTTCACAGACACGAGACAAGTAATCCCTTCTCTGAAGTCTTCTCCGTTGATTTCCGTTTTCAGGTTTTTAAACAAATCATTTTTGGTCGCCCAGTTTTTGAAAACCCTTGTCAACGCACGGCGGAAACCCACCACGTGCGTACCACCTTCGATGGTGTTGATGTTATTTACATAAGAATGGATATTCTCGTTGTAGGAATCATTGTACTGAAAAGCCACCTCCACGATTACATTTTCTTTGGCACCTTCCATGTAAATAACTTCCGGAATGAGCGGCTGTCTGGTTTTATCCAGGAAAGTAACAAACTCGCGCAAACCGCCTTCCGAATAGAAATTTTCGGAGAAAGCAGTTCCTTGCTCATCTACATTGCGTTCATCGGTGATGGTAATGCTGATGCCTCTGTTCAGGTAAGCCAGTTCCCGCATACGAGCCGCCAGTGTATCGTAGTTGTATTCTGTTACGGTAAAAATACTGTTATCCGGCTTGAAGTGAATTTTAGTACCTCGTTTGTTGGATGGTCCGATCTCTTTGACAGGATACAAAGGCGCGCCAATGCTGAATTCCTGCTGATATTCTTTACCCTCCCGCCAAACGGTAGCCACCAACTTGGTGGACAGTGCATTCACACACGACACACCCACGCCGTGCAGACCACCGGAAACCTTGTAGGAGTCTTTATCAAACTTACCGCCGGCGTGCAATACGGTCAAAACCACCTCCAGGGCGGAACGACCTTCTTTCGGGTGCATATCCACCGGAATACCACGACCATCGTCCTCTACAGAAATGGAATTATCGGTATGTATGGTAACAAAGACATTTTTACAGTGTCCGGCCAAAGCCTCGTCAATCGAGTTATCTACCACCTCATATACCAGATGATGCAGACCTCTTACATTAATATCGCCGATGTACATCGCCGGGCGCTTGCGCACGGCTTCCAGCCCTTCCAAAACGGTAATATTATCTGCGCCATAATGCGCATTTTTCACCTCTTCTTTTACTTCACTCATAATTAAAAAATATAGCTGTCAAAGATACAAAAACGAGGCCTGAAATCCCCTAAAAGAGGATGCAGTTTATCCACATTTTAAGTTAAAAAAGGATAATATTTTCAACGCTTCCAACGGCAGATTAAAGCCCCTGAAATTGCTGTGAAAAAATCACGAAAAAACGACCTATAATCGGGTAATATCCGCACCCAGTTGCTGTAATCTGGTATCGATATGCTGATATCCGCGGTCAATCTGATGTGCATTGGAAATAATGCTCTTGCCATTGGCCGACAAAGCTGCAATCAACAAGGAAACACCGGCTCTGATATCGGGAGAACTCATGTTGATTCCTCTCAGATTATACTCGCGGTTAATGCCTATTACGGTAGCGCGATGCGGGTCGCACAAAATGATTTTTGCACCCATATCTATCAGCTTGTCTACGAAGAACAGGCGGCTTTCAAACATTTTCTGATGAATCAGCACACTGCCGCTGGCCTGTGTGGCTGTCACGAGAATAATACTCAATAAATCCGGCGTAAACAGAGGCCACGGACCATCTGAAATAGTCAGAATGGAACCATCTATAAACGTCTGGATTTCATATTGATCCTGTGCCGGTACAATGATGTCGTCCCCGCTGTATTGTAATTGTATACCGAGTTTACCGAAATACTTCGGAATCAACCCGAGCATATCAATACGGGCATCCTTGATGGTAATCTCGGACTGCGTCATGGCGGCCATACCAATAAAACTGCCGATTTCAATCATATCCGGCAGCAGTCGGTGTTCCGTACCTCCGAGTCGCTGCACACCTTCGATATGCAACAAATTAGAGCCAATACCGCTGATTTTTGCGCCCATTCTGTTGAGCATGGAACAGAGTTGCTGCAAATACGGCTCGCAGGCTGCATTAAAGATGGTGGTCACACCTTCAGCCAGCACAGCGGCCATGACAATATTTGCCGTACCGGTAACAGAAGGTTCTTCCAATAAAATATACTTACCCGTCAGACGCTCTGCCGTCAGGGAATAAAAAGAGTTTTCTTTATCAAAATGGAATTGCGCGCCCAACTCCACAAAGCCTAAAAAGTGGGTATCCAGTCTTCTTCGACCGATTTTATCACCACCGGGCGTGGGTAGATAAGCCCTTCTGAAACGTGCCAGCAGCGGCCCTAAAATCATCACTGACCCGCGCAGGTGACCCGCTCGTTTTTTGAAGCCATCCGTAAGAAGAATTTCTGGATCTACCGCAGCTGCATTAAATGTATAGGTATCTGTAGCTTGACGCGTGACGCGCACCCCCATCTCGGACAGGAGCTCTATCAGTACATTTACATCCAGAATATCCGGCACATTGGATATCGTGATATCTTCATCGGATAACAATACGGCGGATAAAATCTGCAATGCTTCATTTTTTGCACCCTGCGGAATAATGGTTCCGCTCAGACGCTTTCCGCCTCTTACTTCAAAGGCATCTGTGTTCATGAATTCTTATTGAATCGATTACGATTGTTGTTCGGAGGAAAGTTACCGCGGTTATTGCGGTTGTTCTTATTCTTGTTTTTATTTTTGTTTTTATGCTGAAATCCGCTGGGCTGGAAATTGCGCTTCGGCTGATTGCGGGTCATGTTTTCGATGTTCATGTCCTCACTGATTTCGAGCGCTCCGCGAGACAAAACTTTCATATCTTCCTTGATTAAATCATTGCTGACTTCTTCATTACTCCAGTTTTTGTAGGCGAGTTTCATAAAGTTGCCAATGATTTCGGTGAAAATGGCCTTTTTTTCCTCGTTATCCATCTGAGAAGCCTTCTCTACCAGCAATTCCACATTTTTGCCATAGTGACGCAGTTTTATTTTTTTCTGCGGATAAGGTAAATTCGCCGGTTTGATGCGTGCCGTTTCTTCTGTTGGTTTCGGGTACGGCGAATCAACATCCAACTTAAACTTGGAAATTATAAAAAGATGATCCCATAATTTCTGCTTGTAGTCGGCTGTGCTGCGCAATTGTGGGTTCAGTGTCGCCATCATCTGAATGATGGTTTCCGCCACTTTCTGACGTTCTTCCCGCTTGGGTATATTCACGGCATAATCGACCATTTTCTGTAAATGTCGACCATACTCACGCATTTCGATGTCGTTCCTATCGGTATTGTAATTCATATCGTAAAAAATTGAAGAATATGTAATTTGTAATCAGCACTAAGACTGGAATGCTTGAATGCTACTACGAAGGACAACAAATATACGGAAATATATTGAAACTTCCACCACCTGCCCGAAACTAGGCATTGTCAGCCGGAGCAGGTGTTTCATCCGGCTGTCCGCGCTCTTCCGGAGTATAGAAATAATCTACAAACCCCTTCACCGTTTTCGAAAAATGTGCGGCATCTCTGCCGATAAATCTGGTGCGCACCGGCACACAAAACACCGTTATGCCTTTTTGTATCAGCCACTCTTTGTGCAACATCAGACGAACGGCATCCTTTTCCGTCGTCAGCCATTTCCGCTGTCCGGGATATTTTGTATAAATGGAATTCAGTTCTCCTTCTTCAAACATATGATGATCTGAAAACTCCATGTGATACACCGCACCGGCCTGCTTTTCCACCTGTTCTTTCAGCGGACCGGCATCCGCAATGGCAGTCACCAGCATGACGGTATCTTCGGTATTCAGCCACCATTTTTCCTGCGGATCCATCACATTGTAAGGTGTACCATATTCGATAGTACTGAAAAATATCTGTTGGCTGCCGGCAGGTGCTATGCGTTGTACGATAGCCTGCTGTTCCGGTTCACTGAGATCCGGCGGACACTTCGTCATCACGATTATCTGCGCTCTGTCTTTACCGGAAATAAATTCGCGCAATGTGCCCAACGGCAGTATCCGGTCGTCGTAAAACGGGCGCCGGTAACTGGTCAGCAGAATATTGATATCGGGTCGCACACTCTGGTGCTGAAACGCATCATCCAGCAATATCACCCTGGTTTCGGGATGGTCGGACAACAATCTCGGAATGGCAATCACCCGCTGTTCGCCTACGCTTACCTGCACAAACGGATATTTCAACTTGGTCATCAGCGGCTCATCACCCACCTGAAGTGCTGTGTGACCTGTCTGCACAGACAGATAGCCGGATGTTTTTCTGCCATAGCCTCTGCTGAGCACGCCGACCGCATAATCCGGATACAGGAGTTCTATCAGATAGCCAATCATCGGAGTCTTGCCGGTGCCACCCATACTCAGATTGCCCACACTGATGACGGGCAGCGCAAAATCAGTGGAACCTATAAATCCGGTTTTATAGAGCCAGTTGCGCAACCAAATAATCGCACCATATAAGGCGGCAAAAGGAAATAGTAGTATTTTTGTTATCAGACTCAAAAGATGATACTATGAAAATAGCCGAAATAATTCAAACTATCGAAGATTTTGCACCAATATCGTACCAGGAATCTTACGACAACGCCGGATTGCTGACCGGCGACAAATTGGCAGCATGCACCGGCGTACTGATAGCGCTTGACGTGACAGAAGCGGTAGTGGAAGAGGCTATCGCGAGCCGCTGCAACCTGATTGTAGCCCATCATCCACTTATTTTTTCCGGATTAAAACGCCTGACGGGCAGCAACTATATTGAGCGGACGGTCATTAAGGCCATCAAAAATGATATTGCTATTTATGCTGCACATACCAATCTTGACAACGTAAAAAACGGCGTAAACAATGCGATTGCTGATCAGCTCGGACTCATCAACCGGAAAATCCTGGCGCCCAAAAGAGGTATACTGAAAAAGCTGTACACCTATATTCCGGTCAAAGACAGGGAAATGCTGCTCAACGCACTCTTTGCGGCTGGGGCCGGACATATAGGACACTACAGCGAATGCAGTTTTTCCAGCGACGGACAGGGCACTTTTAATGCAGACGATGCCGCACAGCCGCTCATTGGAAAAAAAGGCATCAGACATACCGAGCAGGAAAGCAAGATAGAGGTAATCTTCCCGGAATACCTGGAAACAAAAATTCTGCGGGCCCTCCGGGAAGCGCATCCGTACGATGAGGTGGCCTATGAAATCATCCGGCTTGAAAACAGCTATCAGGACGTAGGATCCGGACTCATCGGAGAGCTGGAAAACGACATGGATGCGAGGGCGTTTTTGCTGCTGCTGAAAGAGCGGATGCAGGCTGATTGTGTGCGACATACCGCACTGTCAGACAAGCCGATACGCAGGGTAGCATTGTGCGGCGGAGCGGGTAGTTTTCTGTTAAATCAGGCCATATCCGGCGGAGCGGATATTTTTATTACGGCGGACTTTAAGTATCATCAATTTTTTGATGCTGATAATCAAATAGTTATAGCAGATATCGGGCATTATGAAAGCGAGCAATACACTTCACAGCTATTTAACAAAATAATATCGGAGAATTTTCCTACTTTTGCGGTTCGAATTTCATCCATTAACACGAATCCAATTAAATATCTATAAATGGCACGTAAGAAAGAATTAACCACCGTTGCAGACAAATTAGAGCAATTACAGGAATTGCAAGCTATTCATTCTAAGATAGATGCCATCCACATCCTGAAAGGAGAGTTGCCAATTGAGGTGGCTGACCTGGAAGATGAAATTGCAGGAACCCAAAAAAGAGTGGCGAAAATTCAGGCCGAAATCGAAGAAGCACAAGCGGAAATCGAGCGCAGAAAAGAACTCATGAAAGACGCGCAGGGTTTGATTACAAAATATGACAAGCAACTGCACAACGTAAAAAACAACCGTGAGTTTGACGCGTTGAACAAAGAGATTGAACTGCAGAAACTGGAGATTCAGTTGGCAGAGAAAAAAATCCGCGAAGCCAACTTCACTATCGAGAACCACCAGAAACAGCTGACTGAAGTAGAAAAAAGACTGGACAGCAAAGAAAAGGATCTCGAAGTAAAAAAACGCGAACTGGACAATATCATCAAAGATACGGAGAAGGAAGAGCAGGAACTGACTGCAAAAGCGCAGGAAATGGAGGAAGAAGTGGATGAGCGTCTGATTCAGGCATTCCGCAGAATCCGTAAATCATACAAAAACGGACTCGCCGTTGTATTAGTAAGCAGAAATGCGTGTGGTGGCTGCTTCGGTTTCATTCCGCCACAAACACAGTCTGAAATCCGCACTAAAAAGAAAATCAGCACATGTGAACACTGCGGCCGTATCATCGCCGGCGTAGATGACAGCGCGGTAACGATTTCAGAAGAAGAATTAGCTTAATTCATCAGCAAATATCATTAAGAAAGTCCCGGTGCATACCGGGACTTTCTTAATTTATAACAGCATTTAACAACAGGTACAAAGAGTATTTTGTATTATTGCAGATAAGATTATGTCCGACATTATTCGTTTACTACCCGATGCCATTGCCAATCAGATTGCTGCCGGCGAAGTGATTCAAAGACCCGCTTCGGTAGTAAAGGAATTGCTGGAAAATAGCATCGACTCAGGCGCACGCAATATCCAGCTTATCATCAAGGATGCCGGACGCACGCTGATACAGGTGGTGGATGACGGTTGCGGCATGACGGACACAGACGCACGCATGTGCTTCGAACGGCACGCGACCTCTAAAATCAGCAAGATTGAGGATTTATTTTCCCTCTATACCTTCGGATTTCGGGGCGAGGCGATGGCCTCCATCGCGGCGGTGGCACAGGTGGAAATGAAAACCCGCCTGCACGACCAGGAAGTCGGCACACAACTTATCATTGAAGGTTCAAAGGTACTCTCACAGGAACCATGTTCACATCAACCGGGCACCTCCATTGCCGTCAGGAATTTATTTTACAATGTTCCTGCTCGCCGGAATTTCCTCAAGTCAAATGCGATTGAAACCAAGCATATTCTGGATGAATTCACACATGTCGCACTGGCCAATCCTGCTGTTTTCTTCTCGCTTCACCACAATGGCAGCGAAGTATATCACCTGAAATCAGGCAACCTGCGGCAGCGCATCGTCAGCATATTCGGGAAAAACTACAACGATAAACTGGTGCCTATCGAAGAACTCACCGACTATGTGAGTGTCCGCGGATTTATCGGCAAACCCGAGGTGAGCAAAAAAACACGCGGTGAGCAGTTTTTCTTTGTCAACAACCGATTTATCAAAAGCAACTTCCTGAACCATGCCATTGTAAAGGCGTACGAAGGACTGATTACGGATAAGAATTTTCCGTTTTATTGTCTGTTTATCGACATCAAACCCGATGCCATCGACATCAATGTACATCCGACCAAACAGGAAATAAAATTTGAAGACGAAAAGGCCATTTATCTGCTGCTTAACGCCGCCGCCAAACACGGACTGTCACAGTACAGCGTAATGCCAACCATCGACTTTGAACACCAATCGACTTTTGGACAGTTCGTAGATGAACGCATTTACACGGAACAGCCATTCAAGGTAGTTCCATCAAAACTGAACACAGACAGTTTTACCAAAGGGTCTTATTATTCTCCGTTTGATAAGGATATTCCGTCCATCAAACGTGATGAATTCAGTCACTGGAAAAAGCTGTACGATATGGATGAATCGACGGAGGAAAGGTCCGTGACCATACGCAGCAAAATGGATCAACTGCAGCTGGAAAATGAGAATGACATTTCTCCCAATCCGTTCAAGCACGAATTGTTTGAACCCATACAGCTGCACGACCGCTATATTCTGACGCAAATTAAGAGTGGCTTTATTCTGATCAACCAGCAGAAAGCCCATCAGCGGATTCTCTTTGAGCGCTATCTCAGAAATTTCACGCAACATCCTGCGGCCAGCCAACAGACGCTCTTCCCGAAAACGCTTGAGCTGAACGCAGGCGACGCAGCGCTCCTACAGGAAATCATTCCCGAGTTGCGCATCCTCGGTTTTGATATTCAGTTTTTCGGCAATACCACTTTTGTCATTCACGGCATGCCGGCCGACTTGCAGGATGAACAGGAAAACCAGCTAATAGAACGCATGCTCGAAGAATATAAACAGTCGTACAAGACGGATCAGTTTGACAAGCGGCAGCAGGTAGCCCGTTCCATCGCCTATCAGACCGCCACACCACCCGGCACCACCTTATCCAAACAGGCTATGCAGCAGCTGATAGACGAACTCTTCGCTTGCGAACAGCCTGCAGTGAATCCGGCAGGACATGCCACATTTGTACAATATTCATTTGACGAAATAGAAAGAAAATTTGAAAACAACTAATTCTGCATTGCAGGGTTATAACTAAAACAAACTTCATGTCTCAACTCAGCAGATTCGGTGGATTATCAGACCTCACTCCGGTAGTGAAAAATCTACTGTTACTCAATATTCTGGTTTTTATCGCCTGTTGGTTATATCCCAACCTGACCGACTATCTGGCGATGTATTACCCAAGCAATCCTGCCTTCGAACCCTGGCAGATTATCACCCACATGTTTACGCATGGCGGCTTTTTCCATATTTTCTTCAACATGTATGCCTTATACAGTTTTGGTTCCTTATTGGAACACGAAAGAGTACTGGGCAGCAAGCGATTTGCGACGCTGTACTTGTTTTCCGGTCTGGGTGCCATCGCATTCCACCTGGCCATCAACGCGATAACGGCATGGAATATTACGGGAAGTCCGGTGATTGACTATGAACAGGCGGTTGCCAATGAAACGCTGGCAAGTATTTACTTTTCCGGTGTGGTGGGCGCGAGCGGTGCTATCTACGGATTGTTGGCCGGATTCGGATACTTATTTCCCAACACACCGCTGATGTTTTTATTTATTCCGGTACCCATCAAAGCGAAGTACATGATCCCGCTGGTGATTATTGCCTACGATATCGCTTTCGCGCAGGTAGGACTTGACAATGTGGCGCATTATGCGCATATTGGAGGGGCAATTTTCGGATTTTTGCTGGTATTATTCTGGAATAAAACCAATAGAAGCAATTTCTTTTAATATTTTTTAAAGATTTTGCTGAAATATTTTTCGTCATAATTAGTTTATTTTGGAATTATGTACAACAATTCCATCTGGGAAGACATCAAATGGCAGTTCCGCTACGGAACAGATCTCATCAAACTGATTATGGTGAACATCACCCTTTTTGTCTTTATCAATCTGGTTCAGTTGGTTTTGTTTCTCCTGCAGCAGCAAGGCGCATTTGTACTCACCGACTGGCTTTCGCTGTATGCATCGCCCGCCAGGTTGCTTTTACAGCCGTGGGGCATCATCACTTATATGTTTGTGCACGAAGGTTTCTGGCACATTCTGTGGAATATGCTCGGCCTTTACTGGTTCGGACAAATTGTACAGGACATGATTGGCCGTCCTAAGATCCTGCCTTTATACCTCCTCGGCGGCATCGTGGGTGGCATCGCCTATATTGCCGCTTACAACATTTTTCCGGTGTTCAGTCAGAGTGTTGCACACGCTTCCTGCATCGGGGCGTCGGCTTCCGTGATGGCCATCGTGCTGGCGGCAGCCACCATTGCGCCGAACTACGAAATCGGATTGCTGTTCATCGGTCCTGTGCGCATCAAGTGGATTGCGCTGGTCTATGTGCTGCTCGACTTAATCAATATACAAAACGGGAATGCCGGCGGACATATCGCGCATCTGGGCGGCGCATTCGCGGGCTTTGCATTTGTGAGACTACTTCAGAACGGCACTGACTTATCAAGGTATTTTTACAGCATCTCGGATGGCATCGGGAAAATTTTCCGTAAGAAAGAAAAACTGAGCGTCAGCTATGTCAATCCGGGTAAGAAAAAAGAATACGCCTCCGCATACAGCACTACTCAGCAGAAAAAATCCAATCAGACTTCGCCGCCGTCCGACAAGGCCAGCAAACAGGAACAACTGGATGCCATTCTCGATAAGATTAACCGCTCGAGTTATGAGAGCCTGTCGAAAGAAGAAAAAGAGTTTTTATTTAAAATCAGTCAAGAAGATTAACTTATCTTAGTGCGGCATGAAATTTCTGAAGTGGCTCTTATCGTTTACCTCCCGGAGTGTCAATATCCTGTTTGTAACAGGTTTATTACTCAGTCTGATGGCTTCGTATATCAGTCCCGCAAAATTATGGATACTGCCTTTTGTGGGCATGGCACTCCCGGGACTGCTGCTCGCTAATATTGTCTTTGTCATCATCTGGATTATCCGCAGACGCTATTTTGCAGTGGTCTCCCTGCTGGCAATTGCCTGCTGCCTGCCTCAGCTATTCCGGCTTTTTGCCACTAATATCGGCAGTGCGGACAACAAAACGGATGGCAAAATCATCAAGGTGATGAGTTACAATGTGCGGGATTTTGACTTATACAACTGGAGCGAAAACATACATTCCAAAGAGAAGATTTTTGAAACCATTCAGGAAAAATCTCCGGATATCATTTGTTTTCAGGAATTTTATAACGACACCACGGCATCTTTCAGCACTATTAAACAATTACAGTCTTTAGGATACACGCATTATTTTTTCACAAGAGAATTGGTGCTGCGCGGCACGGATGAATGGGGCATCGCCATATTTTCGAAACATCCGATTCTCGAACATGGCACCATTATCAAACAAACTTTTAAAACCGGCTACGGCCGCAAGCCATTTAAAGGATTATATGCGGATATCCGCATCGGCGACAGCACGATTCGTTTCATCAATGTGCATCTGCAGTCTATCTATTTCGGGTTGCAGGAATACGAAACGATTGAGGAATTCCGCTCTACACAGAACCTGGATGAACATGGCGCCCGCAGCATTTTCCGGAAGCTGAAACGCGCCTTCGAACGCAGGGCGGAACAGGCGGAAGAGCTGAAAGCCTTCATCAACCGGCAAACCAAACCGGTGGTGGTGTGCGGTGATTTTAACGACCTGCCGAATTCGTATGTAGCCAACTATATCAGCAAGGGAATGCAGGATGCATTTCTGGAGCGCGGATTTGGCATCGGGCATACCTATAACGGGAAAATCCCATTTCTGCGCATCGACTATCTGCTCACCACGCCGCAGTTTCGGATACATCATTTTGAAGTAATTAACAATCCCATTTCGGATCATTTTCCGGTGTACATGGAATGCAGTATCTCAGATGCCAAGACAAATAAGAAAGAGTAAGTATCAATGAATCGTATCGCTGATGGAATAGCGGTTTTTTTCCGACCCATTGCGCGCTATCAATTCTCCGAGAAATCCTGCGACGAAGAGTTGCACACCGACAATAATAGTCAGAATACCGAGGTAGAAGACCGGTCTGCTCGCGATGCCCACCTGACCGAAAATCGTTTTGGTGATGGTGAGATAAAATAAAATCAGAAAACCCACAAAGAATGACAGAACACCTAAGGTACCGAAAAGGTGCATCGGACGTTTGCCGTATTTGCTCATAAAGGTAATGCTCATCAAATCGAGGAAGCCATTGATGAAGCGCTCCAGACCGAATTTGGTGGTGCCGTATTTTCTTTCGCGATGCTGCACCGCTTTTTCTGTGATCCTCGTAAATCCGGCCCATTTGGCAATGACCGGAATGTAACGATGCATCTCGCCGTATACTTCTATCGACTTCACCACTTTGCGCTGATAAGCTTTCAGTCCGCAGTTGAAGTCGTGGAGATTGTGGATTCCCGAAACATAACGCGTAGCGGCATTAAACAATTTGGTAGGTATTGTTTTGGTAATCGGATCGTAGCGTTTCTTTTTCCAACCTGACACCAGCTGATAATTTTCTTCCGTTATCATGCGGTATAATTCCGGAATCTCATCCGGCGAATCCTGCAAATCAGCATCCATGGTAATGACCACATCTCCCTGTGCCGCCTCGAAGCCGACATGTAGCGCGGCAGATTTGCCGTAATTGCGCTGAAACTGTATGCCGCGGATAGCAGGATTGGCGGCGGCGGCTGACTTAATCACCTGCCAGGAATTATCTGTACTGCCGTCATCGACCGCAATAATCTCGTAAGAATATTGCTTCTCTGACATAACACGTTCTATCCATGCAAATAGTTCCGGCAAGGATTCCGCTTCGTTGAGCAATGGTATGACGACAGATATATTCAATTATTCTTTTTTTAGGATGATGGCTAATATCAGGGAAATAAAGATACCGATTCCACTGTACAACATCACCAGCATGGTAAGGGCACCCTTTGGCACCAGTTGATTGCCGGTAACTTTGGAAAAGATGGAATAAAAAGTACTGACAAAAATTGCCAACACCAGACTTGCCATCCAGCCTCCTAAAAATCCCTGCATCAGAGAAAGTTTATTGCCCTGAATTTTTTTTGACAACACTTGTGTCAGTGCAACGGCGAAAAGGATGGAAGTAATTTGCAGAACCATTGCCTGCGGCCTCCCGTACGGCATTTTTTTAGCATAAGCCAACATAAAAAATGCCGCGAAGAACAATGTAGAGAACAACGCAGAAAACAGTGTAATCATAATACCTGTCAGTACGCCTCTGGGATTGTTATCTTGTTGTTGAGCAGTCATTCGGGAATATTATTGCAAATGATTAGGTTAGTATAGTTACGGTGTTACCGGAAAAAACGGCTTTCACTTTTCCTTTCAGTGGTGTGCCGATATACGGGGTATTTTTTGATTTTGAACGGATATCCTTTTCTGTGAATGTCCACGCTGTATCAAAATCGAGCAGTGTCATCTCTGCAGGCACCGCCTCTCTGATGCTGTTGGATTTGCCAATAATGCCGGCTGGTGCCGAAGACAACCAGTTAACCAGCTGTTCTCTGGAAAATCGTTCGCCCAGATGCTGCACCAGCAGTCCGAAGGCTGTTTCCAGGCCTATCATGCCGTTTTCGGCATATTCAAATTCCACATTTTTGTGGTCGATATCCAATGGGGTGTGTTGGGTAGAAATGGCATCAATCGTGCCGTCTTCAAGTCCCTGCAACAATGCTGCTCTGTCTGCTTCCGTCCTCAGCGGCGGAAACACCTTGAAGTTGGAATCAAAATTACTGACCGCCTCTTCCGTACTCACCAGATGGTGTACAAACACGGAACAGGAAATCTGCAGTCCGTCCTGCTTCGCTTTTCTGATTAACGCCACACTTTCACTCGCCGAAATTCCGGCCATATGCAATTTGCCACCGGCATAGCGCAACAGTTCGATATCGCGCTGTACGATGCTATATTCCGACAAATTGGTGATGCCTTTCATACCCATCCGAACCGACCGTTCACTTTCATTAACCTGCCCTTCTCCTACCAATGTCTGGTCGTACGGCATCGTCATGATGAGTCCACCGAAAGGCTGCACATACTGCAAAGCCCGCATCATCACGCCGCTGTTTTTCACAGCTTGCGGCATGTCCGAGAAAGCCACTGCGCCTGCGTGATGCATGTCGTACATCTCCGTCGGCGTCTTGCCATCAAAATTTTCAGTGATTGCTCCTATCGGCAAAATGCGGACACCGGTCTGCTTCGATTGCTGAATAATATATTCCACCTGAGCCTTGCTTTGTGTAATCGGGTGATTGCCGGCAATCGCGCAAATGGTGGTAAACCCGCCCGCCAGTGCCGCCTTAGCAACAGAACGGATATCCTCTCTTTGTTCAAAACCGGGATCAGCAATATGGACATACAAATCACAGAAACCCGGAGACATATAGCATCCTTCCCCATCTATCACTACTGCGTCAACGTCGGTGATGGAACCTTCCTTCACCTGCTGTATTTGTCCGTCTTCAAGAAGGATATCGACTTTTTTCCCGTTAAAGGGAGACGCTGCATCGAGGATTGTACTATTTCGGATTAGATGTCTCATCATAATTTGGCTGCCATCGGATTATTTCCAGTACCTGATTAACAGAATTTCTGTCAATATAAAAATCAGGGACAAAATTACGCAAACTTTCCATAATAAAATGCCGTCTTTTATTTGTTTTACGTGCGAAGCGATATTTGCCTGCGTATTTTCGAGTATTTGCTGATTTTTTCCGGAATAGCGTTGCTTCAGTTTGTCTTTATCTGTAAAAACAAGCTGCGATTCCGACCTGTCAAAATTGAATGCCGTTACCTTTAGCGGATTATTACCGGCCATCACAGTATAATGTCCGGCTTCCGGCAGGGTGGTATTCACTCTCAGCAGGGTGGTATTGCCCAGACTTCGGTTTTCGGGAATAAACTCATTATTTCCATTGGTCATTCGGTAAACCTGTTCCTTTATCCTGGCAGAATCTTTCACTTCAATCAGTTCATCCTTCCCGATAACATAATACAACGGCGCCGACTGCTTCCTGAACACGGCGGCATTATACAACAAGGGTGGCAGCAAGGCACTCACGGCAAGCTGAGAAAAATCGGTATGCAGTGGCACTGCCTGCAGATAGATATAGCCGTTGCCGGCATCGTATCGGGCTGCCAGCGGAGCTCCCGTATTGGTATATAGCAGTGCACTTTCCCGATGCCCGGCATCCGACTCTATCGGGTAAAATGCTGATATTGCAGGCAATTCGGGATTCTTCGGCATTTTCACAAACACGCTTTTCCAGATGTTGTCTTCCGTATTCAGTCCGGTCACCGCGCCTTTTTTCCGTTGCAGCTGACCGAGGTTGGCCACCTGATTAGCGGATAAAAAATTGTTGTATCCCGACAGCGAAATCTCTTTTCCCGGAATCACATACACTATACCACCGCCGGCCAGATATTCCTTCAGCACGGCAGCAAGCCCGCTGCTGATATCGGACAATTCATTCAGAATAATCATCGCATACTGACCAAAACCGGAATAATCCAGCTTGTTTTTATCTGCTGATATCAACTGGAAATGTTCATCGCCGGAAAACAAAGCCGCTATATTTTCCGGTGTACCGGCATCGGTAATATTCAGGATGCGTTCCGTATTTCCGACAAAAAAGGAAAAATAAAAACGGTCGTCAAACGTGATGGGATAGTCATTAAATACAATCTCTCCTTTCTGCCATCCGGACTGCACCACCGTCATCCGGAAAGTGTCGACCCGCGTTTCTCCGGCGGCCAATGTCAGGTCGGCCATTGCTTTCACTTCATTATTGATTTTGACGGAAACGCGAATATTTTCTGCAGCGGTATTGCCCGCATTGCGGAAACGCACCATCATCTTATTCGATGCATGCTGTGTAAACACAGGCTGTTCGAGCCAGCAGGAGTCGGCATACACATTGCGTTCGGATGTGGCCTGCACAGGCAGGAAATAAGACTGAAAAGAAGTGTCCGGAAATGATGTGGCTATAGTCTGCTGATAATCCGAGATAAAGAAAGCCACCTTCTGCTTATTACCGGCCGACGCAAAAAGAGATGCCGCGGTTTTCGCAATATCATCTATCCGGCGGCTATTAGGACTAATGCTTACCTTTTCTACCGCATTGAGAAAATCTTCCGGCAGCATCCACCGCTGCTGACTGCCATCGCGGTCGTTGGTGAGCAATGCAAAACGGTCCGCGCCGGAATAAGCACGCACAATTTCTGCGGCTTTCTCTTTGGCGACCGACAGCCCGTCTTCTCCGGCTTGCTGCAGGCCCATAGAATAGGAATTGTCAATATACACCGCCACTGCAGCATTACCCGCGGGTGCATTGTTTTTATTTTTTCTCAGAAAAGGCTGCGTAAATGCCAGTACCAAAAATAAAAGAGCCAGCAGCCTGGCAGCCAGTATCAGCCGCTTGCGAAGATTATTGATAGCTTTCTTTTCCTCCTGCACTTCCTGCAGAAAACGGATATCGGAAAAATAGATTTTCTTATACCTTCTGAAATGAAAGAGGTGAATAATTACAGGAATTGCTAATGTCAGCAATGCAAGTAAAAACCATGGAAAGACAAACTGCATCTTAACGGTAAAGATAATAAATGTTGCCGGAAGGAAAGCAGGCCACCCTGTATTTAGGTTTTATTAAGTATCAGACTTCCACCGCATTATTTTTCGCGACCTCACCGAGGAAAGTGCCCGCTTCTGTCATCGTGCGCTTACCGGTTTCAAAATCTACCGATACCAATCCGAAACGGTAATACTGACCGATGTTCCACTCGTGGTTATCCATAGTGCTCCAGTGGAAATATCCTTTGATAGGAATGCCGTCTTTCTGTGCCTGATGCACCCAGCCGAGATATTCTTTAATGCTCTCAATGCGCTGTTTCGGATCGTGCGTACAGATTCCGCTTTCCGTGATAATGATAGGCTTTCCGGTTTTCTTCCAATAACGATGGAACACTTCGTAAAACCCTTTAGGCTCGTATTCCCACATCAAATCCACCCTACGGCCTAGTTTTTCGAGCTTCCCGGGTGAATAAATGTTATCCAGCGGCAAAGGACGGAAAGGCATCCGCGCGTAGTAGCTGAGTCCCTGAAAATCTACTTTAAGGAAATGGTTGTGGCAATATTCCATGAACCACCAGTCGAATATTTTAGCGAGGATATGGCCGGGAAAAATTTCGCCGACAAACTTCACCGTATTATGGGAAATGCCGATAGGCGCCGCAGATTTTTTCTTGATAATATCGTAGGCTTCGTCGTGTGCGCGCCCGATTTCCTTCAGCACTTTGCGGGCCAGCAGCACTCTGCCTTTTTTGAATGGCGGAAACCCACCTGTAATCCATCCGTTGGAAATATAGACATTGGGCTCATTGAAAGTATTCCAGGTATCGACGAGATGACCGAAAGTATCCACTGATTTTTGAACAAAATCAAGCCACATAGCGCGATTGCCTTCTTTTTCCCATCCGCCTGCGGCCTCGAACCAAAGCGGGTTGGTAAAATGGTGCAACACGAGCATGATGTGTTTGCCGCGACGTTTAAGTTCTTCCATAAAACGAAGGTAGAGATCCACCTCTTTCTGGTCGAATTCGGCGTAAGGCGCCTTCTGCAACTTGGCCCAGTCGTGGCTCATGCGGTAGGCATTGCCCATCTGACAGATATATTCCAGGTCTTCGTCGCGGTGCAGGTCATGCTGCGAGCATTTGTCGAAGGTAGTTCCGTCGAGGCATTTCAATCCCTTCCACGTATGCTCTGATGCTGTTTCAATCTGATAGGCCGCAGTGGATGTCCCCCAGATAAACCCTTCCGGAAATTGTAGTTTCATGTGTTTTGTGTCTTTATAGAATAAAAATGGAATAATCTGCCGAAAGAATGCATGCATTCGACTCGCGTATAAATATAAGAAACAATATTGGCGAGAAAAATCTTTTTATATTCGTTGAAGGAAAAAAATTGCCCGCAACCGTGTCCCATAAGATAAAAGTCAAACATCAGCGCAAGATGCTGGAAATCCGCATTCCGCTGCGGAAAAATACGACCGCGTTGCTGGCCATGCTGCTGGCTACTATCGCATGGACGATTGCCCTATATGTATTGGTGCGGCTGGCGCTGCATTTCCAGCATTTCTGGATCAAAGCCGGCATGATTCTGAGTATTGCGGGGTGGTTTGCACTGGGAATGGCAGGCGCGAGTTTCTTTATCTGGTTGTTTTTCGGACGCGAAAGAATATTAGTGAATGCCGAATACTTCATCACCGACAAACCGTTGGTGTTTTTTTACCGCAGGAATTTTTATCCTACCCATGATATTTCCCGGTTGCGGACAGACATTGAAATTTACAAGGCCAACCGCAACGGACAGTGGGTGGACGAACAGCGAACGGTCATCAAATTTGACACTCCGGAAAAATTCGTCACCTTCGGTCGCGGCATCAGTCCGGAAGAAGCGGAATTTATCCTGCTCACGCTGGCCAAATCCTCTTTCCTGAAACAGGAACAGTTTGAAGTGATCCACAAAGCCTAGTGCAACAACTTCGCTCCCACTTTTTGTACAATCTGTTGTTTGATGGCTGCGCCGCTGTCTTTCTTCGCACGTTGCTGGAAGTAATATTGCAGGCTTCGGGCTAGCTGTTTGGCACTTTTTGCATTGTAATCTGACTCTTCATAAGTGACGATATCCACGAGAAACTTCATCGCTTTTTCCAGTGTTACCGCATCCACTTTCTCAAGATATTCATTGAAGGAGCGATATGCGGAATACGTGTTTCGCGGTGTGTTGAGCCAGATGATTTTCTGGAAAAACGGAAGCAGCTCAGCATCTGAAGAATCCTTCAGCACCTTCGCTACTGCCGGCATCAGCGTGGCATTTTCTGTGGAAGAAAACTGCAGCGCGTACGCGTACGCTTTCTGTTTCTGATAAGTCTGCAGATGTGTCAGCGCCGCCGCGAGCACCAGATAAGAAGAGTCTTTTGTCAGTACATTTTCCAGCACTGCCACACTTTTTCCTTTCTCCAGCTTCACCAGTTTATTCAGGGCTTTTTCTCGCACCTGAGAACTATTATCTGTGTTGACCACCTGTTGCAACGCGATGGACAATTGTGTTTTATCATTGTAATGCAGCACATCCATTTCGTCGGCTACTGCGGAACGCAGATAGTAATTGCTGTGTTGCAGCATCTTGATAAACTGCGACTGCACCTCCTGATTTCCTTTTTGCTTCGGTGACAAGGCCTTGATGGCTTCCAGTTTGTCCAGGAATAAGGGTGCATTCTGCAGTTTGTATATCAGTTGTTCTTCTGACAATGCTTCTTTTTTCTCGCACAGCAACACTTTGTCCGCATCAAAATTCACCAACAACGGCGCTTGCCCTGCCGGCAGATAGAACGTCATATTTCTGTCGATGATATCGATGGAATGCGTTTCTTTTTTGCCACCCGGAAAATACACATCCACTTTGGTAGGAATACGGAAAACAGGTGCTTCCGCACTTGTCTGGATTTGTTTTACGGTAAGTTGTATGGTTTTATTTTTTTCGTCGTAGAGATGGGCGACATCGAGTATAGGATGACCTTTATCCAGCCACCACTGATTGAAGAACCAGTTCATATCCTGGCCGGTTACTTCCTCCACTGCCATTCTCCAATCGGCCAGTTCGGCGCTCTTGAAGGCATGCTTCTGCAAATAGCGTTTCGTCGCTTCAAAGAATGCCGCGTCGCCGATATAATTTCTCAGCAAATGCAATACGCGGCCGCCTTTTTCATAGCGGAGCTCGTCAAAGTTTTCGCGAGAATCTTCGTAATAATAATTAACAATCGGTTCTTTTTTGTAAGCGGAAGCATGCAGGTATTTTTTCAGGGATGACTGCGCATAGGCATCCGCTTCCTCTTTGCCATATTTATATTCCGCCCACAGATATTCGGAATAATCCGCGAATGATTCATTCAGCGTCAGATTTGCCCAGGATTCTGCCGTCGTCAAATCGCCAAACCAGTGGTGATATAATTCATGCGCGATAATCCAGTCGAAACTACCATCCAGCAGATGTCTGTGGTCGCACAGCATGCGGTCGTAGTAGATAATAGCCGATGTATTTTCCATTGCGCCGGCGGTATAGTCATATGCGATGATATTGGACAATTTATCCCATGGATAATCCACGCCCAGTTGTTTGGAAAAAAACTCCATCATTTCCGGCAGGTTTTTAAAAATCTCCGGCAGTACGTCTTTATATTTCGGGAAAGTGTAGGCCGATACTTCTTTGCCTCTCCAGCTATCACTGTGTTTGAAGTAATCGCCGATACCCAGGAAAAACAGATACGGAGAATGTGGCAAATCCTGTTTCCAGTAATCTGTTTTGGTGCCATCTCCGTTATTTACCGTTGAAATAAGCAACCCATTGGACAAAGAAATGAAGGCGGTATCCAGCGTCACCCATAATTCCTGCGACGTTTTCTGATAAGTCGCCTCTATCGTCGGGAACCAGCACGAAGAAGATTCTTCCTCACCCTGTGTCCACAGGTGCATCGGTTTATACGGATTTTTATCTTCCACATCTATAAAATACATCCCGCGTCCGTCTGCCACCTGATTGCTGTCTTGTGTATATGGCTCTGCCACATATTGTATGCGCACTTTCAATGTATCATACTGCCGGAAGTATTTGCCCAAATCTATTTTCAGTTGCAACGTATCATAGCTGTAAGACAACGAGCGGGTTTCTCCCGGCTGCAGCAATTCCACCGACCGGATACGCATCCATTTGGCATCGAGGATGAGTTGATTTTGTTCATAAAAATGTGGCGTCAGGGTCAGTTCCGCAGTTCCGTACAATTTTTTTTCTGCAAATACGGGTTTCACTTTTAAGCTGGTATGCACCAGATCAAAATAAGCCGGATAGGTCGCACGATAGCTTGTAAACGGATTTTTAGGGGTTATCACCACCTCTTCAAGTTGTTTCGGGTTAAATTTTTTGCCTTTTTTTCGGGGGTTATTCGCCTGTAATGAACTGAATACCAAAAGAATAATTAGAAATGTGCCTGTCCTGCGCATAAGTACTTATTAACATCGTTTGAAAAAGTAAAGGTAAGCAATAATGCCTAATTCCTTAATATCGTGTCATAATAAACCAATAATGAAATATAAAGTTTTTTATCAGGAAGATAAATCGCACGAAATCGAACTGGACGAGCAGCAGATTAAAATTGACGGGCAGCCCACCGACATCGATTTGGTAAAAATACTTGACCACAAATTTCATATCCTGCAACATCACAAATCCTACAATCTGGAAGTGATTCATGCAGACTACGCGCTGAAGCGTTTTTCCATCAAGGTGAACAACAATATTTACGACCTGAATCTGCAGACGGAACTCGATATCCTGCTGGACCAAATGGGCATGTCGGCAGGTGCAGACGAAAAAATGGACAATGTCAAGGCGCCGATGCCGGGTCTCGTGCTCGACATCCTGGTGGAACCGGGACAATCCGTTCAGAAAGGCGACAACCTGCTGATTCTGGAAGCCATGAAGATGGAAAACATCATCAAAGCGAGCGGCAGCGGCGTGGTAAAAAATATTCCTGTCCACAAAAAAGACGCGGTTGAAAAAAATCAGCTGCTGATAGAAATGGAATAAATCCTGCAACTCCTTTACCCTCGACAAATCTGAACGCACATGCACTTAGTGGCTCCTGACATAGAACAATATATAGAACAACACACCACGGACGAACAGCCTGTGCTGGCAGCACTGAACCGCAAAACCCATACGGATGTGCTGATGCCGCAGATGCTGAGCGGCAAAGTGCAGGGACAGTTTCTGCAGATATTATCTCACATGCTGCGACCGCGCCGCGTACTGGAAATCGGCACCTTCACAGGATATGCCGCTATTTGTCTGGCGGCAGGCTTGCAGGACGACGGAAAACTATATACCATAGATATCAACGAAGAACTGGAACCGATGGTGAAAGACCATCTGCTGGCGGCCGGATTGCAGGAAAAGATTTTTCCGCTCATTGGTCAGGCAAAAGATATCATTCCCACACTGGACGAGACCTTCGACCTCGTTTTTATCGATGCCGACAAACAGAATTACAGCCTGTATTACGACCTTGTTATCGACAAAGTGCGCAGCGGCGGAATTATTCTGGCAGATAATGTGTTATGGAGTGGGAAGATTATTAACGAAAAAAAAGACAAAGACACACAACATTTAGCCGATTTCAACGATAAAATACAACAGGACAGCCGCGTGGAAAATGTCATTGTATCTATCCGGGACGGCATTATGATGATGCGCAAGAAATAAACATACACTTTTAATTTATCACTATTATGAAACCGACTGCCAGCAAATACCTTTTTCCTTTTATCCTTTTATTCATGAGCTGGAGCGCCCAGGCGCAAAGCAGGAAAGATTCCACCCAGATTATTGCCTACATCAAGCAGTATAAAGATATTGCCATCCGCGAAATGGAGCGCTCCAACATTCCGGCCAGCATCACACTGGCGCAGGGCATCCACGAAAGCAGTTTCGGCACCAGCTATCTTGCCAAAAACACCAATAATCACTTTGGTATCAAGTGCAAATCCAACTGGACAGGCAAAACCTTTAAATATACCGACGATGCACCGGACGAGTGTTTCCGCGTGTATGAAACCGTGGAAGATTCCTATAAAGATCATACCGATTTCCTGTTGTATCGCCCTTACTATGCCGGTCTCTTCAAACTCGACAAGCACGATTACAAAGCATGGGCGCATGGCCTGAAAAAAGCGGGATACGCCACCAATCCGAAATACGCCGAGATTATCATCAAAACCATTGAAGACTATCAACTGGCGGCCTTCGACCGCGGCGAACTGCCTGCGTATATCATACCCGAAGTTCCGGCGGAAAATATTGTGGAGGAAATCGAGCAGACCCTGATTGACAGCACCCAGCAATCGCAGGTGCCACAGGTGGAGGACGAAAAAAAAAAGATTATACTGATTGAAAAGACGGTAACATCTGTCCCAACCCTCACGGACAAACCCATAAAAATAAACGGTAAAAAAGCCGTCTATTCAACAGCGGATGAATCGCTCGCGGCCATCAGCCACCGGTTTGCCGTTACCAAAGAGAAATTACTGCAATACAACGACCTGAAGTCGGAGCAACCGATTGCAGCAGGCACACCGATTTTCCTGCAAGCGAAACGCAAAAAAAATAAAGAAGCGAACTACACCGTACAAACAGGAGATAATATGTGGCGGATTGCACAGCAAAAAGGAATTCGCCTGCAGCAACTGCAGCAGTTCAACCTGCTGGCACCGGGCGAAGAACCGCTGGCCGGAGAAATGCTGTCGCTGAACGGAAAGGTGACTGACAAGCCGAAAGTGCAGACAGGAAACATACCGGCTGCCGCGCCCATTGCCATTGTCCGCGCCAACGATACGGTATATCCGCCCATCAAAGAAAACTATAAAAGCACCATTGACAGCAACAAGCTGCTGGATTGGGAAAAAGACACCAAACTGCTGGAGAAATCGCCGGTGACACCTGCGCAGACCACCATAAGCCAACCGAAGCCGGTGGACATCGCCCCTGTTTCCACTCCGCAAAAAACGGCAACTACCGAAAATGCCGTGACGCCGACCGTCTACCCCGCACAGATTGATTATGCAAATCTCCCGAAAAGCAGCAACGGATATCACACCGTCGTGAAAGGCGACACGTTATATAATATTGCAAAACGCTATCAGATTTCTCTGGCACAATTGCAGGAATGGAATGAGATGTCAGAACAAACTGTTAAATTAGGGCAAGTTTTAAAAATTCAGCCTTAATGTCTACCATACAAATCAAAGACCGCCACTTCAGGGAATACCTGTCTCAGGATGAAATTCAGGCACGGGTGGATGCCATCGTGCAGGAATTGTCGGGAAAATTCAGCGACAAACATCCTGTGTTTATTGTGGTACTTCGCGGCGCATTCATGTTTGCCTCCGACATCCTGAAAAAATTCAATCATCCGTGTGAGATTGAGTTTGTGCGCCTGACATCCTACGCGGGCATGCAATCCACCGGAAAAATCAACATCACCCAGCCGCTGAAAGAAGAAATCGTCAGAGGTCGGGATATCATTATCCTGGAAGATATTGTGGATTCCGGACTGACGATGGACTTTTTCACGAAATACATACAATCGCTCGAACCGGCTTCCGTGACGCTCGTTTCTTTCCTGTTCAAACCTGAAAACCTGCAGAAAGAGGTAAAAATCGACATCACCGGATTCGTCATCCCCGAATTATTTGTGGTAGGCTATGGTCTCGACTACGACGGCGAAGGCAGAAATCTGCCGGCGGTCTATCAGCTGGCACTGTAAAACTATGTTCCATTTATCGGCTGACTATCAGCAATTTATTAGATGCTGACCATTTAATTTTTTCATTTACGGCGATGTCGCTTAATAGTAAGATAACAGTCAAAAACAAGCTATATATGCTAAGCGATTGAAAATAAAGTATTTATCAAAAATATTTTCTCCATTTCAAATTTCCTGAATTTCAAATTTATTCGTACTTTTGCAGTCCTTTTTAAACTGAATAAGCATTTGGTATGTCTGATGTATTCAAAGAATATAAAATTCCATTTGCCGGATTAAGAAGGGAAACACACGAGTTTGACTTTGTGTTAGACGAATCGTTCTTTGCCAATTTTGAGAATACCCTTATCCGCAAATGTCAGGTACAGGTACACGTTGCGCTCGACAAAACACAGGAGCCTGCGGTGCTGGAAGTTGACCTGGATGGTACCGTCTGGAGCGATTGCGATAAATGCACCGCTTCCATTCCGATTGCCATTCATCAGTCGTTCACGCTGTTTGTAAAAAACACGCCTGCCGATACCGACAGCGAAGCAGACGATGTGGAAGAAATCATCTATCTGGCGAAAGATGACAACGAAATCAACCTTTCCCAGCATTTGTATGAATTCGTTCACCTGTCCATTCCGGTGCATGTCATCTGTGACAATCCCGGCAAAACGGACTACTGCGATCAGGATATTCTTCAAAGACTCGAAGGCGATACAAACAATGAGGAAAGCAGCGACCCGAGATGGGCGGCATTAAATAAATTAAAAGACAAATTAAATTAAAATACCATGGCACATCCTAAGCGTAGAACATCTACACAAAGAAGAGACAAAAGACGTACACACTACAAAATGACGGCAGCTAACGTGGCTACCTGCAAAGTAACCGGTGAAAGCCACCTGTCTCACAGAGCTTATGTTTCCGGCAACGATTTGTACTACAACGGAAAAGTATTAATCGAAGGATACGTAAAATAATCTCAGGCTAACAGAACTGGGAATTTGACCGTGAGCCTATCACCTCAAAATCTCACTTCTTAAAATCTATCTATAATGGCTTCTACATCAGATATCAGAAATGGTATGTGCATCAACTTCAACTCCGACATCTACAAGATCGTGGAGTTCCTGCACGTAAAACCGGGTAAAGGTGCCGCATTCGTGCGCACTAAATTAAAAAGTATCACTACGGGCCGCGTATTGGAAAATACATTTCCGGCAGGTGCCAAGCTTGACGAAGTGCGCGTAGAATACCGTGAATACCAATATCTGTATCCGGAAGGCGATGCGTATACTTTCATGAACAATGAAACTTACGAGCAAATCACCGTGCCGGGCAGCATCATCAACGCGCCGGAATTTCTGGAAGAAGGCATGAACGTGAAAATCTCCGTTCGTGCAGAAGATGAGATGCCACTGACCTGCGAGCTTCCTTCCTCTGTTGTGGTGGAAGTTACCTACGCGGAACCGGGCATCAAAGGTGATACTGCTACCAACACACTGCGTCCATGTACAGTATCTACCGGTGCAAAAGTAATGATTCCCCTTTTCGTAAACGTGGGCGACAAAATCAAGGTGAACACCGAAACCCGCGAATACATGGAAAGAGTAAAAGCGTAATCCAACGCTCCTCAATAGTAGAAAACTCCGCGATTGCGGAGTTTTTTATTTTATATACCTTGCCTTCCAAGATTATTGCATCGGCTCATTCCTGATTTTCAAATTATTCCCTATATTTGAAACATGGACATCGCTCAAATAAAGAAGCTCATTCAACTGCTGAATGACAACAATCTGGGAGAAATAAAAGTACAGGAAGGTGATTTCAAGATCACACTGCGTCACCGCGACTTTCTGCCGGCAGCACCTGCAATAGCCGCCGGAGTTGCGCCGGCTGCTGCACCGGCACCGGCTGCCGCGCCAACAGCTGCACCGGCAAAAAATGAGGAGGCAGCCGCACCTGCGGGTAATTTCCATACTATCAAAGCACCGATGATAGGCACCTTCTACCGCGCCGCGGGCGAAGGCAAAGAGCCTTTTGTAAAAGTAGGCGACAAAGTGAAAAAAGGCGATGTACTCTGCATCATTGAAGCCATGAAACTGTTCAACGAAATCCAGAGCGAAGTATCCGGCAAAGTAGTGAAAGTCATGGTGGACAATGCACAGGCCGTAGAATACGATCAGCCGCTGTTTCTGGTGGAACCGGCTTAATCTCATGCCACGATGCTCGTGGCATGATTTTCCCAACAAAAATTATTCAACCATTTTTAGAAATTCATCCGCGTGAAAGCCCAACAGTGAGTATGCAAGTTCTTTATTGCACAATGTCCCATTTCGGAGTCCGGCATAGTCTAAATAAGAACTAAATATCCATTTTGATAAATTATTGTTTGTCATTTCCATTGGGTTTTTGTGGATATATACGAAGCAGTTTATCGCGTCGTCCTGAACAATCATGCCACGAGCATCGTGGCATGAAACCGTCTTCGTGGCACGATGCTCGTGCCACGATAAACCACCCACCAACTTAGCGTTTGTATTCTGCTGGAACAAGGAAGAAGTTCTGTTTTCCTGAATATTTACAGCTTTCGTGTATTGACTTAATAACTTACGGATGGCTTCACTAAAGACATTTCTACCCTTATCATCAACAGCCACCGTTCTCTCATCTGCATACATCAAAAAATGAAAATGGTTAGGCATCAGGCAATAAGCTAACAACTCACAGTTTGGCAAAACTAACTTTCTTATCTTTCTCAAGAAATAAAGGTAATTCTCATCTCTAAAGAATATTGGCTGTTTATTGTTTCCTCTGTTGTAAACGTGATACAGTTGTCCTTTTTCAAACCGCATGCAATCTTTTTACCTATAAGATGCATATCAGGGTGATTTTCCATAAAATATGGTGTTAATTTTTTATTTTGCATAACAAAATATCGTTTAACTCAAAAATTATCCTGCCACGAACATCGTGGCAGGAAGCGTAACCATGTTCCAGAAAATACTCATAGCCAATCGCGGCGAAATCGCTTTGCGCATCATACGCACCTGCCGGGAAATGGGCATCCGCACGGTAGCCGTTTTTTCTACTGCCGACCGGGAAAGCCTGCACGTCAAGGCCGCAGATGAATCCTTCTGCATCGGCCCTCCGGCCAGCAAAGACTCTTACCTCAAGATGGACAGCATCCTCATGGCAGCGGAAATCACCAAGGCCGATGCCATCCATCCTGGCTATGGCTTTCTGGCGGAAAACGCTGTGTTTGCGCAGCTTTGCAGCGAAAAAAACATCAAATTCATCGGTCCGACGCCAGCGCAAATCAATGCCATGGGCGACAAGATTACGGCGAAAGACACCATGATAAAAGCCAAAGTGCCCGTCATTCCGGGCTCTGAGGGACTCATCACCGACCCGGCTGTCGGCAAGAAACTGGCCCGGGAAATCGGTTATCCCGTTATCCTGAAGGCTACCGCCGGCGGCGGCGGCAAGGGCATGCGCATCGTGTGGAGCGAAGAAGAATTTCAATCCAATCTGGAGAATGCGCAGGCAGAAGCGGGCGCGGCCTTCGGCAACAGCGGCATGTATCTCGAAAAATACATCGAAGAACCACGCCACATCGAAGTGCAGGTGGCCGGCGACCAGTACGGCAACGCGGCCCACTTTTCAGAACGCGATTGTTCGATACAAAGAAGACATCAGAAATTAGTGGAAGAAAGTCCGAGTCCGTTTGTGGACGAAGCACTCCGCAAGAAACTCGGCGACGCGGCAGTGAAAGCGGTAAAGGCGATCCAATATGAAGGCGTGGGCACGATAGAATTTCTGGTGGACAAGCACAAAGCTTTCTACTTCATGGAAATGAACACGCGTATTCAGGTGGAACATCCGGTAACGGAAGAAGTGATTGGGGTGGATCTGATACGTTTACAAATAGAACTCGCGGCGGGCAAAAAGTTGGAACAGAAGGAATACCTGCCGCAAGGCTGCGCGATAGAATGCCGCATCAACGCGGAAAATCCGTTTGACAATTTCAAGCCAAGTCCGGGAAAAATCCTGAACTACCAGCCGAGCGGTGGCTACGGCGTGCGCATCGACTCACACGTGTACAACGGCTATGTCATACCGCCGTTTTACGATTCCATGATTGCGAAACTGAT
>ERZ1645187.336-NODE-336-length-45779-cov-45.142157_pt1 | contig 45779 bp, 25 predicted proteins | sample MGYA00575352_ERZ1645187 | MGnify/ENA primary metagenome ERZ1645187 (study PRJEB40837, sample SAMN11349314) | freshwater sediment metagenome | isolation source: river sediment | host: Sediment | place: India: Wazaribad , New Delhi | collected 2017-02-21 ... | reverse complement strand
CAGTAGCTCAATTGGCAGAGCAGCGGTCTCCAAAACCGCAGGTTGGGGGTTCGAGACCCTCCTGGCCTGCCATCTTCCCGATGGCAGATTCCGATCTCGCCCACTCGTTCCGGCGGCGTGAATCTGCCCCGGATCGTGTAAAACCAAAATCCGCATGAATTCGACCAAACCCGAACCCCAAGCCCCCAATCGCGCTGATACGTACAAGCTGCTCACCGCTGGCGCCATCACCCTGATCGCGCTGGTCGCTTTTTACGTCTTCGCGGATCATTCCCTGCTGGTGCGCGTCATTGGCTTGCTGGCGGCGGCGGGTGCGGCGGTGGCCATCGCCCTGAAAACCGAACGAGGCGCGGAAACCCTGGAATTCATGCAGGGCGCCCGCACCGAACTGCGCAAGGTGGTCTGGCCAACGCGCGCCGAAACCACGCAAACCACGCTGATCGTAATCGCCATGGTTGTCATCATGGGCCTGCTGCTGTGGCTGCTGGACGTGCTGCTGCTCTGGCTGGTTCGACTGATCACCGGCTAGCGGAGTAGTAGCATGGCGATGCGGTGGTATGTGGTGCAGGCCTATTCCGGCTTCGAACAACACGTTAAGCGTTCCCTGCTGGAACGGATCAATCGCGAGGGACTGAAAGACCGGTTCGGCCAAGTGTTGGTGCCCACCGAGGAAGTGGTGGAAATGCGCGATGGCCAGAAGCGCAAAAGTGACCGCAAATTCTTCCCTGGTTACGTGCTGGTGCAAATGGAGATGGATAACGACACCTGGCATCTGGTCCGCAACGTGCCCAAGGTGCTCGGCTTCATCGGCGGCACCAGCGACAAGCCGGCGCCGATTTCGGAAAAGGAAGCCCAGGCCATCCTGCAACGGGTTCAGGACGGGGTGGACAAACCCCGGCCCAAGGTACTCTACGAACCCGGCGAGATGGTGCGCATCACTGAAGGCCCGTTCAATGACTTTGAGGGCGTGGTTGAGGAAGTCAACTACGAGAAAAACCGGCTGCGCGTGGGAGTCATTATCTTTGGCCGCACCACGCCGATGGAACTGGAATTCAGCAAGGTTGACAAAGTATCCCACTGACCGGCGTCTGCCGGTCGCCTTTCTCGCCGTCCAGTAGTGGACGGCTCATTCGGGGAGCCGCCAGGCGTTCGCACCCGTCAGGAGTCACCATGGCAAAGAAAGTTACCGCCTACGTTAAATTGCAGGTCGCGGCCGCCAAGGCCAATCCCAGTCCGCCGGTCGGCCCCGCGCTGGGCCAGCACGGCGTGAACATCATGGAATTCTGTAAGACCTTTAACGCCCAGACCCAGCATCTGGAGCCGGGACTGCCAATTCCGGTGGTGATCACGGTCTACAGCGACCGCAGTTTCACCTTCATCATGAAGACCCCGCCGGCTTCGGTACTGCTGAAGAAGGCGCTGGGCCTCGCGAGTGGCAGTTCCAACCCGAACACCAAGAAGGTGGGCACCGTTACCCGCGCCCAACTGGAAGAAATCGCTAAGACTAAATCGCCTGATCTGACCGCCGCCAGCCTTGACGCTGCGGTGCGCACCATCGCTGGCAGCGCCCGCTCGATGGGTCTCAACGTGGAAGGAGTGTGAGTCATGGCCAAGCGTTCCAAACGGATGCAGGCGATCCGCGCCAAGCTGGTTCCGGGCAAGTTTTATCCCATCGAGGAAGCGCTGGGGCTGCTCAAGGAACTGTCCGGCGTCAAATTCCGCGAATCGGTGGATGCCGCGGTTAACCTAGGCGTAGACCCGCGCAAATCCGACCAGGTGGTGCGCAGCGCTACAGTGTTGCCTCATGGTACTGGCAAGACCGTGCGGGTTGCGGTATTCGCCCAAGGTGCCAACGCAGAAGCGGCCAAGGCCGCTGGCGCCGACGTGGTCGGATTCGAGGATCTGGCCGAGTCGGTCAAGGCCGGCAATCTGGATTTTGACGTGGTCATCGCCGCGCCCGACGCGATGCGGGTGGTCGGCCAGTTGGGCAAGATTCTCGGCCCGCGCGGACTGATGCCCAACCCCAAGGTCGGCACCGTGACCCCCGACGTGGTGGGTGCGATCCGCAACGCCAAGGCCGGTCAGGTCCGCTACCGTACCGACAAGGCCGGCATCATCCACTGCACCATCGGCAAGGTGGACTTCGCCTCGAACCAGTTGCAGGAAAACCTGCAAGCACTGCTGCACGATTTGCAGAAGATCAAGCCTGCGACCTCCAAGGGGGTCTACATTCGCCGCGTGACCGTCTCCACCACCATGGGTCCGGGTCTGGCGGTGGATCAGGCTACGTTATCGTTCTAATGAGTTTAACGTCCCTGGCGTCAGGCCGGGGACCCAACGAACTTTGGGCCGGTCGGATTTCCCGACCCGCGTCAAAGACCGCGGGCGCCGTAAGGCTTAATCGCCGCCGGTTCGCCGGAGCAGCCCGCGCAGACGGCAAGGCCCTTCGGGATGATTCCTGGTCAGGCCGCCGTTTTCATACTCCACCCTGTGGAGGAAAAACCGCGAGGTAACGCAATGAGTCTCAATCTGGCGGAAAAACAGGCTGTGGTGACCGAAGTCGCCAAGGTGGCTGCCAGTGCGCACTCCGCAGTTGCCGCCGAGTATCGGGGTCTGAGCGTAACTCAGATCACCCACCTGCGCGTGAAAGCGCGGGAAACCGGCGTCTATCTGCGCGTCGTCAAGAACACCCTGGCGCGGCGCGCCGTGCAGGGGACCGAGTTCGAGTGCCTGCAATCGAGTTTGGTGGGACCGCTGATTCTGGCGTTCTCCCAGCAGGATCCAGGCGCGGCGGCGCGGTTGTTCAAGGAATTTCTCAAGGAAAAAGCCAACGACAAACTGGTCGTCAAGGCCCTGGCCGTCGGCGGACAGGCATTTCCAGCCAGCGAGCTGGATCGTCTGGCCAGCCTGCCGACCCGCGATGAAGCGATCAGCCTGCTGATGGCCACCCTGCGGGCGCCGCTCGACAAGTTCGCGCGGACCCTTAACGAAATTCCGGGCAAACTGGTGCGCACCTTCGACGCCATCCGGCAGCAGAAAGAAGAAGCTGCCTTGAGCGTTTCGGCCCAGCCCGATTGATCAAAAGTTTGATAGCGTCCCTATCAGGAGTGAATTTGCAATGGCCGTTTCGAAAGAAGACATTCTGGAAACCATCGCCGGCATGACCGTGATGGAAATCGTGGATCTGATTTCCGCGATGGAAGCGAAGTTTGGCGTCACCGCGGCTGCCGCCGTGGCGGCCGCCCCGGTCGCCGTGGCCGCCGCCCCGGTCGAGGAAAAGACCGAGTTCGACGTGGTGATGACCAGCTTCGGCGAGAAGAAGGTCGAAGTGATCAAGGTGGTGCGCGCCCTGACCGGCCTGGGGCTGAAGGAAGCCAAGGACGCGGTGGAAGGCGTACCCTCCACCATCAAGGAAGGCATTCCCAAGGCTGAGGCCGAAGACGTCAAGAAGAAGCTGGAAGACGCCGGCGCCAAGGTCGAGATCAAGTAAGCATCACGGCGCCTGCCGGCCCGTAAGATTACCTTGCACGGCATTTTCTGGCTGAGGCCGACCGCACCGGAAACGGCTGGCGATCCTTGGGGTCGCCGGCCTGTTTTTGTTTGCCGGCCCGGCCCGAGTTGATTGATGGGTCTTCATCCGCACCCGCTTTGATCCCGGTGGAAAATCGGCTCCCGCCCTGAGCGGATACTCCGAGAGGAATCCCGATGGCTTATACCTTTACTGAAAAGCGACGCATCCGTAAAGACTTCGGCAAGCGCTCCAGCATCCTCGAGGTGCCCTATCTGCTGGCGATCCAGTTGGATTCGTATCGCGAGTTCCTGCAAGCCGACATCCCGCCCGGAGAACGGCGGGAGGCCGGATTGCACGCTGCCTTCCGCTCGGTATTCCCCATCGTCAGTTATTCGGGCAACGCGCGGCTGGAATACGTCAGTTACCGGCTGGGTGAACCGGTCTTCGATGTCCGGGAATGTCAGTTGCGGGGGTTGACCTATGCTGCACCGTTGCGGGTGCGGCTGCGGCTGGTACTGATGGACAAGGAGGCCGAGGCCGGCGCCCACAAGATCAAGGACATTAAGGAAAACGAAGTCTATATGGGCGAACTGCCGCTGATGACCGACAACGGCACCTTCGTCATCAACGGCACCGAGCGCGTGATCGTCTCCCAGTTGCACCGTTCGCCCGGCGTATTCTTTGACCATGACAAGGGCAAGACCCACTCGTCGGGCAAGCTGCTGTTCTCGGCGCGTATCATTCCCTATCGCGGCTCCTGGCTGGATTTCGAATTTGATGTCAAGGACATCGTGTACGCCCGCATTGATCGCCGGCGCAAGCTGCCGGTGACCATCCTGCTGCGGGCGCTGCTCGACGAACCCAACCCCAACGATCCCCAGGCACGCAGCGTCAACGAACGCATTCTGGACATCTTCTTCGAGACCCACACGATCCGGGTCAGCGAGGCCGGATTCAGCCTGGACCTGGTGCCGGAACGGTTGCAGGGCGAAACTGCCAGCTTCGATATCCGCCTCGGCGACCGGGTGTTGCTGGAAGCAGGCCAGCGCATCAAGGCCAAGCACGTCCGCGAACTGGCCAAGGCCGGGGTGCAAAGCCTGTTGCTCCCGCGCGAATACCTGGTCGGCAAAATTCTGGCTCATGATCTGCGCGCCCCGGACACCGGCGAATCGCTGGCTCTGGCCAACGATGAACTGACCCTGGACAAGCTGGAAAAAATCCAGGCCAGCGGCGTCACCGAATTCCAGACGCTGTACGTCAACGATGTCAACCGGGGGCCCTATCTCTCCAATACCCTGCGCGCGGATCCCACCCGTAGCCAGTGGGACGCCCAGGTCGAAATCTACCGGATGATGCGTCCGGGCGAGCCGCCGACCCGGGATGCCGCCCAGCGGCTGTTGCAAGATCTGTTTTTCTCGGCGGATCGCTACGACCTGTCCGATGTGGGCCGGATGAAATTCGACAGCCGGGTCGGTCATCGTCGGACCCCGCTGTCTGGCGCTCCGGTCAAGGAGCATCCGCCCGGCGTGTTGTCCATGGAAGATATTCTGGCCGTGCTCAAGGTGCTGGTGGACATTCGCAACGGCAACGGCGTGGTGGATGACATTGACCATCTCGGTAACCGCCGCATCCGCTGCGTCGGCGAAATGACTGAAAACGTGTTCCGCATCGGCCTGGTGCGGGTCGAGCGCGCGGTCAAGGAACGGCTGAGCCTGGCCGAGGCCGAGGGTCTGACCCCGCAGGACTTGATCAACGCCAAGCCGGTCGCCGCCGCGATCAAAGAATTCTTCGGCTCCTCGCAACTCTCGCAGTTCATGGATCAGAACAACCCGCTGTCCGAGGTCACCCACAAACGCCGGGTTTCGGCGCTGGGGCCGGGCGGTCTGACCCGCGAGCGCGCCGGCTTTGAAGTGCGCGACGTGCATTCCACCCACTACGGCCGGGTCTGCCCTATTGAAACGCCGGAAGGCCCGAATATCGGCCTGATCAACTCGCTGGCGGTCTACGCCCGCACCAACGCCTATGGGTTCCTGGAGACGCCCTATCGGCGCGTCGCAAACGGCCAGGTTGTCGACCAGATTGATTACCTGTCGGCCATCGAGGAAGGCCAGTACGTCATCGCCCAGGCCAACACCGCGCTCGATGCCGAAGGCCGGCTGACCGACGAACTGGTGTCCTGCCGCCATCAGAACGAATTTACCCTGGCTGCGGCGGACAAGGTGGAATACATGGACGTGTCGCCCAAGCAGATCGTATCGGTCGCAGCGGCGCTGATCCCGTTCCTGGAGCATGACGACGCCAACCGCGCGCTGATGGGCTCCAACATGCAGCGCCAGGCGGTGCCGACCCTGCGCGCCGACAAACCGCTGGTCGGTACCGGCATGGAACGCATCGTGGCCCGTGATTCCGGGGTGTGCGTGATCGCCCGGCGCGGTGGCACAGTGGATTCGGTGGATGCCGGTCGCATCGTGGTGCGCGTGAACGATGCGGAAACCGAGGCCGGCGAACCGGGCGTGGACATCTACAACCTGACCAAGTACACCCGCTCCAACCAGAACACCTGTATCAACCAGCGTCCGCTGGTGCAAGTGGGCGAAACGGTGGCGCGCGGCGACACGCTGGCCGATGGCCCGTCTACCGACATGGGCGAGCTGGCCCTCGGCCAGAACCTGCTGGTCGCCTTTATGCCGTGGAACGGCTACAACTTCGAGGATTCGATCCTGATCTCGGAGCGGGTGGTGCAGGAAGACCGCTTCACCACCATCCACATCGAGGAATTGTCTTGCGTCGCCCGTGATACCAAGCTGGGGCCGGAAGAGATCACCGCCGACATCCCCAACGTCAGCGAAAGCGCGCTGGCGCGGCTGGACGAAGCCGGCATCGTCTTCATCGGCGCCGAGGTTAAGGCGGGCGACATCCTGGTCGGCAAGGTCACGCCCAAAGGCGAAACCCAGTTGACTCCCGAAGAAAAGCTGTTGCGGGCGATCTTCGGCGAAAAGGCGTCCGACGTGAAGGACACCTCGTTGCGCGTGCCCTCGGGTATGGATGGCACCGTCATTGACGTGCGGGTGTTCACCCGCGATGGGGTGGAAAAAGACTCGCGCGCCCGCCAGATCGAAGAAGCCGAGTTGAAACGGGTCCGCAAGGACCTGAACGACCAGTTGCGCATCCTGGAAGACGACCTGTATCAGCGCATGGAGCGGGCGCTGGCCGATCAGCCGGCCGAGGGTGGTCCTGGCGGTCCGCGCGGCGGTGAGGCGGTGACGGTGGACTATCTGCACCAACTGCCGCGTGATCGCTGGTTCGAAATCCGGATGCGGGACGACGACCTCAACGATCAGATGGAAAAAATCGCCCGGCAGCTCGAACAGCAGCGCAAGGACTTCGATAAGAAATTCGAGGAGCAGAAGCGCAAGCTGATGCAGGGCGATGACCTCGCGCCCGGCGTGCTGAAAATGGTCAAGGTTTATCTGGCGGTTAAGCGCCGAATCCAGCCCGGCGACAAGATGGCGGGCCGCCATGGCAACAAGGGTGTGGTCTCGATGATCGTGCCGCAGGAGGATATGCCCTATATGGCCGACGGCGCGCCAGTGGACATCGTCTTGAACCCGCTGGGCGTACCGTCGCGGATGAATGTCGGTCAGGTGCTGGAAACCCATCTGGGCTGGGCCGCCAAAGGGCTGGGCCTCAAGATCGGCCGCTTGCTGGACGCGCACGCGCAGATTGGGGAGTTACGCACATACCTGGATCAGGTTTATAACCAGGTTGGCCAGCAGTGCGTGGACCTGGCGCAGATCAACGATGATGAAATTCTGACGTTATGCCGAAATCTGCGCGATGGCGTCCCGGTGGCGACTCCGGTCTTCGATGGCGCGACGGAAACGGAACTGCGCGAAATGCTGCAACTGGCGGATTTGCCGGAAACCGGCCAAAGCCTCCTGTTCGATGGCCGCACCGGTGAATCGTTCGACCGACCGGTGACGGTCGGCTACATGTACATGCTCAAGCTCAATCACCTGGTGGACGACAAGATGCACGCCCGTTCCACTGGCCCGTACAGCCTGGTCACCCAGCAGCCGCTCGGCGGCAAGGCGCAGTTCGGCGGCCAGCGGTTCGGTGAGATGGAAGTGTGGGCGCTGGAAGCCTACGGCGCCTCCTATACCTTGCAGGAAATGCTGACCGTCAAGTCCGACGATGTGAACGGCCGCACCAAGGTCTACAAGAACATCGTGGACGGCAATCACCGCATGGAAGCCGGCATGCCCGAATCGTTCAACGTACTGGTCAAGGAAATCCGCTCGCTGGGCATCAACATCGAACTGGAAAACGATGCGGCGCTGCCCAAGCGCGACGAGTGACGCCGAAACGCCTGCCGCCCCGAGAGGCGGGACAACGCAATTCCGTGGGTGAAAGACGATGAGAGACCTGCTGAACCCCTTCAAGCTGTTCGACGAGATCGAGGATTTCGATGCCATTCGCATTGGGCTGGCCTCACCGGAGATGATCCGGACCTGGAGTCGGGGTGAGGTGAAGAAACCCGAGACGATCAACTACCGGACCTTCAAGCCGGAGCGCGACGGGCTGTTCTGCGCCAAAATTTTCGGCCCCACCAAGGACTTCGAGTGCCTGTGCGGCAAATACAAGCGGCTCAAACATCGGGGCGTGGTGTGCGAAAAGTGCGGGGTGGAAGTCACTCTGGCCAAGGTGCGGCGCGAGCGGATGGGCCATATCGAGCTGGCCTCGCCGGTGGCGCACATCTGGTTCCTGAAGTCGCTGCCCTCACGCATCGGTCTGTTGCTGGACATGACCCTGCGCGACATCGAGCGGGTGCTGTACTTTGAATCCTACGTGGTCATTGATCCAGGCACGACGACCCCGCTGGAAAAGGGCCAGATGCTGACCGATGAAGCCTACCTGGACGCGGTCGAGCAGTACGGCGACGAGTTCGACGCCCGGATGGGCGCTGAGGCGATCTATCAGTTGCTGCACAACCTGGACCTGAAGCAACTGGTGGTGCAACTGCGGCAGGAAATCCTCGAATGCAGTTCCGAAACCAAGCTGAAGCGGCTGTCCAAGCGCCTCAAACTGGTTGAATCCTTCCTGCATTCCGGCAACAAGCCGGAATGGATGGTGCTCACCGTGTTGCCGGTGCTGCCGCCTGACTTGCGGCCGCTGGTGCCGCTGGACGGTGGTCGCTTCGCCACTTCTGACCTGAACGACCTTTATCGTCGCGTCATCAACCGCAACAACCGGCTCAAGCGCCTGCTGGAACTGTCCGCGCCGGATATCATCGTCCGTAATGAAAAGCGGATGTTGCAGGAAGCGGTGGATTCGCTGCTGGACAATGGCCGGCGCGGGCGGGCCATCACCGGCAGCAACAAGCGGCCGCTCAAGTCGCTGGCCGACATGATCAAGGGTAAACAGGGCCGCTTCCGCCAAAACCTGCTGGGCAAGCGGGTGGACTATTCCGGCCGCTCGGTGATCGTGGTCGGCCCCACCCTGCGCCTGCACCAGTGCGGCCTGCCCAAGAAGATGGCGCTGGAACTGTTCAAGCCGTTCATCTTCAGCAAGTTGCAGCAATACCATGACAAGGCCACCACCATCAAGGCGGCCAAGAAAATGGTCGAGCGCGAAGAGCCGGCGGTCTGGGACATTCTTGAAGAGGTGATCCGCGAGCATCCGGTGATGCTCAACCGCGCCCCCACTCTACACCGCCTCGGCATCCAGGCGTTTGAACCGGTGTTGATTGAAGGCAAGGCGATTCAACTGCATCCGCTGGTCTGCACCGCCTTCAACGCCGACTTCGACGGCGACCAGATGGCAGTTCATGTCCCGCTGTCCATCGAAGCGCAGTTGGAAGCGCGGGCGTTGATGATGTCCACCAACAACATCCTCAGCCCGGCCAACGGCGACCCGATCATCGTCCCGTCGCAGGATGTGGTGCTCGGTCTCTACTACCTGACCCGCGAACGGATCAACGCCCGGGGCGAAGGCATGGCGTTCGCCGATGTGCGGGAAGTTCATCGCGCCTATGAGAGCCGGCGGGTGGAACTGCACGCCCGCATCACGGTGCGGCTGGCGCATCAGGAAACCGACGCCGCCGGCCAGGCCCGGCGGGTGGTAGAACGGGTCGAAACTACGGTCGGTCGGGCGCTGTTATCCGAAATTCTGCCTCAGGGCCTGCCGTTCGCGCTGATCAACCAGGTGCTGAAAAAGAAGACCGTTTCCCAGTTGATCAATGAGTGCTACCGCCGGTTGGGGTTGAAAGATACCGTCATCTTCGCCGACCAGTTGATGTACACCGGCTTCCACTACGCCACCCGCTCCGGCTCCTCCATCGGCTTCGAGGACTTCAAAATCCCCGATAAAAAGGCCAGTCTCCTGGACAGCGCCGAGAAAGAAGTCAAAGAGATTGATAGCCAGTACACCAACGGCCTGGTCACCAAGGGCGAGCGTTACAACAAGGTGGTAGACATCTGGTCGCGCACCAACGACCAGGTCGCCAAGGCGATGATGGACAACCTGGGCACCGAGAAGGTGATCGACCGGACCGGTCATGAGGTTCGGCAACCCTCGCTCAACGCCGTGTTCATGATGGCCGATTCCGGGGCGCGTGGTTCGGCGGCGCAAATCCGCCAGTTGGCCGGTATGCGCGGGCTGATGGCCAAGCCGGACGGTTCGATCATCGAAACCCCGATCAAGGCCAACTTCCGCGAAGGACTGAGCGTGCTGGAGTATTTCATCTCCACCCACGGCGCGCGCAAGGGCCTGGCCGATACTGCGCTCAAAACCGCCAACTCCGGTTATTTGACCCGGCGGCTGGTGGACGTAGCGCAGGATATGGTGGTCACCGAACTCGACTGCGGCTCACAGGAAGGCGTCTGGATGACGCCGGTGATCGAGGAAGGCGACATCAAGGAACCGCTACGCGACCGGGTGCTGGGCCGGGTGGCGGCCCGCGATGTGTTCGCACCGGGTGGCGATGATGTCGCCATTCCCGCCGGCACCCTGCTGGACGAGCAGTGGGTGGCGAAGCTGGATGCGCTGCACATTGACCAGATTCTGGTTCGATCCGCGATCACCTGCCGGACCCGCTACGGGGTGTGCGCGGCCTGCTATGGCCGCGATCTGGCGCGCGGGCACCGGGTCAACATCGGCGAGTCGGTGGGCGTAATCGCCGCGCAATCCATCGGTGAGCCGGGCACTCAGCTCACCATGCGCACCTTCCATATCGGCGGCGCGGCTTCCCGCACCACGGTGGTCAACAGCGTGCAAATCAAGTCCCGGGGCAAGTTGCGGCTGCACAAGATGAAAGTGGTGCGGCGCCCGGATGGCCACCTGATCGCGGTATCGCGGTCGGGCGAAATCACCCTGGTGGATGACCAGGGCCGCGAGCGGGAACGGTATAAGGTGCCTTACGGGGCGGAGTTGTCGGCTGAGGACGACAGCCCGGTCGAAGCCGGCCAGGTCATCGCCCGCTGGGATCCGTACACCCACCCGATTGTGACCGAGGTCGCCGGTTTCGTCCGCTTCGCCGAGTTCGAGGAAGGCGTCACGGTACAGCGGCACGCCGATGAGGTCACTGGCTTGTCCAGCCTGGTGGTGATGGATCCCAAGCAGCGCGGCGCGCTGGGCAAGGACAAGCGGCCACTGGTGCGGCTGATGGACGCCTACAACAACGACTTGTTCATCCCCGGTACCAGCACCCTGGCGCAATACCCGCTGCCGGCTGGCGCCATCGTTAATCTGGCCGATGGCGCCGAGGTCGCGGTAGGCGATGTCATCGCCCGCATTCCCCAGGAATCCTCCAAGACCCGTGATATCACCGGCGGTCTGCCGCGTGTCGCCGACCTGTTCGAGGCGCGCAAGCCCAAGGAACCGGCGATTCTGGCCGAGAAGTCCGGCATCATCGAATTCGGCAAGGAAACCAAGGGCAAGCAGCGGCTGGTGATCCGCGACAAGGGCGGCGAGATTCTGTATGAGGAATTGATCCCGAAGTGGCGACATGTCGGCGTGTTCGACGGCGAACACGTGGAACAGGGCGAAATGATTGCCGATGGCGAACCCAATCCGCATGATATTCTGCGGCTGCTGGGGGTACAGGAACTGGCCGCCTATCTGGTCAAGGAAATCCAGGATGTGTACCGGGTGCAGGGCGTCAGAATCAACGACAAGCATATCGAGGTGATCATCCGTCAGATGCTGCGCAAGGTCGAGATCACCAGTTCCGGCGACACCCCGTTCATTCCGGGCGAACAGATCGAGCGCCCCCGGGTGATGGAAGAAAACGACCGGGCGCTGGCCGAAAACCGGATGCCAGCGGTCTGGCAACCGCTGCTGCTGGGCATCACCAAGGCTTCGCTGGCTACTGAGTCGTTCATCTCCGCCGCCTCGTTCCAGGAAACCACCCGCGTATTGACCGAAGCCGCAGTACGGGGCTTGCGCGATGATCTGCGCGGATTGAAGGAGAATGTGATTGTGGGCCGGCTGATTCCTGCTGGCACCGGCCTGGCCTATCACCTGCAACGACGGCATAACTGGGTGCCCAGTAAACCGACGACCGGGGCCGGGCACGTGTTCGAGAGCACGGAGTCCGAAGCCAAGGCTATCACCACCGAGGATAAAGGCGATGACAGCGAGGAACTGGCCATCAAGGACTGACGAACCCCTGAGTTCGTAACCGGGTCCGGTGGAGAAGGCGGGGACGCATGGCGTTACCCGCCTTTTTTCATTGAGCGCCGAGCGTAAAAATACCCCGTATCTTCCTCACCACTCCGGCATAACCCTCCCACGAACGTCGCTGTCAACTGGCCATTGGTTTCGGCCTGCCCGGCCTTAATGGCGCTGGCGAGATCGCCATGGTCCCGTTATTTTGGTCCGACTCGTGCGCTGGCGGCGCCTCAAAGCACAGCGGTTTCAATGCTATATTTATATCCGTCGCTCTTCTTCTCTTCTGAAAACAGCATCAAAATTATATGGGAACAATCCTCCAATAATGGCATTCCCCAATATCTTCACAGCCGCCAAACTTCCTTATAGCGGGATCATTATCGCTATCGCGATAGTATTAACGACATGGGTGTCGCATCAGATCAATTTTTTCCAAATTACCGACGCCGCGCTTTACGGTCTGACCATGCGTTACAGCCTGGTCAAACCAGCGCCGCCCAGCGTGTTGCTGATCGCGGCGGATCCGCGGGATCGCGGCGCCAGCGAACAATCCTGGCTCAGGGTTCTGGAAACGCTGGAAAAGCTCGGCGCCCGGCAAATCCTGTTTACATTCCTTCCCGAAAACACCTCGCCGCGCTTCTTCGAACGGGCGAACACAATGGGCACCGTCATTTTCGGACGCGGCATCGTAGCCGATCCGGCGGGCGATCCCGACCAAGCCCGGTTGGAACCCTGGCCAGCCGCGGTCAACACCCTCGACCGGGAACCGCCGTTTGGCGTGGTCGCACTGCCGCCAGCCGATAACGGTTACTATCACCGCCAATATGCCGGGTTCACGGTGCAAGGTCAGCATCATCCCGCCCTGGAAGTCCGAGCAGCCGCTCAATCAGCCGGTGACCCGTCACTGCTACCGGATCAGCCGTACTGGGTCAATTTTCAGGGCGGTCCGGCTTATTTGCCGACGGTGGGCCTGCAACGGCTGCTGCGGGACGGCTTAATCCCCGAACTGGTGCGGGGACGCAGCGTCCTGATCGGCGTGCTGCCTCCGCCGCAGACGCCGAGCCTGCACACCCCGCTCGACCAGACGGCTAATTCCGGCATGTCCCTGCTGGCATTCCAGGGCTACGCACTGGAAACACTGCTCCGCAACCAGCCGATTCAGCCGTTCTCAGCTCTGATGGTCCTGACCATTCTGGCGGTAGTCGTTTTCGCCAGCATGATCATTTATCAGTGGGGACGGCTGCGCTTCAGGTTATGGGTCACCAGCGGCATTTTGCTGATCCACGCAGCGTTGGTCTGGTTGTCCCTGGCCTACGCGCACTGGTGGCTGCCGGCAACGGCGCTGATCGTTGCCCAGATCGCAACCTTCACGCTGGTGTTTTGGCACAGGTCGCTGGCCGAGGACAAGGTGTTGCGGTCGCTGATCGTCAACTTGTCCAGCCGCCTGCGCGAGCACGCTACCCCACCCGGCTTCTACGCATCCCCGGAGCCCTGGAAACAGGTGGTGGATTTGGTCCGGCAAACGCTCGATCTCAGTTGGCTGATTTTTCTGGAACGCATTCCCGACCAATATTACCTTCGGGAAATCGCCGCGATGAATTGCCAATTCGCTGACATTGACGAACGGCGTCGGGATTACCGGCGGTCGCCCTACAGCGACGCTCTCGTTGAACGTCGGGCCCTGCGCTTGACCCGGCGCTTGTTCCTGAAAGCGGACCCTACCATAGATCAATATCTGACACCGCTGCTGTTCGGCAGCGAGTTGCTGGGTTTCTGGGCGATGGGCGTGTCACCCGACAAAATCGCGGCCAATCCCGACTTTTTCACACTGGTAGACGATTTCCGCCACCAGATCACCGAACTGCTCTACCACCGATTGCAATGGCAACAACGGCAGACGGCGGAAGCCAGGAACGAGACGCTCCGCTACTTGCGGCTGGAAGGCGGCGAAAGCCTCCATCACACCCTGCGCCAGACGATGCTGGCTTTCGAAAGGCGGCTGTTCGGGCTGGAGCAGGTTTTCCAGGGCATGGAAACCGCCGCGATTTTTTATAACCCGTTCGGTCGGGCGCTGCAAACCAATAAAGCGATGACTGTGATCCTGCGGCGGGGCCAACTGCCTGCATACGAAATGACCGCCCTGGATTTGTTGAGCGCCCTCTGCGGCACCAGCCTTTCCGACGGGCGCCAGGCCTTGCAGCGGGTTTTCACCGCTCACCAAACGGTGACCCTGCCCGCCAGCGTCCCCGGCGATACCCAACACCGGTATACGTTACGCGCCCGGCCGATTCTGGTGGCCGACAACGCGCAGCCCCCCCAGTCCCCCAGCGAGGCGGTGGAAGCCCTCCCGTTCCAGCTCCGGGGCATTCTCATCGAACTGATTGATGTCACGACCTTGCACAATCTGAGCCTGCTGAAGGCTGAATTGACGGAACGAGTTCACCAGCAACTGCGCAACCATCTGCAGACCATGGTTCTAGCGGTGGCTTTACGCGAGGGGCAAGGTGGGGAAGGCAGCCGGGAGCCGGGGCGGGCGATCCTGCGGCAACAGGTGGAAACGGCGGTGGCCTTGCTCAACCAGGCGCAAAAGTATTTGTTGACGGATTTGGCCGCGTTGCAGCAATTCGACCGTTATCCGGTTGAACCACGGACGTTATTGCGCGCGGCGCTGACGCGGCTCGCCCGCCAGGCTGACGAGCGGCGGGTGCGGATAGCGGTGCAGATGCCGGAAATACTCAGCCTGGTCATGGCCGATCCCGATGCCTTGGAGGAAATCCTGGAAACCCTGGTGACGGTGCTGATCGAGGATGCGGTGGTCGGCAGTGAATTAACGGTCAAACTGCGGGAGCAGGTAGGATGGTTGGTTTATGACTTCACCAATCAGGGATTCGGGATGCCCGACGCCAAGCTCCAGCGCTGGCTGAGCGGCAATGACAGCGAGGCCACGCCGCTGTTTCGGCGGTTGCGGCTGGCTCGGCGCCAGGTGACAGACTGGAAAGGTCTGTTGCAGGGTTCCAGCGCGCTGGGTCAGGGCATGCGGTTCATGTTGCGCCTGCCTTGCTTTAGCGGGGAAGAGCAAAGCGATGGAAGCGAGGACACCATACGTAGCCATGCGCTTCTGGGGCGGCCCGACGCCCAGCGAATTCTGGTGGTGGATGATAGCAAGATGATACGGCGATTGGTGACCTTGTCTTTGCAGAAAGGGGGATACCACGCTCGTGCTGCCGCCAACGGGCAACAAGCGATCACCTTGCTGGAAAATTGGATGCCGGACCTGATCGTATTGGACATGATGATGCCCGTCATGGACGGGCTGAAATTTCTTGAGTGGCGCAATCAACATCATCCGCACCTGCCGGTGCTGGCGCTGACGGGCATGGAACGTCCCGAAGCTCGGGAGCAAATTCTGGCGGCCGGCGCCAACGCCGTACTGTTCAAGCCGATGCACATACCGGAGCTGCTGGCCAAAGTTGAACTCCTGCTGGGCGCCGGTGAAGCGGTAGCGCCAACGCCGCCCCACTGAGTGGGAACCAACGGATCATGCCCGTCCTGACGCTGTTTCCCGAAAGCCTCGCCAATTCTGTCATCACCACGGTCTGGATCGGCGTGATGGTGGCTGTGTTTTTCACCCTGCGTTTCGGCTGGAACCTGTCCGGGCTGGTAGTGCCGGGCTATATGACGCCCCTGCTGCTGGTCAAACCTCTGTCGGCGGGCGTGGTGTTCATCGAAGGCATCGTGACCTATCTGCTGGTGCATGGCTTTTCCGAGCGGTGTTCCCGTTTTGGCTGGTGGAGCAGCCTGTTTGGTCGGGACCGCTTTTTTGGCCTGGTGCTGGTCAGCGTGGCGGTGCGGTTGGTCGGCGACGGCTGGCTGTGGCCGATGGTGGGCGAGTTATGGAACGCCCATTTTCAGATGGACTTCGATTATCGCAGCGACCTGCACAGCTTTGGCCTGATCGTCGTCTCGCTCATCGCCAATCAATTCTGGAAAACCGGGCTGCGCAGCGGCTGGGTTCCGATATTCGCGACGGTTAGCCTAACCTGCCTGATCGTTCGCTACGGCTTGATGGAATTCACCAATTTCAGCATCGGCAACCTGATCTACACCTACGATAATCTGGCGGCCTCGCTGCTGGCCGCGCCCAAGGCCTACATCGTGTTGCTGATCACCGCGTTCCTGGCCTCCCGCATGAATCTTTACTATGGCTGGGAATTCAATGGCATCCTGATTCCATCGCTGCTGGCGCTGCAATGGTACCAACCCACCAAAATTCTGACGTCCTTCCTGGAAGCATTTCTCATTCTGGGCATCGCCCGTCTGCTGTTCCGGGTTCCCGCCATCGCCAGTCTGCATCTGGAAGGACCGCGCCAACTGCTGTTTTTTTTCAGCCTGGGCTTCTGCTACAAGCTGGCGCTCGGCTGGCTGTTGCCGCTGGCCTGGCCGACCGCTCCCATCCTGGACCTCTACGGGTTTGGCTACCTGCTGACCACTCTGATCGCCATGCGGATGCACGACAAGGAAATCGCCGCCCGCCTGACGCGCGCCACGCTGCAAACCTCGCTGGTGGCGGTTGGGGTCGCCAGTCTGGCGGGATTTCTGCTCACGTTCCTGCCAGACCCCCGACTGGGGCTGGAGCCGCCAGCGACTGTGATTAGCGCAGTGCGAACGGTATCGCAACCGCTGGCGGCCTTGTTAAACGATCACAAGGTGCAACTACAGCAATCCCGGTTGCAGACTCAAGCGCCGCCGGCGCCGCGGCCTGGTGAGTTGGAAGCGTTCAGGAGCGGGCTTGATCAATTACGGGCTTATCTGAATGGGGATAGCGCGGCGCTCGACCGCGCGGCTGAGCGGCTGGCCGCCGCTCGCTACCGGATTGAATGGGTCGAACAACGCTATCTCTATCTGCGCGAGGAGGAACCGGTGCGCGGCTGGGGGGTTTACGTGCTCGACACCCGCGCCACTGGTAATCTGCTGGTCGAAGTGCCGGCGCCGCTGGACGAACAGGGCGCTTTCACCGCCGGCGGCTGGCTGTTCGATATCCTGGGCGCCCGTGCATTGGCGGTCGCGGGCGCCCCGCGCACCATCAATCCCGATGGGTCACTGGATGTCTTGCGCAACCGGCAAACCCTGTTTCACGTTTTCCATCAGGTCATGGCGCGCCGTGATGTATTACAGGTACGCACCTACACGGCGCGGAGCAGCCAGGAACTGGCCGGGATACCGGCCGATGCGTTTCGCACCGGAACGGTGCTGCCGCCCACCGCCCTGTGGGTACGGGTCAGTCTGCCGCCAAGCCTGGATTTGGCGCGGCTACAGCGCCTGGCTGATGGGTTGCAAGTACATTGGGCCGGGACGCCGCCGGTCAATTTGCAACGGGATACTACCGAAGACGGCTTCGCCGAACTGGTCCTGAACCGCGCCGATCTGCGCCAGCTACTCGCGCGCGCGCCCCTCACTCCCGGTCAAACCGAGGCGATGTTGCGCGTTGGAGACCTGCGAATTGATGGCTATCTGCAGGAATGGTTGCTGGCCGACAAGCAGCGTCTGGCCGAACGCGGCACCAATGCGTACCGTCCTCCCCGGCTGGAAGATCTGCTGTATTTCGATGAGGAGATACTGACGCCCTTGCTGGAACTGCTGCGGAGCGCCCCCCGCAATGGCGAATGGAGTGCGGCGGGGCTGGCGGAATTGCGGGCGCTCGCCATCACCGCACAAACGGTCGGTTATCAGTTGCTGCGTTACCGGCACCGCACCAGCGGCCAGGAGCATCTCATTCTGGCCGAGGATGAAGCTGGCCGCGAGCGCCGTTACTGGGGCACCTACGTCTTCCGCGTGGGCGATGCGCCCAATTACGTCGTAGCGGTGCCGCGCCCCTTGTTCGAGGTCAACACCTTCGAGTATGGCGTTTCGTTGTACGAGCGGATTCAGGCCAGCGTCCTGCTGCTGGCCAGCGCCCACCCCCAAGCCAATCAGGATGGCAGCGCCGATGTAGCGGCCACCGCCAATGCGGCCAGCCTCTTCACCCTCGTCAATCAGGTGGTGCTGCGGGAAGCGGGGAACGCGCCGGGGTTGACGGTAAGCGTGCGGGCCTATGGAATCCGTCCGGGGATCCCAGCGCCCGGGGTAGATGCCTTGCTGGCCTGGAATAATGGAACAACACACCCGGATGCCCTCGGCCCGCTGGGACAGCGACTGCTGGAAACGCTGAACGCCGATGGCATAACCACGCGGTTCGTAGACGGCGCTGTCGAGACCGCTGGTTACGAGACGGGCGGCTCCCCGCAGGCGCGCTATCTCAACGCTGCCGCCAATAAGGAGTTCTGCACGGTGTGGCTGTCGCCGCTGGTCAGAACCACTTTTAGCCAGCAGGGCGAGAACGCGGCGCAGGAGGCTCAATTCGCGGCGCTGGAGATTCCCACCCGACAGGCTGATCTTTATCAATACCTCGCCGGTCTACCGGCCAGCTCCGGCGGCGCGCCCCCGCCGGCGTGGCGGGAGGCGGCGCGCGCTTACCTCGAACGGCGCGACATTCTCAATCTGCGCCAATTGCGAAACTGGCCCGAATTTCACTATGAGCGACTTTTGGATCGCGACACGCAACAGGCGTTCCTGCTGGCGCTCGATGCCGCCGGGCGGCCACGGTTGGCGCTTAATCTGATGCCCCGTCAGTTGGATAGCCAAGTGATCGCCAGCACGCCGCCCCAGGCCCATCAAGTAGAACAATTCAAAACCGCCGGCGCGGGCTGGCTGCTGTTCGGCGAACCATGATCCGGTTCCTCGGTCACCTCCTGCGCCGGTTGCTCCTGCTCGGGCTGCTCGTTTGGGTGGCCGCGATGGTCTGGCCGATGGCAGAAAGCGCATGGCAACGTTTCGACCCGCGCGGTGAGGCGGCCGCCGACCTGGCCCGACTCGCCAATGCGGCGCCCAATACGGTTTACGTACTGGATCAGGAACGCTGGGTCGAATTTCCGATTCCCAGCCAGGGCAACCTGCTCAAGGTAGTGAGTAACGCTAATCTGGATTCCCAATCGGTGGCGCAAACCGACACTGATTGGTCCTACGCACTGCGCTATCAATTGGCGGATGGTCTGGGCCGGGTCCTCAAGGACGCGGTTTACCATCATCGCACGGCGGTGAGTTGGTACCGGCCGCCGGGCGCGAAGCAACCGCTGACGGCAGCGTTTTATCCCGCTGGCCAGCCCGTACCCGCCGATGGCCGCCTGCTGATGATCAATTTCGGCGAGACCGCCGGCGCGATGCGGTTGCGCCTGCGGCTGGCCAGTCGCGCCGCCGGTATCAACAGCGTGGTGGTGCGGGTTTACGCTCGCGAACATTTATTTGAACCGCCCGACGCCCATCGCTGGCAGCGAACCATTCGCCGCCAGCAGGAAGCGCTGGCCCAGGCCAGCGTCTATGGCCTGGAATTGTTGCGCGAGAGCGAGCAGGTCAATTTACTGCGCCTGCGCTGGAATCCGGTCGGTCCGCTCGGAATCGAGGGTCGGGACTATCACAGCCAGCGGCTCTACAGCGCACTCGATGTCGAAGCCGAGCCGTTGCGCGCTCCCATACCGCCAGCGGGGTTGTACGTTGACCGCGATCTGCATGGCACACTGCCGATTCCGGAACCGGCGGAACGGATTACTCTGGAGTTCCTGGAACCGGCCCAAACGCCGCCCGCTACTGGTTCCAAGGGTACGGCCATTGCAGCCACTGCCGAGGTGGAATTGCTTTGGCAGGGTCCCCGACCCACACAGCGCGCCACATACCGGGTTCCTCTGAGTGGCTCATCGAGCACGCTCTGGTCCGAGAAGCTCGGCGGGGGCCTGTTGGAAGTAGTGGCGCCACGGCCGCTGATCGTCAAGGCGACCCGACATCAGGCTGGTGGCGAGGCGCTCGATCTGCTTCCAGAGCCGCTTTATCTGCGGCTGTATCGGCTGGAACCGGACCAGCCGCTGGAATTTGCCATTACCCATGTCGGTGGACAGCCTACGTTTTGGCGGGTGGATTTGCGGCTGGCCACGCCGGATCCGGCGCCCACGGCGACAGTGCGCTACGAGTTCCTCGATGCGCGCGGTGGGGTGCTGCGGCAGGGGACGCTGGCCCTGACCGGCGTAGCTTCGCTGTACGATTCGCTGATTGGCGGCAACACACCGATTGAACGGGTTTCCGAAGCGGCCAGTTACGGGTTTGCCTTGCCGGCGACGGTGGTGCGCGTGCGCTTGACGGCCGCCTCCCCGGTGCTGGCGAATGCCTATACCCGACCGCCGGATTTGCGGCGTAACGTGCGCGTGCCGGAGGATTATCAGCCGGCTGACCGGGCAAAGGCGCGCGGCCAACCGGTGTGGTTTCCCGTATTGCCGCTGGCGGCGCAAGCCTGGATGTTGGAGGGCCGGACCGCTTTGCTGAGTCTGCAAACCCGTCCTCCGCAACGGGACCCCGAGGTGCTCGCCGGCCGCTACGACTGGCAGGATTACTATCCCAACGGCGATTGGCGGGGCCGTTATCTGCTGAATCCGCGCGACCCCCAGGCTCCGCTGCGCGAGGAGGCGCTGGGCGCAGTGTTCCAGCCGCTGGCGGCCGGAGTTCCGGTCCGCGTGGACCTGCGCGGCCCGCCGGGCCGACTGATGGTGGACGCCTCGCTGCTGGTGTTGCGCGATAGCGATCACCCCGACCCGGTGCGGATTAGCGTGGACGGTCAGCCGGTATACGCCGGGGTATTGACGTTGCGACGTGGAGAACTGCGGTTGCCGCCACTGCCGGTCGGTCCGCGCACGATCCGGGTCGAAACGGCGCAACCAGCCCGCTGGTTCATCAACTACACCGCTGGCCCGGCGGGTAGTCTGGTCCGGCGGCTGGCCTATCGTCTGGACCAGCAGGCGCTGGAGTTCGTTTACGCCAAGACCAGCGCAGGCGTCGAGGTGTTGTCCGGCGTCTTGCAGAGGCCGGCTGGCGATAACCGGCGCGCACGCCTGCGGGTAACGGTGGAAATGCCCGGCAGCGCCATCCTGGGGCCATTCAGCCACCCGACGGTGCGCGAGTGGCTATACGATATTCAATTCGACACCGACAGTCCGGTGCCGGTGCTGGGCACTCCCTCCGAACAAGTGGGGCTGGGGCAACGGTTTTTTTTGCCGCTGGGCGATGATGTGCCTCCTGGCAACTATCGAGTTCGGATTTGGCTGGAGGAAAGTAGCGGATATCTGGCCCTCTATCGCGTGGTGCCAGGCCTGCCGGTGGTGCTTGAACTGTTCAGTGAGAAAGCGCAATGGTGAGCGAAGCAGTGGGACGTCTCCAAAGAGGTGGATTGGTGGTGGCAGAGAACAGCGTTAGCCAACCACGCTGGCGTGGCTGGCTGGCGCTCCTGCTGGCGATATGGCCACTGGCGTTGGCCGCGCAGCCGACAACCCTGGAAAACCGGTTCCGGGAAAGTCAGGGCCGCGATTACCAGCCGCCGTCGTCCGATGAACTGCGACAGGCCGAGCAGCTCTTCCAGCAAGCGTTCGCTGGCCGGATCGAGGCGACGGAATGGGCGGCCTTGGGATTCCAGGTCGAGCGCGTAACGGAGAACGATCGGGTCTTCATGGTGATTCGGGAACAGCCAAATCAGCGGCGAGGGCATGGTTTTTACACCTTCGCCGCGCCGATGACCGATGCGCCAATCCTGCAAGCGCCGCACGCCCTGAGCGACCAGCATACGGGCGTTATCGCGCTTCACCTGTTCGCAGAGGGCCGGTTCGCCGCCGGCGCCTGGAGCACGGCCCCGCGCCGCTACCAGGATGATGAAGATCAGACGGTAGACGCTGATATGGCGCACCAACCAGACAGTTATTTCATCGCTTTCAGTCGCGCCTCGGCCCTGGCTCGGCCGGCCCGCGCACTCTTGCAGTTGCACGGGTTTGCCACCCATAAGCGTAAGACCGAAGCTGGCCGCGCGGCGGGCGTCATCGTCAGCGCCGGCCAGCGCCAGCCAACGCCGGCGGCGGAACAGATCGCCCGCTGTCTGGCCGAAAAATTGACTACCCCGGTCTTGTTGTATCCCCAGGATGTCAGGGAACTGGGCGCCCTCACCAACCAGGTTGGCAAGGCCTTGCGAACGCTCGGCCATTCCGGCTTTGTTCACATCGAACTGGCGCAGCCCGTGCGGGAACAACTGCGCGCCGACGCCGAATTGCGCCAACGATTCGGCGCCTGCCTGGTCCGAGTGCGTCCGTGATGCGACCAGGCCGGCTCTACCCTTGGGTCTTGCTGGCGCTGCTGGTGGGCGAATTGGCCGGCGCTGGTCCCGATCAGGTGCAAATCGCCATGCTCGGCCGTTATCCGTTGCCGCTACGTTGGGATAACGTCGCGGGCACGCCGCTCTGGGTGGCGGGGGCCAAGCCATTTTCCATGCCGGGCGGCCACGTGCAGGACCCGGATCGGCATGAAACCCGGATGCACCGGGTGCGTTTGTCTCCGGGCGAGAGCGTGACGGTATGGGTGCCAGCCAGCGAGGGATTGCGGATTTACCGGCCCGAGGCTCGCCTGGCGCCCGGCGATCTGGAAATCGCCGTCTCCAACGGTTCTGGCCTGTATGTCACTGCCCCAGTGCAGCCGGCCGCGGCGGGCGATTCGCTGTTATTGCCGCCCGATTGGCCGGAGGAACGGCTGGCGCGCGTCGCCCGGCCGGCACAGGCGCGCGAGGCGCTGGAGGTGGCGCTATTCGTTTCGCGCCGGGAGGCTCTGGGCGAACTGGCGCCGTACCGGAAACGGGTGCAACCGGAGTCGGAATCGAAACCGGCGCCGGAATCGGAATCAGGGCCAGCGACTAACCCCGCTACGGTCGAATCTCCCCCAATGGCATCCCGGGAAATCCTGCCGGTTACTGGCGACCGGGTCTGGCTGCGGCCGACCGATCAGGCGACCGCCCAACCGTTCTGGCCGCTACAGGCGCAGCCCTCATTGCGGGTTCATCTACAGGGACCGCTGCGGCTGGCGCTGGAACATCGGCTGCGTTATCCGCCGCCAGAAACCCAGGTTCGCCAGGCGTATCGGGTCTATGCCTGGCTGGACGGGCGACCCTGGCGGGCGCTGGACTTTGTGGCCGGCCAGGAAACGCGGCGGGCGATTGGGGTGGACGATTGCGCCGAAACGCTTGGTCGCCTGGAGATCGGCTATCTGGAACTGCCTGAGGGCGACCACGAACTGACCCTGGCGGCGACCCAGCCGCTCTATGCGCGCCTGCTGATCCAGGAGGAGCCGGATTATCTGTTTCCCGGCCTGAATGCGCCGAGGCTGACCGCCGCCCAGGCGCGCGCCATGCAGCCAACAACGCCGCACGGCTCGATCTGGGATTTGACCCCCACCGAGCTGAGCCAGCCGTTGAACCGGTTAACCTTGGCCGACCAAGAACGCGTGGCGCTGCGGCTCGGGCGCGACAACCGCTATCGTGATGGCGGGCTGACGGCGGCGCTGGCCATGCGTCAGGCGGCGCTTGCTCACCGCGAAGCGCCGCGCCTTGCGCCGCAAGCGCAGGATTTACTCGGTCTGTTCACCTTTTACCGTTCGCTGTTGCCGACAGCCAAGCCGACTGCCGCCCCGCCCCGACTCGCCTGGCTGCGCAATCGCCGGCTGACGGGAGTGGGCGAACGGTCGCGCGAATTGCTGATTGCGGAGCGGTTTGGCGATGATCTGCTCAACACGCTGGCCGCCGCCAGCTTCCTCGAACTGACCCCGGATGCGGAACTGGAATACCGCTTGCCGGAACGACGGGCGCCGTCAATATTGCGTGTCGCCGTAGATCCGTCCACTGCCGCTACCGTGGAATTTCTGCTGCGTTACGACGACCAGCCGCCGCTACGGCTGCGGGCGCAGCCACCGGAACTGGCTCCCCATCTGTTTCTGCCGGGAACGGGCGAGGCGGCGGTGCTGTTGCTGAGCGAGCGGCACGGCGCACCTACCGCCAGCCCCTTGACCGCACCGTTCGCCGCGCAACGCCCGCCTGGACCGCTGGTCTCGGCGGCTCTGGTGGAAATTCCGCTGCCGGCTAATGTGCGCCGGATTCGCCTGGGCAACGCCAGTCAGCCGCTGTGGGTGGCGTTGCAGTATCGCGCCAGTCGGCCCTATCAGCTTTCGGAAAGCGAATACCTGGAAATGGTCCGGCAACTCGGCGCAGAGGGTGTTTATCAGCAATTCCAGACCCAGGCGCGCACAGTCGAGACGACAACAGAACCGCTTGCCGAACTGACCTCCCCCATTCAATCCTTCGCCACAACGCGGGATGCGCAGCACGAACTGGCCAATCACTGGCTACCGCTCACCCGCCTGTTGCGGCAACAAACCCGGCATCTGACGATGACGCTGGGACCCCCGCCCACGTTCGAGTCCGCGCGGCTGGACACAGGCGGACGGCTAGACGAAGCCCGGCGGCTGCAACAAACCGGACAATGGTTACCGGCGCTGGAACACTGGAGCCCGCTGACCCGCTCCCCGACCGCCAGCATCCGGGCGGAGTCGGTTTTAGGGGAGGCGCGGGCGCTGCGCCAGTTGGACGAAAAATTCCTGGCCGAGTTGATGCTGCGCGGGGCCTTCGTTCATGACCCCGACCCGACGGTGCGCGCACAGGCGTTCGCACAACTGGTTCAGGATTACACGACGGCCGGGGACGAGGCAGGCTTGCTGATGGTGGTCAGCGCGGCGGCGACCCGCCAGCCCGAACCGGACCGATTGCGGCAGTTGGCGGGTGTGCTGCTTGACCAGGGCAACGTCAGTGAGGCGCTGGCGGTCGGTCTGGCGCTGCCGCCGGCGGAACGGCCGCGGCCCGTAGTAGCGCGCGCTGCTTATCAACTCGGCTGGTGGCGGGTATTTGAACAAACTCTGACGCAATGGCCCGATCCGGTTCAGCGCCGGCTCTGGCAGGGTTACCGCGCCCAGCAACGAGGTGATTATCAGGAAGCCCTGACTCGGTGGCGAGACGCGGGCGCCGCCGGGCAGGCGCTGGCCGAGGCGCTGGAGACCGGGCTGACCATCCGCGATCGGTTAAAGAATTCCGATCCAGCGATTCGGGAAGGCGCTATCGCCGAGTGGACGCACTGGCAAACCCGGCAACCCGGCCATTACACCTGGTGGGACGCCAGTCACCTGCTCAGCGATTATGCGGGAGCGCGCGCGCTATACGCACCAGAACGCGATCTGTTCAGTCAAACCTTCCGCGCCTTGCCCAACCGGCCGGTCAAGCTGACGGTTTACGGGCCGGCGAAGCTGCGGATCGAGGGCCGGTTGACGCATCCAGCCAGCGCCGCCGATCTACCGCCGGTGGACGATTGGCTGTTGCTGCGCGACGGCGACCGGGTGGAGCGGCTGCCGATCAGCGGCGACCGACCTGGCCAGGGATTGATCATCGCCGGTGACGCCACGGAATTACCCGGTCGCAAGGTGACATTGGAGTATGTGGTCGGACCGGGATTGCATGACATCGAAATCGCCGCCCGGCAACGACCGTTGCTGGTGCAGGCGGCGGTCTGGCGGCCCGAAGCGCCGCTGCTGGTCCTGCCGGAATTGACGCCCGCTTCGGCGACGGCCGCGGCGCTCGGTCTGGCTTACGGCGAACCCCCGCAGCGCCAGTCCGACCGTTGGCGCTGGTTGCCGTTCGGCGGATACGACATCCGGCCCGCTGAATCACCGCCGGACACCACCGCCGCCAACCCCGGATTGCCCATCCAGGTCATCGCCGGTTGCACGCTGGAGCCGAAGTCGCTCCACACCACCCCGGCGGTTTTACCGGAACCGGCGGCGCAAGCGAAGCTGCTAACCCGGCTGGCGGCGCACAACCCGCCTGATCTGGTCTGGCCCACACCGCCGCCAACTGCCGAGGAGACCTTGCGCCAGCGGTTGACCGCGCTGCTGTGGGAGGTGGAGCAGGCGCCGGATACCCTGGCGCAACGTCTGCCGGAAGCCGAACAGTGGGTAGCGGCGCAGCCGGGGACCCCAGGCGTGGAACCGCTGTTGCGGCGACTGCGGCAGCGGGTCGAGTGGGAGCCGGTGACGACCGTGGCGCGCAGCGCCGGGATCCGCGCCGTCGCATCACCTGGCTGGCAACCGGAAACGCCATTCCTGCGCGTTCGCAAGGCGCTGTCCTTGCCGGTCGCGTCCGATGAACAGGTGCTGACTGGCGCCGAGCAACTGGGATTATTAACCACCAACCCAACGCCGACCCGTCTGAAGGTGGAACTGCGCGTCACCGACGTGCGGTACTTGCCTCCACAACCGCTGACTGCCTGGCACCGGCTGGACGAGCGGCCAGAGCAGTCGGTCACGCTCACGCCTGCGGCTCCGGCCCGCTCCCTGCTCCTCGATGTCCCGCCCGGTCAACACGTCCTGCGCATCGGAATCGCCGCACCAGTCGCCAACCAATCTCTGCGGGTGCGGGTCAGCGAACTGCGGGGGCGCACCGCCCGGCCAGTCACTGACGATCTCCGGCGGCTGTACCAGGTCGCCACGGTCAGCGAGCCGATCCAGGTTCCTCTGCTGGGGCCGGCCTGGCTGCGAATTGACGAGTTACACCCTGGTGCGCTCGACAGCCGCTATCAGTATCTGGGTCCCGGTTTACAAACGGTGGAACTGCGACCGGCCCAGGGCCAGGCGGAAGCGCTGTATCGGCTGCACAGCCAGCGGATTCTGGACACGCCGCGAGAAACCGCGCCACCGCGAGTCACGCGCTGGACGCTGGAGCGGGCGCCAGACGCACCCACGCCAGTCCCGGCGGCGCCGCCTCCGACCAAATGGGTGATGCAGGATCGCTATGCCCTGGGTGAGCAACAGGCGGGGACATGGTCACTGGGCGCGACCCTGGCGCGCGCCCTGCCGTCCGCCGACGAAACCAGCAGCAGCGAACCGCCCGATACGTATCTGGAGACCCTGGCCAGCTATCGTTACTACGACGAGTGGCGGCGCGACTACTACCAAGCCGACGCGCTGTTCCGTTTGCACCGTCGCGGCAATCCCACTTTTGGCCTGCTCGGCGCCTGGCAGCACCAGACCGAATGGCCGGGCGTGGGGTTCCGACTGAGTTGGGAAGGCTACGCCCAACAGTCCGAAGCCTGGGCCTGGAATTCGACCGTGCGCGGCCAGATCTGGCAGGTCCGCGACCTCGATCCGAAGACCTGGCATTCGCCCAGCCTGGGTTTCTTCTACCGGGACCTTCATCAGCAGCCTGGCTACGACTATCAGGTCGGTTATGTCGACCAGGACGTGCTCAGCCAATACAAGTATTTTCACCGACGCGGGTTGGTGCTGGCCAACACCCTGTCCCACCGACCCTGGCTGGATACGCTCTGGCGCGTCGGCGCGGCGCTGACCTCGGACGAGGACTGGAATCTGTTCGACCCCGAACACGCCAGCGCCACCGTCGGCTGGAAGCAGTTGCTGGGGGATTGGGAAGCGCACGCCGCTTACCAGTGGACCTACTACTTTGCTCAGGGCGACCACGACTGGAATCGCCCCAAGGCCTTGCGGAACAACACCTTGCGGGGCGCGGTGCTCTGGGATGGCGCCTGGGGCGGCCAGGGCCGCCTGCGCGCTGGGCTGGAATTGCAATACGACATTGACTCCCGCGAGGTGGGTTCCTGGTTGTCCCTCGAATGGTTCCCGGATCGCGGGCGCGGCTACCGGGATTTCCGTCCCGGGCAGATAGATTTCCGCGATTTGCGCGAGCGGATGTTGCCGCTGGAATTCAATAACCGCATGGATGAACCGCCCGGCGAGGAGACAGCGCAATGAACGTACCGTCACCCCACTCTGGTCCTGCAAAGAAAAAATGGGTGGAGCCGCCCCGGCCCCGGCTACGGTTCGACCGGACGGAAATCGAGCATCTGCTGGCGGAGGGACTGCCGCCGCCCCTGGCGCGGGCGTACCGAACTTTGCTGGACGAATTGACGGGCGCGTTCCTGAGCGATTGGCCGGGCGCGCGGGATGATCCGCCGGACTGGGCCTTGCCCTTTACTCTCCTGTATCGGTTACAAGTCTTCCTGCGCTACGAACTCGACCGGCGGCAAACCCTGATCCATCGGCTGCGAGCTGAGTACGCCGATTACAATCACCGTTATCTGGGCGCAGTCACTCATGAGGAGCGTCAGCACCACATACTGGCGTTCGCCCGGACGCTGGGCGCCAGCCGTCGGCAATTGGCCGGTGACCGGCAGGCCTTTCAGCGCTGGCTGGGCCACGACACCCTGGTGGAGCGTTACCAGCGCCGGCACGCTGCCGCCGACCGGCAACTGGCGTTCGTCCTCGGACGGCTGGGCGTGCTCAGCGCCCGCCTGCTCCAACAGGCCGGGCCGCGCCAGGATTACGCCACGTTGTGGCCGCGCCTGGAACTGGAGGCGGTGCTGTTGCCGCTGCTGGCCTATGATGGCGATTCCCGGGTGCGGGTGGCGACGTTTCATGCCTTGGCGACCGCTCTGCGCGCCCTGCCCGATAGTGGCGGAGAATCGCCCGTCAGCGACGGGGCGTTCCGCTACATTTACGGCTCGGCGCTGGATCACCGGCAGGCCGTATGGATTCAGGTCGAGGCGTTGGCCCTGTTGCCCCATCTCGACCCAGCCTCGCTGGCGACTGCCCTGACGGCGCGGCTCGGTCAGCCGGGTGCGGGCGATGACCTGTTCGTGCGCCGGCGCGCGGCGCTGTTGCTGGGCGAATATTTGGGTCGCTGGCCAGAACTGACGGCGCTCCTGCCCACGGTATTGCAAGACCCCAGCCCCTACGTCCGCCAAGGATTGGCCGAAGTGCTGCCGGTCATGCCAACGGCGGAGGCCTTGTCAACCTGGCGAACGCTGATACTGACCGACCCGGCGCCCCAGGTGCGCGCTGCTGCATTGCTGCACATCATCCCGCTGCTGACGAAGCCAGCGTCGCTTGAACCCTTGCGGGAAGGGCTGGCGACGGTGTTGCGTCAGGAGCAGGACCCCTGGGTGACACGGGTGGCCTTGCGGGGGGTCTGGCAGGCGCACCAACGCTTGTTGGCGGAGGACCGCGAACCCGAGGCGGATCGCTGGGCAGCCCGTTTGTTGCCAGAGGTAGCATGGTTGCATAGCCACGCCGCTGAACTGGCGGTACGCCGCTGGGCGGCGCAAACCCGCGAGCACTTGTGGGCAGCGGCGAACCCCCAGCGGCGACGATGGTTGCAAACACTGGCCCAAGAAGCGGCCGCTATTCCGGCTGGACGCCGCCGACGCTTGTCGCAGGCGCTGGCTACCGTGGAGGATACAACCCTGGGCCGATTGCTGGCGCTGCTGGCGCAAGGCGATCATGGCTGCACGCTGGCGCGCGGCTGGTGGGGCGCGTGGCTGACGCGCGGCCAGGTTTTGCGTTTTCGCGCCTGGCGCTGGCTGCACGAGTTGCGTCATCCGGCCACCGACAAGCGGCAGGCTTTTCAACATACCGTGGGGCGGGTGTATTACGGCAACCTGCATGCCCCATCCGACATCCTCGCCGAACTGGCCGAAACCAAAGTCCCCGGCGAGCCGCTGTATGTACAGACCGAGGATGGCTGGCGGCCCTGGCTGCCGCTGGTGGACGAACTGCTGTCCTGCCTCGATCAGTGGAATCGGCGGCTGCACCGCTACACCAGCGAGGGGGTGACGGAAATCGTCGCCCCGCCGGCATTGTGGCGGCGGCTGTGGGCGCGGCTGCTGTTGACTGCGCGCTTTGCGGACTACGCGCGGCTGCGCAACTGGCAAGAGGGCGCGCAGGCCGGTCCATCCGCTTATCTGGCGGCGCTTACCCGCCTGGGATTCGCCGTTCGTTTTGTTCCTTATCCGGCCGCTGGGGAATTCCTGGAAACCGTGGATCCGCTGGTGCAACGGTTTTTTCCCGAGTCAGTCCCCAGCGCGGCGACGCTCCCTACCGGCGTCCAGGAACCGGTAGCCGCGCCCCGGTTCACCAATTCCGGCCGGGCGCTGGCGCTGTGGCCGCTCGACGACTGGTCGGGGCTGTCGGAGCGATTCCGGGATTATTTCTTCTCGGTTTACCAGAACTCGCTATTCGACCTGGCGGTGTTCCTGGCGGCGCTTGGCGGGCTGTTCTTCGGGCGGCATGTGGTCATCAACACGCTGATCCGGCGCGCTCGCCAGCGACTGCCGCTGGTCATCGGCGGCTGGGGCACTCGCGGTAAATCCGGTACCGAGCGCCTCAAGGCGGCGCTGATGAACGCCCTGGGTTTTGGCGTGTTGTCCAAGACCACTGGCTGCGAGGCCATGTTCCTGCATGCCGACCCCTACGGCGCGCTGCACGAAATGTTTCTCTATCGGCCCTACGACAAGGCGACCATCTGGGAACAGGCCAATGTGTTACGGCTGGGCGACCGTCTGCATACTGAAGTATTCCTGTGGGAGTGCATGGGACTGACGCCGGCCTATGTCTACACTCTGCAACGGCAATGGATGCGCGACGATCTGGCCACGATTACCAACACCTACCCGGATCACGAGGATGTCCAGGGACCGGCGGGTTACAACATTCCCGAAGTGATGACCAACTTCATCCCGCACCGCGCGACCCTGCTGACCAGCGAGGAGCAGATGCTGCCGATCCTGCGCGACGCCGCCGCGCGGCTGGGCACGCGGCTCCGGACGGTCGGCTGGCTGGAAGCCGGCCTGCTGACGCCAGACGTACTGGCCCGATTTCCCTACGAGGAGCATCCCTACAACATCGCGCTGGTGCTGGCGCTGGCCGAGGAGTTGGGCGTAGAACGGGACTACGCGCTCAAGGAAATGGCCGACCGGGTGGTGATGGACATCGGCGTGCTGAAAAAATATCCGCCGTCACGAGTGAACGGCCGGCTGCTGGAATTTATCAACGGCATGTCCGCCAATGAGCGCTTTGGCTGCCTGGCCAACTGGACGCGCATGGGCTTCGACCAGCAGGATCGCGATCAGGACCCAGGCGTCTGGATCACCACAGTAGTCAATAATCGCGCCGACCGCATTCCCCGCTCGCAGGTGTTCGCCAGCATCCTGGTGAATGATGTCAGCACCGACCGGCATTTCCTGATCGGCACCAATCTGGATGGCCTGCACGGCTACGTCCGCGAAGCCTGGCAACTGTATATCCGCAGTCTCAGCCTGTGGCCAGCCACAGCCAGCGCGGAGTCCGCCCAAAACATTTTGAAGCGACAGGCGCGCTGGCAACGCATTCCCACCGAGGAACGGCACCTTCACGAGCGGTTGACAGCCTTGTTGCGGGGAATCGGGATCACGGCGATTCCCGAGCCGCCACCGGCGTTCTGGCGCGACCCGGCGGCCTTGCGCGCCTACCTGACGGCGGCGGGCGTGGTGGCGCAGGGCGAGGACATCGCCACCCATCTGATCGAGGAGGGCCAGTGTTACGAGGATTATCGGGCGCTGGCCGAGCAGGTGGCGGCGGCTGATCCGACCCGGCGGCCGGCGCTGGAAACGGCGTTTCACGATCAGTTGTGGCGCTGGTTCGCCCGCAAACTGGTGGTGATCCGCGATCCGCACGCCAGCGGCGAGCAGATCATCGCCCGGATCGCGCAGGAAACGCCGCCGGGTCTGTTCAATCGCATCATGGGGATGCAGAACATCAAGGGACCGGGGCTGAATTTCGTCTACCGCTGGCAAGCGTGGCAAGCCTGCTACGCCGCCTGCGAACGGTTGAACGATCCCGATCCGGCGCTGGCGCAACAAGGGCTGCGGGAATTGGCTGGTTTGCAGGAGTTCGGCCAGTTGAGCGAACAGCGGTTGCGGGAAACACTCACCGCCGTTCGTCATCGCCCCATCGCGCAAAGTGAACACTTTCAGGCGGAACTGGCCTTAATCGAATCGCGGCTGAACCAAGCGGTGGCGGTGATCAAAACCCAATTGCAACCCAGCGTCAGCCGGCCCAACAGGCTGGCCCGGTTGCTTGGCGAGGTCGAGGCGTTTCTCGACGCCGGCGACGCGGTGAAGCGCCGCAAGCAGGCCGATCAGATTTACCGGGATTTGACAACCGAACGCATCAGCCACCAACGGGCCGCCCTGGAATTGCAGGCGCTCACCCAGCGCCAGAAAGGCGGCTGGCTCGAAAAGCGGGTTCGGTCCTGGCTGGCGACCCTGGGCGCCGATCAGAACGCAGCGTAACCAGTCAATTCATTCATGTGATAACCCTGAAAATTTGAAGTCTGGAGTAGAATTCGATGCCCGCCCCCCCTGCTATCCTGTTCGGCATTTTGTTCCTCTTCATCGCCGGTTGCGGCGGTGGCGGCAGTGGCGATGACAGCTCCCCCCCTTCGCCGACCGGCTACATCAGCGGCTTGGTGATTGATCTGGATGGGCATCCGGTTGGCAACGCTCAGGTTGTACTATCGGGCGTTTCCGCAACCACCGACGCGAATGGCCGTTTCAGTCTGGCGGCCCAGGCCCCTGGCTGGATCACGGTTCGCCACCCGCAATTTCTCGCGCGCACCCGGGCGGCGTTCCCGGAACAGCCAGTACTGGTTCGGTTGACGCCGGATGATGGGGAAACCATCGCGCTGCATTTCGTGGGCGACGCCATGTTTGGCCGCCGCTACTACGACCCGAACAGCGATGGCGATACCCGGGATGGTCTGATTCAAATGGGCGACGAGGCGCGCACCCAGGCGCAATTGTTGCGCTACATACAACCCTTGCTGGCCCGCGCCGATGTGACTGCCGTCAACATGGAGTCGCCCCTGATCAGCACGCCCTATTTCGATCCCAACCAGGCGCGTCCCCCCTACTTCCACCCGACCAAGGAATTCGTGTTCGCCAGCCATCCCAGCGCCGCATTTACGCTACGCGAGGCTGGTGTGGATGTGATTGATCTGGGCAACAACCATATGTACGACGTGCTGGAAACCGGCCTCGTCGAGACCAGGGCAACCTTGGAGGCGGCGGGTTATCCAATCGGCGCTGGCCAGTTTGGGGCCGGCAGCAATGAAACCGAGGCCTGGCGACCCGCTTTGCTGGCCGTTCGCGGCGTGACCCTGGCCTTCATTGGCTGCACGGGCATTCCCGGCGACGATCAACCCATCAATTATGTAGCCGCCAGCGACAAGGGCGGCGCCGCCCGTTGCGCGGACAACCCCCTGCGTCAAGCTATTCAGTCCGCTCGCGCCCAGGCGGGTATCGTCATTGTGATGATCCACGGAGGAAACGAATACGGTCGCAACCCATCGCCCTTTGTTCAGGAACTGACCGCAACCGCCCGCACCGCCGGCGCAACCCTGATTATCAATCACCATCCCCACGTGGTCGGCGGCCTCGACTGGCGGGAAGGCGCCCTGACCGCCTGGACTCTGGGCAATTTCCTGTTCGATCAGGATGTTTGGCCGACCTTCGAATCCTATCTGCTGGCCGTGCATATCCGGCGTGGCCAGGTGGTCCGCGCCTATGTTGAACCGTTCATGATCGCCGACTATGTACCGCGCCCGGTTGTTGGCCCAACTGCGGAATTCGTCGCTCGTGGGGCCGCTGGTCGCGCTGCTGGACCGTTTCTAGTCGAGGATGGCGCAGCCGAAATAGATGTCGCTGGACGGGCCATCCAGCAGGAAGTTGCCGTATCGCTCGATGGCAGCGTGGAACCGGGTACGATTTATCGTCTGGAAAATGGCGGGTGGTTGACGACGGCTCAAAGCGCCGGCGCGGTCCTGCCCGGTCGGGACTTGCTCTGGACCGGATCGTTCGAGGACGAAACCGCCGACGATCAAACCAATCCAGGAGTGTTATGGGATTTGACCGGCAACGACCGGTTGATCGGCCCGGAATACGCCTATGAAGGGCAGGCCGGCGTGCGACTGCGGCGGCTCTTCACGAACAGCGACGATATTATTTTGACTCATCAACACCGCATCCTGATCAAACCCAACCAGAAACTGTCAGTGATCGGTCGGGCGCGCACCAACGGCAATGTCTCCCTGCAATTAAGCTGGTATCCCGATACTAAGGGTTCTTCCGCAACTCAAACCGTGATCCCCGATCTGGTGGCCAGCGACAATACTTGGCGACCTTTCCGCACCGATGTGACCGCACCGAATTTCCCTGAAGTGGACGATTCCGAGAACCAGCTTCCTCTCAAACCGGCCGTGGGTTTGTTCCTGCGCCTGTCGCCACCGGGACGCGACCGGGCCACGGCGGATTTCGACAATATCCGGTTGATCGCCTGGGAAGAACCCGGAACGGCGCCCACCTTGCAGCACGATTATCTTCGCGTCACCGGATCGGTATCGGCCACTCTGCGGCGCGACGTGTTACCCGGCGCGGAAACCTGGACACCGCCGCCCGCCATCAAGGTCATGCCGTAGCGCGTCGCGCCCCAGTCGTGCATCATGCTTCCGTTCGCCTGGCCTCCATGCACCGCCGAACCACCCTGGATCGCCAGGCTTGCGATGGAAGCGCCAAGGTTCTCCCTCGCCATGCCAACGCCTCAACATCATGACCACCTTGTTGGAAACTCATAATCTGATCAAGCACTTTCGCGATGTAGATGCCGTGAACGGGATTGATTTGGCGCTGCCGGCCGGTTGCTGTTTTGGGCTGCTCGGCCCCAACGGCGCTGGCAAAACCACGACGGTCGAGTTGCTGGAAGGCATCCAGGAACCGACCAGCGGCCTGATCCGCTACCGGGGCGAGCCGCTCGGCCCCCGGTTCCGTCAGGACATCGGTATCATGTTCCAGTCCACAGCCTTGCAGGATTACGTGACTGGTCGCGAGAATCTGCGGATGTTCGGCAGTTTCTACCGCCGCACTCTGCCGGTCGCCGAACTGGTCGAAGCCTGCGCGCTGGGCGAATTCCTGGACCGCGACACCCGCAAGCTGTCGGGCGGTCAACGACAACGGTTACTGCTGGCTATCGCCCTGGTCAACGACCCGGAACTGATTTTTCTGGATGAGCCGACCACCGGTCTCGATCCGCAGGCCCGCCGCAATTTCTGGGAGCTGATCCACCGGATCAAGGCGCGTGGCAAAACTATTCTGCTAACCACACATTACATGGAAGAGGCGTATCACCTGTGCGATGAGATCGCCATCATGGATCATGGCCGGATCATCGCGCAGGGCGCTCCGCGCGAGTTGCTGGCGGCGCATTTCGACGATGTGGTGCTGCAACTGCCGCTGGCGGATTTTCCCAATCCCGCGCCGCCGCTGGCGCTAACCGTGATGCGGGGGCGGGATGCGGTGGAGATTCTCACCCGCGATGTCAACGCCGCCATCCGGGAGCTGCTGGCGTGGAATATTTCGCTGGCGCGGCTGCAAATCCGGCCGCGCACCCTGGAAGATTTATTTTTGGAACTAACCGGGCGGGAGTTGCGGGCATGAATTTCCAGCGTTTCTGGGCCGTTTTTGTTTGCCGCAACTGGGAATTCCTGCGCGACCGCTCGACGCTGACCTGGAACCTGCTGTTTCCCATTTCTCTGATCGCTGGTTTCGCCGTTGCATTTTCCGGGCCGGGGCTGGCGCTGTACAAGGTGGGCGTACTGGGCGATGCCGCCAGCGGCGGCGGGGATGCGTTTTTCAAGACCCGTTACGTTCAGTTTATTCCCTTCGTTGACCTGCCCGCCGCTTTGCCCAAGGTCGAGCGCCATCAACTGGACATGCTGGTGGATCCGGTCGGGCGGCGCTACTGGATCAACGAGGAGTCGCCCAAGGGCTACGTGCTGGAGCGGGTGCTGCGCGGCGCTGACGCCCCGGCCACGTTCGACAAACAAACCGTGAGTGGACAGGTCATCCGTTATGTGGACTGGATTGCGCCGGGCATCCTGGCGATGAACATGATGTTCAGTTGTCTGTTCGGAGTCGGCTACGTCATCGTCCGTTACCGCAAAAGCGGGATGCTGAAGCGGTTGAAGGCGACGCCGCTGACGCCGCTGGAATTTCTGTCCGCCCAGGTCGTTTCGCGGCTCTGGCTGATTCTGGCGACTACTGCGCTGGTATTTGCAGGAACCGACTGGTTTATCGGCTTCCCGATGCACGGCTCCTATCTGGCCTTGGGCCTGGTGTTTTTGGTGGGGGCGATCAGCCTGATCAGCCTGGGATTAATCGTCGCCGCCCGCACCAACAGCGAGGAAGTCGCCGCCGGCTTACTGAACGCGCTCAGTTGGCCGATGACGTTTCTGTCGGGCGTCTGGTTTTCGCTGGAAGGCGTGCATCCGGTGCTGCAACAGTGCGCGCAACTGGCGCCGCTGACGCACATCATTGATGCGGCGCGGGCCATCATGATTGATGGCGCTGATCTGGCGGCGATTTCCGGGCATCTGCTGGTGCTGACCATGATGAGCATCGGCTTCATGGCGGTGGGGGCCTGGCGATTTCGGTGGGAGTAGGTCTGATGGGAAAAGGACTGCCAAGACTGCCATCCTTGCTGGAACGCAAACTCTACAAGACGGGGCAAACCTGATGTGCATTGTTGGAAAGCGGCCCAAAACCGATCCGCGCCACTTGGCGGTGAATATGTTGCGCGTATTCCGGCAACAACAGCGATGAATCGCGGAGAAAAAATTATCAGGGGATTTAACTCAACTTCCAGCAAAGGTGCTGGAATCCGGGTATTTGAATATGCGAGTCTTCAGACCATCGTGAATTGCCGAAATCAACTTGAAGCCTTATTTTGGCTTTGCAAGGATTCGGAGCGCGTTATGATAAAAAATGGGATGGCTGAATCCGATATTATGCGGCGTAAGACGGAAAAGCTCAAACAATGTCAGGAACTTCATCTGTTTGATTATAAAAAATTGAAGCAATCGCGCATATTGAATAGAGAAGCGCAAACCATTTGTCCCTTATGTCTTGAGGAAATATCCGGCGAAGGTTTCTTGAACCGCTTACAACAGGCTGAAGGCCGAGAAGTACCCGATCTCACGATAACACAATTAAATCTCTTCCATATTCAGGAGTTGCAAATCGGCGTATTCAATCACCGCCCATACAATTTGGGTTGGGGACACCACCATTGCAATGTCGTAGTAAGAGATTCAGGAATAGAACAAACACTGGATTGGATGGATGATGTGCTCGATAAAAATATTGATGGGGGTTATTTTACGCCTAAAAAAAGACCAAGCTGAGGAGTTCTCTTTTCCGGCCTTGCCGTAACAATATGAGATATATCACAATTTTTTTGTTCTATTTTATTGCCGATTTCCAATCGCGCCACCATTCGTGAAACCCAGACCGGATCAATCTCTATAGCAATGGCGCGTCGTCCAAGCTTCAACGCCGCAATCGCGGTGCTACCCGAACCGCCGAAGCAATCCAATACAATGTCACCAGGATAAGTAGTTGCCTGTACGGCATGTTCAAGGAGCGCCGCCGGCTTCTCGGCAGGGTGCTTGCCCCGATAAGGACGAACCGATGGAAAATTCCAGACATCCGTAAATTCTTTTGAGGAATCCATGATGAACGGACGAACGGCATCTTCATAGGGAAGTATGGATTCAATTTTACCGGTACTTAACAGAACCGCACAAACTTTTTCATATTGCTCCCGACTGGGAACATTGCGACCCGCTTCCCAGTTTGAAATCGTCCCACCATGGTTAATCCGACCGTACAAACCCGTTTTTTCAGCTAACTCATGCGCACTCATTCCTGCTTTGATTCGTATCTCCTTGAGATAATGGCCAAACGGAGAGCGGTGTAGATTTCCATCACTGGCCGGTTCGGCAAAAATAATGCGTTCGGTGTGTGGATACCATTGGCGTAAAGCCTCCTTTTTCATTTTCTGCTTCCATCCATCGAATCCGGGATCATTAGGTTTGGTCCAAACGATTTGCGAAAGGATATTGAAATCCTTGGAAAATATAACTTCCAGGCGGGCAGCCATCGAAGAGGCGCAGAAACAGAAAAGAGATCCATTGGACTTCAGTACACGACGCCACTCCATGGCGTATTGGGTCATCCATTCCAGATAATGCTTATCCTCCTCAAAAGCGGTGTCGCCATAAATATTCTGCTTCTTGGTTGAATGATAAGGCGGATCGGTCAAGATCAGTGAAATGCTTTGACCAGGAATTTGCCGAAGCAGCGCCAGGGAATCGCCTTCCACCAGCATCGCCTGCGTAGAGGACGCGCGAACGGATTCTCCAAGAGCTATTTCAATATTCTGAAAATCCAGTTTTCGATTACTCATAAAGTCTCACGATGATTTTTCTCTGTCTGGTCCCGATAAATCGGAATGTTCCAGCAAAGGCCAACGTGCTTTTAAATACTGTTCAACGGCATCACGAACCACCCACGCCATAGAGACTTTTTGGCGTTCGGCAATCCGCTCAAGCTCCAGATAGTGCTGTTCGGGAAAACTGACGGAGGCGCGCACTGTGCGTTCCGTAGCGGCTGTTGATGATGATGTGACTTTACGATTAGCCATAGCGGACATCCAAAGCTTTTACACCACTATACATCAAAATGATGAAAAATCCAACAGTTTCCCCAGGTCGGGGATGCGTGCCTAGCATTACCCGCCGTGCGCTGACTCGCGAGCTGCGTTGCAGCGAACCGCACCCCGCTGGGCGGGGTCAAACTCGCCGCTCGTCCCCTGCTCCCGGAGAATGCTCATGTCGTGGTTGCACCGTTCCATTCAGATACCTCGCCCGGAAGAGGCGCTGCCGGGCCGTTCCACACCGTTGCCCGCACCCACCCACCATTACGTCAACCATCATCCTCTGCAACCCCCCTTCCCCGCCGGTCTGGAACAAGCGTTGTTCGGCCTCGGCTGCTTCTGGGGCGCAGAACGGAAGTTCTGGACTCAGCCCGGGGTTTACAGCACTGCGGTCGGTTACGCGGGCGGTTTCACCCCCAATCCGACCTATGAAGAAGTGTGCAGCGGTCTGACCGGCCACGCCGAAGTGGTGTTGGTGGTGTTTGATCCCACCGTCGTCACCTACGCGCGCTTGCTCCAGGTATTCTGGGAAGCGCACGATCCGACTCAGGGAATGCGCCAGGGCAATGATGTCGGCACGCAATATCGCTCTGCGATCTACGTCTACGATGCCATCCAGCGCGCCGCCGCCCTGGCCAGCCGGGACGCTTACCAACCGGCGTTGACCGCTGCCGGTTACGGGGCGATTACTACCGAAATTGCCGACGCGCCGCCGTTTTACTACGCCGAGGACTACCACCAGCAATATCTGGCCAAGAACCCCGGCGGCTATTGCGGGCTGGGCGGCGTCGGCGTCCGCTACCCGGAACGGGTGGCAGCGTAATGGTCGCCCCCTCCCCCACTGTCGTCCGTGAGCACCCTGGCGATACCGTAGAATGGACTTGGCGATTGCGTGGCCTGCTGGTCGGTACCGCAGTCGGCGATGCGCTGGGCTTGCCTGCTGAAGGCTTGTCCCGCCAGCGCGTGCACCGCCTGTACCGGGGCCGCTGGCGGCATCGGCTGCTTTTCGGGCGCGGCATGATCAGCGATGACACCGAGCACACCCTTTTTGTCGCCCAAAGCCTGCTGCGCCATCCCGATACGCCAGACCGATTCGCCCGGCGGCTGGGCTGGTGTTTGCGCGGCTGGTTGTTGACCCTGCCCGCCGGCATCGGTTTCGCCACCCTGCGGGCGATTCTCAAGCTGTGGCTGGGTTTCCCGCCCAGCCACAGCGGCGTCTGGTCTGCTGGCAATGGGCCGGCGATGCGGGTGGCGATCATCGGTGCGTTCTTCGCCCACCATCCAGACCAGCGGGCCACTTATGTCGCCGCTTCGACCCGTATCACCCACACCGATCCCAAGGCCCTGACCGGCGCGGCGGCTATCGCCGAACTGGCCGCCTGGATCGTGCGCGACCGGCTGACGCAACACCCGCCGCTGGAGCCGTTCCTCGCTCTCTTGCGCGCCTGTGGCCCGGACGACCGCGACTGGCAAGCCCTGACAGACGCCATCGAGCACGCCGCACGAGCACATCAAACCGTCGCGGAACTGGCGGAGCGGCTCGGATTAGAAAAGGGGGTCACGGGTTACATTTACCACACCGTTCCCATCGCGGCTTACGCCTGGTTTCGGCATGGCGGCGATTATCAGCACGCCTTGACGGCAGTGCTCGATTGCGGTGGCGATACCGATACGGTCGGCGCGATTGTCGGGGCGCTGGCGGGCGCGACAGTGGGGGAAGCAGGGATTCCGGAAGCTTGGCGGACGGGGGTCGCCGACTGGCCGCGCTCATTGCGGATCCTGGAAATGCTGGCCGACCGCCTGGCGGCAGTCGCATTGACCCATCAACCAGCCTCGGCGGTGCGCTATGGCTGGCCGGCGCTGCCCGTGCGCAATCTGGCGTTTCTGCTGATCGTGCTGGGGCACGGCTTTCGGCGGTTGTTGCCGCCGTACTGAGAGGCTATACCCAATCTCGATCCATGGACCCCACTTGTAGGTGATAACCCCTTGAAATCGCTTGACAGGAGACGAGAGGACTGAATGATGATGCGAACTTTGTTCCTCAGCTCCGATCCTGCTTCGCCGTCAGCAGCGCCTGCGCCAGATGCTGTGGCTGATCGGTGCCCAGCCGCAGACGTTGGCTCGATCTCAGGGTAATTTCCACCGCTTCCCAGCCCGAAACGTTGTACAGCCAGCCGTGCGGGGTACGATGGATGCCCCAGCCATACAGCCACGAGTTACGCACCGGGCGGACAGCCACTATCTCGGCCAACGGAATTCGTTTACGGATCAACCCGATACCAAAGCGGAACGTCAGATATGTCCCATCAATCTCGACGGTGAGGGCGTAAAACAGCAGCGCCAAGATGCCCATCATGATCGGTCCACCGAGGATGAACACGGGATCATCGTAGGCAAGGCCCAAACCCAGCAACACCAAGCCTGCTGCCGCCAGCGATCTGACGACAACCGTCCCAAACTGGGTGTGGCGATAACGCAAGGGAGTTAACACGGGATAACGCTCCAGCGTGCAGCGACCGCCCCCACAGGCTGCGCCCTCTCCTTGGACCATGGCGCCTGATTACACGGGCAACGGTGCAGTACGGGATACCACAGGTAAGAGACCATCCAAAAACCCCTCGCCCGCAGGCGGGCAAGGGGCAAGGGTAAGGGCCGTTGTTTAACCAGTTAACTCACCAGAGGCTGTCTGAAACCGCCTCCAGGAGCAATGGCCGACCCGCCAGATGAGTAAAGCTGTTCTTGTCTTAGCGGCAACTTATACCGCAGGCTCTGGGGCGCCAGCCGGGCTTAACCCCTGGAGCTCAGCCGCAGACCGCCGCTGATGAAATACACTTCGCCGGCGAGGGCTTCGTTACGATAGAGGTCGCTGACCAGTTGCGCGACTTCTTCAGGCTCGATCAAACGGCCGATAGGCACGTCTTTCAGGATAGTCTCCAGCGCCTTCTGGTCCATGCCCTTGACCATCGGCGTTCCGACGTAGCCCGGGGCCACGGCCACGCAACGAATCTGGCCGGAAAGACCGCGACGGAGAAACTCTGCGGTGATCACCTTGGGCATGACCGACATGGCGGCCTTGGTGGAGGAATAATTGATCTGGCCCGCCGTGCCCAGGGAGCCGGTGGAAGAAACCAGACAAATAAGTCCCTTGCACTTATTGTCAACCATACGTGCAGCGCATTCGCGCACGGTCAGAAATACGCCAGTCAGGTTGATATCAATGACCTTGGTGAAATCGCCCACTGACATCTTCCGCGAGACTTTACCGGTGGTCTTGTCCGGGGAAATCATCAGGCCATCCTTGATGATGCCGGCGAAGGGCGCCACCAGGTTGATCGCCCCAAATTTTTCGATAGCCGTATCAGCCAGCCTGCCGCAGTCATCCTCGTTGGTCACATTGCAGACCACCGTCGCTACTTCACCCCCGATAGCGGTGAGCGAAGCGGCGGCTTTTTCCAGAAGCTCCGCTTGCACGTCGCCAATGACCACCTTGCCGCCGTTCTTGACCCAGTGTTCAGCAATAGCGTATCCGATGCCGCCAGCGCCGCCGGTGACGACCGCTACCGAACCTTTGATTTCCAACATGTTATTTACCTCCTCGTGATTTTTTGATGACACAGGGTTCGCCCGATTGATGGGCGGCGTCTGTTCTTATGGGCGCCAGGCATTCACCGCTCGATGATCATCGCCGCTTGCTGGAACGATCTCCTCGGTCAAAATCCCGTCTGCGATGCCTGGACGGTGTCAGTATAGCTCAAGACTCCCAGCGCGTCCTGCTCCCGCCTGGTATACCACACCTAATGAAAGTGTTTTTACGGTCAACTTTTTGAAATACCTTAAAATACACCCACCCCCAACACCCTCGGCGGCTGGGTTGCCGGTCATCGCCCAAAGCTTTACGAATGAGGACACGGACGCCACGGATTCGCCGCGTTCGCGGTGCTGGTTAAACCGTAGAAGCGGGAGGGATTATGGCCGAACGCTCATGGCCGCCAGGAAGCCAGCCCAATGGGACAGGAAGCTGATTTGAACTCATGGCAGTCCAAATGATGGCTAACTGGGTACAGAACGGTACCCAAGATATGGCGTCCCCAAGGGGATTCGAACCCCTGTTACCGCCGTGAAAGGGCGGTGTCCTCGGCCTCTAGACGATGGGGACAAATGGCGGGAAAAAATAAACCGTCAAGTGTAATGACGGTTGGGTTTGGTGGAGCCAGACGGGATCGAACCGACGACCTCCTGCATGCCATGCAGGCGCTCTCCCAGCTGAGCTATGGCCCCGTTAACCGGAGACGCGCAATTTAAGAGATTGATGCGTTGTTGTCAACCTTTTCCAAGCTCACGATCCACGTGCTGGTTAATAAAACCAAGCGCCCGCTCAATCCGCGCCAAGGTTTTTCGTCGGCCTAGCAACTCCAGAGTCGTGTCTATGGGCGGCGATACTGCTGTACCACATACCGCCACCCGCAGCGGCTGCGCCACCTTGCCCAGCGCCAGGCCGCTCTCCTCTGCTACCCGGTTTACCGCCGCATGAATCGGCTCGGCCCGCCATTCCGGCAAGGCCGCCAAGGTATTGCTCAAAGTCTGCAAAGGCACCTGAGCGGCGGCGGTCAGATTCTTGCTGGCCGCCTTGGCGTCATAGCTCTCAAACTCGCGGTATAAAAAGCTGGCGGCCCGCGCCATATCGTGAAGGGTGTCAGACCGCTCGGCGAACGCCTTGACTACATCGGGCAAAGTGGGTCCCTCGCTGGGATCAATCCCCAACTGGCCGATGTGCCAGCTCAGATGGCGAGCCACATGAACAGGATCGAGGGTTTTCAGATAATGCTTGTTCAGCCAGATCAGCTTGGAGGGATTGATCGCCGAGGCCGCCTTGTTGCACCCGTCGAGATCGAAAAATTCGATCATTTCATCCAGCGAGAAAATCTCCTGGTCGCCATGTGACCAGCCCAGCCGCACCAGGAAATTCAGCACCGCCTCCGGCAGATAACCCTGATCACGATACTCCATGACGCTGGCAGCGCCGTGGCGCTTGGACAGCTTCTGGCCATCCGGTCCCAGAATCATCGGCACGTGGGCGTAGTGGGGAACCGTCGCGCCGAGCGCCTTGAGGATGTTGATTTGCCGGGGCGTATTATTGATGTGGTCGTCGCCACGAATGACGTGGGTGATGTTCATGTCCATGTCGTCCACGACCACACAAAAATTGTAGGTCGGACTGCCGTCGGCGCGGGCGATGATCAGATCATCCAGTTCAGCGTTCTGAAACACGATGTTGCCGCGAATCAAATCCTCCACCACCACCTGGCCGTTTAGCGGATTCTTGAACCGCACTACCGGCTCTACGCCGGGGCGTGGTGGCCCCTGATAGTCGCGGTAGCGACCGTCATAACGCGGCTTTTCCTTGCGGGCCATCTGCTCGGCGCGCAATGCCTCCAGCTCCTCGCGGGTGCAGTAGCAATAGTAGGCGCTGCCATCCCGCAACAACTGGCGCAACACCTCCTGATAGCGGCCGAACCGCTGGGTCTGATAGAACGGCCCCTCGTCGTAATCCAGCCCCAGCCAGTTCATGCCTTCCAAAATGGCGTTCACCGCTTCAGGAGTCGAACGCTCCAGGTCGGTATCCTCGATACGTAGCACAAAGGGGCCACCATGCCGGCGAGCGTACAGCCAGGAAAACAGCGCGGTGCGCGCACCGCCAATATGCAGGTAGCCGGTAGGGCTGGGGGCGAAACGGGTCTTGACCATGTCGGCTTGTTTGGGATGCAGTTGAAAATCAATGATGTTATCCACGGAAAACACGGAAGGCACGGACGAAACCCCGGACTTCTTTTCATTTCCGTGTCTTCCGTGTCTTCCGTGGACAAGAAAAATTCTAGCTCTTCTTCGTCGGCTTGACCGGCCGCCGCCAGTTGGACACATCCTTGCGCGGGGCGCGGGTCAGGCACAGGCCGCCATCGGGTACGTCGCGGCTGACCGACGAACCCGCGCCCACAGTCGCGCCCTTGCCAATTCGCACCGGCGCCACCAGCGACGTGTTGGAGCCGATGAACGCGCCGTCACCAATCACCGTCTGGTGCTGGTCGGCGCCATCGTAATTGCAGGTGATGGTGCCTGCCCCGACGTTGACCTCCGCGCCGATTTCGGCATCACCGAGATAGGTCAGATGATTGACTTTGGACCCCAATCCGATCCGGGTCTTCTTGGTCTCGACAAAATTGCCGATATGCACACCCGCCGCCAGCAACGATCCAGGCCGCAGGCGGGCAAAGGGACCAATCTGAGCGCAGGATCCAATCTCCGTGCCTTCGATCCGACAATGCGACAGAATCTCGACATCGTCGCCGACCACCACGTCGCGCAGCACACAGAACGGCCCGATTCGCACCCGGTCGCCCAAGCGCACCGTACCCTCGAACACCACGTTGACATCAATCACCACATCCTTGCCGGTCGTCACCGTCCCTCGCACGTCTACCCGCGCCGGGTCCAGCAGGGTCGCACCCTCGCGCATCAACCGCTCCGCTTGCCGCCGCTGGTAAAACCGCTCCAGTTCGGCGAGTTGCTGGCGATCATTGACCCCCAGCACCTGCTCCGGTTCGGCCACCGTAAACGCCTCAACCGCTACCCCATCGCGCACCGCCAGCGCCACCACATCGGTCAGATAATATTCGCCTTGGGCATTCTTATTATCGAGTTCGGCTACCCAGCCGCGCAATTTCTCGGTCGCCACCGCCAGAATGCCGGTGTTGATCTCGTGCAAACGCCGTTCCTCGGCAGTCGCGTCCTTCTCCTCGACAATGCGACAGACCCGATCCCGCTCGTCGCGCACGATGCGGCCATAGCCACCGGGATCGGCCAGTTCGACCGTCAGCAGCGCCAGGCTGCCCTGCCGGGCCGCCGTCACCAACGGTTGCAAGGTTTCGGCGCGAATCAATGGCACGTCGCCGTACAGCACCAGCACCACGCCGGCATCGTCGAGCAGCGGCAGCGTCTGCGCCACCGCATGCCCCGTTCCCAACTGTTCGGCCTGCTCCACCCACCGTACCCCCGCCTCATTCGCGAAGGTGGTTCTGACCGCCTCGCCACCATGACCGTACACGACCAACCGGGCATGCGCCTCAAGTTCGCTAGCCGTCGCCAGGACATGCGCTAGCAATGGTTTGCCGCCCACCGGGTGCAACACCTTAGGCCAATCCGACGCCATTCTTTTACCCTTGCCGGCGGCAAGGATCAC
>ERZ1645187.334-NODE-334-length-45866-cov-6.410906_pt1 | contig 45866 bp, 32 predicted proteins | sample MGYA00575352_ERZ1645187 | MGnify/ENA primary metagenome ERZ1645187 (study PRJEB40837, sample SAMN11349314) | freshwater sediment metagenome | isolation source: river sediment | host: Sediment | place: India: Wazaribad , New Delhi | collected 2017-02-21 ... | reverse complement strand
CAGTATCCCTATTTTCTTTTTTATCATATTCATCTCCTTTTTTATGAATTATAAAGGTAGATTATCATGTTTCTTTGCAGGGTTTGTCAACTTCTTAGTCTGAAGCTGCTGCAAAGCACGGATAATCCGGAAACGGGTGTTACGAGGCTCGATAACATCATCAATATAGCCATATTGAGCTGCATTGTACGGATTTGCAAATGCTTTTTTATATTCCTCTTCTTTTTCAATCTGAGCTTTAGCGGGATCTTCTGCTGATGCAACTTCTTTCGCAAAGATAACTTCAACAGCACCACTTGGTCCCATTACTGCAATTTCAGCAGTTGGCCAAGCATAGTTCATGTCACCACGAAGATGTTTTGAACTCATCACGCAATAGGCTCCACCATACGATTTTCTTAAAGTTACAGTAACCTTAGGAACTGTGGCCTCTCCATAAGCATAAAGAAGTTTAGCTCCGTGAAGAATTACACCATTGTATTCCTGGCCTGTACCTGGTAAGAATCCCGGTACGTCAACCAACGTAACCAAAGGAATATTAAATGCATCACAGAAGCGAACGAAACGGGCTGCTTTACGTGAAGCGTTGCTATCAAGACAACCAGCCATTATTTTAGGTTGATTTGCAATTACACCAACAGACTGACCGTTGAAGCGGGCAAAACCAACAATAATGTTCTGAGCATAGTCCTTATGAACCTCAAGGAATTCGCCATTATCAATGATTGTACCAATCACTTCATACATGTCGTAAGGTTTATTAGGTTCATCAGGAATGATATCATTCAGTGCATCATCCAAACGATCGATAGGGTCGTTGCACTCCATAAGTGGGGCTTCTTCCAAGTTGTTTTGCGGCATATAGCTGATAAGTTGGCGAATCAATTTTAATCCGTCTTCTTCGTTATCAACTGCAAAGTGAGCAACACCAGATTTTGTAGTGTGAACACTAGCTCCACCCAATTGTTCTTGTGTAACATCTTCTCCAGTTACAGACTTAACAACCTTAGGACCTGTGAGGAACATATAGCTGGTACCTCTGGTCATGATATTAAAGTCGGTCAATGCAGGAGAATAAACGGCTCCACCTGCGCATGGACCAAAAATTCCAGAAATCTGAGGAACAACGCCAGAAGCCAAAATATTACGCTGGAAAATTTCTGCATAACCTGCCAAGGCGTTTACACCCTCTTGAATACGAGCACCTCCAGAGTCATTCAATCCAATTACCGGTGCACCCATTTTCATTGCCTGGTCCATCACTTTACAGATTTTCATGGCCAATGATTCAGAAAGTGCTCCTCCAAATACAGTAAAATCCTGTGCATATATATATACAAGACGTCCATCTATTGTTCCATATCCGGTAACAACACCATCTCCCAGAAATTTGGTGGCATCAATACCGAAATTGGTACAACGGTGCTGAACGAACATGTCGAATTCTTCAAAACTACCTTCGTCAAGCAACATGGCAATTCTTTCACGGGCAGTATATTTACCTTTTTTGTGCTGAGATTCAATTCTCTTTTCTCCACCTCCGATACGAGCTTTTTCACGTAATTGAATCAGCTCTTTTACTTTTTCAAGTTGGTTACTCATGTTTTTATATTTTGATATTAGAATAAAGTAATAAATTATTTTTCAGGATGTTCGCAAAGTTCTGTGAGCACACTGCAAGTTGACTTCGGATGAAGGAATGCAATATTAAGTCCTTCGGCACCACCTCTTGGAGCTTTGTCGATCAATTTAACACCTTTAGCTTCCACTTCGGCCAATGCTTCAGCAACAGAAGGAACGGCAAATGCAATGTGATGAATACCTTCGCCTTTCTTTTCAATAAATTTGGCAACTGCACTTTCTTCGCTTGTTGGTTCGAGTAATTCAATTTTAGTCTGGCCAACCATAAAAAAAGCTGTTTTTACTTTTTGATCTGCAACTTCTTCGATGTTATAGCATTTCAAACCTAAAACTTGTTCGTAGTAGGGCAGTGCCTCTTCAATACTTTTTACAGCAATACCTAAATGTTCAATATGCGTAATTTCCATGATATATTAATAAATTAAATGATTTTTTATTGCTGCAAATGTACATCCTTTTTATACAATGGTGAAATATTTCTTTAATTTTATCCAATGATATATCAATTCTGACAGCCTAAAAATGAATAATTGAGTTTTTTCAGAATTCAGCAATTAATCTCAGATTGAGTTGACGGCCTGTTAGATAATTCGGAACGGCGTATTGCTGGTTGTAAATGTCGGTCACCCAATAATATGAACTGACATTTTTTATATTCAAAATATTAAAGACATCCACTCCAATCCAAATATTTTTTAATTTACTCATTATCCCTCGTTGCATGATCTCTTCTGTTGTGCCAGCAATTTGATAGGATAATCCCAGATCAATTCTTTTATACGGAGACATACGAAAGAATCCATCTTCATATCCTTTTCTGGGAGCTGTAATAGGTAATCCTCCGGCAAGCACTCCTTTAAGATTTAATTTAACCTTTTTATAACCAGGAAAATAGTCTTGAAAAAATAGAGAAACATTGTATCTTTGGCTATTAGGCATTGGGACTGTTACCTTGTCTCTGATTGTTTGTTCTGCTTTCATTATTGAAAAGCTCAGCCATGAGTCGGTTCCGGGAACAAATTCGCCAAAAAACTTAACGTCCATCCCTAACGCATAGCCATTGGCGCAGTTTTCACCGTAATATCTTATCTTTACATTGTCTACGGTATAAGGATTAAGTTTATCCATCATTTTGTAGTAAATTTCAGTTGATATTTTGAAGTTTCTTTCGGCTGCGCGGAATGTATAATCTCCCCCTAATATAAAATGCACTGATTGCTGAGATTTCAGAGCATCATTTAAAACTACAACATTATTGGACTGCTCATCTTGTTTGGTAACACGCATTTCTTTGTAAAAAGGAGACTGATAGTAAATGCCGGAGGCAAAACGGAATGTAAGATCCTGATTGAAGTTAGGAATAAAGCCGATTGAAGCACGCGGGCTGAAAATGAATTCTTTATTGAAACTCCAATAACTTCCCCGGATACCAGCTACCAATGTAAATAATCCATGCTTGGTCCTGAATTTGAAATTGTCTTGCAGGTAACCGGAAGTCCGGCTGCTTTCCAGCTTATTGTTAGAATACAGATTTGTAATAAGACTTACCTCCGATCCTGTGTAAGGTAAAGAATATCCAGCTGAATCACGTTTTTCCCACTCATTAATTCGGTCTTTTATCTTCTCGAGTTGAACATTAACTCCCCACTTCAAGGTGTTGTTTTTTAATTTGCTTTCACCATAATGCCCAATAGTGATGATGTTGGAGTTGAGTCTGTTTCTTGCATGTTCGTGATAGGTTCCAACCTCCAAAGCAGAAGATGCGTCGTCGTCCGTATTGTTCTCTTCACCTAAATCATTCAACCAGTATTCGCCTGAAATATCATACGTTTCTTCTTCTTTGCTTGAAAACGCGGAGGCTTGAAGACCTAACTCCGTTTGCTCGGTCAGCCTTTTTTTTATTACCATTGCACCAAAGAGAGTTTCAAACTTATCCTGTTCACGTCCATCAAAATAAACCTTGAATTTTTTAATCATAGACGTTGTTCCAAAAGAAGTTTCGCGTGTAAAAGGTGTGAATTTGTAATTATTTATTGAGACGTTTCCTAAGAAATTGACATCCAACGTTGGAGTGATCTGATAAGTTATATACGACTGTAAATCAACAAAAGTAGGATTGAATTCAGCCTCAGTATCCATTGTGTTCAATAGCGATTGGTTTGTTTTGTAACGGATACCGGTGATTTGAGTTAATTTGCCGATGCTGCTTCCAACATAAGCGCTTGCACCAAGAAAGCTCAGAGAAGCTGAACCTTCCAGCGATTTAGGTTTTTTATAATTGATATCCAAAACCGAGCTCATCTTATCTCCGTAGCGTGCCTCAAACCCTCCGGCTGAAAAATTGACAGACTCGGTGAGTTCCGGATTGATAAAGCTTAGTCCCTCCTGTTGGCCGGACCGGATCAGCAAGGGTCTGAACACTTCAATTCCATTAACATATACGATGTTTTCATCATAGCTTCCTCCTCTGACCGAATATTGCGAGCTAAGTTCATTGCTTGATGAAACTCCGGCATACGTAACCACCAAAGATTCGATACTTCCCCCGGCAGGGTCGGGGAGGAGCCTTATCCGGTTTGCATCCAACGTTTCCATGGTGGTGGTTTGTTTGCGGATTGCGGTTATTGTTACATCTCCCAAGTTGAGTGATGTACTGTTCATTTGCACATTAAGCCGCATGTCACGGTCGGCTTTGGGTATTATGCGTTCGGCCTTGTTGTATCCCAGACACGAATAAACAAGAGTGAGCGAATCTCCGGCAGCCACATGTAAAGCATAAAAGCCTTTGTCGTTGCTCATAGAACCGTTCAGAGAATTTTTTACACGGATGTTTACAAGTTCAATAGGATTACCATCCGCGTCGCGTACGTACCCGGAAATTTTGATCCGCCCTTGAGCCAGCGTGGTTGCGGAAATGATAATATATAGCAGTGCTGCAATCGCACGTATTTTCATATTCTGTATCTTACTAGTAATACTTAACGAGAAAAAAAGAAGAAGCGTATACCCGGAGTGATAAAAATATTATTAATTTTGTCGAAATTCAAACAATTTATCATCTAAATAGAGAATAATGGAGAGCTTTGCAGAACTGATTAAAAAAAGAAGAAGTATCAGAAAGTTTACAAACCAGCTACTTAGCCCCGAACAAGTTGAATCGTTATTAAAAGCAGCATTAATGGCGCCATCTTCAAAACGAAGTAATGCGTGGCAGTTTGTGCTCGTAGAAAATAAAGAGATGTTGCAGAAACTGGCATCTTGTAAGAAGAACGGCTCTTCTTTTCTTGAAACATCTGCACTTGCCATTGTTGTGTTGGCTAACCCAATGGAAAGTGATGTATGGGTTGAAGATGCATCGGTTGCCTCTATTTATATCCAACTTCAGGCCGAAGATTTGGGCTTAGGCAGTTGTTGGTGCCAGATTAGAAATCGTGAAACAGCCGGAGAGACTGATTCTGCTCAATATGTAAGAGACTTGCTGGATATACCATACCAGATGGAAGTACTTTCTATTATCGGAGTTGGTTATAAAGACCAAGACAGGAAGCCATTTGATGAAACACATTTGCAGTGGGAAAAGATTCACATAGATAAATTTGTTTTTCCATCCGAATCAGAATCCTCTGAGTCATGAAAGTGGTGTTTATCGGATCTGGAAACCTTGCTACCCACCTTTCTCTGGCAATGAAAGGGGCTGGGATTGAAGTCGTCCAGGTTTACAGTCAGACAGAATCCCATGCAAGTTTGCTAGCCAATAAACTTTCATGCAGTTTTACTACCGAACCAGAGTCCATTGTAATCGATGCTGATATTTATATATTTTCAGTCAAAGATTCTGCCTTACTTGATTTGATTCATAAAATTCCCCAAAATAAAGGTCTTTGGCTTCATACTGCGGGAAGTGTTCCGATGGGTGTGTTTGAAGGATATAATGACAGGTATGGGGTATTATATCCTTTGCAGACGTTCAGTAAAAACAGAGATATAGATTTTAGTATTGTGCCGGTGTTTATTGAATCAAATTCTGCCGGCGACGAAGCATATTTGTTATCTTTTGCAGGTAAGCTTACAAGACAGGTAATCTCTCTTTCTTCGGAAAAGAGAAAACATTTGCATCTTGCAGCTGTATGGGCTTGTAATTTTACGAATCACATGTATTTGATGGCATCTAAAATATTGCAGGAACAAAGTTTGTCCGAGGCATTTCTTTTGCCCCTTATTGATGAAACAGCAGCCAAGGTGCATCAGCTTTCTGCCCGCGAGGCGCAAACCGGACCGGCAATCAGATATGATGAAAATATTATTGAAAAACATATAGAGCTTCTTTCCGACCCGAATATGAAAGAGCTTTACCGGTTAATCAGCCGGAATATACATAAAGAATCCAGCAATGAGTAGTATAAATTATGATTTAAGAAAAATCAGAGGGTTTATCTTTGATGTGGATGGAGTTCTTTCTAAAGACGTCATACCTCTGCATCCCAACGGAGATCCGATGCGTACTGTTAATATTAAAGACGGGTATGCCTTACAGCTTGCTGTAAAGAAAGGATATCAGGTCGCAATCATAACCGGAGGGTATACCGATTCTGTGAAAATGCGTTTTGAACGTTTGGGGGTTAAGTATATCTATATGAGGAGCTCCGTTAAGATGAAAGATTATACTGATTTTATGAATCGTACCGGTTTAAAACCTGAAGAGGTCCTGTATGCAGGAGATGATATTCCTGATTATGAAGTAATGAAGCTGGTTGGCTTGCCTGTAGCGCCAGCGGATGCAGCTTCCGAAATAAAGGATATTTCGCTTTACATCTCATCCAAAAACGGTGGAGAGGGAATTGCACGTGATGTGATAGAGCAAACGATGAAAACACAGGGAACATGGCTGACGGGAGAAGCGTTCGGTTGGTAATTCCTGGAAAATATTAAAATATAATTGAAAAACACAGAAACCTATGTTGTCCAATCTAGATAAGTATAGAATAATCTTAGCATCCAATTCTCCCAGAAGAAAAGAATTGTTGGCCGGCTTGGATATCTCTTTCGAAGTTAAAGTAAATGGAGATGTTGATGAATCATATCCCGAGGGATTGTCTCCCGAGGAGATACCTATGTATGTCGCACAGAAAAAGGCAGATGCCTATGCCCCTTTTTTGCAGGAAGACGAATTGCTTATTACCGCAGATACGGTAGTCTGGACTTTCGAAGAGATTCTTGGAAAACCATCTGACCGCGAAGACGCAATTAAGATGCTGATGAAATTATCCAACCGAGTTCATGAAGTAATAACAGGAGTTTGTATTGTTACAAAGAACAAAAGTACTAATTTTTCTGTCTCGTCTGCAGTAAGTTTTGGTTATCTGGAGCCTTCTGATATTGAATATTACGTAGATAAATATAAACCTTATGATAAAGCCGGATCCTATGGAATACAAGAGTGGATCGGATATATCGGGGCAGAAGCGATTAATGGGTCGTTTTTTAATGTAATGGGATTGCCCGTTCAGAGGCTCTACCGCGAACTAAAAGCCTTTTAAGTTCGCGGCAGAACAGCTGATTTATTTAAAGATATCATCAATACCTCCGGATTCTTCGGGGGTATTATTTTCTTGTTCCGAAACAGGTTTACCGCATGGATTACTGTATTTCTCCGGAACTTCAAAAACTTCACTTTCCAGATAACCCAAGGATTTGTCGGCATATACTTTTTGCATAAACAGACCATAAATCGGTAAAGCCATGCTGGCTCCCTGTCCTTCGTTCAACCGATCGAAGTGAATGGATCTGTCTTCACCACCAACCCAACATCCGGCAACCAGGCTAGGGGTAAATCCCATATACCAACCGTCGGAATTGTTTTGAGTAGTTCCGGTTTTACCACCCATCTGAGCTGTAATGTTGTATCTGTATCTGATACGGCTGGCAGTACCACCGTCTACAACACTCCGTAGCATATATAACATTTTGTACGAGGCCTCCTCTGTAAGGACTTCACTCATTGTTGGTGTGAAGCTTGCAATTGTATTTCCAAACTGGTCCTCAATACGGGTAACGTAGACCGGATCAACCCGAATCCCTTTGTTGGCAAACGTAGTATATCCGGTAACCATTTCGCCTACCGAAACGTCTGGCGTTCCTAAACACACCGATATTACCGGATCTATGTAATTCTTTAATCCAAAGGAATGAAGTAAACGTACAAATGTATATGGAGAAAGCTGCCCCATCAGATAGGCTGTTACCCAGTTGGAAGAATTTTGCAACCCCCACTTAATTGTAACTGTTTCACCAACGCGCTTTGCTCCGGCATTTCTTGGAACCCATAGGTTTCCGTTTTCATCCCGAAGTTGTTGCTGTACATGCAACATTTCATCGCAAGGTGTAAAGCCGTCAATCATGGCAAGAGAATACAGGAACGGTTTCATGGTAGAACCAATCTGACGCCGACCTCCATTTACCATATCATATTGGAAATCGTTATAGTCGATGCCGCCTACATATGCTTTGACATGTCCGCTATGCGGGTCCATAGCCATAAAGGCACTACGAAGGAATGATTTGTGATAACGTATGGAATCCCAGGGAGACATGATCGTATCGACTGGGCCATTCCAGCTAAATACCCGCATTTCTTCAGGCTTTTTAAATTCCGCTTTAATCTCTTCCATGCTTAAACCATTTGCTTTCAAAGCACGATACCTATCGGTTTGTTGCATAGCACGTGTAAGAATGGTATCAACCTGTCCCAATCGTAAATCTCTGGAAAAAGGAGCATCAGCGCTTTTTGCTTTTTCCTGGAAGAACATGGGTTGTAATGTACCGCCTACATGTTCTCTTACGGCATCTTCTGCATACTTTTGCATACGCGAGTCTATTGTCGTATAAATACGCAATCCATCGTCATATAGGTTATAGTAGTCTCCATTGGCTTTTTTATTCTTATTACACCATCCATAAAGAGGATTTGTTTCCCAAGCTAACGAGTCTTCCGAGAATTTTTGCGACTGCCAGCTGGCATAGTTACTCCTTTTAGGTTTTTTTGCTGTAAGAGTCATACGAAGATATTCCCTAAAGTAGGCTGCAAGTCCCTCTTTGTGGTCCATTGGTGTAAATTTTACCTTTAGAGGTAACGACGACAGCGAATCTCGTTCCTGTTTGGTAATATAATCGGCTTTGTACATTTGATCCAAAACAACATTTCGCCGGCCTTTGGTGCGTTCGTTATGACGAATCGGGTTATAGTAGGAAGGATTTTTACACATACCCACAAGCGTGGCAGCTTCTTCAATCTTTAATGCTTTTGGCGTGGTACTAAAATAAACCCTGGCAGCCGATTGGATACCCACTGCATTATATAGGAAATCGAACTTATTCAGATACATATTGATGATCTCCTCTTTCGTATAGAATCGCTCCAGTTGTACGGCGATTACCCACTCAATAGGCTTTTGAAACAAACGTTCAACCACGTTATCTGCACTGGGTGAAAAAAGTTGTTTTGCCAACTGTTGTGTGATGGTACTTCCACCACCTCCGCTTTTTTGCATCAGGATTCCTCGTTTTACAATGGCACGGAAAAGTCCTGCAACGTCGATTCCGGAGTGGTCTGTAAACCGCTTGTCTTCTGTTGCGATAAGGGCTTTGACCAGTTCGGGCGAGAGGTCTTTGTAGTTTACAAATAAACGGTTGTCCTTACTGTGGGCATAGCTACCCAATGTTTTTCCATCGGTGGAAATTATTTGAGAAGCATATTTGTCAATTGGATTTTCCAATTGTTCAACAGGAGGCATGTAGCCTACCGAACCATTGGCTATGGCAATAAAAAGCAATACTGCTACACAAGCTGCTGCAGCGTAGAATACCCAAAAACCAATAATGATCTTTTTACGAGCGTTTGATGTCATCTTTTTTACCTTCTTTCATTATGAAACCGCAAAGGTAACTATTTCCTGTTATAATTATTGTTAATCCAATAAACATAATCTTTAAACTAAAAAACAATGATAAAAAAAGGCTGCCGACTATATCGTCTCTGATTTTTTCCATACTTTTGTGACATAAGCAGTGATATAGCATATGAAAAGTAAAAGTTTAGTTTCGATCGATCAATGTACCAAGGAGGACATTCTTCGTATTCTGGATAATGCCAGAAAGTTTGAAGATAATCCAAATCGGAATTTGTTGGAAGGCAAAGTAGCAGCAACGCTCTTTTTTGAACCGTCCACCCGCACCCGTTTGAGTTTTGAAACCGCAATCAACCGTTTAGGCGGTAAAGTGATTGGTTTTCAGGATGCTTCAACTACCAGTTCTTCCAAGGGAGAAACCTTAAAGGATACCATCCTTATGGTTAGTAACTATGCAGATCTGATTGTAATGAGGCATCATCTTGAAGGAGCAGCGAAATATGCATCCGAAATTACAGATATTCCAATCATCAATGCCGGAGATGGAGCCAATCAACATCCCTCTCAAACCATGTTGGATTTATATTCCATACAGAAGACTCAAGGCAAACTTACCGATCTTACCATTACCATGGTGGGAGATCTTAAATACGGACGTACGGTACATTCTTTAATCAGCGGGATGTCGCATTTTAATCCTACTTTTCATTTTGTAGCACCAGACGAATTGCGAATGCCCGACGAGTATAAGTTGTTTTGCGACAAGCACAACATAAAGTATTATGAACACACCGCTTTCTCGGAAGAGGTTATCAACGAGACAGATATCTTGTATATGACACGTGTTCAACGCGAACGGTTTACAGACCTCGAAGAGTATCAGAGAGTGAAGAATGTATATATCCTGAAAAGTCAGATGCTGGAGAATAGCAAAGATAATTTGCGTGTTTTGCATCCGCTGCCACGGGTAAATGAAATTGCGTATGATGTAGACGATAGTCCTAAAGCCTATTACATACAGCAGGCACGAAACGGACTTTTTGCCCGTCAGGCCATTATTTGCGAAGTGTTAGGAATTACTATTTAAAAGCAGTACAGTTATGTCAGCAGAAAAGAAAAAAGAGTTGCAGGTAGCCGCTTTGGAGAACGGTACCGCCATTGATCATATCCCCCCCCGTCAGCTATTTAAGGTAGCCGACATGTTAAGTTTGAAGGAACTTGAAAACACAATTACAATCGGGAACAATTTCCATAGTAAAAAGATGGGAAGTAAAGGTATTATCAAAATTGCCGATAAGTTTTTTGAAGAAGATGTTATTAACCGCATCGCCCTGATAGCTCCTAATGTAATTCTGAATATTATCCGCGATTATGAGGTTGTAGAGAAGAAAACCGTTGAACTCCCTGATGAACTGGTTGGGCTGGTTAAATGTAACAATCCCAAATGCATTACGAACAACGAACCGATGCCAACCCGCTTTGATGTGATAGATAAGGAGTCGGGAACCGTAAAATGCCGTTACTGCGAACGAAAAATAAATAAAGAAGATATTATTATTTTATGAAGCAAGACTGGAAGCCGGGTACAATGATCTATCCGGTACCTGCCGTAATGGTGAGTTGTGGCAGCGAACCTTCCGAGTACAATATTATAACTGTCAGCTGGGTCGGTACTATATGTACCAATCCGGCTATGTGTTATATATCCATACGGCCCGGACGGCATTCGTATCCGATTCTAAAAAAGAATATGGAATTTGTAATCAATCTTACTACCCGAGAAATGGCTTATGCAACCGATTGGTGCGGTGTAAGTTCCGGTAAAGATTATAACAAATTTAAAGAAATGAATCTTACTCCCGGCAAGTCAAAGTTAGTCAGTGCACCTATAATTGAAGAGTCTCCTCTTTGTATTGAATGCCGGGTGAAAGAGGTATTAGCACTTGGAAGCCACGATATGTTTATTGCCGATGTGGTAAATGTACAGGCAGACGATGCCTACCTCGATCCAGAAACAGGGGCTTTCGATATGCAAAGAGCCGATTTGTTGGCGTATTCTCATGGAAAGTATTATGGATTAGGAGAGCTGATCGGTAAATTCGGCTGGTCGGTTAAAAAGAAAAAATAAATATTGAAATGAAGAAATTAGGTATACTTACTGTATTGTTGATTATTGCATTTACTGCAGGAGCTCAGACACAGAAAAACGAAACAGAAGGCTTTTCGTTTGGGGCGAAACTGGGCTTCAGCTCAACACTTCCTATTATCAACTCGTTGACCATAGAAGGGGTAGAGGCGCAAAATGTGAATCTTCAATACAAAGTAGGCTACCTTGCTGCACTGTTTTGCCGCATCAATATCGACCGGTTTTTTATTATGCCGGGTGTGGAATGGAACCACGCAGACGGAAGTATCAACTATTCGTTGCCTGATGGTATAGATCAAACGTATCTTAAAAGTACATCTGCAGTCTCTTCAGAAGGATTCAATGTGGAGACAAATACAATTGAAGTGCCGGTGCTTTTAGGGTTCAATATGGTAAAATCTTATCCTTATTGTCTCAGTTTTCAGGCCGGACCCAAATTAAGATACAGGGTTACGGAAGATTTTTCACCTGTCGGTAATCCGGAATCTTTTAAGCTGTCGGGCGAAAGCAAGCCATATGGTGTAAATGCCGTAACCGGAGTGTCGGTAAGTATTTGGCGTATGTTCTTTGATTTTTATTACGAATTCGGCATCAATCAATCCAAAACAGATTTTTCTTATCAAACCACTCTTTTACCCTACGAAAGTAACTTCAGTTTGAAGAACAGAACCAATAAAATGAGTTTTTCCCTCGGAATATTGTTTTAATTCCCCGCTTTGTTGAGGAAATATTCCACAGTGTTACACATGTTTCCCCAGGTGTTCATTCTTTGTGTGTTATTATAAATCATTGTATTTAAGCTGATTATCCGATGATAGGTTTTTATATCCTGTTTTGGCACGGTATTTTCATATACTTTGTTGTGTAAGAAGTTACACACAACGATTTTCCTGAAAATAAAGGAGAATGGGTAAAATAGTCAAAACGCTCAAAGGTAGAAAGGTGTGTCCGTGAGGATACGCCTTTTTAATTTTTAGAAATTGAGCTTTGGTAATTTAAGAACAAAACGGATCAGAGAGACAAATACTTTTCCGTATTTATCCAGCTTAATCTGCCCAACTCCGATTATTTCACTAAACTCATCCAGCGTAACGGGCTTCTTTTCAACCATATCCTGAAGCGATTGATCGCTGAAAATAATGTATGCAGGCATACTTTCCCTTTCGGCCAACTGTTTACGAAGTTGTCTGAGTGAGTCCAGCAAGGATTCTTCTATAGAATCTGAATCGATGGGACGAATCGGACTCGCTTTAAATTTCTTTTTAGTCTCACGTGTTCCTCGTGAACCTTTGTCGGAATAATTATCCGTGTTTTCATCTTCGTTCCAGGTAGCCAGTTGGGCTTTTAGTTCGCCGTAAAGAACCTTGCTTCCAAGTGGAGTAACCTTAAGCGTACGTCCGGCTGCATAATCCACTTCAGCGTAGCCTAACTGCAGCATCTGATAAACATATTCTTTCCACTCTTTGTATGAAAGATCCCGACCTGCACCGTAAGTCTTCAGCTGATCATACCCATGTTGCCTGATCTCCTGGCGGAACGATCCCCGCAAGATGTCAATCAGCATCTGTATGCCAACCCGCTCACCCGTGCGTACCACTGCACTTAGCGCTTTCTGTACCAGTATTGTGCCGTCGAACCGTTGAGGAGGATTCTTACACACATCACAATTACCACAATCGTGTTCTGCCTCTTCACCAAAGTAACTAAGCAATATCCGCCTACGGCATACATCGGTTTCGCAGTACCGCTTCATACGTTCCAGCTTTTCGGAGGTGATATCGCTTTGTCCGCTCTCTTCCACAAAACGACGGAGCAAGACCAAATCGCCTAAAGAATAAAACAACAAGGTATCGCTGGGTAAACCATCCCGTCCGGCGCGCCCGATTTCCTGATAATAGTTTTCAATGCTTCCGGGCATGTTATAGTGTATTACCCAACGAACGTTACTTTTATCGATCCCCATACCAAAGGCAACAGTTGCACAAACCACATCGAACCGGTCGTTTATGTAGTCATCCTGGGCCTTTTCACGTCGGGCAGGTGCTAATCCCGCATGGTAGGCAATAGCCTTTATACCATAGGAGTTTAGCGCTTCCGCCAATTCTTCCGTGTCACTTCGCTTCATGCAATATACAATCCCGCTTTGTTGTTTCCGGGCATTGATAAAATGAACGATGGAGGCAATCTTTTCTTTTTTGGAGAATCCTCTTTTAACGGTAAGCGATAGGTTTGGTCTGTCGAACGACGAAATAAAGGTTTGGGGATCATTCAGTTTCAACTGATTGAGTATGTCCAGCCGCGTAATCTTATCAGCGGTGGCCGTCAGAGCAACGATAGGGACCTTTGGAAAACGCTCTTTCAGAACGGCCAGTTGGGTGTACTCCGGACGGAAATCATGTCCCCATTGCGAGATACAGTGAGCCTCGTCGATGGCAATCAAAGAAATATCCATACGTGGAAGCAACCAATCCACTTCACCCATCAATCCCTCGGGTGAAATATACAGAAGCTTCACCTTCCCCTGCATGCAAAGTTGTTTGATGCGTTGTCGTTCGGCATCGGGCATACTGCTGTTAAGTGCAGCAGCAGGTATTCCGTTAGATAACAGGCCTTCCACCTGGTCTTTCATCAAGGCAATCAGAGGAGAGATTACAACAGCCGTACCCGGCAGGTAAATAGCCGGCAACTGAAAGCAGATGGATTTACCTCCACCGGTCGGCATCAGCACCAGTGAATCTTTTTTATCCAGTATTCTTTTGATAATATCCGCCTGTAAGGGGCGAAAGGAAGTATATCCAAAAAACTTTTTTAATAACGCCTCAATCTCCTTCATCGTTTCAGTTTGGTCTCTCAATCATGATTTAGATAGCAAAGATAGTTAATGTCTGGCATATTTGTTGTACCTTTGCACCCAATATTTACATAACGAGCCGCGAGGCTCACCCAATCATTACATGACATTTGAAGATTTAAACTTAATAGAGCCTATTAGAAAGGCCTTACAACAAGAAGGATACACCACCCCGACACCCATACAGGCAGAAGCCATTCCCATAGTAACAGACGGATACGATTTATTGGGGTGTGCACAGACGGGCACAGGTAAAACAGCCGCATTTTCCATTCCCATCATACAGAAACTATACAATCAGCAGCAGAAAGAGCGTAGCAGAGGTATTAAAGCGCTTATTCTTACGCCAACGCGTGAGCTGGCTATTCAGATTGACGAGAGTTTCGAAGCATACGGACGTTATGCCAACCTTCGCCATGCGGTTATTTTTGGAGGAGTGGGACAGAAGCCTCAAACCGATGCGTTGCAACGCGGGGTGGATATACTTATCGCCACACCCGGACGTCTGCTCGACCTGATCAATCAAGGATATGTAAGTCTGAAAAGTCTTGATTTCTTTGTGCTGGATGAAGCCGACCGGATGTTGGACATGGGATTTATACACGATATCAAACGTATTCTGCCCTTGTTGCCCAAAAAGCGTCAGTCGCTGTTCTTTTCGGCAACGATGCCTCCCGAAATTGAAAAACTGGCAAGTACGATTCTTTACAAGCCCGAAAAGGTTGAGGTGACTCCTGTATCTTCTACAGTTGATACGATCGACCAGTACATATACTATGTGGAAAAGAAGGATAAGATTTCTCTTCTTACCTCTTTGCTGGCAAACAAGTCGTTGGAATCGGTACTTGTTTTTGCAAGAACCAAGCACGGAGCCGACAAGATTGCCAAATCACTTGTAAAATCTGAGATCGTTGCAGAGGCTATTCATGGAAATAAAAGTCAGAATGCCCGTCAGCGTGCCCTTTCAAATTTTAAAGATGGATCAACACGGGTTTTGATTGCAACCGATATTGCAGCCCGAGGGATAGACGTAGACAACCTTTCGCACGTAATAAACTACGAATTGCCCAATGTGCCGGAAACTTATGTACACCGGATCGGCCGTACAGGCAGAGCCGGACGAAGTGGTGTTGCCTATTCGTTTTGCGATGCAGAGGAGATGCCATTGTTGAAAGACATTCATAAACTGATCGGAAAACAGATCCCGGCTGCGGGAGGCAATCCTTTTGAAACTGCGCAGGTAAAGCAAGCTGTTGCCGAGAAGAACAAGGCAATCAAAGAAGAGTCTAAACGCCGGAATATGTTTGGTAGCAAGCGCGACGGCAGTTACTGGAGAAATAAGAAGAGGGCAGAAGGAAGTAACGCTAACACTGCTCCCAAAAAGAAATAATACATTCTATTTGTATATTAAAGAGGCTTTCAAATTTATTGAAAGCCTCTTTTTTTGATTCGTAAATGAGTATTATTTTCCTGTTTTATCGTTTGTATAGTATACCTACTAACAGATTCATACTAACATGAACAGACGTAATTTTATACATGCTTGCGGTATTTCCATCGCTTCATCATGCTTGCTAAATCAGCAATTGCTTGCAACCGAAGCACCTCTGTCATCAAAATGTAAACCTATCATCGGATCGTGGTTTGAATTTAATCACCACAATCCGGCCGAGGGTAAATACTGGGATCCGGCCTTAAGAAGTTTCACATCAGCACAGTGGCGCGAAAAAATCAGAGAGATACGCGAAGCAGGTATGGAATATCTGGTGCTGCTCTCGGTAGCCGATAAAGGGAAAACCTTTTACCCGTCGCAGTTACAACCCCGTCACGATTTTGAATGTCCGGATCCGTTAGAGGCTGTATTGTCGGCTGCCGACGAGTTTGGGGTTAAGTTCTTTGTAAGTAACGACTTTTGGGGAGATTCGGGCGATATGTATAAACTGATGACGAGCAAGGAGGTGGTAAGCATCAGAGAGAAGGGGATGGAAGAGGTTGCCGGGAAATACGGTCACCACCCAAGCTTTTACGGATGGTATTACCCAAATGAGACCGGATTGTCTGAAAACATTGATGAGGCCACCATCCACTATGTAAACTCCTGCTCACGTAAAGCCAGGGAGTTGATGCCCCGCTGTGTTAACCTGATAGCCCCCTATGGCACCAAGTTTGTAAAAGCCGATGCAAATTTTGCCCGCCAACTCGAACGCCTGGATATCGATATCATAGCCTACCAAGATGAAGTAGGCGTTTTGAAAACAGATGCAGGATCGGCCGGACGGTATTTCGAAGCGCTGCAGAAAGTGCATGCCAGCGTTGGCCGGGCCAGACTATGGGCCGATGTAGAAGTGTTTCAATTTGAAGGTCCTGTTTACAAGAGTGCCTTGCTTCCGGCTTCCTTCCAAAGGATACGTACACAGTTGGAAGACGTCTCTCCATACGTCGAGAATATCCTGATTTATCAATACATCGGAATGATGAATAAACCCGGAACCACCGCTTTTGCAGGTCATCCCACATCGACCGAACTATATACCGGCTATATCGACTGGCTGAATAAAAACAAATAGATTAAAGGGCCGGAGGGGGAGTGGCTTCAATATACTCCGGCTCCTCCTCTTCAATAAACAAACTGTCTGAATTCAGGAAATCGATGGAATCGTTTTCGGCTGGTCTTACCGACATACATTCATACTGTTTGTTGATGGTTTGCGTAGGCTTGGGGAACTTGGCCCGATATTTTTCCAGGTTATTATCTGCCAATACCTTTTCCATAAACAAACCGAATATAGGAAGGGCTGTCTTGCTGCCTTCACCCAATTTCCCGGTACGGAAATGGATACTGCGGTGTTCGCCACCTACCCAGGCACCACCTACCAGATTCGGACTCACACCCACAAACCAGGCATCCGAGTGGTTGGACGATGTACCGGTTTTTCCTCCAAACTCTGTATTCTGGCGGAAAATATCGTAGGTCCACAAATTCTGAGAAGTAGCATTGTATTCTGTAAGTCCGGCACGCAGCAACTGAGTCATCAGGAAAGCAGTCTCGTAGCTGATGGCTTGTTTATCCACCTGCTTGTGTTGATACAAAAGATTGCCGTCGTGGTCTTCTATGCGGGTTACCAATACCGGGTCGTGTGTTTTGCCATCATTTACAACCGTACAATACGAGTTTACCAACTCCAGCAGTGAAACATCAGACGATCCCAAACCTACGGAAGGAATGTTGTTGAGAGGCGTTTTAATTCCCATGGCATGGGCAGTCTTGACAACCTCTTCCACCCCCACTTCCTGAGTCAGCTTTACGGCAATGGTATTGATAGAGCGAGCAAAAGCCGCTTTTAAGGAAAGATTTTCACCCGTATATTCGCCGTTGGCATTACGCGGAACCCATTTCACCATTTCACCTTTATCCATCACATCCCAGCTAATATAATTATCCGGACGTGTATCACAGGGAGACATACCCTTTTCGATGGCTGTAGTATATACAAAAAGTTTGAAAGTAGAACCTGGCTGACGTTTTGAAAGCACCTTGTCGTATTTCCAGGTTTCAAAGTTAATGTCGCCCACCCAAGCCTTTACGAATCCTGTCTGAGGTTCCATGGCTACAAAGCCTGTGTGCATGAAACGCTCCATGTAACGGATCGAATCCATGGCACTGAAGGTGGTGTCTTTTACTCCTGTCTTGTAATCGAACACTTTGAGGCGACGAGGTTCATTCATATAGTAATTTACCGAATCGGCCTGATTGTTGTATTTCTGAACCAGGTATTTGTACAGTTGGGTCTTTTTGGCAATGTCTTCTACAAAGCCAACAATTTCCTGGTGATTCTCGTCTCTCCAGGGGTTTTCTTTACCCCAGTGGTTGTTAAAGTTCTGCTGAACAACACGCATTTGCTTATCTACCGCCTCTTCGGCATATTTCTGCATACGTGTATCCAGCGTAGTATAAATCTTTAATCCGTCCGAATAAAGATCTATCTCGTTGTCTTTGCACCATTTTTCCAGCGAACGAGCAACCGCTTCCCTGAAATAAAGAGCCTCTCCATCGTAATTGCTTTCAACATTATAATTCAGCTTGATGGGTATCTGTTTGATCGAATCAAGTTGAGCCGCAGTAATGATACCCTGACTCTTCATATTCTCGAGCACCACGTTGCGGCGTTTCAGACTGTTTTTTGGATTTACGCGGGGATTGTAAGTAGTTGTAGCCTTAAGCAAACCTACCAGCGTGGCCGATTGTTCGATTGTAAGATCCTTGGGAGAAATTTTAAAGTATGTTTTACAAGCCGTTTTTATCCCATAAGCGTTACTACCAAAATCTACCGTATTAAGATACATGGTAAGAATTTCTTTCTTGTCGTAAAACATTTCAATCTTTACAGCCGTAATCCATTCTTTGGATTTGGCAATAAGCAACCGCAATCCGGGTATCTGTCCCAATACCCCTCTCGAATACTGCGAACGAACCTTAAACATATTTTTTACCAACTGCTGCGTAATGGTACTTGCACCACGTGCACGTCCCTGTGTCATGTCCTTAACCGCCGCAAACAACCCCTGGAAGTCAATCCCGAAGTGTTCGTAAAAGCGCTCATCTTCAGTAGCTATAAGCGTTTTTATCAGGATGGGAGAGATTTCTTCATATTCCACCGGTGTACGGTTTTCGCGGAAATACTTACCGATCGCTTTCCCGTCGGCACTATAAATAACGGAAGCTACGCTCTGATTGGGGTTGCTGATACTTGAAAGACTGGGTGATTTACCGAATAGCCATAAGAAATTAATATCTACCATTACCAGATAGATAAAGAACAATACGATAAACGCTGCGCCCGAAAGTAATATTTTTTTGTACCAGGGAGATTGTTGGAAGATGGTTTTGCCCTTCACATAACCTGCTTTACAGCGGGTTAAAACGAATTGGAAGATGCTTTTACCACGAGAAACCCATTCACTGCTTTTGGAGTTAATCATGTATTTGTAATACTAATGTAAATAAATTCTGACTAATAATTAAAATCCCTGTTGTCAACGACACATCAAATTCGGGTGCAAAATTACGACAATAGTTTGATATTGAATGCGGGAAGTAGAAAATTCTTTTGTCCCTTTTAATAAAAAAACAGAGACCTCCCGCCGGGAAGGTCTCTATTCTTCAATTTTAAACTTAAATACTTGAATTATAGCTTCTTTAATCCTTTTACAGATGCGTTGTCTGTTGCCTCAACAATGCTGATGGCATATCCACCGCCCGGTGCAGCCTTAAGCTGTAAAACTGATTTGCTGGTTACCACTCCTTTTCGGATGGTATAGGCCTGGGGATTGGTTTCGTAGTGTGCATCTTTAGCATCGCTGTAAATTGTGGCAATGTACTTTTTACCAGCATCCAGAAAATCAAGCTTTAACGTTGAGGCATGTCCGTTCTCGTCGCTGGTATTACCCACAAACCAGGAGGATGAACCCTTTGCTTTGCGGGCTACAGTGATGTAATCGCCTGGCTCGGCTTCCAGATACTTGCTTTCGTCCCAATCGATTGCCACATCCTTAATAAACTGGAAGGCATCCAGATATTGGTTGTAATGTTCGGGCAGATCGGCAGCCATTTGCAGCGGACTATACATGGTTACGTAAAGAGCAAGCTGACGGGCAAGAGTAGAATGCACGAACGAATTATTGTCCGGATTGATTTTATTTACCTGCGTAACAAAAATACCGGGAGTATAGTCCATCGGACCACCCATCAAACGGGTGAATGGCAGAATAGTTGTATGGTCTGCGTTGTTTCCTCCAAATGCTTCATACTCGGTACCACGGGCCGATTCGTTTCCAATCAGGTTAGGGTAGGTGCGGCAAAGTCCTGTCGGGCGGACCGCTTCGTGCGCATTTACCATAATTTTATATTCTGCCGCTTTAGTTACAGCATACAGGTAATGGTTAACCAACCACTGACCGTAGTGATATTCACCCCGGGGAATCATATCTCCTACATAACCACTTTTTACCGAGTTATATCCGTTGTCTACCATAAATTGGTATGCTTTATCCATATGACGTTCGTAATTCCGTACCGAACCCGATGTTTCGTGGTGCATCATCAGTTTCACCCCTTTGGAAGCTGCGTAGCGGTTCAGTTCCTTTACATCAAAATCAGGATAAGGAGTTACAAAATCAAATACATAATCCTTGGTCTTTCCAAACCAGTCTTCCCAACCTTCGTTCCAACCCTCTACCAATACGGCATCGAATCCGTGAAGGGCAGCAAAATCAATATATTCCTTCACTTTTGTATTATTGGCAGCATGCTTACCATTGGGCTTGGTTTTAGAGTAATCGGTCACACCCAATTTAACAGAAGGTAAATCCGTATAGGCCCAGGTGCTCTTACCCGTAATCATTTCCCACCAAACGCCGATATACTTTACCGGTTTGATCCACGATGTATCTTCGTACTTGGTTGGCTCGTTCAGATTAAGAATCATTTTGGATGCCAGTATCTCACGTGCGTCGTCACTTACGATTACAGTACGCCAGGGCGACTGACAGGGAGTCTGCATATATCCTTTATCTCCGATAGCATCCGGAGTTAACCACGATTCAAAAATAAAATTCTTATCATCCAGATTCAAGTGCATACATGAATAATCAATCAATGCCGCTTCATGAATGTTGATGTACAGGCCCTCTTTGCTTTTCATCATCAGCGAAGTCTGTACTCCGGTGGGAGAAAACGGTGTCTGCGATGAATTTGGAGTAATTGCCTCATCCATCAATCCCCTGATTTCCGATAAATTGGAAGTCATCGTACTATACTCCTGGGTATCATAATCGCCCGGAAGCCAGAATGCCTTATGGTCGCCCGTCATGGCAAACTGCGTTTTTTCCTCCTTGATTGTAAAATAGTTCAGGTTTTCTTGTTGAGGGAACTCATAACGAAAACCAATCCCGTCGTTAAACACCCTGAAGCGGATCAAAATATGTCTGCTTGTTGAAGGTTGGGTGAGGGTGACTGCCAGTTCGTTGTAGTTGTTGCGGATGGTTTTTACTTCACCCCAAACAGGATTCCAGCTTTCATCGAACGATGCCGTTTCTGTTTTTGTAAGTTCAAACCCGTCCGTAAGATTCTTGCCATCTTTAAGTTCAAGACCAAGCTTACTCTCTTTAACGACTGCCTGGTTTTTGTAGTCCAGTCGATAAACAGGTACTCCGTTCTTGAGCTCTACGTTTAGTACCATCGCTCCGTTGGGAGATTTGACGGTCTCAGCACTCAGCAAACCTGCCGAGAACAATAAAACTGTAGCTAATAAAATTTGTTTCATGGTGATAATTTAAAATCTTTATGGTGCAAATGAAACACTAAAACATCAGATACAAACCAGTTGCAGGCCGAATGATAGCAAGTTTGTCATGCAAACGATTTCGGAAACAGGCAAAAACAGGTTATCAGTCGTATATTATCCCCAAATAAAACCGTTTTAAACGAAAACATCTGTCATCTGTCATTTTTTCGAGCTATCTGGTTTATGATCAGAGAAGTAGGTTATGACAGATCCCTGTTTTCATCTCTCACGGATCTGTCATCTGTCATAATCTGATTTTTATGCCTTTTGCAAGTTAATTTAGATACCGGCATATAAGTTGGAACATAGTATACAACTAATTGTTTCATCGTTATAAACAATTTTCTTCTGTTATATGAATTATTCGTTTGTCATATGTTGAATGCAAGTTATCCATATGTCTACTTTGCGTTTGACATATGGCAAACGCAAAGTAGACATATGGCAAACGAATAGTTCTTCGTATTGCTTTGGATAAAAGCCTTAAATGAAAAAGATACTACTGTATTGACCAGACTTTACTTCAACCGTTATACTGAAATCCTGGACACCTTCCTATAATCCATACTAAAATAGTTTACAGCAGACAGGCTTTGATTTATCTTTCTACTCCCTCAACCAGCTTGTTTTTCTAATCAGACATATTTATAGTTCTTTTTTTTGTAATTGTTGAATTTAACTGATAGATTTGCAGAAATTAAATACTATCTGTAGGTGAAAAATTATAGACTGGCTTTTTTCTTTTTTTTATTTCTCGTTGCTATTGTACATATTGCAGTAGGATTTGTTCAATCCGAACCTCCCACAGAGATAGATTTGAAAGGGAAAATAGGAGTAGCCGGTGCTAAAAGTTTGGATGATCCGATTCCAATTGATGCTTCTACCGATGGTCAATCGATATTTATTAATTTCCTTACCGCATTAGGAGATGTTACTATAAGCATTTACAATGTAAATGGTGATCTGGTTTATCAATCCAACGAACAGATAACTTCGGTACAGCAGTTGCTGGTCAGTATAGCAAATTTATCTTCCGGAAGCTATACCTTGGTATTCACCAATGCTGGCGGGGGATACGTGTACGGAACATTTACCAAATAATATTGCAGTTTATCTAATTACTATTACTTATTTCACTTAATTGAATTAACACTATGCTACCTTTATCTGCCACTTTTCGTCTTCTGGGATTGTCTCTTGTCGTTTTATTGTTTGTGGGGTGTTTTTCTTGCAATAACAAACCTCGATTAAAACGACAATTTGTATTGGCAGATTCACTTATGTTAATCCGTCCGGATAGTGCATTGAAGATTCTTGAAGGGATGACGGAGAACGATTTGAATTCTGAAGAAGAGAAGATTGACTACTATTTGCTTTTGGTGGAAGCCAAAGATAAAAATTATATAAAACACAAGTCCGACTCATTGATAAACTATGTTTATAACGCTTATAAGAATCGCGAAGACAATGCCATGAAGGCCAAAGTGTTGTTTTTTAAAGGTCGGGTTTATCATGATATGGAAAAGTTTGAAGACGCCGCATTATACTACAAAAAAGCAGAAACTGTAGCGAAAAAAACGAAGTCATACAGATTACTCGGATTAGTCTATAATGAATTGGGAGGGGTGAGCATGTGGCTGAGTATGTATGATAAGGCATTCGACTATTATGTGGATTCCTATAACATGATGTTGATGGTTAACGATACGGCTACGACTCCCTATGCGATTCGTAATCTGGGCCGTATGAGACTATTTCAGCATAGATACGATGAATCTCTAACATATTATCAACGAGCATTCGATATGGCGCAAATGTATAAGAAACCCCGTATACAGTCTGATGTACTATATGAAATCGCTCTTTTGTACGATCAAATACAAAAGAAGGACAGTGTGTTATATTATATGCGTAAATCTATTACTTATAATCCGGATATTGTTAGTACTGATGAAACTTCGCTTGCGATTGCAGATATTTACCGAAAGGCTGGTAAAACTGATTCTGCTCTTGTATATATCGACAAATGTATTCGTAGTGAGAATATTTTTTCGAAAACGTCTGCTTACAGGTACTTGTCAGAGATAAGCGAGTCTCAACATAATCCCACCAAAGCACTCGAATATTATAAGGTTTACTCTACGTTGAAGGATTCGATTTTGACTCGCTCAAGTGCCGAAGATCTTACCGAAATTATCGCTAAATATGATAATGAAAGACTTCAGAATGAGAAGACCGAGATCCTTTTGGAGAAAACCCGCACCATGAGGAATTTGTATCTGGTGCTGTTGATAAGCGTATTACTGGGAGCCGCAACCTTAACCGCATTTTACATATATAGAAAAAAGAAGGAGCATCAGCTTAAAATTTTAAGGGCGAAGACTTCCGTGTATTTGAAGCAAATTGAAGCAAATCAGATCCAGATCAAGGAAAATGAAAAATGGGTGGCAGAAAAAGAGAAACTGATCAGGGATACCAACTTAAAGCTTGAAGAGAAGGAAGTGCAATTGTATAAACTCAAGCAGAAAGAGGATGAAACTTCCCGTCTTAAAATTGAGAATCAAAAACTTGAACGGATACGTGAGGAACTGAACCGGGAAATTGATTTACTCGCAAAGCGGAAAGAAAAAATAACGGTTATAAATGCCGGTATCGAATCGCAATATAGCCTTATCGACCGTTTGAGATCCTGGAAGCCGGGTGATTCAATTATGTCGGAAACAGAACAAAATCAGCTGCCCGATCTTATGGACAAAGAATGTAATGATTTTGCAACAAAACTGCGTATACGTTATCCGGCTCTCAAATCGCATGATATCCTGATCTGCTGTCTGATAAAACTTCGTATATCCAACGAATATATCGCATCTCTTACTTGTTGCAAATACGAATCGGTACTGACAAAACGATTCAGGATTAAACAACGTATGAATGAAAAGGAGGAGAACCTGGAATCAATTATCAATCACATCTCGTAAATAAAAGTTTTTTGACTATTTTAGACCTCTGTTTGAATGATATAAAATAACATAGCGTATGATTATAAGAAAAACCCGGTTGGAGGAACTGGATAATTTGATGGCTATTTACAGCAGAGCCAGGCAATTTATGCAAGAAACCGGAAATGGGAATCAATGGATTAATGGCTATCCTTCGCGTGAAGTGATACTTGCGGATATCGAAAACGGGTACAGCTATGTTTGTCTGGATGCGGAAAACGAGATAGTAGCCACCTTTTATTTCAGGATTGGTGAAGATCCTACGTATGCAAGGATAGACGATGGGAAATGGTTGAACGATGAACCATACGGTGTTGTGCATCGATTGGCAGGATCGGGGAAAGTTAAGGATGTTGGATCCTATTGTTTGCAGTGGTGTTTTGAACAGATCCCGAACATCCGGGTAGACACCCATCACGACAATGTGGTGATGCAGCATATATTAAAGAAAAACGGATTTCTCCCTTGCGGCATCATCTACGTTTCAAACGGTACTCCCCGCATTGCTTTTCAAAAGATTGGAAATAAAAAACCCGTATCAGACATTTAAGACTGATACGGGTTTTTTATATTCACCTCAAAATTCGGCTTACAGATGCTTGGCTAAATCTGAAGGAAGATAGAAGGTGTTGTTTTTATCTACATATACCACTACCGAATTAAGTTTGATTGTTTCGGTACCTTTTTTACCTGTTTGAATAAGATTGGTAAAAGGTTTGATGGTAAGTTGTTTTTTCTTGCTTTTTACTACAAGGGTAGGAGTCCCGTTCTTTTCGGTGGAAGGAACTATCTCGTATTTGTAACCTTTAAACACATCCGTGTGTTTTGCAAAGGTTTGGTTGGACATCTCGTCCAATTCACCCTTAATTTCAAATAATGCACACATGTAATGGTTTAAGTCTACATTGGTAAGAACCCCCATCGGAACATCTCCTTCGGGATGATAGGCTGCTAAAAACACCTCTTCGCCGGTATGTCCGCCCGTTGTAAATCCGAAACAGGTTTTTGAAGTAAGAAGCTTGGCTATGAATCCGGATAATGATCCACTGTACAATGATTCCAATTCAGGACCTTTTGCGCGCTCTTCCAACGGTATCGGACTGTTTTTGTATCCTTTGTTGTTGTAAAGCATTTTCAGTTCGTCGTCGTTTAGCTCGAATCCGGCATAGGTACGGAAGATATTTTGTACTTCAGAGGCTGGTCTGCTGTTCAGCATCGCTTGAAAACCTTCGGATGTAAGTTTGTATTGAGCAAATTGTCCGAATAACTGATCTTTTGTAAGCTTGCTGTAATTGCTGCATCTTGAAGAACCCAGGCTGATACCGCTGTTGCCATGATCGGGAACAATGATTACGGCCGTCTCTCCGTTGGCTTTTGCAAATTCAAGAGCAGCAGCACAGGCACGGTCGAAAGCCAGGTAATCTGAAGCCATTCCCATTGGATCATTGGCATGGGCAGCCCAGTCTATTTTACTTCCTTCTACCATTAAAAAGAATCCCTTTTCGTTTTGAGACAACTTGCTGATAGCGGTACGGGTCATCTCTTCCAGACTCGGGGTGGCTGTTGTATCACGATCTATATCATAAGGCATTTCCTTTTCAGAAAATAAAGACCACATTTTTTCGCCTTTAAACTCGCGCATACCCTTCAGGTTGTCTTTAAAAACACTGTAGCCGTTGTTGCGCAGATACGATTCACTCTCGGCCGGCAATAACGAAGTTCCGCCACCGATAACAACCGTCAGATCGTTGTGTGCCATCTGGGGGGCAATCCATTCATATTTTCCTCTATTGTAACTGTGCGCAGAACAGTCGGCCGGTGTGGCATGCGGAAATTCGCAGGTAAAAACCAGTCCGGTTGATTTACCATACTTCATTTTAGCAGCTTCAAGCACAGTAACCAAAGGTTGATAGGCACGGGTGGAATCGATGGGCAAGATGTCGTTGGCTGCATCCTGAACCGGATGTGTGGATACGTATCCTGCAATACTTGGAATTCCCGTCATGTAGCATGAAGTTGTAGGAGCCGAGTCGCCGATAGGGGCGTTCGACGAGAAGGTGCGTACGGTACCGCACATGTAAGGATCAATTGCCAGATTGGGCATGTCGGGGTTGTTATACCATTGTAACCAACGCGCGATCGACACCGTTGAAAGGGATGTCCCATCCGGAATTAATAATATAATATTCTTGACAGGTTTGACATTTTCAATGTCAGCCGCTTTTAAAGGACCTATCAGAATGGCCAGTAACAGCAAAAAGCTCATCGATTTCTTCATATGATTCTTAATTAGTTTTTTTAATATGGTCTGATTGAGAAAACAAATAAACAACACAATTGTTTCGAATGTGTTATTTACCTGTTTTATATTTATTACAATTGGTTTTTCATTTAAAGCTGAATAATGTTTTCTTCAAACAATGTTAGTTTTTCAACCGCATTATTCGTTACAAGGTAACTATTCTCAACTCCAACGGCACCTGTACCCGGAATAACAAACTTGTGCTCAAGAGCAAAAGTCATGTTTTCTTCCAATAATTCTTTAGAACGGGGGGTAAGTACCGGTAATTCATTGATCTGAAGACCTATGCCATGACCAACAAATTTAGCCTGTTGCTTAGTGCCCATAAAGTAATCGGCTAATCCCTCTCTTTCGGCCATTTGGAAAGCCAGATTGTATAAGTCGGCACATGGGGTGCCGGGTCTGGCCATATTTTCTATCTCATGCTGAATGGCAAGAGAAACCTGATGCGCTTTATAAGCCAGTTCCGGAAGTTTGCCGATGGCATATACACGTGTCATATCCGTTAGGTAAGCCGAATAGTTGCCGGCCATATCAACCATAACGGAAGTTCCTTCTTTCAGGATTGTGCCGTTGGCACCCAATGGACAAGACGGATCCATACCTTGTCCTCCCAAAGCAAAATCGAAAGGAGAGGGGGCTTCGGCATTATCGCCGGCAAGAATACTTCCCATGTGTATATCCATATTGGCTCCAAAAGCCCTGAATATACCGATGGATCCCTGGCGACGCATTTTGTTCTCTATCTCGTATTGAAATTCAAGATCGGTGATTCCCGGTCGGTAACAAGAGGGTATTTCTGCATAAGTGGCGGCATGACCTTTGGCTGATATCCGGAACTGACTTATTTCCCAAGGGGTTTTTACCATCCGGACATTGCGCATCAGCGTAGTGGCATTGCCTGTCTCTTTCGGATTAAAAAGTTGTTGCAGACGGATGTAGTCGTTATAACTTAATTCGTCGGCTTCCAGCAGCAGTTTATTAGGTTGATTTATACCTTTTTCGGCAAGTAGGGCCGGAATTTGTTCAGGTTTACGAATGTATTCTACATTGCTTCCTGTAATTCCGTTGGGCCGTTTTACAAAAAAGCAGGGTTCACCCTGACTGGGAAGATAGAAATAACCACTAAAAATCTGACCGGTTGTATAAAAAAGATTTACATCAACAGACAGCAGACAACCGTCTGCATTCACCATCTGCATCGCTTGCTGGATGCGTTGCCATTTTAATTGTAAATCGGCACGTAGCTCTTTTGATACCATTATTTATAATCTCATTACATTTTGGGCATCAAAGGTATTAAATTTAACCTCTAATTCGATTTTAAGGATGTTTTTTTGTGTTTTAATAACGAAAATTAGCAAGGAGACTACATTATGATAGTTGTAACAATAAGTATATAGTCTCCTTGCCTGTATTACGGTTTCATACCAAGTGCTTTTATGTATCCTTGGTTTTTAATGCAATGTGCAAACTTTATATTTTCAAGTAATTCAAGCATCGCTTTCTTAACAAGCTCCTGATCGGGTCTTGCAGCACGTATTTCGTTGAAGTTGTTGCGGGGTTTTTGTGTGTATTCCACAATCAGATCCCAGTTGGCGGGTTTCTTTATATGTACCATGCAACTTGTTTTCTCTAGTTTTTTGTAGGGCCAGAAGTGCCATCCCATATTGTTCCGTTCCATAAGTCTGCGAAATCCTCCAACCCATTCGTCGGTATTTTCGCCTGTCTCCCCCATATACAAAGGAAGATTTACCTTGTTGCGGAAATCAATGAAATCTTGTAAATTTGACTGCAGAGTGTCACACCAGTACCGGTGACAGGTATATAACATATTGCTGTCTATCGCTTTCTCGTCGAACATACTGAAATTGCTGTTCCATTGTGCTCCACCCAACAGAATAATGTGGTTGGGATCTACACTCCGGATGGCTTCTACACCTCTTTTATAGACCGGAACCAATAACTTGTTTATTTCCTCCTTATTGGTAAAATAGGTGGCGATGGGTTCGTTTAAGAGATCGTATCCCAAAACAGTCGGTTCGTTTTTGTATCTATCGGCAATCTTTTTCCATATTTCACTGAATAACTGTTTACTGGTTTCACTTTCAAACAGCCAGGGGTAGCCGTAGCTGTCATCTATGTTATCGCCTGTTTGTCCGCCTGGGGCATCATGCATATCCAGAATAACATAAAGACCTTCGGCCTTACACCATTTTATGACACTGTCCACACGGGCAAATCCATCCTGATTACTTTTCAGACCCATATAGTCTTCGTCGGTAAATAATTTGTAATGGAAGGGTAAACGGATGGAGTTCATGCCTGTTTGCTTGATGTAGGCTATGTCTTCGCGTGTAATGTAATTATCTTTAAATGTTTTCCAGAACTGGTCTGTAAAATCGGGACCAACCATTTCCCTGAAAGCCTGATCAATCAGCCGGTATGAGCTTACATCTTTAAATAAAAACATATATCCTTCCGGATTCAGCCAGTTTCCAAGATTAATTCCCTGTATGAGAAATGATTCTCCGTTGGGGGTAACAATATCTTGACCTTTAACCTTTAAAAAGGGTTTCCCATTGTTTTTAGATTTCAAAGAAGAGGCCTGGATGGTACAAAGAACTGCAAATAACAAGAATAAAAATAACACACATTTTTTCATAATCGAATGGATTTAAGAATTTTAACGTGAGCAAAGTTAGTCGTTTTTTTATTGCCCGCAATTCTTCGGATCTGATTTGTAGGATGATTTTAATTGTGGTTTAATTAGAATGAATGTGTAAAAACTTAAAAAATAATGTACATTTGCAAAATTGAATGCACAGAGCATAGTTGATTTAAAGGTTAGTAAAACGAATTTTTTTCAAGAATATTAATAGTATAGTAAATCCTGTTTAATAGTTAATTATGATTTATCAGGAAGATAGGCCTACAGCATTGAGCGTAAAGGAAAATTTTGATTCAATTTATATCAATAATTTTTCGAGGTTATTCCTGTTTGCCAAAGAATACGTATTATTTGATGAAGAGGCCGAGAATATTGTTCAGGATATTTTCTTGATGCTTTGGGAGAAAAGAGAAGCTTTGCGTGTTGACGTAAGCCTTACTGCTTATCTATTCACACTGGTAAAGAATAAATGTATTGATTTTCTGCGTCATCAAATGGTGGAGCAGATGTACTCCGAAAATGTAAAACACGAGTACAACGAGGAGCTGAATGTGAAACTTTTTGCATTGGAATCTTTTGATCATAATTTTAGTTCTGAAGAGGATATTGAAACTTTACTTAGAAATGCCATCGATAAACTACCCGAAAGATGTCGTCTGATTTTTATTAAAAGTCGTATTGAGGGTAAAAAGTATAAAGAAATCGCCGAAGAACTCAATCTGTCGGTAAACACCGTTGAAGGTCAGATTTCCATAGCATTAAAGAAATTACGTGAAGAATTAAAGGATTATCTCCCACTTCTGCTTTTTTTATTTATTTGTTAAAGTATGTAAAATTTAAGAGTTGTCTTGGTGGTAAATCAACCTCCGATCGCTCTTATTGTAAATGCCCAAAAAAAGAATGCAAGATTTGTTTATAAGATATTTTAATGGAGAGTTGTCTCCGCAAGAGCGACAAGAACTCTTTCGTAAACTTCAGCAATCGCCCGAAGATAAGAAAGTGTTTGCCGAAATGCAGAATGTTTGGGCATTGTCTTCGTTATCTAAACCAGCTGATAAACAATTGGCCAACCGGAAGCTTGCCCAATTTAAGAAGGCGGAGAAAAAGCGATTTTTTATTCATTATATTAGACCAATGTTCGGGTACGCAGCGACGGTGGTTGTGGCTGTTGCTGCAACCTGGACAATTCTAACTCAGTTTGATACTCCGATGAACCGCGATGCGTTGGCTGGTTACGAAGAATTTGCCACACCAGCTGGTCAACGGGCCAAGGTTACATTATATGATGGAACAGTGGTTTGGTTGAATGCAAGTTCAACGTTACGTTATCCCAACCGTTTTGCAAACGATGTAAGAAAGGTGGAGCTGGATGGTGAGGCCTTTTTTGAAGTTCAACGAAACGAAGAACTTCCGTTTGTGGTGTCTACCGAGAAAATGGATATCCGCGTGTTAGGAACAAAATTCAATGTTTTTGCCTATAAGGGAAAGCCCGAATTTTCGACCACCCTGGTGGAAGGGTCTGTTAAAGTGTCTGATAAACATGATGCTTCTAAAACTATGATCCTGAACCCATCCGAAACGGCCGAACTGAGAGGTGACAAATTGGTGAAAACAAAATATTCAACAAGCGATTTGCTGTTGTGGCGATCGGGAATTTATGCCTTCGATGATGTGCCTTTTGTTGATATGGTGAAGAAATTGGAGCTCTATTATGATATAACAATCAATGTGCATAATGAAAAGCTGAAGCAAAATAAGTTTACAGCCAAATTCAGACAAAGGGATGGAATAGAAAGTGTGTTAAGAACGCTTCAGAAAGCATATCCATTTTCGTTTATAAAAGACGATGATAAAAATATTATCACCATAAAATAAGTAGTGTATTGAAATTAAATTGAAAGATAATAGAAACCATATATGTTTAACCTTTAAAAAGAAAATCAGCCTATGACATAAACGGTCGTAAAAAAATGCCGGCAGATGTTCCCGCATCCACCGACATAAATGCTAACACAAAAATTATAAATTAAAGTATTAACACGTAAACAGTACAAAGTTATGGAAAAAGATCCTTTGTCCAATCTTTTATTATTTCAAAATTATCATTTAAAGAAATTTTTGAATGTTATGAGAATTACCTCCTTTCTTCTTTTCCTATGTGTATTTGCTTCGTTTGCCACGAACACAAGTTCGCAGAACGCTAAAGTGAATATTTCGGGAAGTAATATGACGGTCGGAAATTTTATCGACCAGGTTGAAAAGCAGACGGATTATCTGTTTGTTTATAGTAAAAGCGAAGTGAATGTAGAAGAGGCTATTGCTGTTAAAAACGGCAATAAATCGGTAGCACAATGCCTGGCAGAAGCTTTTGCGGGTACAGATGTTAAGTATGCCTTCGAAAACGACTACATTGTGTTGACTAAAAATGCTTCACCGGCGATTGCCCAGCAGGGTAAAGTGGTTTCGGGTACAATTACCGACTCTAAAGGCGAAGCTATTATCGGAGCAAATGTGCTTGTAAAAGGTTCTTCTTTAGGTACTACTACCGATTTTGACGGTAAATATTCATTGGAAGTGCCTGCAGGAGCTGTTTTACAGGTTTCATATATCGGTTACCTTTCAAAAGAGGTTGCTGTTGGTAACCAGTCAAATATAAATATTGTCCTTACTGAAGATACACAAGCACTTGATGAAGTGGTTGTGGTTGGTTATGGTACACAGCGTAAATCGGATGTAACAGGTTCTATATCAGTAGCTAATGCTGATGATATTCTTAAAACTTCTTCATTCAACGCTTTGGCAGGTTTGAAGGGTAAGGCATCTGGTGTGAACATCTTTACAAACTCAGGACAGCCTGGTGGCGCTACCCGTGTTATGATTCGCGGTATCGGTACTATCAACTCATCATCAAATCCTTTGTATGTGGTTGACGGTGTTGTAATGGAAGATTTCCAATTCCTTAACCCTAATGACATTGAACGTATCGAGGTGTTGAAGGATGCTTCAGCTACGGCTATTTATGGTGCACGCGGTGCAAACGGTGTACTTATGATTACTACAAAACGCGGTATTTCAGGTGAAGGCGTAAAGGTGAGCTATAATGGATATGTAAGTCTTTCGCAAGCTGCCAGCAAAATGGACGTGATGAACGCGGCCGAATTTATGGAAGCTATGAAGATAAGCTACGAAAACGATCGTAAATGGTATGGAAGCACTAAAACGCTTACATTGAAAGATACAGAACTTTTCAACGCAGACGGAACGCCAAAATATGATACCGACTGGCAGGATGAGGCAACTCGTACAGCTTTGTCACACAATCATCAGCTAAGCATTCAACAAGGTGGAAAGAATTCATCTGTTGGGGCATTCCTGAACTACACAGACCAACAGGGAGTTATGTTGAATACTTTTATGAAACGTATCAACGCTAAACTTACATACGATGCTAAACCTTTAAGCTGGTTGTCTACCGGAGTAAATGTTTTGGTTAACCATACCTGGCAGAATGATACCGACGAAGGTGGCGGTGGACAGGTTGCTCGTCGTACCATGATTGAAATGCCGGCTATTTTCCCGGTAAAATATCCAAATGGCAAATGGTCTAACTCATTCTCTACATCCGATTTCAGCTTCGAAGCAATGGCTAACCCGGTACATGCTTTGGAAACAATGGAACGTATGCGTTACAGAACTCAGATTTTTGGTAATGCGGCGCTCACTTTCCACCTGTTACCTGGATTGGATCTTAGAACACAGATCGGGGTAGATGCTCACCTTCGTAAATGGAGAGAATATTCACCAACTGATTTGATTAATATTTCATCTCCTAACGGATATGCATTTATGAGTGATACTCAGCAGCTTTACTGGCAGGAAGAAACTTATCTGTCTTATAATAAGGTGTTTGGTAAGCATCGTGTAAATGCCGTAGCTGGTTTGTCATGGCAGGAAAGAACCTATAACTATATGTCGGTTTCTGCTTCAGGATTCTCTGATAACTTTTACGGATATAATAATTTAGGTGCTGCAAAGACTCCGGAACCTCCAACGTCTACGTTTAACAGATGGGCAATGAACTCTTACTTCTTAAGAGGTGCTTATACTTATAACGATCGTTATATGGCTACAGTTACTGCTCGTATGGACGGTTCTTCCAAGTTTGGTGCTAACAACAAATATGCATTCTTCCCTTCTTTAGGTTTGGGATGGTTGGCTTCCAATGAAGGTTTTATGGAAGATATGACTGCTATCGATCAGCTTAAGTTCCATGCCAGTTATGGTGTGACAGGTAACAGCGAAATTGATCCTTATAAATCATTGGCAACAATTTCTTCAGGTACAGCGTTGATTGATGGAGGACGTCAGGCAACTTCTTATGTGGCTCGTCTGGCCAACCCGGATCTTGAGTGGGAAAAAACAAATCAATTCGACTTTGGTTTTAACTTGAATCTGTTCAAGAACCGTTTGAATTTTGATGTTTCATATTACTATAAGCTTACAACCGACTTGTTGCTGGATAGCCCTGTTCCTCACAGTACTGGTTTTACCTCAATTATCGACAATATCGGTGAGGTTGAAAACTACGGTGTGGACTTTATGTTGAACAGTGTAAACGTTCAATCTAAAGATTTCTCATGGAATACAACATTGAATGTGAACTATAACCGTAATAAGATTAAACAGTTGGGTGAGAATAACGAAGATATTCTTCCTGGTCCGGGTTGGGTTTCTGGTAGCCAGACTATCTTACGCGTAGGTGAATCATTAAGCTCATTCTGGGGTTACGAACGTTTGGGAGTTTGGACAGTTGAGGAAAGAGCTGAAGCCGAAGCTGCAGGTGCAAGAGTAGGACAGGCTAAACGCTCGAAAGAAAAGAAAATCTTAGGTAAAGGTATTCCTGATTTTACAGGTAGCTTGATTAATACTTTCAACTATAAGAATTTTGACTTGACAGTCGACTTACAGTTTGTAGCTGGTGTTGATATTTTACAGCAGTTCTATCACTCGGCAGAAGACCGTTTCGGTTATACAAGCGGTTTGGCTTCCATTCTTCATGAAGGCTACAACGGTTCTAATCCGAATACCATGGTTCAGGCAATCCGTAATGCTAACTTGTCTGGTCAGAGTTCAGAACTTGACTCACATTGGGTAGCCGACGGTTCATACATCCGTGGTAACCTGATTCAGTTGGGCTATACATTTGATGCTAAAGCGTTACAGTCTTTACGTTTAGGTGCACTTCGCGTGTATGCCAGCGTAAACAATGCTTTTGTCCTTGATTCAAAAGACTTCCAGGGCTACGATCCTGAAGGTACTTCTCAAGGTTCTAATCAATGGGGACAGAATATGTTCTTCTATCAGTATCCGAAGCCAAGAACCTATACTCTTGGTGTGAATGTTACATTTTAATAACCTTCGAATCGTATGGAAATGAAAAAGATATTTTTTGGATTAATGTGTGTGGGTTTACTGAATGTGTCTACCTCTTGTAGCGACTTTCTTGAAGAAAAACCCAAAAGTGAAATGAGTACCGGACAGAACTTTTCTGCTCCTTCTCACGCTTACAATGCCGTTAACGCTTTGTACCGTAAAGGTGCTCCTGAATTTTACGGAAATGGTGGCGTTTATATGCCTTCTACTGTAACTTTAGGTGGATATTTGTCCGGTTTTTTTGATAATGAATATAAAGGACAAGAGGTTGTTGCCGACTATAGTCAGAAATTGTCTATAACATCAAAGAACATCGCCGGAACGATGGATGGCGTTTGGGATGGTTGCTATGGTGCAATTTCACGTGCAAATACGGCTATCAAGTATATTGATAAGACTCCGGATTTACAACAATCTGAAATTACAACTTTATTAGGCGAGGCTAAATTCTTCCGTGCTTTCAACTATTTTTATTTGGTTAAATTCTTCGGTGATGTACCTTTGATTACAGAACCGTACGAATCGTCTGAAAATATGTATGTTGCACGAACTGCTTCTGCAGAAGTTTATGCGCTGATTGTAAAAGACCTGAAGGATGCTGTTGCCAGTCTTCCCAACGAAGCATTTACAAACAATAAACATCGTATTACCAAAAATACAGCCGAAACGCTTTTGGCAGATGTTTATTTAAATATGAGCGGTTTCCCACTTCAATCTAATCAATACGCTGCTGCTGCTACTGCTGCACGTAACGTAATCAATAGCGGTAAACACAAATTGATTGAGAATGGTGCTACTCCTGAAACAAGTGCTTACAATGTAATGCGTACAGAAGATAACAATATCGAGTATGTTTACACGTATGAGTCGGATGCTAGTATTTCAACGAATGCCCGTCCGCAGATTTCAATGCCTAACGTAGCTGCTACATGGGGTATTTTCAAGTATTCAATTACGAATAACGCTTATCGTCCGGTTAAACAGTATTTGAATGTGTACGACCGCGAGAAGGATTTACGTATCCAGGAGCGCCAGTTCTTCCATACTACTTATACATATGAAAAGGATGGCCAGACTATTACGAAAGTATTCCCTGAAAACGCATCTCCGGCACCTTGGTTGTGGTACGACGAATCGTCAATGCTTTCTACAGGTAAATGTGGAAAAGACCTGGCTGTTTATCGTTATGCTGAAGTATTATTGATTGCGGCAGAAGCCATTGCTCAATCGGAAGGTGTTACTGCCGAGGCTGTGAAATACCTGACTGATGTTCGTGCAAGAGCTTATACTACTACAAGCCGTTCTGCTATAGAAGCTTCTCTTACCGGTTTATCTAAAGAGGCATTTGTTCAGCAGGTATGGATTGAACGTATGCGTGAACTTCCATTGGAAATGCGTATCTGGTCTGATATTCAACGTACACGTATGTATCCTAAAACTTCGGATAGTGCACCTGGTACTGTAACCTTCGTTAATGTGGTTGGAGCAGTAAACCCATGGGGACAAACTTTCCAAACAAAGCATCTGTTATGGCCGATCTCGGATAATGAAATGCAACGTAATCCTTCGTTGGTTCAGAATCCCGGTTATGAAAATGATTAAGATTTAATAAAGAAAAGGTCCGGGTAGATAACCCGGGCCTTTTTTTATTGTTTTTTGACAGTTTCCGGGTATTATAGCCTCTGTATATTCACCTCTTTTTAGTTACTTTGTAAATTATTGCAACCAATATTAATTCTTATGATGAAGAGTAAAAATGCTTGTGCAGTGGTTCTTGCGATGGCTTTAAGCTGGATCGGGAAACCTGCAGTAGCTTCAGTGACTGAAGCCGTATTTGACCCCGTCGAGTATGTTAATCCGTTGATCGGAACGCAATCGACATTCCAATTATCTACAGGGAATACCTATCCTGCAATTGCCCGTCCCTGGGGTATGAACTTCTGGATGCCTCAGACAGGCAAAATGGGTGATGGATGGGCCTATGTTTATACCGAAAACAAGATTCGTGGCTTTAAGCAGACACATCAGCCAAGTCCATGGATCAATGATTACGGTCAGTTTGCCATCATGCCTGTGGTAGGTGCTCCTGCTTTTGATCAGGATAAACGGGCCAGTTGGTTTTCTCATAAATCGGAAGTAGCTAAACCGTACTATTACAAAGTATATTTGGCTGAACATGATGTAGTGACTGAAATTACTCCTACAGAACGTGCCGCTATGTTTCGGTTTACATTCCCACAAAGCGATAGTTCGTATGTGGTGATTGATGCTCTTGATAAGGGTTCGTATGTTAAGATTTTACCAAACGAAAATAAAATTATCGGCTATACAACCAAAAACAGTGGAGGTGTTCCTGCCAACTTTAAAAATTACTTTGTTATAACATTCGATAAACCGTTTACATACGAATATACATTTGCAGACGGTGCTTTGAAAAATGATAAAGAACAAAAATCAAACCACGTAGGTGCGGTTATTGGTTTTAAAACAAAAAAGGGTGAAGTGGTACATGCAAAAGTTGCTTCCTCATTTATCAGTTTTGATCAGGCGGATCTTAATCTTAAAGAGTTAGGAAGTAACAGCTTTGATGCCGTAGCTGCTCAGGGAAAAGCCGAGTGGAATAAAGTTTTGAGTAAAATAGAAGTAGAAGGTGGAACATTAGATCAATATCGTACCTTTTATTCCTGTATGTATCGTTCGCTTCTTTTCCCACGTAAGTTTCACGAAATTGATGCTGCCGGAAAGGTTATGCACTATAGCCCTTACAATGGCGAGGTACTGCCTGGCTATATGTATACTGATACGGGATTTTGGGATACATTCCGTTGTCTGTTCCCATTCCTTAACATGATGTTCCCCTCTGTAAATAAAGAGATGCAGGAAGGTCTGATCAATACGTATAAAGAAAGTGGATTTTTCCCCGAATGGGCGAGCCCGGGTCACCGCGGTTGTATGGTTGGAAACAACTCTGCGTCTATTTTAGTTGATGCTTACATGAAAGGGGTGAAGGTAGACGACCTGGAAACTCTTTACAGCGGACTTATCCACGGTACAGAAAATGTTCACCCAAAGGTTTCTTCAACAGGTAGACTTGGTCACGAGTATTACAACAAGCTTGGTTATGTGCCGTACGATGTGAAGATTAATGAAAATGCTGCTCGTACGCTGGAATATGCTTATAATGACTGGTGTATTTATAAATTGGCTAAAGATCTGAAACGTCCCAAAAAGGAAGTTGATTTATATGCCAAACGTGCAATGAATTATAAGAATCTCTACGACAAGGAAACCAAACTTATGCGCGGTAAAAATGCCGATGGTAAATTTATGGCTCCTTTCTCTCCTTTGAAATGGGGGGATGCTTTTACCGAAGGTAACAGCTGGCATTATACATGGTCTGTATTCCATGATCCACAGGGATTGATCGACTTGATGGGTGGTAAAAAAGACTTTGTTCAGATGCTTGATTCTGTATTTGCCGTACCACCTGTTTTCGACGATAGCTATTATGGTGGAGTAATTCATGAGATCCGGGAGATGCAGATTATGAACATGGGTAACTATGCGCATGGAAATCAGCCTATTCAGCATATGATTTATATGTATAACTATGCCGGAGAACCATGGAAAGCCCAGTATTGGTTGCGTGAAGTGATGAACCGAATGTATACTTGTAATCCGGATGGGTATTGTGGTGACGAAGATAACGGTCAGACTTCTGCCTGGTATGTGTTTTCTGCATTGGGATTTTATCCGGTATGTCCTGGTACGGACGAATATGTGATGGGGGCTCCATTGTTTAAAAAAGCGACTATTACTTTTGAAAATGGAAATAAAATGGTGATTAATGCTCCTGAAAACAATGCGAAGACTCGTTACATCGAATCGATGACTCTGAACGGTAAAAACTATACTAAAAATTACCTGAAACATGCTGATTTGCAAAATGGAGGAGAAATAAATATCCGTATGAGTGAAACTCCAAATAAACAAAGAGGTATTCAGACTTCAGATTTTCCATATTCATTCTCTGTAAATGAGAAAAAATAAATAGATAATGAAATTATTCAGTAGTAAGGTTATGTCAGGCATCTTTGTATGCCTGACATTCTTTTCTTTCTCCTGTTCAGTAAAGGAGAAAGCCGAGGTTAAGGATTATGTATCTTATGTGGATCCGTATATCGGATCCGGAGCGCACGGCCATGTATTTGTAGGTGCCAATGTGCCTTTTGGAGCTGTTCAGGTTGGTCCGCAGAATATTCATAAGGGCTGGGACTGGTGTTCGGGGTACCATTATTCGGATAGTGTGATTATTGGATTCTCTCACACACACTTAAGTGGGACCGGGTGTGCCGATTTAGGCGATATTTTATTGATGCCTTATACGGGAACTGTAAGAACGGCCCGTGGTGAACAAGATAATATTGAAGGGAGCTGTTCTTCTTATTACAAGCACGAGAATGAAATTGTTACACCTGGTTTTTATTCCTTGTTGATGGATAATGGAGTGAAAGCAGAGCTTACCGCAACCGAACGTGTGGCCATGCATCGCTATACTTTTCCTAAAGAAGAAGCACATATTCTTATTAATCTGAAGGAAGGAAATGGTGACAATGCGTATGATACTTACCTGAAGCAGTTGGATGAATTTACAATCGAAGGATACCGTTTTTCCAAAGGATGGAGCCCGCAACACAAGGTTTTCTTTACCTTAAAGTGCGACCAGCCGATGAAGGTTTTGCAATTGTTCAACGATGACGAACCTGCGGCTGAGGGCACTTTGACCGGTCCTGCTGTAAAGGGCGTGATTTCATTCGAAAAGAATCCGGAATCTGTATTGCTTAAGGTTGCCATTTCTTCAGTTAGTTGTGCCAATGCTAAAGCAAATATGGAATCAGAATTGGCTCACTGGGATTTCGATCAGGTAAAACTAAATGCCAAAACAGTTTGGAACGAAGCGTTGTCTTGTATCGATGTCGATACAAAAGACGAACGTGCGAAGAAAATATTTTATACCTCTTTGTATCATACATTTATTGCTCCAACTTTATACAGTGACGTGAATGGAGATTTCCGCGGACATAATGATTCTGTTTATACCAATGTTAGCTGGAAGAATTATTCTACTTTCTCACTTTGGGATACATATCGTACGTTGAATCCATTATTTACAGTTATCAAGCCTGATATGGTAGGGGATATGATTAATTCATATCTTGGTATTTATGATCAACAGGGTAAACTTCCTATCTGGCCTTTGGTTGGAGGTGAAACGGAGTGTATGCCTGGTTACAGTGCAATCCCGGTTATTGCCGATGCTTATTTGAAAGGATTATCCGGCTTTGATGCAGAGAGGGCGATGAATGCCATGCTTGTGTCTTCTACATACCCCAAGCAGAAAGGAGTTCCTTATGTAATGGAACTAGGCTATATTCCCTGCGATAAGTTACATGAAGCAACTTCGGTGGCTATGGAATATGCTGTGGGAGACTGGGGTATTGCACAGATGGCCAAAAAGATGGGTAAGGATTCTGTATACAACGAATATCTGAAAAGAGGAAAATACTATACACAATACTTTGATAAGGATATAAATTACATCCGTCCGAAAAATTCTGCCGGGAAATGGACTGCTCCTTATGATCCTTTTTTGTCTGTTCATGGAACAGGTGATTTTTGTGAGGGTACCGGCTGGCAGTATACTTTTTTTGTTCCGCAACACCCCGAAGGTCTCATTGAGTTGTTTGGCGGCGACGAACCTTTTATATCCAAATTAGACTCTCTGTTTGTTGCTGAAGGCGATATGGGTGAAGGCTATTCGGCCGATATAACCGGACTGATTGGTCAGTATGCTCATGGAAATGAGCCTAGTCACCATGTCGCATATTTATATCCGTATGCCGGCGAGCAGTGGAAAACAGCTAAAATGGTTAGATATATTCAAAATGAATTCTATACGGATGCTCCGGATGGTATTATAGGAAACGAAGATTGCGGACAGATGTCGGCCTGGCATATCATGTCGGCATTAGGATTCTATCAGGTAAATCCTTCTAATGGTGTATTTGTATTTGGTAGTCCGTTGTTCGATAAAGCCTCGGTTACATTACCCGGTGGAAAACGTTTCGAAGTGGTAACAGAAAACAATTCGAAAGAAAATATCTATATTCAATCGGTAACTTTGAACGGCAAACCATATGAAAAATCCTATATTCTTTATCAGGATATAATGAATGGTGGTACACTCAAATTTGTAATGGGTAACCAGCCTAACAAAGAATTTGGTAAAGATGTAGCAAACCGTCCGGTTACAGCTATCTAATTTTATTTAACTCAAACGCATAACAGTATGAATAGTAATTTCGTAAAAAAAGGTTGGAATTTGCTGCTGGCAACGATACTGCTAACGGGATGTCAGACTAACGGAATTGGTAATTACTCGGAAGAGTTATCCAAAGAGCCGGTCGACTTTGTAAATCCCTATATGGGAAATATAAGTCACCTGCTGGTGCCTACCTATCCAACGGTACATTTACCTAACAGTATGTTGCGTGTGTACCCGGAACGGGGTGATTTTACAGGCGACCGTTTATATGGCTTACCTCTTATCGTTACCAGTCACCGGGGTAATTCTGCATTTAACCTGAGTCCTTTTCAAGGGAATCCGGAAGAAATGAAACAGGTTATCAGCTATAGTTACGATCAGGAAAAGATTGATCCTTATCGTTATCGTGTATTCTTGGATGAAGTGAACATGGATGTGGATTTTGCGCCGTCATTTCAATCTGCCTTGTATTCAATCACTTTTGGAAACAAAGCTCCAAATTACCTTATCTTCAATACGCGTAATGGAGAGTTGATTGCTGAGGGTAATAGTGTGAGTGGTTTTCAATACGTAGATCAGAAGACGAGGATTTACATATATGCTGAAACAAACCGTTTCCCGGAAAAGACAGGTACGCTTATAGCTGATAGTTTAACGTTCGGTCAGACAAAGGCCGTTGGACGTAATGCTGCTTTAGTATTGGCTTACGGTGAAAAAGAGCAAAATATAGGTCTTCGATATGGTATTTCATTTATAAGTACTGAGCAGGCTAAAAAGAACCTTCAAAGAGAAATTACTGCTTACGATGTAGATGTGGTAGCAAAAGCTGGTCGCAATGAATGGAACAAATCATTGAGCAAGATCAAAGTGTCCGGCGGAACAGACGATGAAAAAACAATTTTTTATACGTCTTTGTATCGTACCTATGAACGAATGATTTGCATTTCAGAAGATGGAAAGTATTACAGTGCTACAGATGGTCAGATTCATGAGGATGGAGGGATGCCTTTCTATACTGATGATTGGATTTGGGATACATACCGGGCCACACATCCATTACGTGTGCTGATTGAACCTCAGAAAGAACTGGCTATGGTGTCCTCTTATATACGGATGGCACAGCAGTCTCCCGAAGGATGGATGCCTACTTTTCCTGAAGTAACCGGCGATAGTCACCGTATGAATGGTAACCATGCGGTTGCCGTAATTTGGGATGCATATTGTAAAGGTCTGACCGGTTTTGATTTATTAGCTGCTTATGAGGCATGCAAGAGCGCTATAATGGAGGAGACACTTGCTCCATGGGTTCGTGCTAAAGCGAGTGAATTGGATGATTTCTATAAAAAGGAGGGATATTTTCCTGCTTTGCATCCGGGTGAGCCTGAGACTAGCAAATCTGTACATCCTTTTGAAAATCGCCAGGTTATTGCTGTTACCCTGGGTGCAAGCTACGACGACTGGTGTCTGTCACAAATTGCCAAAGCATTAGGAAAGACGGACGATTACAATTATTTTCTGAAAAGATCTTATAACTATCGGAATGTGTTTAATAAAGAAACATCCTTTTTCCATCCTAAAGATAAAAATGGGAAGTTTATTATGCCTTTCGATTATGTATTTTCGGGCGGTCAGGGTGCACGCGCGTATTATGGCGAAAATAATGCGTGGGTATATCGTTGGGATGTACAGCATAATGTTGGCGACTTGGTAACTTTGATGGGGGGACAAGAGAATTTCGTTCAGAATCTGGATCAGATGTTTAATGAACCTCTTGGCAAAAGTAAATTTGAGTTTTACCGTGTTTTGCCTGATCATACCGGAAATGTAGGTCAATTCTCTATGGCTAATGAACCTAGTCTTCATATTCCTTATCTGTATAACTATGCCGGACAGCCTTGGAAAACTCAAAAGCGAATCCGTAAATTGATTCAGGAATGGTTCCGGAACGACCTGATGGGAGTGCCTGGAGATGAAGATGGTGGTGGTATGTCGGCATTTGTAGCCTTTTCGCAGATGGGATTCTATCCAGTTACCCCGGGTTCTCCTACCTATAATATTGGAAGTCCGGTTTTCACGAATGTAATTTTGGATTTAGGTAATGGGCATACTTTCGAGATAAAGGCGGAAAATTGTTCGGATGATAATAAGTATATTCAGTCGGCCATGCTGAATGGGAAACCATTAAATCAACCTTGGTTCAATCATAAAGATATTGCCAATGGTGGTGTATTGGAATTAAAAATGGGAGATAAAGCAAATAAAGAATGGGGTGCTAAATTACCACCTCCTTCTGCCGAAAAGATAAACTAACATTTATATTCCTTTCATTTTATCCCCCGTATCTAATAGATATGGGGGATTTTGTTTGTAATATAAATTATTTATTTACTTTTGTTTTCTCTTAAATACTTATGTTTGCTCACTTATGGATATCCATCGAACAAAGGCTTATGTGCGTTTGCATAGCAGAAAAAACCAAAAAGGGAAGATTCTGCCAGTATATACTAATAAAGATGTACACGTATGTGCTAATTGCAGCGTAGTTTATGAAGGATTGTTTTGTAATAACTGTGGCCAAAGTTGCCACACAGAGAAGTTTACCTATAAATCTGTTATCAAGAATTTTTTTGGAGGATTGACCAATATCGATCAAGGTTTCTTCTTTTCTATCAAAGAGCTTTTTATCAGGCCGGGATATATGGTGAGGGATTACATTGGAGGCAGGCGTGTACTTTATTTTCGTCCGCTTCAGATGTTGTTTGTGTTGGGAGCCATCTATATGTTAATGGTGCAAGCGATTGATCCGGCATCACTTAAGGAAGCTCCGATATCGGTGGCTAAAGAATTGGAACTGGAGTGGGGAGATCGGAATTTATTGAAATGGGTTACAGATTCTCCGTTTATCCAATCGGTTTATGGTGTTATAAAAACACTTTTTTCCAGCAATAAAGCACTTGAAATTGTATGTACACTTCCTTTTTTAGCATTGGCAACACAGTGGGCTTTCCGTAAAAGGGTAAATAAAGTTCATTACAATTTGGTTGAGCTTTTTTTTGTTAGAACGTATGCTGCATCCCAATTGTTAATTGTTTCTATGATTATGCTCCCATTTACTGGTGATGCAAGTAAAGGAACTCCCTGGTGGCTTGATTTTATTTTTTCAGTTTGGATATACAGCCAGCTATTTAATACTAAATTGTCTACTACCGTAAAGCGTACCGTTTTGATGTATTTATATGCAGGTGTACTGATAGTTGCTTTTGTGGTTTTGGCTTTGGCTTTTGTGGTTGTATTAGCTTGGACTTTAGATTTATATAAAGTGAATTAGTTTTAATTTTAATTTAGACTACTATGCAACGACGTAATTTTTTTAAATCCATTGCCGCAACAGGATTGGGCGCAGCTTTAAGTCCTGTTATTAAATCGGCTCCGGTTTATACTGCCGATTCAGTCAAGCCCAAAACAAACATTGCAGAGGCAATGGCTGTTCCCAGAACCACCTTATCGATGCCCGGAAAATATCCTGGCAGGGTTGTAAAGGTAAATAATGCAAATGCTGTGGTGGATGGTAAGCCTTCTGAAGAGGCAGCTTATGAGATGCTGAAGCGTTGCATGTTGGAACTTACAGGAGAACATGATCTTTCCAAAGCCTGGCTTCAATTTGTAGGACCGGATGATGTGATTGGTATTAAGGTTAATCCTGTTGCCGGGAAATTATTAACTACCTCCCATGCTGTTACGCGTTCGATTGTAAAGCAATTGGAAGAGGCGGGTATACACAGATCTAATATGATGATTTGGGATAGAAGGGAAATGCAGTTGCATGAGACTGGTTATACAGAAGATAATTATCCCGGAATTAAAATCAAGGGTACTGAATGTCAGGATGCGCAGGGAGGTTTTATCAATAAGGAAGGTAAGTTCTATAGTGAGGACCGTATTGATAAAAAGTGCTATTTCTTTGCAGATGTTGAAGGTGAATACGATGCATATACAATGCCTTATATGGTGAATGGAGGAAAGAATTCATACTTTACAAAAATTTGTACTGAAGATGTTACCAAAATTATTAATGTACCTGTATTGAAAAACGCTGGTAGTGCTGTAACGTTGTGTCTGAAGAATCTTGCCTTTGGCGCAATTACAAACACAGGGAGACTTCATCAGCAATTGTGGCATGAAACCTGTGCTTATGCGTGTGCATTTTCTCCTTTACGTGATAAGGTTGTGCTTAATATAGTTGATGGCCTT